>Ga0126373_10001445_pt1 | contig 16913 bp, 10 predicted proteins | sample PanSoiMetPlot_11_FD_92545 | JGI IMG/M metagenome (GOLD analysis project Ga0126373, IMG submission 92545) | Tropical forest soil microbial communities from Panama - MetaG Plot_11 | ecosystem: Environmental > Terrestrial > Soil > Tropical forest > Bulk soil | place: Panama | collected 2016-02-17 | reverse complement strand
TGATTTTGTAAGGTTTTGGGCCGGTCCGTCTCGCGGCGGATCGGCCCGTTCGAGAAAAGTTTAGGAGAAAAAAGGAATACATGTATCGAAAGAGTCTGGGAAGAAGAACCCTGTGGCTGAGCGCCCTGCCCGTGGCCGCCGGAGTTTTATGGATTACCGCAGGCGCGTTGGGACAAAACGGTGGCTACGTCCCGTCGACCAAGAAGGGCGACTGGCCGTATTACACCGCCGACGAGAAAGGCAGCAAGTATTCGCCGCTCGATCAGATCAACGCGTCCAACTTCAGCAAGATGGAGCCGGCGTGGCGTTTCAAGACCGACAACTTCGGTACGAGGCCCGAGTTCAAGTTAGAAGGAACACCGCTCGCCGTCAATGGCATTCTCTATGCGACGGCAGGCACACGCCGCTCGGTGGTCGCTCTTGACGGCAAGACCGGCGAAGTGATTTGGTCGCACAGCATGCGGGAAGGCAACCGCGCGGCGATCGCCCCTCGCCAGCTCTCAGGACGCGGCGTAGCTTACTGGACCGATGGCAAGGGTGACGACCGAGTGGTTTACGTCACCACGGGCTATCGCCTGGTTGAGTTGAATGCCAAGACCGGCCAACCGATCAACGCGTTCGGCAAAGAGGGCTTGGTGGACCTGAAGGTCGGCATGGTAACCGGAACTGGCCAGCAGGTCGATCTTGAAACCGGTGAGGCCGGCCTTCACTCGACGCCGCTCATCGCGAAAGATACGATCATCGTCGGCTCGTCCTTCAAAGAGGGCATGACCGTCGTCACGCACAACAACACCAAGGGCCTGGTCCGCGGTTTTGATGTCCACACCGGAAAACTTCTGTGGACGTTCAATACGATTCCCAAGAAGGGCGAGTTCGGCTACGACACCTGGGAAAACGGCTCGGCGGACACGAACGGCAACACGGGCGTGTGGACGCAGATGACCGTGGACGAGGAACTCGGCCTTGTGTATCTCCCGGTTGAGTCTCCGACCTCCGACTACTACGGCGGCGAACGCCCGGGCAACAACCTCTACGGCGAAAGCCTGGTCTGCGTCGATCTGAAGACCGGCCAGCGCAAGTGGTATTTCCAGATCGTGCATCACCCGGTTTGGGACTACGATCTCTCTTCGGCTCCTTTACTGGCCGATATCACCGTCAACGGCCGCGCCATCAAAGCTGTCGCGCTGCCGAGCAAAGAGGCCTTCCTGTATGTGTTCGATCGCGTGACGGGCAAACCGGTCTGGCCGATCGAAGAACGTCCGGTTCCCCAGTCCGACGTGCCGGGCGAGAAAACTTCGCCGACGCAGCCATTTCCGACCAAGCCGCCCGCCTACGCGCGTAATTTCATCAAGGTCCCGGATGATTTGATCGACTTCACTCCGGAAATGCGGGCACAGGCCAAAGATCTCGTCTCCCGTTATCGAGTGGAAGGCATGTTCACTCCGCCGGTCGTTGGCGATCCCAACGGCAAGTGGCTCGGTGGCCTCAATCTCGGCAACGCCAGCGGCGGGACGAACTGGCCGGGTGCGGGCTACGATCCTGAGACTCACATCGTCTACGCGCAGGCCAATCAGTCGGCGGTCACGCCGATCTCTCTGCGCACTCCGCCAGCTGGGTTTTCAGACATCCGCTTAGTGTCAGGCCGCAACGACGTACCGTTCCGCGTGGCTGAAGGTCCTGGATTCGGCAGCGCGGCCGATGCGCCGCAACCGAAGCGAACTCCGACACCTCCCGAAGGCGGACGAGGCGGTAGAGGAGCTGCGCCGGCCGGTGGCGGTGGCGGCGGATTTGGCCTCCAGGTCGACCAACTGTCCATCGTGAAGCCTCCCTATGGCGTGATCTCGGCGATTAACCTCGACAAGGGCGACCTGCAATGGCAGGTGCCTTACGGCGAAACGGCAGATAACGTCCGCGACAATCTCGACAAGCGCGGCATCAAGTACGGCAACCTTGGCCAGGGCGGCAGCGTGGGATTGCTCGTGACCAAGACGCTGGTGGTTCTGGGCGATACTCTGATCACCTCGAAGACCCATCCGCGCGGCGCGATGCTCCGCGCCTATGACAAGGCCACTGGTAAGGAAGTCGGCGCAGTTTGGATGCCGGCTGCTCAGAGTGGTTCGCCGATGACCTATCAGGCTGGCGGCAAGCAATACATTATCGTCGCGGTGAGCGGCGGCAATTACTCGGGCGAATATATCGCCTACGCATTGCCGGAAGCCGAGTAAGTTTCAGCATCAAACTCAGCTGTTTCGAAGGGCCCGCGAAGTTGCGGGCCCTTTTTGTATTCTGTATAGATCATGACTTCTGACGGTTCGTCGCGACGGGAGTGGATATTGTCATCGGTAAGCCTGTTGGCACTCAGACCCGAGATCGCAGCGGCGCAGCAGCATGCGCGGCAGGCAGCCGCGACGTCGGGTACACAACTCACTTACTTCGATCATGCAGCAGCGGCCGAAATCGAAGCCATCGCGGCGCAGATCGTCCCCACCGACGATACGCCGGGCGCGCGCGAGGCCGGAGTCATTTATTTCATCGATCGCGCGCTTGGCAGCTTCTTCAAAGAAAACCAGGAAGCTTATCGCAAAGGCCTCGCCGAATTGCAAGCCAAGCGCGCCGCGATGTTTCCAGGCTCGTCCAGCGTCGCTTTGCTCGAGCCCGAGCAGCAGTTGGCGCTCGTAAAAGCCATCGACGGCACGCCATTCTTCGAGATGGTGCGTGCGCACACCATGATCGGGTTCTTTAACAGCCCGGACCAGGGCGGCAATCGCGACTACATCGGCTGGAAGCTGCTCGGCATGGAACACCAGATGGTCTTCCAGCCGCCATTTGGTTTCTACGATGCCCAAGTGAGCAAGGTGGATTCGCGATGAGTCGCGCGCCGTATCGGCCGGACCATCCGGTGGACTTCATCGTGATCGGCTCGGGAGCAGCCGGTGGCGCCGTAGCAAAAGAGCTTGCGGTTGCAGGCTTTGAAGTCGTCGTGCTCGAACAAGGACCTTATCTACGCGGCAAGGACTTCAAGCACGACGAAGTTAGCACAGTTTTCCTGAACCAGCTCACGAACAATCCGAAGCGCCAGCCGCAAACTTTTCGAAAAACCGAGGCTGAGAAGGCCAAGGTTCAATTCTCCGTCGGCTACGGCCGCGAGGTTGGCGGCGGCACCGTGCATTTCACCGCGAACTGGTGGCGATTGCACGAGATCGACTTCCAGGAGCGTTCGCGGTGGGGCGCCGTAGCTGGAGCATCTCTTGAAGACTGGCCGATCACGTATCAAGATCTCGAACCTTATTACACGAAATCGGAACAAGACATCGGCGTCTCTGGTCTGAGCGGATCGAATCCATTCGATGCGCCGCGATCCAAACCCTATCCGCTGCCGCCGCTGCCGGTGAAGTCTTCTGGCGTGTTGTTCGATCGCGGAGCGAAGAAGCTGGGCCTCCATTCCTTCCCCGCACCGATGGCGATTCTTTCCCAGCAGTACAAGGGACGTCCAGGTTGTGTGCATTGCGGATTCTGCATGCAGTTTGGATGCGAGGTAGGCGCCAAATCGTCCAGCATGGCCGCGCTCATTCCTGTGGCTGAGCGCACGGGCAACTGTGAAATCCGGGCGGAATCCTATGTACGCAAAATCGAGACCGACCCGAACGGCCGAGTCACCGGAGCGATTTACTTTGATTCCGCTAAGCGTGAGGTTTTCCAGCGCGCGAAAGCGGTGGCGTTGTGCGCGAACGGTGTCGAATCGCCGCGGCTGTTGTTGATTTCGAAGTCGAAGCGTTTTCCGAACGGCTTGGCCAACTCGAGCGGCATGGTGGGAAAGAACCTGATGTTCGACACTGGCACGCAAGTCAGCGCTTTGTTCGACCATCCGCTCAATGAATACAAGAGCGTTCAGGTCACCCGAGTGCTGCACGATTTCTACGATTCCGATCCAAAGCGCGGCTTTTTCGGCGGGGGCGGGATCGACGCGCGGTTCCTGGAGACACCCGTGCAGTTTGGGCTCGAAGGGTTGCCCGGAATGCCGCGCTGGGGATCGGAGTGGAAGAAAACCGCTGCGCACTACTACCCGCGAACGATGGCCCTGTTTAGCCATCTTACTTGCCTGGCAGTGGAACAGAACAGCGTCTCACTGGATCCGGATCTCAAGGATGAGTGGGGCTTGCCCTGCTTGCGCGTTACGTTCAAGAATCATCTCGATGATTTGAAGACCATGCAGTTCATTCTCGACCGGCAGAAGGAAATTCTCGAGGCCGCCGGAGCGGAGAAAGTTTGGCCGATGCCGATTGGAGAAGTCACCGACTCGGTCCACTTGATGGGCACTTGCCGCATGGGCAACGATCCGAAGCGCTTCGTCGTCGATCGCTTCCATCGCGCGCACGACGTACCGAACTTATTCATCGTCGACGGAAGCAGCATGGTGACCTCCGGCCGCCAGCAGCCGACATGCACTATCCAGGCGCTCGGCTACCGCGCCGCGGACTACATGACGCAGGCAGCCAAGCGCGGAGAGATTTGAGCTAGAGCGAGTTCAGGAACGTAATCAACTGCTGCTGCTGCGTCAAGGTGAGGTCCTTGAAGCTGCGCGTCACGTGCAATGCCTCGCCCTTGTGCCGCAAGATCGCAGCTTGCAATGTTTGCGATGCAAAGTCGTGCATGAAACGCGACTTCACTCGTAGCCCCCACAGCGGCGCAGTCCGCATCTTATTCACGGTGTCCATAGGACCGGCTTGATAGATCCCATCGCCCGTTCCGACGTCATGCAGCAGGAAATCGCTGAATGGGTGGATGACTCTGTTCCCGAGCGCATCCGGCACCGTGAACTGTCCGCCGTCGATTGGCGAGCCGGCTGGGAGAGTCGTGAATGACTCCACGTGGCAGATATTGCACCCGATGCTCTCGAACATCTTTTGCCCAGCAACCGCGTCATTCGTCGCCGCGAGCGTGGAGTCGCGCGGGGGTACCTTCGTTCCACGAATGAACTGCGTGAAGTGATCGATGTTCGCCAGGCCCAGTTGGTCCGGTTTATCTTCCGGATCGGTTGTGGTTTTGCATAGCGTAGTCGTATCGGTGGGCTTCAGCCGGCTCGTCACACCCATCTCGTTCAAATATGCGTCGGCGACGAAGGAGAGCAGGCTGCTGTGCTGATCTTTCCATCCGAACCTGCCGACACGCGTCATCCCCGGCGCTTCAAGTACGGGCACATGGATCGCTTCGCCTTGGATCATTCCGTTGCTCAGGCCGGGTTGGCCGTTGGCGATCGCGACGATTGCGTTGTCGTCGATCGCTTCTACGAAGCCGTCGCCCAAAGTATTCAGCACGGCGCGCAATGCCCGAATGTTTTCCGCCGAAGGCACGTGCTCCTGGGCCTGCGCACAAACAGCGCGGTCATTGATGAGAGAGCGGCCAGAGATGGTGTTTTGGCCGTCGTTGATGGAAACCGAGGGATTCACGAAGTTGCCGTTGTCGTCCCGGTGGCCCACGCGCACTTCCGTGATCTGGCTGGCCCCGCCGCTAACGGGGTTCTGATGGCATTCCGAACAGGAAGTCGCGTTGAACAGCGGCCCGAGTCCCGGAGTGTTCACGTCCTCTCTTCGCTCGAAGATTTGTTGATCCAGCACGAACGTGTCGCCCGGAGGCTCTGCGATACCGTTGCTCGAACTCTGCGATCCGGCATTTTGAACTGCCAGCGTCGGGGTATCAAAGCCCGCGGGTGCTTCTGTAGGGGCAGGTTGTTGGGCGGTAAACCCAATCGCGATCAAAGTTCCGCAAACAGTTACAAAAATCAATGCTGTCGTTCTGGTCCTCAAAGTATAAATCTCCTCCGGCGAAGGATCCGTCGGAGTGCTAAACATCGCGCAGAGGCAAATTATTCCCGCTCAATCTGAAATTTTGCGGAGTAAAATTATGACGAGGGTAACAGTGTGCACACTGCGGATCCGAGCGAGTTTCTAACCTACTTCAACAACGTCCATGAGCGGACTATGACCGCCGTCAAGTCGATTCCGCCCCAGCAGATCGATTGGACCTTTCAAGAGGGGAAATTTACGGTCGGCGACCTGGTCCGTCACATCGCTACCGCCAATCGGTACATCTTCGTGGAGACGGCGGCCGGCCGGCCCAGCCGATACTCAGGCTGTGGAAAACAGTTCGCGCCGGCCTATGAAGACGTGGTCCGTTTTGCACAAAAGATGCACGCTGAGTGCGTAGACATCATTTCGACTTTTTCGCCCGATTACTGGGAACAGAAATGCACGACACCTGCCGGGGCGTCCCTTCGCGTGTGGAAATGGTTGCGCCTGATGATCGAACACGAGATTCATCACCGCGGCCAGATCTACACCTATCTCGCATTGATGGACGCGCCCCGTCCACGTATCTATGGCTTGACATCAGAAGAAGTTCGCGAGCGCAGCATTCCTTTGTCGTAGCGGGAACAATAGTTGGATTTGCACAACTTTCGTGAACTGTTTATGGCGTGATGCGCTAATCTCGTCCAAAGAGATTATTCCGAGATAAATCATTTTGAAATCTTTCTGACAAGGAACGTTAAGTTTTGGCTGGTAGCATGATCGCAGTCGGCGGTCTTGCTTCACCGGCTCGTAGTTCTCTTTTCAGAGGTGATTAATTCATGAAATTCAGATTTGTCGCTATTGCTCTGTCTTTATTCAGCGGCGCAGCGTTCGCGCAAACTTCGGGCGGCGTTAGCGGTCTCACAGGCATCGTGACCGATTCGAGCGGCGCCGTGATCCCCAACGCCCAAGTGGTCGTTGACAACCCGCGTTTGGGAATACACAGACAGCTCACGACAACCAACGGAGGCGTGTTCAACGCACCCTCTTTGGTTCCGAGCTCAGGCTACGAGGTAACGATCAACGCCGCTGGGTTTGCGCCCTTCGAGGATCGTAACGTCACGATCCTGGTCGGGCAGGATGTCAACATCGCCGCTACGCTTCAGGTTGAGCAGGCGTCCGCGCGAGTTGAGGTCACCGAGAACGCCCCGGTAGTGGAGATAAAAACCGAAGTGTCGCAAAACGTGACGCAAAAACAGATCGACGACCTCCCCATTAACGGCCGCCGCGTCGACTCGTTCGTTCTTTTGACGCCCGGCGTTGTTCCCGACGGAACCTCCGGCTTGCTCAGTTTTCGCGGCATTCCGGGCGGCAACAATTTCATGACCGACGGCAACGACACGACGGAAACGTTCTATAACGAAAATGCTGGGCGTACGCGCATCCCGACACAGATTTCACAAGACGCCGTCCAAGAGTTCCAGGTGTTGTCCGATGCTTATTCTGCCGAATACGGACGCGCTCTGGGCGGCGTGGTCAACACGGTCACGCGCAGCGGAACCAACGACTTTCACGGTACCGGCTACTGGTTTTTCCGCAATCGCACGCTGGACGCTCGCGATCCTTTCGCGACGTTCAATCCCTCGGAAGCGCGCCATCAGTTCGGCGGCAGCATCGGTGGACCTATCATCAAGAACAAGCTCTTCGCGTTCTTTAACACCGAGGAGCAAATTCGTGACTTCCCCCTGGTCTCGAGCATCATCAATCCCGCCGCGATCAATAGCACTACGCTGACCTGGAACGGATGCGGCGTAGCTTCGGGAGGTCTTCCAGCCGCAACGCCTCAGCAGTGCGCTGCGATAAACGGCACTCTGCCGCGATTTTTCGCCACTCTTGCCCGCACCGGCGATCAGCAGACCGGATTCGGAAAGATCGACTGGCGTCCGAATGATCACAACTCGCTCAGCTTGAGCACTAACTATCAGCACTTCAATTCACCCGACGGCATTCAGACCGGCGCAGTAGTCACGGGCGGCGGAGCGCTGAACAGCAACGGAATCGATGACGTTCAGGTTCGGTATGCCCGAGTTGATTGGACCGCGATTGTCTCGCCGAACCAAGTCAACGAAGCGCGCTTTGGATGGTTCAAGGACCGCCAGGCGGACTCAATCGATCCGAAGCTGCTCGATCCGACCTATGGCGCCATCAGCCTCTCCGTGAACGGCCAGGCGATCGGTTCCGGGAACTATCTGCCGCGCATCCAGCCCAGCGAGAGCCGTTTCGAGTATGCCGACAACTTCTCCTGGACGATCGGCAGACACAATATCAAGTTCGGCGTCGACTACTTCCATACCGAAGACTTCACCAAGCAACTCGTTAACGGGAATGGAAGCTACAGTTTCGCGAACGCCAACGCCTTTGCTTTGGATTACTCAGGCAACACGACCAGCCGCAAGGATTACACCAGCTTCCAGCAGGCCTTTGGAAATCCTGCCGTTGACGCGAACATCAATGAGGTCGCCTTCTACGCGCAAGATCAGTACCGCATCACGCCAAAGCTGACTTTGTATTACGGGCTCCGCTACGAACGGACGTTCACTCCGAACCCTCCACTCGTCAATCCGGACTATTCGCAGACCGGCCGCATCCCAGATTACGGCCTCGATTTTGCTCCTCGGGTCGGATTCGCATGGAATCTAGGCGATAAGACTGTGATTCGCTCCGGATATGGCATCTATTACGCGCGTTATCCGGGTGCGATGGTCAATTCGCTGTTCACTACGAATAACCTGTATCAGGAGTCGCTCACCTTGCAGACTACGCAAGCCTCGCAGCTCGCTGTCGCTCCAGTTTTTCCAAACTTGCTGCCGTCGCCGGCTGGAACGCCGGGTGCCGCGGTGGTCGGCTTCGCGGCCAACGGCCTTCGCACACCATACAGCGAGCAGGGGGATTTCGCAGTCCAGCGCGCGATCGATTCGAATACTTCGATCACCGTCAGCTACCTTTGGAGCCGTGCCGCGGAATTATTCAGCGTCCGCGACTTCGACCTGCCCGTGCTTCCGACGCACACGATCACGTATAACATCCTGAATGCCAGCGGCACGCCGGTGGGGACCTTCACGACGCCCGTCTATTTGGTCTCCGACAAGATCGATCCGCGCTATTCGCGGCTCATTGGCGTCGACAACGGAGGCAACAGCTACTACAACGCTTTGGCGGTCCAGTTGCAGCGACGCTTGGCTCACGGATTCCAAGGAAGCCTGGCATACACGTGGGGCCATGCGATCGACGACAACATGGGAAATGCAGGCGGTAATCTTTTCCTTGGCAACAACCCACCAACCACTCTGTTTAATGGCGACTATCACGGCAATCACGGCGACTCCGGTCTCGATCAACGCCAGCGTTTGGTCATCAATTGGATCTATTCACTGACGTTTACCCACCGCACTGACGCGGTCTCGCGCCTACTGATCAACAATTGGCAGCTCGCCAACATCACCACGATCGGAACCGGGCTGCCGCTAACGGAATCGCTTAGCATCTCCAATACGCTGACGGCGGCGCAGATTGCTTCGCTGGGCTTGCCCTCGAATCTCACCTTTACGAACACCCTGAATGGATTCGGTGGTTCCGGCCAGGTGCCGTTCCTCGGAATCAACACGCTCCGGTTACCGAATAGCTACAAAACGGATGCCCGCCTGTCTAAGATTCTTCCGTTCACGGAACGCTTCCGCGGAACGCTTTCCTTCGAAGTGTTCAACCTGACGAACACGCCCACCATCACCGGACTGATTAGCCGCGGCTACACAGCGAATGGGCTGAATATTATGCCGTCGCCGGGTCTTGGGACGCCGACGGCTTCGAGCGGCTTCCCGGACGGCACCAGCGCGCGCCGGGCACAGGCGAGCATGCGTTTTGAATTCTAGCGCTGACTAACTAAGGCGCGGGGCTTCTCAAAGCTCCGCGCTTTTTTGTTTTCGAGCTGCGGCCAGCGCTGCCACTCGTCCCGCGCCCAACAGTGCGGTCTTGTCGTTGGTGATGGCACGTACGGGAATGTCCTTGAGCAACGAGCTCACCCGACCTTTGGCCTGGAACGCCGTGAGAAACGCCGGGCTTCTTAGCTTGTCGATGATCTTCGGCGCGATCCCTCCGCCGATGAACACGCCGCCCGTGGCTACCACTTGCAATGCCAGGTTGCCGGCTGCGGCGCCGTAGATGGAGACGAACAGATCCAGCGCCTGGACACCTATTTCAGACGTGCCTTCGAGACCGGACTTCGCCACGGCCGCGGAAGGGTCGCCCTTCGCAATCGCATCTCGAAGCCATTGAGGCTCCTCGGCGCGGCGCGTATCGCGGAGGAATTGATAGATGTTATGGAGCCCGGGCCCGGAGAGAACCCGCTCGTAGCTCACATGGCCGAAGCGGCCCAACAAGTAGCGCAGGAGATCGATCTGGATCTCGTTCGATGGCGCGAAGTCGGTATGACCGCCCTCGGAGGGAAATGGCCGAAAACTTCCATCCGATTCCGCCAGCAGGCCGGCTTCTCCAAGGCCGGTACCAGCGGAAATCAGCGCTCGATTTCCTCCGCGAACAGGAACTCCCGCGTTGAGCGTCACCAAATCCGATTCGGCCAGCAGGACAATTCCATGCGCGTTGGCTTCGAGATCATTAATCAGCGAAACGGAGGCGAGGCCGACGTCAGATGCTAACGTGGTCGCGCGAACTACCCACGGCAGATTGGTGGCTTCCACAATGCCATCGCGAATCGCGCCCGGTATTCCAAAACAAGCCGCGCTCGGCGTGCACTTGTATTTCGCGATGAAAGCCTTGGCGATCTCTGCGAGACTCTTGTGTTCGCGGCTCGGAAAAATCTCGATTGCGACCGTAGTCAGGCGGTCGGGAGGGCCATCGAAGAAAGCAAGCCGGGCATTGGTGCCGCCAATATCACCGCCGAGTACCATTCGCATTGCTCCAATGGCGGTGGTCTTTGGTGAGCAGCTCGTCGGCTTCCGGAGGCCCCCAAGAGCCCGCGGAGTAATTGGGGAACCGGCGAGGAGGCAAAGCCTCCCAGACGTCCAGTATCGGCGCGACAACGTGCCAAGCGGTCTCCACCATGTCCGACCTTTGGAACAGCGTCGCGTCACCCAGCATGCAGTCGTACAGAAGGCGCTCGTATCCGGTTTGCGGTGTTGCGTTGAAATAGTCCGCGTAGTTGAAATTCATATCCACGCCGCCGATCTGCACGACAGGCCCGGGAATTTTCGCGCCGAAGCTAAGCGAGATGCCTTCGTCCGGCTGCAAGTGCAAAATCAGACGATTCGGTTCCAACTTGTTGACGGCGGTTTTTCGGAATAGCACGAAAGGCGCGCGTTTAAACTGAATCACGATCTCGGTAACACGCTTCGGAAGCGCCTTGCCGGTCCGCAAGTAAAAGGGCACGTCGGCCCAACGCCAATTGTCGATGAACAGCTTCATAGCGACAAAAGTTTCGGTACGCGACTCGCGCGGCACCTGATATTCGCTGCGATAGGCGTTGATCTTATGTCCGTTGACGCTGCCTTCCCCGTATTGCCCGCGCACCGTGCGGAGCAGCACTTCTTCGTCGTTCATCGGCGTCAAAGCTCGCAGAATTTTCGCTTGCTCGTCGCGCACGACGTCTGCATCGAACGAGACTGGCGGCTCCATGGCCGTAAGCGAGATGAGTTGAAAGATGTGATTCGGGACCATGTCGCGCAGCGCGCCGGCGGTGTCGTAATATCCTCCGCGCTGCTCGACCCCCACTGTCTCCGACACCGTGATCTGAATGTGATCGATGTAGCGGCGGTTCCAGATCGGCTCGAAGATCCCATTGGCGAAACGAAAAACCAAAATGTTCTGGACCGTTTCTTTACCCAGGTAGTGATCGATGCGATAGATCTGCTTCTCATCGAGCACAGTGCGAATCTCTTTATTCAGGTTCCGTGCCGATTCGTAGTCGCGTCCAAAGGGCTTTTCGATAATCACGCGCCGCCAGCCTTTTTCCTCAGTGACTAGGTTGGCAGCCCCGAGCTGTTTCACGACCGTAGCGAAGTAATTCGGAGCAGTAGCGAGATAGTAGAAATAATTGCCGCGCGTGCCGTGCTCTTTGTCGACATCGGCCAACATCTTGCCCAACTTCTCGTAAGTGGCGGGATCGTCGAAGTTTCCCGAACAGTAATAAATGCGCCGCGCGAACCAGTGCCAGAGATCGGGATCCACTTTCGTGGTGGCATAGTCGCCGATCTCTTTGCCGATCGCATCGCGGAACTGCTCGCTCGTAAGGCCCTGGCGAGCGACGCCGATCAGCGCGAATTCCTTGGAAAGCAGATTGTCCTTGGCCAGATTGTAAAGCGCCGGGATCAATTTACGCTTGGTCAAGTCGCCGGATGCTCCGAAAATTACCATGATGCACGGGTCGCCGGCGCGACCCGCCGTTTCATTCATTTTGTTGGCTACTTCTTCTGCAATCTGCATTCGTAACCTTTCTAAGCGCTGCGCAGAAACAAACCTCAGCCGCCCGAAGCCCGTTCCACGTGGCCGCCAAACTTGTTGCGCATACCGGAAAGCATCTTTTCCGCGAATGTGTGATCCTGCCGCGAGCGGAAGCGAGTGAACAGAGACGCCGACAGCACGTCACACGGAACCGCTTCTTCGATCGCAGCGATGATCGTCCATCGGCCTTCGCCCGAATCCTGAACAGTGCCGGTGAAGCGTTTGAGATCCGGATCTTCGGTGAGCGCCATGGCCGTGAGGTCGAGCAGCCACGATCCCACTACGCTGCCGCGCCGCCACAGTTCGGCGATGTCCGGCAGATCGAACGAGTAACGCCGGTCCTCGGGAACTTCCTTCGAAGTCGTGTTCCGCATGATGTCGAAGCCTTCGGCGTAAGCCTGCATGAGACCATACTCAATGCCGTTGTGGACCATCTTCACAAAGTGCCCGGCGCCGGCGGGACCGCAGTACAGATAGCCTTCCGATGCCGTGCTCTTCTTGCCTTCCCGGCCGGGCGTGGGCGGAACATTGCCCACTCCAGGCGCGAGGGTTTTAAAGATCGGGTCCAGGCGTTGGGCGGATTCTTGGGAACCGCCGATCATCATGCAGTATCCGCGCTCCAGGCCCCAAACGCCGCCGCTGGTTCCGACGTCGAGATAGTGGAGGCCTTTTTCCTTTAGAATTTTCGAGCGGCGCACGTCGTCGTGGAAATAGGAATTGCCGCCGTCGATAATGGTATCGCCCGGCTCCATGAGGTTGGCGAGTTTCATCACGGTGTTCTCGGTCGCCTCGCCGGCGGGCACCATCACCCAGGCCGCGCGCGGCTTCGTGAGTTTCTTCACGAAATCTTCCATCGATTCGGCCCCGGCGGCTCCATCCTTCGCCACAGCCTTAACGTTGTCGGCGCTCAGATCGAAGACAACGCATTGGTGTCTTCCGCGCATGAGGCGGCGAACCATGTTGCCGCCCATTCTTCCGAGTCCGATCATTCCGAGTTGCATGCTGTCCTCTCTTTATAAGAACCAGGGTTCACTGCGATAGTGCTTTGTTGATCGCGGCTTCCAGCGTCTTGAGACCCGCCTCTACGTCGTGCAGGTGGACGCGTAGTGCGCGCCGACGACGGTCGGCGAGAACTTGGAAATCTCCGCGAGCTTGCGCGGCCTTCACGACACCGAACGTGTACTTCTGTCCGGGAACCGGCAGGTCTGCCTTGTCATTAGAGGTGACTTGCAGGAATACGCCCGTGTTTGGCCCGCCCTTGTAGGCTTGACCGGTGGAGTGCAGGAAGCGTGGTCCGAAGCCCAGACAGGTCGCGACGCGTTTCTTGTCGCGGACCGATGTGCGCATCTCTTGCAATGCTTCCTCGTGCGGCTCGTTCATCTGGATGTAGCCGAGCAACGCGAAATAGTCTCCCGCCTTGATGCGGCTCAGATGCGCACGCAGGTAACCAACCAGCGTTTTATCACTTCCGGCAGCGGAAGAGAGCGCCGACAAATTGGCTTCGTCGGTATACAAATCGATCCCGCTGTCTGAAAGAATCGGCGACTCCGGCGGCAGCGATCCAGTCTTCTCATATTCGGAGGTCAGCTTGCGCGTGGCGACTTTGCTCGCTTCCACGTCAGGCTGATTGAACGTGTTAATGCCGATCACGGAACCAGCGACGGCGGTCGCAATCTCCCAGCGGAACATCTCCTGGCCGAGATTGTATTTATCGGCCAAAGCAATGCGCACCACCGGGTGCCCGGCCTTGGCGATCGCATCGACGGCCTGGTCTTGCTGAGGGTCCGCGCCTCCTTCAAGGCGAATGTAGGCGAATACGCGGTCGTGGCTGTAAACCTCGGGCGGTCCAAGCGGCTCGCGATCCACGGGAATCAGCCCCTTGCCATCTTTGCCGGTGGACTCTGCCAGCAACTGCTCGAGCCACGCGCCAAAATCCGAAATGCCCGGCGAAGCGATCAGCGTAACCTTATCGCGGCCCTTCTTGGCCGCCACACCCAGAATCAAACCCAGCAAAACACCCGGATTCTTTTCGACCGGCAGGCACGACGAACAGGCGATGGCCATCACGTCGGCGCGATCCAGGAATCGCGGCGCGTCCATCCCCATCACCGCCGCGGGCACCATCCCGAAATCCGAAAGCGCTGAGTAGCGCCCACCGATGCTCGGGACACCGTGGAAAATGTGACGGAAATGATCGGCCTGCGCGACCTGTTCGAACTTCGAGCCCGGGTCGGTGATCGCAATGAAGCGGCTGCCTGCCTTGTCCGCGCCAACAACCTGCTTCACGCGTTCGAAGAAGTATTGTTTGAAGATGTTCGGCTCGAGCGTAGAACCCGATTTGCTTGACACGATAAAGATCGTGTTCGCAATATCGATCGCCGTCTCGGCTGCTTTTGCCTGCGCTGGATCCGTGGAATCGAGCACGTGCAAATCCGGATAGCCGCCGATTTTACCGAACGTCATCCGCAGCACTTCCGGACATAGGCTCGACCCGCCCATACCGAGCAGCAACGCATGGGTGAATCCGGCTGCTTTGATATCGGCGGCGACGTCTTCCAAATGCTGTTTGTGCGCGAGCTGGTCTTCGGTGATTCCGAGCCAGCCCATCCAGTTGGCCTCGTCTGTACCGGTCCAGAGCGAAGCGTCGCGCGCCCAGAGCCGCCGAACCTTGCCGGTCATTTTCCAATCTTCGATGGCCTCCTGTAAAGCAGGCCCAATCTCGGAACCAAGCGTATAGGTTTGCGCGTCCACCTCGGCCTGGGAAACGAACTTGCACTTGGCATCTACGGCGTTCAACATTTTGTCGAACGGCTCGGCAAACAGTTTCACCGCCTGCGTCACCAGGTCGTCGGTCACCTTTTTCATCGAAATGCCGACGCTTTCGAGCGTGTCCATAGTGTCCTGCGCGGCATCGAGATCCGCTTCCAGGCTCGGCTTGGCATGCCCGTGATCGCGGAACGCGTCGAAGGTCGCAGGTGGAATCGTGTCTACCGTGTCGGGCCCAATCAATTCTTCGACGTAAAGCACGTCGGAATAACTGGGGTCCTTCGTACTGGTGCTGGCCCAAAGTACGCGTTGCGTCTGCGCTCCCTTCTTCGACAGAGCGTCCCATTCGGGACCCGAGAAAATCTCTTTGTAGCGCTGATAGGTGAGCTTGCCGTTCGCGATCGCGACTTTTCCCAGCAGACTCTTGAGCTGCGCCTGCTCTTTGGGATCGGAAGTCGCTTTCAACCGCGCCTTGACGATGGCATCCACCATGGTGTCGATCCGGCTGATGAAGAAGCTTGCGACACTCGCAACATGGCTGGGATCGCCGCCGCCAGCGGCGTAGGCTTTCAGTCCCGTGATATAGGCGTGCGCCACTTTCTCATACATCTCTCGCGCGAAGAGAAGCGTGACGTTGATGTTGATTCCTTCGCCGATGAGTTGCTGAATCGCGGGGATGCCCTCGGGCGTCGCGGGCACTTTCACCATCAGGTTCGGACGGTTCACGGCTTTCCAGAGCCGCCGGGCGTCCTTGATCGTTCCATCGGTATCTTTCGCCAGAAACGGCGAAACTTCGAGACTCACGTAGCCGTCGCGCATCTTGGTGCGATCGTAAACGGGTCTCAGCGTATCGGCCGCGTCCTGGATATCTTTGATCGCCAGGATCTCGTAGATACCCATGGCGTCCAGGCCCTTGCGCTTTTGCAATTCGAGCAGAGCGTCCGTGTAGTCCGTGCTGCCCGTGATCGCCTTCTCGAAAATCGCCGGGTTCGACGTAACGCCCGCCAAGCCGTCCTGCTCGATCAGGCGCTTCAACTCGCCGCTCGAAATCAGGTTCCGGCGAATATAGTCGAGCCATGGCGACTGTCCGTATTTCGACAGTTCCAGCAGCGGATTCGTTGTTCTGGGTTTCGTTTCTGTTGGGACACTCATGCCTTTTGTTCCTCCTGGCGATCAGTGCAAACTGTCTTGCAGGCCGGCTTGCCATTTCGGCGCCAGTCCGCCTATCTATCGATTTTTCGCAATTTCTTCTTTAGCGGCAGCGACGACAGCATCGGGCGTGAAGCCAAACTTCTTTTGTAATTCCTTAAGCGGCGCCGAGGCGCCAAACGTATGCATCCCGATTCGCCGCTCGGAATAGCGGTCCCAGCCAAATGTCGACGCCTGCTCGACGGACACCCGCGCTTTCACGCTGGGCGGCAGCACCTTCTCACGGTAAGCGCTCGGCTGATGCTCGAACAGCTCCCAGGAAGGCATACTCACAACACGCGCCTTGACGCCATCGGCCGTCAGTTTTTCATAGGCGTCCACACATAGAGAAACCTCGCTGCCCGTCCCGATCAGAATTACGTCGGGAACGCCGTCTTTGGTATCGGCAAGAACGTAAGCGCCCTGAGCGACCCCGGACGCCGGCGCGTACTTGCTCCGGTCGAGCGTCGGCATATTCTGACGCGAAAGAATCAGGCAAACCGGCTCATGCCGGAATTTCATAATGATGCGCCAAGTCTCAGCGACCTCATTGGCATCGCCCGGGCGCAGCGTGATTAGCCCCGGAATCGCGCGCAGGGAAATCAACTGCTCCACAGGCTGGTGCGTGGGCCCGTCTTCACCGACGCCGATGGAGTCGTG
>Ga0126373_10001443_pt1 | contig 16916 bp, 15 predicted proteins | sample PanSoiMetPlot_11_FD_92545 | JGI IMG/M metagenome (GOLD analysis project Ga0126373, IMG submission 92545) | Tropical forest soil microbial communities from Panama - MetaG Plot_11 | ecosystem: Environmental > Terrestrial > Soil > Tropical forest > Bulk soil | place: Panama | collected 2016-02-17 | reverse complement strand
CTGGCTGGCCGCCGTCACGCCCGCCGAGCGCGACCGCGTGACGGCCAACCTCCCGGCGCTCCAGTCTTGAGCCGAGCCAAGATCACCGTCAAGAGCGCTCCGGCCTGCGGCCTCCGCGTCCTTCGGATGGCGCTGCGCGCCTCTCTGGACTGTGATCTTCCTCGGCACATGATCGCGCCTATCGGAAGGATGGCCAGGGCTGGGGATTCCCTCCTCAGATCAAGCTATGCACCTGGCGCAGTCGCGCACCTCGGCCTTGCGGCTGACGGCACTTCTCGCGTTATCTGAGGAATGGGAGGGTCCGAGTCACTGTCCGTTCAGTGTCTGACCACCGCCATGAAGCCTGTACCTTTGTTGCACGACCCACAGTGTTACCCGTCGCTCGCCATGAGCACGTGGCGTCGCTCGTCGTGAGCACAGCTGGGACCGTAATCTCCTGGCTGGTGGCGACAACTCCGTGAGCGTCGCGGCTACCAGAAGCTCCGTGCCGCATGACCAGGGCCGCGAGCGCTCGCGTGAGTCCGTCGGTGAGCGCGAGCCTGGTATCGACTTGACAGTATGAGGCCCTATGCCACCTGACGCAGACAAGCCCGTGGATCGTGCTGCGCCGCTTCGCGAACGGATCGAGGCCGTCGAGGGTTTTGCCGAGGTAGCGGCCCGGCTGCTGGTTATCGGCGAACTGGAGTGGGCAGCCGTGGCTGCCGACTACCGATTGCTCGCAATCAATTCCGCGGCCCGCCGCCAACTCGAAGGCATACGGGCAGCAATCCTGCTTGCTAGGCAGAATCTCGGGCACTTGGCCGTAACCTTCGTGCGCGCATCCCTTGAAGATGTGATGTACCTGGGATTCTTCATGAAGCTGGACTTGGAGGACTCGCAGAAACTTTTCAAGTTGCTCGGTAATTGGGATAGCCTACGGTCGCTCTTGGCACAGCGTAAGTATGTCGGTGACGAGGTCATGGCTCAGCTCTGGTACTCAGAGGCTTTCCTGAAAGCGGCGGTCGAAGCTCAGGAGAGGACCAAGATTGAACTAAAGGTGCTGCAGAAGCAGTACAAGTGGTCCGGAGGAATTGTTCCCTCTGCTGACTGGATCGCAGACCAGGCTGGCAAGCGGGACCTCTACGACTACCTGCATGCCGCGACCAGCCGTGCATTGCATTTCTCCGCTGGTGAAATCATGCGGCGAGGTTGGGGGCACCCCTCTGGAAAGATAATCACTGACAAGCCGGAGTTCCGGGAGCACCTCACATCTTTCGCCCTCGACCAGATGTGGCGGCTTTACGTCGAGACTTGGATGGTGACGATGCCACTCTTGGAAAAGGCGGGCATCAGCAGCGACGAAAGTTTGGGCTCCGATGAGATGGAGCCTGTCATTAACCGTCTCGTTGCTCTCGGCAAGGTCCCCCTCGTGCACGCCCATGAATGGAACCTAACCCCGGAAGGCCCCTTGGATCTGGATGACGGAACTTGAGGTGCCCATGCCGCATAGGAACCGGCTATCATCTGTGGCTACGGCTAGGCATCGGCGTCCTTGCCGCTCTCGCGGGCCGCTTCGAGTACAGCCGTAGTGGCGCCTGAATCAGAGGGTGACCCAGTCCACGAATTACGAGATACCCATAGCCGCTTGCTGATCGTGGGTGCCATGAGGTGCCGTGCAGCCTTCGTGAAGCTCGAACGCGCTGCGAAGTATCGATCACCAGGACTGGGCAGCTTCTCCACTTGGTCATATCCCGAGCGTGCGATGCCGACAACTGCCTCGGCGAACCGCTCAGCCAGACCGGCGACATCAGCGGGGAAAACGGTGCGAGCCGCCTCCAACGCTAGGTCCAGACGCTCGAGGTCAGCTAGGTAGACGTCAGCTAGGTCGGGGCGCACGGTGCAGGCGTAGCCATCGAGAATTCGACTTGCCCGGTGGCGCCGGATAGCCTCGCCTGTGGCGAGTAGCTCGGCGGCTGCCTTGTGTTGCTCGGTGCGTAGCCATTTCCTGTTTTCGCTACCCCGGGCAAGAAGCTGGCCGAGTGCTACGCCAATCAGCGCAGCGACAGCACTGATAATTGCAGCGTTCACTGCAGCTCTCCGTTAGCTACCGGGGGATTGTCCCAGGTTGGCAAATTGGCCACCGCGTCCTCCACGGGCCGCAGATATCGCTTTTCCGCTTCCCGCGCTAGCGGCTCAAGCTGAGTACGTGTCTGCGCAGCAAGCGTTTCCCATTCTCCCCAGCTGAGTACAGGCATTGCCAAATCGCACAGGTCGAGGTAAAGCCGGATATCGACTGCCATCCAGTGGGCCCGAACGTGATGCAGGCCCTTGAAATCGAAGTCGATGATGGCAGCGCCCGGCCGTCCGTAGAAGGCCTGAGCGCGGCCCGCGCCGGGATGCACTCCGGCGTTGGACAGCAGCGAATAGAACATGTAACCCCCGGAGTCAGGTAGATGCTTCTCCAAGAGTTCGGATCGCTTAGGCTTCGCGGCTACGGCCACACCATCTTCCCGCGCAAGTTCGATAAGTCGGCGCTTCATGTGCTCAGCCGCTTTGCCCAGTACAGGCGCCATCTGGCGCGTGAGGTCGGACTGCGGCGCGACCGTTTCGATGGTGCGCTTCAGCTGCTCGAACTGATCGATAGCGTTCATAGTTAGGCGGTAAGCACGGCCGAGCCTGACTTTCTCGTCGGAGCTTTCGAGCAGCCACTTCGCATACACATGGGTCTCAGCGACGTTCCGGATCGGCCCCAGAGCGGATGCGGTGGCATGCTGACGCAAGCCCAGCAACGCGAGCCCGTATGAGTCGTTGGCCTGGATAACCATTTCCAGGATGTGCCCACGAACTGTGGTTGGCATCGCAGCCGGGAAGCGAGGGTCAGCCGTCGTGGTGCCATAGCGGGCGAAGCTGTCCTGCAGCATCAGGCCATGCCTGTTCAGGAGCGTACCCCCGATGTCATGGATAGCATGATGCAGCTGCACGTCGGTCATCTCGGCTGGTGCTGGCGTCGGCCGTGGTGGCGGGCCGACGATCTTCTTGATCTGCCTGCCGAGCCTGAGCAGGGACCTTGAGATCGTGTCGATGGGCTGGTTACCCGTCACCGGCATGTCGCTCATCCGGCGAATCGCCTCCCTTGTGATGAATGACTGCCCCTCAAGGGTGCCAGGCGGGACCGACAGGCCGGGGCCACGCTTCGATTCCCGCCGCACCAACGGATAGCTGATAACGACCGCTACCGACGTCCAGCACGAAAGTGCAGTAGCCGCACTGCATCCAGGCCGACCGTAGCTGAACGCTGCCGACCGCATGACCAGCTCAAACACTGTAGATGACCGTCTGGCCACACAAGTTCGCATCGAGCAGATGCCCAGTCACCACTGCCGGTGGGCACGCTGGGCAAAGGTTGACAGATCGCCGATGATCACTTGTAAGTAGGCGTAGCGTGTCGCCGTGGCGACGAACGATAATCCCGGTACCGGGCCGCTGTTCGGTGCGTTGCAGCAGGCTGGCCTTCCTAAGCCTGCGACGTTGACGGAGTCCGGCGGTGACAACCGCGCCAGCAAGAAGAACTGGGCACAGCGATTCAGTAACGCGCTGGCGATGACCGTAGCCGAGCAGCTGCGGCCGAAGTATCCAAATGCCCGGGTGACACCGCGACCGGACGGCTCTGGCCAGGAGTTCAGTGTCGGCGGCAAGGTTGACCGCAAGCGAACAGACGTAGGAATCTGGGACGACGCGGCGGGTCTGGTTGCTGGCGTGTCGATTAAGACCTATACATTCCGCGATACGCACAAGGCAACGAAAACTAAGCCAGCGTGGATAACCCGCTACGTGCGCAACGTAAAGCGTAACGACATGGAGCTGCGAGACGAGGCTGACACTCTTCACCGCCGCCAGCCCTATGCGGTGCTGACCGCGCTGTTCTTTATGAACGAGGATGCGTGCTGGGATGGTGTGGCAGGTCAAAGTAGCTTCGCTCACGTAGTGTTCACCCTCCGGAAGCGCACCGGGCGGGCTGGGCCCGACGCGCGTTTCGATCTTTTCGAGCACGTCTTCATAGGCCTGTTCGACGAAGCCGGGCATGTTCGTTTCTTCGATGTCCGGCAGTCGCCTCGAAGGAATCAGCCACCAGCGGAGTCGGAGACCATCAGCCTGGCTGATGTCCTCGACAAACTCGATGATGCCGTGATTCTCAGGAACACTGGGGTCAGTCGCAATGAACGCTACGCGGAAGATGATCCGTACTGGACGGCGCCCGCGGGGTCACTTCCGGCTGACCTTGAGAGCGAGGAACCGCTGACACTTGACGAGGTGATCGAGAGCGCCGGTGAGGAAAACGCGACTGACATCTAGCCAGTAAGGTGGACATGCTCAGCGACGTCAGCTGCGAACTCGTCATCGAACCTGAGCTTTGCCCGCTGCATGCGGCTGTAGAAGCCCGCGGCGGCCCGATGGCTAAGTGGCTGCGCCGAGGCGTGTGCGACAGTGCCGAGAAGGTGCCGGTAGGGAAGGCGGACCGGCCACATCGACACGTCGGCGCGATACACCTTCCCTCCGTCTCCCCAGGCCGCTACCGGCCAGCGGCCATCCGTCACGGGGGTTCTGTTGCGGGGGTCATGTTTCCCAGGACAGCGGAGCTTGTTGCCGAGCCACTCGCTGACGCTGACTGTCACGGCGTTTCCGACTAGCCGCCATCTCGGTCCGTTGGACCGTGGGGATTTCGCTGGCTCTGTCCAGCCTCGGTCGAAGCCCTGCAGCTCCTCGGCCTCCTCGATCGAGGGTACGACGAGCCGTCGTCCAGGCTCGGCTGCCTTGACCCAGATAGCTGGCGGACTTGGGATGCCTACCGTGCTGCCGCCCTTCAGCGTCGGAACCGCGTCTTGCGCCCAGCCGAGCCCACGCAGGCCTTCGGTCCAGTAGAAGCCAAAGGCGTCATCCAGGTAGTGACCGTTTGAGGGTTCGCCTGCGTCATCGGCCAGGAGCACATCAGCTGGATTCTCGGTCCGGCTGGCGAGAATGATCACTCGCTGCCTGCGCTGAGCGACGCCTGTGCTACGGCTGTCAACCAGGCGGTACGCCCATCTGTAGCGCTCAGCCTCCAGCTTCCCGACCAAGTAGCGCATCGCGTTGCCTTTGTCGAGCACGAGCATGTTGCGGACGTTCTCAAATACCAGCCACATGGGATCGGCTGACTCAAGCAGGTCGAAGACACAGCTGACGAGCCCGCTGGCTTGCCCGGTGATCCCTGCAGTGCGCCCTGCCTGAGAGAGATCGGTGCATGGGAAGCCAGCTGTCAGCAGGTCCACCTTGGGCAGGGAGTCCAGGTCGCAGACATCATCGTCCAACTTGGCATCGGGGAACTGTACTCGTAGTACGTCTTGAGCAGGAGTCCAGTTCTCGACAAGCAGCTCGGCTTTTGCTGCGCCCGATCTACGCAGACCCTCCTCAAGGCCACCGATCCCGGCGAAGAGACCCACAGCGGTCATAGGAGTGGCCACACCTACATCCTCGCGCATGAGGGCGCCAGTACGCTACGCGACACTCCCGGGCCAGAGAACTCCGTCGCCGCGGGGCCGGTTCATCGGCCCAGCGCGACGGGTTGCCACGACACCCCGTCAGCGTTCATGTAGATCGATCAGGTAGAGCCGTTTCATTCATGATTACTACTTAACGCGGCTCGAGCCTCTCGACATGCCACTCGGCGCGAACGAGCAGCTCGTCAAATGTGATGATTTCAGGTTCATAAAGATTGCGCCTGTATAGTTCAAAGGACTCGTATTTTGCCTGATGATCACCGTGCGGTCCGCGTAGCTGTTCAAGATTCCCCACGATAAGAAATTCGCGAGGGCGAACCAGGTATATATACTCACCAGTATCGGCTCCGGCGCTGTCTTTCGCAGCGAGACGGTCGCCGATCTGACGGGTTGCAATATGGACGGTGCGCTGAATCTGAACTACTCCTCCAGACACTTCCGCCGACGGCGCCCAGCAGCCAGTCTTATACTCCTCACTGAGCAACTCGGTCTCATGGTGCTTGATCTCAGCGAAGACCATGGCTCTGATCTGGCCGTTGGTGCTCAGGAGCGCATCGACTCGTTTGCCAGGATCCTTGATAGAAAAACCAGCTACCGTCTGTTCCAGCTTGTTCTCGTCCCAGCTGGTCAGCAGTTGCCCGGCAAGACTGACACCAAGGATCCACGGGTTTGCCTCCAGCAGATTCTGCCAGACCTTTTCTTTCTTTCCGTCAAAAGGCTCGGCTGCATCACTGAAGAATTCCGGATCATCTAGCAGGCGGCGAAACAGATCTACCACCGCCCGACGATGCGCGATCGCCACGACATCACGAGCGGAAACGTCAGTTTCGATAAGGCGAGCAAACAGGTCAGGATCTAGCCGGTACAGCTTCTCGGTCACCTCGGGACGACCTGACAATGCTCGTAGCAGATGCTCCTCGTGATCGGTGAGATTGACGGTACCTCCCTCTCGTCTGTCGAGCGTCGTGTCCAACCTGTCCTGTACCGCAGGCGGAGCCTCAGGTACGGCATGAGGGTAGGAATGCAGCTCGAAGTTATTCGAGGCACCAAGACGAGACAGGGAGCCTGGACGCTCTGAGCCCAACCCAGAACTCTCCGGTTCTATGGCCCATCGCGGCGTCCAGCCACCCGGCCCATCGAAGACGAGCAGGACGGCGATCCCAGGATTTCGGTCACGCGCGATCCGCGACGCCACCTCTTTGAGGTACGCCACGTTCCATTCATTGTCCGTTTCCTCAGGCACAAGCCCGACCCGCAGCCGCGCAGCCCGGGCACGCCTGGACTGGGTCATCCGCACATCGAAGCGGTCCGGCTTGCCTATGTGAGCGGCGTAGATATCAGCCGCCTCGATGCCGAGCAAGTCGGCCAGGTACCGCTCGAACTCCCGGTACTTGGTATTAATGGGTGACTCGTGACTTACCTCACGTAGAAACCGCTCGAAGCCAGCGCATATCTCTGAGAAGTCCGGCACAGTGCATCAGACTACTCCTCACAACCCCTACCAATCCGCCTGTTGGACACAACCTCAGCTACCCGGGCCGCAGCCGCCTCGGGTACCTCATGTTCCCAGACTCGAACAACGATCCATCCGTCCGCTGCCAGACACCGATCGGTGTCGCGATCTCGCTTGACATTGGTTTCGATTTTTTCCGTCCACCACGCTGCATTAGCTTTCGGCCGGGTGCCATGGTCGGGACAGCCATGCCAGAAACAGCCGTCAATGAACACCGCGACTCGGGCTGAGCTGAAGATGAGATCGGCACGACGACGCATCCCAGGCAGTTTCGCATCGACTCGGTACCGCAAGCCTCTCGCATGCAGCAAACGCCGAATGGCCATCTCAGGGCCAGTGTCTCGGCGCCGCTGACGGACCATACGTAGAAGCGCGTCATTGCTCGACGCCCGAGGTCTAGGACCCGAACAAGCCATCACACTGAGCTCCTGCTCTGAAGAGTCACCCGTCCTAGTAGCCAGTGCACAGACATCCACGGTTGGTCTAACCATCACTGGCCGGTTCCCAAGGCACCCGATAGGTGTACTCGGTCGGATCGAGCGCATCCCGCTCCGGTGTCCAGTCCCAGCGCAGGAACGGAGTACCGCCTTCGCAGCTGACAACCGGGGTACGGGTCACCTCTACCCTTGAAAGCACGAACAGCGCGTGCTCTGCCGGACAGTCTCCGCCGTGCGCCCGGTGGTGCCGCACCTCGTTGCGGGTGAGCACGACCTCCTCGCCGGGGGTTTGGGTTCCCTTGACCTCGACGTGCAGGGTACGGCCGGTTGGCCGGTGGCGGCAGTGGAGGTCGTAGCCACGGTGCAGGTGCCCGACGCGTTCGACCTCCCAGTCAGGACCGAGAGCTCGCTCTGCCTCGTTCTCGGCGAACTTCTCGATGGCAGTGCGGACTGCCTGGTCGAGTTCGTTGTCGCGTTCACGCTGGCGGGTGCGTTTTGCGATCCTTCCGGGCCCACCTTGAGGAACCTCGTCCGGGGTGGGCTCGCCTCGCGAGGGATCCCGCGGCTGCTGATACAGCGCCGCCAGCAGCGGAAGCATGTCACTGAGGTTCTGGTACAAGTCCTCGTCGGGGGGAACCGCTCCGGCCGGGTAACGGAGGGCGATGATGATCGCGTCCTCGTAGTTACGGGTGCGCAGCCTGCTGTAGGGTCCTACCCCGGGCGTTGAGGCCCAGGTGAGGTCTATCGCCACGGTGGCCGACCTCATCAAGGGGGTCCCCTCGAAGTCGCCGAGCGACCTGCGTGCCTCCGCGGCACGAGCGCGCAGCTCCCCGCGGTCGTTGACCGGGCGCATCGCACCCGATCGGTACTCCGAGGTGCCCTGCATAAGGGAGAGGTAGACAGCCGATCCATCGGTGGCGAAAAGGTAAGCGATATAGAAGCCCTCCGTCGCCCTTGGCGAGTAGTTCGGCGCGTAGACGCGCACCCACGCCGTCGGGCTGTAGCTAGCTTGATGGCCGCCCCGCGCGGCGCGTAGCCCAAGTGAAGCCAAGCCAAGCCCTTGGCACAACTCTGGAAGAACCTGGTCGAGGCGCGTCACCATGTCCGCGAGGGCGGTGTCTCGGCGACGCATCGCGGGAGTCGCCGTCTGTGAGTAGTCGGGCGCAGTGGCCAGCACAGCTTGAATTGCTCGGCGAAGCGGATTGATTGGATCGGTCTCATCGTCCGGCGTGTCGGTAGCCTTACTGATGAGTTCGACGTCGTACGCGTCGGCGACTCGGCCAGATGCAAAAAGGAGTCGACGTTTTGTTGTAAAACCGGGAATACGCTCGACTGCTTCCACACGCTCATGGGAGAACTGCTGCGCGGCGCGGCTGAGGCTTGAGACAACCATCCCTGGCTGAAGGTGTCCCGCGTGCATTCGACCAGCCATCGGCGCCCTCCTGGTCAGATCAGCTCACGATCGGAGCCAATCATACGGCTGTCCTAATCTCGAATCGACCTGCCTTCGGCTACTGCAAACCTCCGAACAGTCCGGACCATGCACTCATACATTCAACCCAATCCAGGCACCGGCTACAACCGCTCAAGGACCTAGCTCACCTTGAGGCTGCTCATCCCTCAAGAGGCAGTCTGAGGCTGGTCAGCAGGCGGGATCAAAGCGTGAGCGACCGCAGCCAGCGGGGGGTCACGCCGCTGGTGAGCGCCCGGTCCGCTGGTGGCACGTCACTGTTAAGTTGTCAAGGTCCGAGCACGACTTAAGGGTTAGCTGCGGACCATCGCTCCCACTCTGCATCCAGCGCCAACTTGCGTGCACGCTCCGGGGACCTGTGGTAGCCGCAGGCAACGCATACACCGGGGGAATTCGTCCCGCCGAACTCGTCGAAGCAATCAGGAACGAATGTCAGACGCCAGCAATTGTCGCATTCCTCGGGTTCAAGGTAGAAGCAGCGCTCATCGGGCGGTGCGGACGCAGCGCCTGAAGCTTCCCAGGCAGCCTCGCTGTACAGACTGACAAGCAGATCATCGACGTTGCGGCAGTTAGCTGCACGCTCGAGAACATCTAGAGCTGGATGAGCGTCGAGGTCGCGTAGTGCAGCGAGATGCCCAGCAGTTGGAGCGACCCATTCGTCGTCGACGTTGCCGTGACGCATCGGCTGTGTCACATCGAGAGCGTCCAGCAACGCAGTCTCATCCAAACTTACGCCAAGGCTCGAGGCTACCTGAATCAGGCTCCTGGCAGGAAGCGCTTGCTTTACACCCTTCTTGCTGGTCCTGTATACCTTCAGTGGAGCAATCGACCAGACAATAGCTGCGAGCCCGTTCGTCATCGCTACATCCAGCGGGCCTTCCGGGGGCACAATGTTGGACTCCAAGGCGATGACGTTAGTTGCATAACGCATACGTCTAATGACTTGTCTGCGGAGCTCCTCCGGAGGCAATTGACTCACCAGGCCAGCATACGACCGCGTGACCGAATCGATCATCACATTTTCTGCGTTCCGTTTTATCGAGCGTGCGTTCGTATCTTGGCGGGAGCCAGCGCCGCAATGCGGACTGCTGCCGCGACCGCCTCGACGTCCTCGGGCTTGAGCGCTGGACCTGCTTCGAGTGCCCTGAGTCGGCCGTCCTTGTAGCGGGCCACGATGGCTGTATCACCGTTCCGGCTGTAGGTGACGACCTTGGGATCCGACTGGGCACCTTCCGGGAAGTGAGTAGTCAGGATGGTCCTGAACTCAGGGTCGGGCAGGAGCCCAGCGCCAAGTTCGTCCATCAGATTCGGTACTTGCCTGGCCATGCCAACGAGGGTGCCCCGGTTCCGGGACGCGCTGCAAGACGATTTGGCCGCGCAAAGTAATCACTGTGATCTTGTCAAGTTGCCAGTCAACGCGCGCGCAGCATCGAAGTGCAGCAACCAGACCGTACCTAGCCGACCACATCCGACCTCTACCACCTCCACGAAGAGCGCAAAGACCATCAGCAAGCTTGCCGCCACAAACTACAGATCAGAGGGTTCGAACAATCTCCGTAGCGCTCTCGACAGATCGAACGTGCGTTCGTACACTGGCGCAGTGCGGTGGGAACCCGCGCCGCGATGCTGGGGACGTACCGCGGGCATCCTGCCGATGGGTGATCACTCTTGAGGTGCCAAGGTTTGAACGCGCGACGTCGCTGAAGTACCTGCTGATCTTGCTAACGCTGTGCTAACAACGGCTGTGGACGCGTGGCGTCAGCCCTGGACTCCACGACGGCTTATCGGGTCTGACGGCCGGGTCAAAGACCCTGTTGTGGACTTGTCTGGACCGGCACAGCCTCCTGAGAGTCGGAAGCTCAGGGCGGACCGCCTCGCCAGGCCCAGGCCTGGAGCTGTACAGCAGCGAAGTAACGGCAACGTCAGGGACTGCGAGCGTCCCGGAAAGACTTCCGCCGGTCGCCGACTTGCCCCAACGACCGCGTTCGTCCCCTGGGCCGGGAGTTCGCATCGAGGGGCCAGGATTCACATCCCCAGGCGCTTGAGCGCGCTACCTAGCTTGGCGGCGTCGCCGACTGCCCTGCTGTAGACCGCCTTGGTTATGTCGATATGGCTATGCCGCATTTCTATAGTTAGGTAAGGTAGGAGAATGTTCTCGTCCGAGGAAAACGAGCTAGCCGCCTTGTCAACAGCTCTTGAGCACGCTAGATCGTGGGTACAGCTCCATACGACGCAGCGGCAGAACCTGCTGAACTTCTTCTTGATTGCCGTCGCCTTCTTGTTCAATGCATATGTTGGTGCATTGAGTGTCCACCGTTTTCTATTGGCTGCGGTTATAGCTGCTCTCGGATCGATTATTTCGGTCGGATTCAGTCTCATGGACTTGCGGAACCGCGAGCTTACTAGGGCAGGCGAAATACCGCTAATAGAAATAGAGCGTCGGATGGCCATCAAATGTCGTTTGCCGGATCTAACAATAATCGAGACCGTTGACCGCCCACATTATCCATGGCTGTCTATGGGTAAAATAATGCGAGCGATCGAGATCGCGGCGGCCCTAGTGTTCCTTGGCTCGATGGCTTACGCCTTCAGCCAGTAGCTGAGCGCAAATCTGGAAGCGGCTTGCCGAGGCACTTCGGAGAAGATCAAGCATTTATAGGACTGCCTCGCAGGCAAAAGCGATCTCGCGCGGACAATTACTTGGGATACAAAGGCATCAGGTCACTTGCTCTATAGACATGGTTTAGAGCGCCAGGAGCATTCTCGCTCAAGACAACGCAATCCGTGCCGCCGATCTGGAAGATCCAGTCTAGGCAACCGCCGCACGGAGTGAATTGCTCGCGTTCGGCAGCTATCAGAACTGCGACCAACTGGCGCTCACCAGCCGCTACGAGCGAGGAGATAGCGTTCACCTCAGCGTGGATGTCGTGTGACCGGAAACGATGCTCGATGTTGCAGCCCACGTAGATTTGCCCAGTATCCGACAAGGCGGCGCAACCAACCTTGGTCGGGCCATAAACTCGGGCGCTCTGACGGACGGCCCATGCAGCTTCGGAGAGAGCTTTACATTGAGCATCGTCTATGGCCATCATGCAGACACCCGACTTCGCGAAATGATTGTGGCCATCAGTCGGCCCCACTTTTCTTGTTCGGCGAGACTCTCCGAGAGTCCGATGAGCTGCTGAATGAGCGGAGCGACCGACAGAGGCCATCCCGCGGGTTGAGGATCGACGTCGAGGGCCCGGCCGAGCTCGCGGAGCATGGATTCGTCAAAGTCGCCTCTCTGAAGCTCGTCGGTCAGAACAGCCAATGCGGCTTCTCGCAGCCCGAGATTCGAGGCGCCCGCAGCTACCTCGACCATCGATCTGACAGCCCCATAACGCACCCATCTATCTTCCGAAGCATCCAGACGCGGCTGGAGTGCCTCGATCGACTTCTGGTCTGGCAGGGCGCCTAGGGCATGCACCGCGCGCCAGCGGACGACGGGCGAGGTGTCCTGAGAGACCGCGATGAGCGTCTCGACACCGGCGTCGTCCAGCTGGCAGCGCCGCAGCACGTTCGCTAGTGTCCAGCTCATGATCGAGTCCTCAGCGCGAAGCCCATCGACGGCGCTGGCCGCGAGGCGAGTAGCGTCAGGAGTTGTAAAGAGCACAACCCAGTCCACGAACCATCTCTGATTTGAGCTAACCGCGCGGACAACACGAAACACTTCCGCACGGTCCTTGGCAGCCAACAGCTGGCTGGCTACCTGCGAACGATCGAGCTGCAGCGCATCGGAGACTTGCGTCGCAGTCGCCTTAACAATATCCCAGCGCTTGTCTGCCAGCATCGCGAGCACCACGACACGAGTTTCCTCTGAAACACACCCATCGACTAGCGCATATGCCGCACCATAATAATTCCAGTCGTAGACGAGCCTAACTAGCTTATCGGCCTGCTCTATAACCGGAAGCTGTTCAACCATTAGCCTCAGTGCATCGAAGGAAGCGGCTCTGAGAGTCAAGACATCAAACGCAGTTCGAATCCAATCTCCCTCTCGAGTACTCAGTGAACGAGCAGCCAAATAGTCATGAAGGAGGTGGTGCGTGAACCACGTGTGGTCATTGCGAGCCCGAAGCGCGTCAGCAGAAAGCAGTTGCTGAGTCAGCCCTTCGCCTACGGCCCCTACCACAAAATCTCTAGGCATCACGCGACCTCGGTATCGTGAGTACGCTTCAAATGCCATGCCAGCAAGAGCATCGAGTTGCGTACTAGTGAGATCAAGAGCATCAGTAAAGTAATTCCGGAGCGTGGTCGCCTCAGTTGCTGCAGTAATATCAGTCTCAAGAGCGGTGTTGAGAAAGAACGGCCTATTGAGAAGCCCAACATTATCCGGTAGGGCATGAGGGCGAGCCGCCTCGTTCCAAACTCGCCTTACCTCGGCGTCGGACAGGCGAAGTAGAGTCGCCAGGCTCCAGCGCTCAAGGTCGATCGGCCGCCGAATCAAGCGGTCAGCAAGGAGCACGCTGACAAATGGATACCGACGAGCCAATTCGTCGGCGGCCGCGAGGATAGGTTCTGCGCCTCTACTCGGCACTTCGTTTAGTCCATCAATCATAAAAATGATCCGACCGCCGTCGCCTGGCCGCTCAAGCGCAGGACGCGGATCGGGTGTCGCAATGGCAAGTAGACTGCGGATCGTCTCGTCGAGGCCACTGCGCGCAGGTTCAGTTACCTGGGCGGAGAGGTTTCGCAGTTGTATCAGAACTGGAACAGTAGCGGTGTCACTCAGTGCGCGCTGCATCGTGCGCGCCAGAAGCCACGTCTTACCGCTTCCAGCCTCGGCCGCGAGAAGTGCGCGACCAGTGCCGATCGTTCGGTCAAGAATTGAATCTTCCTGCGCTACTTCCCTGTACGATGCAGACAGAAGCTGTTCGTACGACGTTGGCCACGCTATTTGGAGATGGAATGCCGGTCGATGTCCTATGATGCCGTCTGCTATGAGAACGGCTTCTTCGCGCATCTGATACGAGGGATCCTGCGCGGATGTCTCATATACCACGAAAATCCCCAGTTATCTGAAGGGCAACTTCATGCTCTATAATGTCGTCTACTACGCGCTTTGCAAAAATCGCAGCTATGGTCGCAGCAGCGACCTTGTTAGCGGCACGCTGAGCGTTGTTAGCTTCGTCGTTGACTATGTCTGAGATTCCACGAATAACGAGGAGACGTGGGTTGTATGAAGGACTGAGGCGAGCTGCTGCTACGGCTCGGCAGAGTCCTACGGACTCCATATCTACTGCAACTGCATCATCAAATTGCTGAAGTAGGCGAATTTGCTCTTCGCTGGTAGGGTCACCAAGCACCTTGTCGCCAGCTATCAGACTTTCAATAAATACTCGTGGTCTCTTGCCTTGAGGCAGGAGGCCACGCAACTCATCGCTCATCCACGAATCATCGAAGCGAAGTGGAGCAGCATAGTTGGAGTGAAGACACATAGATGGGTGGTCGTAGGCAATATAACGCAGCTGCTGACCTTTCTCGGACAGCTTGGCGAACGAGGAGTAGTGAATATATTCAGGGACGACGATGTCACCCACTTCTACTGCCTCCCTGCCGTTGATGCCGCCAGCAATGCCGCAGAGAATAAGAACCTCAGCTCTCCAGTGCTCAATAACATCTCGGACCGACCCACCCGCTTGGAGGTTGGCACGCCCGACTTCGCTGTTGACAATGAGGGGCCGCTCTAGATCGGCGTCGTCAGCGACAAAATAGGGCTTACCGGGCACACGCCGGGTGAGGCTGAATACTCGTTGCACCGCGTTGGTCTCCTCCTCGATGACTGAGAGGACCGCGATGCGAGCGTGCCCGTATCGGCCCAAAGTTAGGCACACGCCGAGACCCTTTCACGACCCTCGAGCGAGTCGACCCACTGAGTTCTCACCATCATGCATGACCCCACTGACAGTTCCGTCGGCGGAAGCTGCGCGGTGAGTCGCTCCTCGCGTAACGTCCACAGGATGTGGATCCAAGGACCCCGCCCTCCTCTTTGATCATGAAGTGGATGTTATGCGGTGATGGCGGTCAGTGTGACGTCCTCGTGCGAATCGCGATGGACTGCCTGCTCTTGGCTGCCGATGTCGAGGCCTGACGCAGCTCGGTCAGGCGAGCCCGGAACGATCGTGCCTTGCCGTCCGAGCGTCCGCTGGACGCTGAACACAGTCCTGACCACAGCAAGCCCTGACACACTGCCTGCCTCGGATCTTGCAAAGCGCCCACGCCCAGGACAGCCACATCATGCGACGACCTGCCCACTCGCACGACCTCGGGCAACCTGGCGTACGCCACGCCTGAAATTCGGCAGGTCGGCGGTTCAGCCAGCCCCCCGGCAGTAGATCCGACAGGCTCCCGCTGGTATCTGAGGTGATCTGACGTGATGCGCAAGAGCCGACCGGCACTGGCGACGGCAGGGGCGAGCAGTTCAGAGCGCAAATTCGTATGTGTGCTCTGGCTCTATGCATTTCAGTACAGCACTCGGCCTCGCGCGCAGCAGCAATGTGCAGCAACTGCACCAACCCGCATCGACCCCGTCCGACCGCGGTAAACCTCTGACCTGACCCTCATAGACACCCCATGTGCCTAGATGGTAAGGAGCAGGTCTCCCGTGCTGTGATAGTGGTGATCCACGTTGGACACCAGCGTCCTGACGACCAGTGCCGACCTCACGGCCCGGTGGGTCGCAACGCTGGCAGCGCGCGATTGAGGTATTGGATTAGTGCGTGCAGCGTAGCGGCTTGACTGTCCAGACCCAGGAAACCGGCCGCGCGATCTGCGGTGAGTACTTGCGCTCCCAGCACCAGGTAGGAGTCCCGCCATAGCCACAGGGCAGTGGCGGGTCCCGGGGCTGGGCGCGGCCTTGGCGTGCCGGCTTGCATCGCAATGAGGTGGCGTGTCAGGCCGAGCAATTCGGCGTGGGCGACTGCAGACAGCTCCCTGTAGGGAAGCCCGCCCTGCGGCCAGATGTTGCCAACTAGCTTCGCGGCGCGGTCAGTGTATCCAAGCCAGGACTCCTTGTTACCGCCGAACATCACCGACCCTCTGGCCTCACTCCAGCCCAGATCCTCTATCTCCTGCTGAACGTCGGCCACGGACTCGCCGTAGCCAGACTGATCCTCGCCCGGGCCGAGCTCCAGCGCCTGAACCGCCTTTTCCGTCTCCTTTGCCGAATGAAGGCGATAGACCAGCCAACGGGCGCCACGGCGCTGGGCATCAATGTCGGGGTCAAGCAACCACCAGGCCAGCGATGCGCTCTCCAGCACCGCCCGGCACAGCACGTCGGCCGCGTACGAGGTGACATCAGACCTTAGCAGTGCCGGAAGCGCCTTGGCTTCCTCGATCATCGCCCATAGCGCCCACCGGGCAGTCAGAGGAGCACCAAGCCAAGGCCACGACCCAGTCCGCGGTTCCGGTCGGCGCATTTCCTCAGCTGTCAGTTCCCTACCAGCAAGGCTGTGCGCGGCTGGTGTGGCCCAGGCGGCATCGGCGTCGGCCACATCAACAACTGCGGCAATGGCATTGGTCAGTAAAGCGCACAACTGGTCAAGCATTGCCTGGGTTGATCGCGCGTTCACGGCAACGCAGACTACAGCGCCTCGGTGACACCAGTCGCACGAGCCGGGCACAGCCGCCCGAGAGTGGGGCTGGACGACAGTCTCATTCCTAGTCTCATACATGTTCGTGCACCGACGTCCACTAGCGTGTACCGCAGGTCGCTGAGCAGGCAAGTGGACCTACGTGGCCGGTCCTGCACTGTGATCCGTAATCCTGAAAAGCGGAGGCTCGGAGGCAGAGCGCAGCAACCGGCATATCAACCAAGGCACCTGTCACCGGTCGGCCCGACAACTTGCGCCAACGACCTCGATGACCTGGTTATGGCCGCGGGCCACGCAGGCGCCGTCCTTGACGAGGTAGCACTCGACGTAGTGCTTGCCGCGGTACTTGGT
>Ga0126373_10001442_pt1 | contig 16919 bp, 8 predicted proteins | sample PanSoiMetPlot_11_FD_92545 | JGI IMG/M metagenome (GOLD analysis project Ga0126373, IMG submission 92545) | Tropical forest soil microbial communities from Panama - MetaG Plot_11 | ecosystem: Environmental > Terrestrial > Soil > Tropical forest > Bulk soil | place: Panama | collected 2016-02-17 | reverse complement strand
ACCCAAGCTTCCATCGTGCCGCTCTCGTTGCCGAATAGAGCGGCGCGCTGACCGGTGATCGGCAGAAACTCCCAGGGGCGCACGGTGCGCGAGAGTTCGAAAGGCATGGGCACAGACTGCTTTTGCTGGCTCAGGGATCGCGGAGGCGCGGAGGCGAGGAGCAGGGCCGTCCCCAGGCTCAGAATAACCCCCTTTCGCCAGTGAGAGGAGAGTCCTTTTCCTGCAATATTGGAAACCTCACGCGAGAGTTTCATTCTTTCGTTCCCCCGGGGACTCGAACTTGCAATGCCACGCGCGCCTTACTATAAAAGAAAGCGTGCGATTCTTGCACCGCATCTTCAAGAAAGGGACGGGGTCGATTGGCTCCCACACGAAGAAACTTCTTGCATTCGCTGTGCCGGTCCGCGCTGGTGCTCCCGCTGGAGACAGTTCTCGCCATGGCGCTGCCCCTACGAGGGCCCCGAGCTGGTTCAACCAATTCTCCGGCGGCCGGGGCGCAAACCGCCGGGACTGTACCCGCAACGCCTGCGAATCCAAGACCGGATTTAGGCGTCACGTTCCTGAATGTCGCCCGCGAATCGGGACTGCATGCCAAAACGATTTACGGCGGCGAGCACAAGAACAAGTACTTGCTGGAAACCACGGGCTGCGGCGTCGCTTTCTACGACTACGACAACGACGGCTGGCTGGACATTTTCCTGGTGAACGGCTGGCGCCTCGATGGTTTCCCTCCGGGACGGGAGCCGAGCAACCATCTTTTCAAGAACAACCGCGACGGAACATTCACCGATGTGACAAAGAAAGCGGGACTGGCGCGCTCGGGATGGGGCCAGGGAGTCTGCGCGGGGGACTATGACAACGACGGCCACGACGACCTTTTTGTGACCTACTACGGAGAAAACGTTCTGTATCACAACAACGGCAACGGCACATTCACGGATGTGAGCGAGAAATCGGGTGTGACGAGCACTGGTAGACGCTGGAATACTGGCTGCGCTTTCCTGGACTATGACCGTGATGGGCATCTCGATCTTTTTATTGCGAATTACATCGAAATGGATTTGAAAACCGCGCCGGTGCCCGAGTCGGGACCATGCCTCTATAAGGGAATCATGGTGGCGTGCGGGCCGCCGGGGTTGATGGGCGGGAAAAACATTTTGTATCACAACAATGGGAATGGCACATTCACCGACGTCAGCGAAAAGTCGGGGATTTTGAAGGCGAACGGCACTTATGGTTTGGGCGTCCTCACGGCGGACCTCGACAACGATGGCTGGCCGGATATTTATGTTGCCAATGATTCGACAGCAAGTGCGCTGTATCAAAACAAGAAGAACGGAACGTTTACGGACATCGCGATGGAAGCGGGCTGTGCGCTGAGCGCCGACGGCAAGCCGCAAGCAGGCATGGGCATTTCGGCGGCGGATTACGACCTGGATGGCAATCTCGATCTTGTAAAAACGAATTTCGCGGGGGACACGCCGTCGCTGTATCACAACCTGGGCGGCGGCACCTTTGAAGACACCACGTTTCAAGGCGGGCTGGGCAAACACACGCAATACTTGGGCTGGGGCTGCGGCTTTTTCGACATGGACAATGACGGTTGGGCAGACATTCTGATTTGTAACGGGCATGTATATCCGGAAGTCGAGCAACTCAAAACAGAGGCCGGATATCCGCAGCGCAAACTGCTTTACAAGAATCTGCGCAATGGGCGGTTCGATGACGTTTCGTATGACGCCGGGCCGGGGATTTCCACGCCGGTTGCAGCGCGGGGGTGCGCGTTCGGGGATTTTGATAACGACGGTGACCTGGACGTTGTTGTGAATACGGTGAATGATTTTCCGCAGCTTTTGCGGTGCGATTCGAGCACCGGCAATAATTGGATCAAGATCAAAACCATCGGCACAAAATCCAATCGCAGCGGGATTGGGGCGCGCCTGCGATGCGTCACGCATCCCCCAGGAGAAAAGAATGCGCATTCACAGATCGATGAGGTGCGCAGCGGCGGCGGCTACTTTTCGCAAAACGATTTACGCGTGCACTTCGGCATCGGGAAAGCGGAGAAGATCGAGTTGCTGGAGATTCGTTGGCCGAGCAGCCTGGTTGAAACGCTGAAGGATATTAAGGCCAATCAGGTCCTCTTTGTGAAGGAAGGCGAAGGGATGGTGCGCAGCATGACGTTCGACGCGCCGAGGCCCAAAAGAGCGTGAATCCTTTTGCGCCCACTCTCTCCTTGACAACTTAGGAGAGCGCATTGTACCCTCCTAAGCCACTTAGGAGGCGTGATGCCATCGCAAGCGCAAATCCTTCCCGGAACGCTGGACCTTTTGATTTTGAAGGCGGTATCTCTCGGCCCCCTCCACGGCTACGGCGTGCTGCTGCGCATCGAGCAAATCTCCCAAGGCGCGCTGCTGATCGAGCAAGGTGCGCTCTATCCGGCATTGTTCCGGCTTGTTCGTCAGGGCCTTCTCAAAGCAAGCTGGGGCATCTCCGACAACAATCGCCGCGCCAAGTTTTACGAGCTAACCTCAGCGGGCCGCAAACGCCTGCGCCAAGAAGCCGACGGTTGGAACCGGCTGGCCTCCGCAATCGCATCTGCGCTCAGCACGCGGCCGGAGGAAGTATGAGCCTGCTGTCCTCACTTCGTTCCGCAGTTTCGGTGCTGTTTCACCGCTCTCAAGTTGAAAACGATACAGAAGAGGAGCTGCGCGCGCATGTGCAAAATCGCGCGGACCACTTGGAGCGGAGCGGCCTGACGCGGACGGATGCTGAGCGGCGGGCCCGCATCGAATTTGGCGCGCACGAAAAATTCAGGGAAGAGTGCCGCGAAGCCACGGGTGTTCATTTCTTGCATACCTTCTGGCAAGACCTGCGCTTTGGTCTGCGCATGCTCCGCAAGTCTCCGGGCTTCACCGCCGTGGCCGTCCTCACACTTGGGCTAGGGATTGGCGCGAACACGGCAATCTTCAGCCTCATCGATGTCCTATTGCTTCACCCATTGCCGGTGCGTGACTCGGACCGCGTCGTCCTTTTGAAATGGCAAGCCAACAAGCCACCTTTGATGAATGGGTCTAGCAGCTACGGGTTTTGCTATACCGGCGGCGATCCGGCGTCAGGAGCTAAGTGCTCTTTTTCGCGTCCGTTTTTCGAGCGCCTCCAATCTCAAGTAGGAGTCTTTTCCAGTGTGACCGCTTTTGTCGGCAGTCCGGACGTCCACCTGAATAGAAATGGGGAAAGAACCATAGTTAGCAGCCCGCTCGTTTCGGGAGAATTTTTCCAGACCATGGGTGTCCGGGCCGCGTCGGGGCGGCTGCTACAGCCGTCCGATGACCTTGCAAATTCTCCGCCCGTTGCCGTCCTTGATTACGGCTACTGGCAGACGGAGTTTGGCGGCGACCGCTCTGTCGTTGGCAAGACCATCGACCTGGACGACATCCCTCTGACGGTTGTCGGCGTGGCCGAACCAGATTTCGGCCAGATGGTCCCCGGACAAAGCTGGGACGTGTGGCTGCCGTTGAGTCTCTTTCCTCGGCTGAACACCCATTGGTCTACGAGCAACGATGATGCAACCCAGTGGTGGCTCGCCATCATCGGTCATCTAAAGCTTGGAGTGTCTCTCGCGCAGGCTCAGACCACCGTGAGCCTCTTCTTCCGGAACGAAATGCTTCATGGACCGAGGCCGCTCTCCAAGGAAGCAGACGATCCACGAATCTCTCTTGTACCAGTGCAGCAGGGCCTCATCGGCAATCGCTGGCAGTATCAAAGGCCTTTCTACATCTTGATGGTTGCTGTTGGCATCGTGCTGCTCATTGCTTGCTCGAACGTCAGTGGATTAATCCTGGCGCGCACGGCCTCACGGCAAAAGGAAATTGCTGTGCGGCTGGCCTTGGGCGCCGGCCGCGCCCGGGTCATCCGCCAACTTTTGGCGGAAAGTGCCCTTCTCTCTGGCGCGGGCGGAGTTCTAGGAGTTTTCGTTGCTTATTGGTCGCTCGCCGCCTTGCGTTCCAGCGACTGGCTCGGCTCCATCCAGGATTTCGCGGTCGAGCCCGATGCGCGGCTGCTTGCCTTTACGGTCTTGGTGTGCGTGCTCGCGGGCATTCTTCCCGGGCTGGCACCGGCGTTTCGCGGCACGCGTCTGGACTTGACGCCGGCCCTCAAAGAAAGCGCGCGAACGATTCCAAACCTTTCGCACTGCGGGCGGCGATTCAGCTTGGGTAGCACGCTTGTCGTCGCACAGGTAACACTCTCCATGCTGGTGCTGGCCGGGGCTGGCTTGCTAGTTCGCACACTCGCGAACCTGAAGAGCATCAATCCAGGATTTGACACGCGCAACCTGCTCCTCATCGCGATCGATCTCAAGGACAATGAATATACCCCTCAGCAGGCACAGAACCTTTATCGCGAACTGCAAGCTCGGTTCAGCACCCTCCCGGGCGCGACCAATGTGAGCTATTCTTCTGGTGCTCTCCTCGCCGGTCATTCCCATGGCGGCGGCACCTCTCTTGAGGGTCGAAAAGAAGAAGATGTCCAAAGGAATTTGCTCTCCGTGGGGCCGCATTTCTTTGCGACCATGCGCATCCCCCTGCTCTCTGGGCGCGGCTTTGCGCAGGCTGATTTCGGGTCCAAGCACAAAGTGGCAATTGTCAACCGGTCCTTTGTGCAGCGCTATCTGGAAGGCCGCAGTCCGCTTGGTCTCCATTTGGGCGCATCGAAGGGGGATCCGGGCGCGGAAATCATCGGCGTTGCCGGCGACGCAAGATACGACGACCTAAAAAAAGCGGTCGAGCCTACGGAATATTTCCCTCTCGAAAGCGGACGAGCCGATTTTGAACTTCGCACTGCGGCGGCTCCAGAGGCGCTGATCCCTGCAGCTCGGAGTATTATCAATGAACTTGACACTCACCTTCCTCCCCCTGTCTTCACCACTCAAATGAAGCAAATCGATCGATCGCTCTTCCGCGAGCGCCTGGTCGCTCACCTCTCGGGCTTTTTCGGCTTGCTCGCGCTGGCCCTTGCGTGCCTTGGTTTGTATGGGCTGCTCTCCTACGAAGTGGCGAGGCGCACGCGAGAAATTGGCATTCGCACGGCGATGGGTGCGCAGCAGCGCGACGTGCTCCGTTTGGTAGTAGGGCAAGGAATCGCCCTCGCCGCAGGGGGCGCCGCTGCTGGCATCGCCGGCGCTTTTGGTTTGACGCGCTATCTTCAGAGCCTGCTCTATGGGGTTCGTCCGACTGATCCGGCAACCTTCCTCGGTGTGGCCCTGCTCCTCGCGGTGGTTTCGTTAGCGGCGTGTTACATCCCCGCTCGGCGCGCGACCAAGGTGGATCCGATGGTGGCGCTTCACTACGAGTGACTTCCAGTCTTGAAACCGGTAAGAAGAAAAGAGGAAGAATGAAACTCCTGCCCCTGATGCGCTTCGTGGCTTCCGCCGTTTTTCGTAGCACGCGCGTGGAGAACGATACGGAAGAAGAGCTCCGCGCGCACGTCGAAAATCGTGCCGACGACCTCGAACGCTCTGGTCTTACGCGCGCGGATGCGGAACGGCGAGCGCGCATCGAATTCGGAGCCCACGAGAAATTCAAAGAAGAATGCCGCGAAGCCACAGGCGCTCATTTTCTGCACACGCTGTTCCAGGATTTGCGTTTTGGTCTGCGCATGCTTCGGAAGAATCCTTCATTCACCGCCGTCGCGCTGCTGACGATTGCCATCGGCATCGGAGCCAACGCCGCCGTATTCAGCGTGGTGAATAGCGTTCTGCTGAACTCTTTGAATTATCCGAAGCCCGAAGAACTGGTAGCGCTCCATCAAGTCGCCCCAGGCGCCGCTGGGCTGGCGGATTTCGAGAACGGGCTGTTGCTTTCTCCTTCCATGTATTTCACCTATGCAGAGCAAAACCGCTCGTTCCAATCCTTGGGCGTGTGGACGACCGACATCTCTAACGTCACTGGCGTCGCAGAGCCGGAACAGGTTCGCGCCGTCGTGTTGAGCGACGGCGTGCTTCAAACGTTGGGCGTGGCGCCGCAACTTGGAAGATGGCTTCTGGCAGCTGACCAAACGCCGCGTGGACCGCAACGGGTGATGCTCGGCTACGGCTACTGGCAACGGCGCTTCGGTGGAGACCGCGAAGTCGTTGGCCGGAGCATCATGGTTGACTCGAAGTCCACGGAGGTTGTCGGCGTGATGCCCAAGGGATTTCGATTTGCTGATACGGACTTTGATCTTGTAGAGGCACTGCAGTTCGACCGCGGCAAGCTGATTCTGGCGGGATTTGGATTTAACGGAATTGCGCGGCTCAAGCCGGGTGTGACGCCGGCGGAAGCGAACGCCGATATGGCGCGCATGCTGCCGATTTGGATGAACTCGTGGTCGAACGGACCCGGGACGGATCCGCATGCTTACGAGAGGTGGAAGATTACGCCGATGATTCGTCCGCTGAAGCAACAGGTAATCGGCAACGTCAGCGAGGTGCTCTGGGTGGTAATGGGGACCCTCGGGCTGGTCATGTTGATCGCGTGTGCGAACGTGACGAATTTGCTGCTGGTCAGGGTGGAGGCGCGGCAGCAGGAGTTGGCCGTTCGCGCGGCGCTGGGAGCAGGCCGTGGACGCTTGATCCGTGCGCTTCTCGTGGAAAGCCTGATGCTCGGGCTGTTGGGTGGCGTTTTTGGCGTTGCTATCGCTTACAACGGAGTGCGCTTCCTCGTCGCGGCGGGCCCTGCGAATTTGCCTCGCCTGAGCGAAATTTCCATGGATGCGCGGACGCTGGGCTTCACTTTGTTTCTGTCTCTGGTTTCAAGCCTGCTCTTCGGTCTAATTCCCGCGCTGAAATACGCCGGCCCGCGAACCTCTCTGACCCTTGGGAACGTGAGCCGGACGACCAACACGAGCCGCGAGCGCCACCGCGGGCGCAACCTCCTGGTGATAGGCCAAGTGGCCATGGCGCTGGTGCTGCTCGTAAGCGCCGGTCTGATGATTCGCACCTTCCAGGCGCTGAGAACCATTGATCCAGGATTTACAGACGCCCGTCACCTGCAACTCATGCGAATAGGAATTCCCGATTCGCTGATCCACGAGACACTGCGTGTCATGCGAACGCAGAACGACATTCTCGACAAACTGGAAGCGATCCCCGGCGTGAAGTCCGCGGCATTCGCCAGCGAAATGCCGATGGAAGGGTTCGATTCGGACTGGGACACCGTCTTTATCGAAGGCAAGAATTATCACAAAGGGGAAATCCCGCCGCTCCATTTCTACAAGCACATGTCCCCAGGCTTTCTTACAACGGCGGGGACGCGAATCATTTCGGGCCGCGGCTTCACGTGGGATGACGCGTACGGCCTCAGGCCGGTGGTGATGATTTCTGAGAATCTTGCTCGTGAAGCATGGGGCACGACGGAAAACGCGGTTGGAAAACGGCTAACCGAAGACCCGAACTTGCCCTGGCGCGAGGTGATCGGCGTAGTACAGGATGTGCCGGAAAGGACGGTGCAGGAAAAAGCGCCGGCGATTGTCTATTGGCCGCCCATGGTCGAAAACCTTTTTGGGCGGGGTCCGGCACAACCTACACGCGTGGCAACGTTTGTAGTGCGAAGCGACCGCGCGGGTACGGAAAGCCTTCTCCGGGAAATGCGTCAAGCCGTGTGGTCGGTGAATGCAAACTTGCCGCTAGCGTCAGTGCGGACCATGCAGGAAGTTTATGACAAATCGATGGCGAGAACTTCCTTCACGCTGGTGATGCTGGGAATCGCCGGCGCGATGGCGCTGCTGCTGGGCCTCATCGGCATCTATGGAGTGATTTCGTATACGGTGTCGCAGCGTCAACGTGAAATTGGAATTCGATTGGCAGTGGGGGCACAGCGCGGAGACGTGCTGCAAATGGTCTTGAGCCAGGGCACGAAGATGGCTCTGGTGGGCGTTGCTATCGGAATCGGCGCGGCTTTCGCGCTGACTCGCTTGATGACCAGCCTGCTGTTTGGCGTGACCGAGCACGATCCCCTGACCTTTGCCGCCGTTGCCGCGCTTCTGTTCTTCGTTGCGCTCTTGGCGTGCTACATCCCCGCGCGGCGAGCGATGCGGGTCGATCCAGTGGTGGCACTGCGCTACGAGTAGCCAGCGGGGCAGCCCTTAGGCTCTAGTGCCCAAGCGTTGGGTTCACGCGGAGGAAACATGAAGCTCTTCTCTTCGGTTCGTTCTGCAGTTCTTACGCTGCTGCATCGCGGGCGCATAGATAACGAGACCGATGAGGAGCTGCGCGCGCATGTGCAAAATCGCGCAGACGATTTGCAGCGTTCCGGGCTGACTTTCGCAGAAGCGGAGCGGCGGGCCCGCATCGAATTCGGCAACCACGAAAAGTTCAAAGAAGAATGCCGTGAAGAGCGCGGCGGCTTTTGGCTGGAAACGGTGTGGACTGACATACGATTTGGCGCGCGGATGTTGCGGAGGTCACCCGGCTTTACGGCTGTGGCGATCCTTACTTTGGCGCTGGGCATTGGCGCGAACACCGCCATCTTCAGCGTGGTGAACGCGGTCCTGCTCCAGCCGCTTCCTTATCCCAAGGCAAGCCGGCTGGCCTTGATCTGGTCGCAGTGGGGCAAAGAGACGCGCGGGCCCGCGTCCGGTCCGGAATTGATGGAGCTGCGCAAGCGCTGCCGGGCTTTCGAGGAAGTTGGCGGGATCTGGGCGACCAGCGGGACCCTCACGGGAACTGCTGAACCCGAGCAAGTGCGGCTGGCCTTCACGACCGCCAATTTCCTGCCATTGCTGACTGAGAAGCCCCCACTAGGACGTTTTTTTGCGGCGGGTGAAGACCGTCGCGGCGCAAATCCTCAGATGATTTTGACGGACGGGCTGTGGCGCCGCCGGTTCGGCGCGAATCCCGGCATCATCGGCCAAACCGCGCGGCTAAACGGAAACGATTTCACAGTGATCGGCGTCCTGCCGCCGGACTTCAAGCTGCTGTTTCCCGATGGCAGTGGCGTCATGGCCGATGTGCAGGTGTTCATCGCGTTTTTGGACGATCTCGAAAAAAGGGACCGCAACACCGGCTTCCTGAGAATGGTCGGCAGGCTGCGAAGCGGGGTGACGGCCGCGCAGGCCCAAAGCGAAGCGGAATTGATTGCCAGGCAGCTTCGCGGCGAGGCTAAAGAATACGCCGAGCAGTCGCTGCACTTGACCGTTGCATCGCTCCAGGACGACGACGTACGGCTGGTGCGCCCTGCGCTGCTTTCGCTATTTGCCGCAGTGGGATTGGTGCTCCTGGTGACTTGCGCGAACCTCGCCAATTTGTTGCTCTCGCGCTCCGGACGCAGAAGACACGAAACCGCGCTTCGCACGGCAATGGGCGCGGAGAGGCAGCGCATTGTGCGCCAGCTCTTGACCGAAAACCTGCTCCTTTCGTGCCTGGGAGGAGCCGCGGCGCTCGGAATTGGCTGGGCCGCATTGAAATGGATTCTCGCTCTGCAGCCCGAAGGGATTTCGCGGCTCATAGCGGTGCGGCTTGACGGCTGGGTCTTAGCCTTCACGCTTGGGCTTTCCATCTTGACAGGAATTCTTTTCGGTTTGGCACCTGCGCTTTCGGTCGCTCGCGTCGACTTGACGGAAGTCTTGAAGGAAAGCGGACAAACCACAGTCACTGCAAGACCGTGGTTCCGACAGCTCCTGATTGTGAGCGAAGTGGCCCTGGGCTGCATCGTTTTGGTCGGCACAGGCCTGATGATTCGAACGCTCGCCAGCGTCCTGCGCGTGGATCCAGGCTTTCGCGCAGAAAATGTTCTGACATTTCAACTGTCGTTCCCTTGGACGCATTACGGCACAGTCGAATCAATAACCAACTTCCTCAAGGACTTGCGGACCAATCTTGCCGCGATGCCCGGCACGGAGTCGGTCAGCGGCATTTCGCACCTGCCGCTGGATGAAGGGAAGGGCAACTGGTACAGCTATTATTGGGCCGACGGGGCGACGGTCGAGCAGCAGAACACGGTGATGGCGGATCATCGCTCAACGCTGCCGGGATATTTCCGCAGCATTGGCGCAACGCTGCTGGCTGGCCGGGACTTTGAGGACACCGACGACGCGGCGCACACCCACGTCGCCATTGTGGACGATGTCGTGGCCGGCCAACTTTGGCCAGGGCAGGAGGCCATCGGCAAAAAACTGAGCGTGGAGGATTCGCCAAAGGGCCCCTTCCAGTTCGAGCGCGAATCCGTGGTCGTGGTTGGCGTGGTGAAGCATCTTCAAGCGCACTCGCTGACAACGAAGGGGCGTGGTCAGATCTACTTGCCGGTGCCACTGGCGCCGCGCCCAGTCTATTCGATCGTTGTTCGAACTTCGGAGCCCGTGCAGACCTTGGCCGCGTATATCCAGCAAGCCGTCAAAAAGCTGGACAAGGAAATGCCGGTTTCTAACTTGCAACCACAGATGGACTACATCGAAAAGGCTCGCGCGCAGACGCGATTCGTCACTGTCCTCGCCGGGGCGCTCGCCACGCTGGCGCTTTTTCTGGCATGCATTGGCATCTATGGAGTGACTTCGTATTCCGTCGCGGAACGCAAGAGGGAGATTGCGATTCGCATCGCCGTGGGCGCGGATTCGGCTGACGTAGGCAAGATGGTGCTGCGCCAAAACGGCACGCCTGTCTTCATAGGAGTCATTGCAGGCTTGGTGCTGGCGGCAGCCCTTACGCCGCTTCTGTCTGGGATGCTTTTCGGAGTGCGCCCGGGTGACCCAATGACGTATATCTTCATCGCCCTGGTGCTCGCAGCCGTTGGCATCCTTGCCTGCTACGCTCCTGCGCGTCGAGCAACGAAGGTCGATCCCATGACTGCGCTTCGGTGTGAGTGAGGTATCGTCCTTCTCCTGCACAGCAAAGAATCGGAATAGATCAGTGCTAGACTTTCTGAGTGCTTAAGCCAAAAAGTTCGACGAGTTTGCTGATCGTTGTTGGTTTTCTTGCTTCCTTTGCTGTTGTGCTGGCGGGGCGAACTGGGCAAAGCGTCCACCTCCCTTTCGGCCAATGGACCCGCGCCTATGAAACACCAATCCTTTCGCCACGGGGCTCGACCTGGGAATCCACAGGCACGTTCAACCCCGCGGTCGTTTTTCACGATGGCAAATTCGTCATGCTTTACCGCGCGCAAGACGCGACGGGCACTTCGCGCTTGGGCTACGCCGAAAGCAAAGATGGCGTTCACTTCGCGCGCCGGCCGGAACCCGTCCTAGCGCCTGAAGCGGATTACGAAAAGGACGGCGGCGTCGAAGATCCGCGCCTGCAGAAATTTGGCGACACCTACTACCTCACCTACACCGGCTACAACAAAAAGGACGCGCAGCTTTGCCTCGCGACATCGCGCGATTTGATTCACTGGGAGCGCCAGGGGGTGATTCTTCCAGCCTACGAGGGAAACTGGAACAAAGGCTGGACGAAGTCCGGCGCGATTGTCCCTGAAAAGATCGATGGCAAGTACTGGATGTATTGGCTGGGTACCGCCGCCGACAAGACCGACCAGATGGGGCTTTCTTACTCAACGGATCTTCTTCACTGGACCGAGGCGACAGAAACGCCCGTACTTCCGAAGCGTCCCGGCAAATTTGACTCGCGCGTGGTCGAACCGGGCCCGCCGCCGATTCTCACCTCAAGTGGAATCGTCCTGATCTACAACGGCGCCGACGACAACCTTGTTTACCGAACTGGCGTCGCGGTCTTCGATGCACACGACCCGCGAACAGTTCTTGGTCGCTCCGACGCGCCGATTTTCTCGCCTGAAAAAGAATGGGAAAAAGTAGGCCAAGTTCCCAACGTCGTGTTTGTCGAGGGTATGGTTCGTCAAGACGGCCACTGGCTTTTCTATTATGGCGGCGCGGACAAATACGTCGGCGTGGCCGGAAATCAGTGGACCGCTGACCCAGCTCCCTCGGAAGAACCATTGCAATCTATCTCATCGGACGGCGAAGAGGTGGTCACCTTTCCCAGTGGGGAGCTTACCCTCCACGGAACGCTGTACAAGCCAGACGGACCTGGGCCGTTCCCGGCGATCGTTTACAACCATGGAAGCGCCCCAGGCATGCTCAGCAAAGGCGCTTTCGACGTGTTGGGGCCGGTGTTTGCGAAAAACGGATGGGTTTTCTTCGGCCCCTACCGGAGGGGCCAAGGTCTAAGCGCTTCGGCGGGAAAATACATTGGCGATGAGATCGCCGCAGCGACCAAAGCAGGAGGCATCACTACGGGTGCAGCAACTATGGTCCGTTTGCTGGAGACGGACCACTTGAACGACCAACTCGCCTCCGCAGCGTGGCTGCGAACACAGAAATTCGTCAAGGCCGATCGGATTGCTGTCGCCGGGACTTCGTTTGGCGGCATCGAGGCGGTGCTAGGCGCGGAGCGCGGTTCGTATTGCGCGGCAATCGATTCTGCCGGCGGCGCTCAGAGCTGGGCGCAAGCGCCCGAACTTCAATCGTTGATGAAGCGCAGCGTTCAAAATTCGCGGGTTCCCATCTTTTTCTTTCAGGCTGAGAATGATTATGACCTTTCCCCGAGCCGGGTTCTTTCCGACACCATGAAGAAAGCTGGCAAGGAATTCGAGCTCAAAATCTATCCGCCCTTCGGCAAGGACGCCGGGGACGGGCATGCCTTTGGCTATTTCGGAAGCTCGGTTTGGGCCGGCGATGTGTTTCGATTTCTAAACGAGCACTGCAAGAATAAATAGAAAAGCGAATTCTTCTCCTTGGTGGAACATTCGCCAATTATTGGGTTCTTGCACCAAGGCTTGAAGCGCAGCCGTTACTGCTTGGGCGGCGCTGGATTCACCTGCGTGCCTGAGCCTTCGCGCAGCGTATGAAACGCATCGACGGCCAGATTCTCGAAGCGCTCTACTAGCCCACTCGGCCACCGCACTTGCACCCACTCCATCTTTGTGACCCCGCCGAGTCCAAAATGAACGCGCATGTCGTTATTCGAGTCGTAACTCGAGCCGCTGCGGACTTCATCCACGAGCAAGCGGTTTCCCGCCTTGACGGTGATCTTGGCGCCGATGCCATCCCGGTTGGAGGCAAAGGATGTGGGGGAAACATCGTTGGGCGATTTGTCCTTTACCTTCTTTGATTCCTTTGCATCTTTTACCTCTTTCTTGAACGCTCCGACCGTGCAAAACGCGATCCAATGATTCCCGTTGCGCAAATCGTTCACCAGCAACATCGGCGCCGCGCTCATGTTGCTGATTACCGCAGACATGCGCCCGTCATTCCACAGATCGCCAGCCGCCAAACCGCGCGCAGAACTCGTGGCCGTGATCGCAGGACCCGCGCTGGCGGAAATATCCGAGAACGTTCCGTTCCCGTTGTTGTGATAAAGAATCTTCGGCTCAAGAAAACTGCTGCCCAGGTGCTGGCTGTCGACTTCGGGGTACACATGGCCGTTCACCTGGAGGATATCCAGCCAGCCGTCGTTGTCCACGTCGAGGAACATCGTGCCCCAGCCGAGATATTGCGTGTTTAGGCCAAAGCCGGCGGGAAATGTCTTGTCATCGAATGTGCCGTCGCCGTTGTTATGCAAAAGCGTGGAAGTATCGTCGGAAAAATTCGTCTTAAAAATATCGAGCCTGCCGTCCCCATCATAATCGCCGACCGTCGAGCCCATGCCGGCCTGCTCTCGGCCATCGTCGTTGAAAGCCGCGCCTGAAATGACGGCGACATCGGTGAAAGTGCCGTCATGATTATTGTGGTAGAGGATGCTGGCAGTGCTGTCGCATGCGACAAAAATGTCCGGCCAGCCGTCGTCGTCGTAATCGAGTGTGGACACGCTGAACGCATAGTGCCCGTTCGTCTGGTCGATTTTCGCCTTTTTCGTCACGTCCTCGAATGTGCCGTTGCCCAAGTTGTGGTACAGCATGTTTTTCGACCAGGGCAACCCGCGCGGCCCGCACATCACGGGAACTCCCTTCCACATGCAGGAAGTCTTCTCGCCGGGCGCGAAAGCCGTGGCGGAATCGTAGTCCACGTAATTCGCCACCATTAAATCGAGCTTGCCATCGCGGTCGTAATCCACAAACGCGCACCCCGTACTCCAGGCCTTGTTTCCTCGGACTCCGGCTTTTTCGCTAACGTCAGTAAACGTTCCGTTCCCGTTGTTATGGTACAGAACATTTTTTCCGTAGTACGTGACGTAGAGATCCTCGAATCCGTCGTTGTCGTAGTCGCCGACGCAGACTCCCTGGCCCCACCCAGTGTGTGTCAATCCCGCTTTTTCCGTGACGTCGGTGAACGTGCCGTTGTGATTGTTGTGATAGAGGTGGCTCGTCGGCTCTTTGCCCGGGGCAAAACCTTCCAGCTTCGTGCCGTTCACGATGAAAATGTCAGGCCAGCCATCATTGTCGTAATCGAAAATCGCAACTCCGGTGCCGGTGGTTTCAATGATGTATTTTTTTGTGGTCTCTCCCCCAAAAACGACAGGCGCGGTCAGACCTGCTTTTGCGCCAATGTCCGTGAAGTGCACAATTGCCGCGGGGATCTTGCCCTGCGTTTGCGCCAAAACTTGCTGTGCCGATCGGCCGAGTTGGCTCGAGAGCCAGGCGCAAACGCCCAATAGAAGAAGCGACCGGAGAGGAGAGAAATGGTGATTCATCAAGCCTTAAGAATAGTAAGTTGGCGGTCGGCGAGGGTCAACCCGGCACAAAATTCGCAGTCGCGGGGTGCGGCAGAACGGCGTTCCGCAATCATGCTAGGATTTTTGTTTCTGTAACAATGGGCGCCATTCAATTCAAATCGACTTTGGTTTGCCGACACGGGCGTTTGCTTCAATGCTGGCTGCTTCTCGTTTTGTGTTCGTTCGTTACGGTGAGCACATGCAAAGGACAAGCGGCCAACTCCGCTTCCACAGCGGAATCCGCGTCCAAAGCAACTACGATTTATGGGCAAGGCATGGCCGCGCTGCAAAAAGGCGACTTGGATGCCGCTCATGCCGCGTTTGAAAAGGTCGTTCGTCTCGCTCCGCAAAGCCCCGAAGGGCACAACTCACTGGGCTGGGTTTTGCTCGCGAAGGACGATGTCGGTTCCGCGATCAAACAATTTCAGAGTGCCCTGAAACTCAAGCCTGATTTTGTGCAGGCGCATGTGAACCTTGCGAACGCGCTCATCCGCGAAGGAGATTTGGCTGGGGCGCTCCGAGAGGCGCAGCAAGCCAAGCAACTGGCTCCCCACGACTCGGAAACGCACCGCACGCTCGGGCGCGTGCTTGACTTTTCCAAGGATTTCGATGGCGCGATCGCCGAATTCCGGCGCGGGATCGAACTGGAACCACAGCGTGCCGAATTGCACGACGATCTTGGAACCGTGCTCGCGCAAAAATCAGACCATCAAAATGCAGAGTCAGAATTCGCCGAAGCGCTTCGACTGCAGCCCGATTTCGCAAAGGCTCATTTCCATCTCGGCGTTCTGCAATATCAAGAAAAATCGATGACGCGAGCAGGGGAACATCTCCAAGCTGCGTCGCAACTGGACCCGTATGACCCGGGCGCCCGCTACTATTACGCGCAGATTCTGAAGTCGCAAGACAAAGACGCCGCGGCGATCGGCGAATTGCAAGCATGCGTAAAACTGAACCCGAATTATCCTGACGCGCAAAACAGTTTGGGCTTGCTGCTGCAACGCCAAGGCGAAGCGGAGCAAGCGGCAGCGGCCTTTCGCCAGGCGTTCAAGTTGCAACCAAACAATCCGGATATTCTCAACAACCTGGGGCTATCCTACCTTCAGACGGGCGACGCCAAAGCGGCAATCGCCGAATTTCAGGCCGCCATCCGGTTGCGTCCGGAAGATACCGGGTACATCGGAAATCTCGGAGCCGCGTATCTGCAAGTTGCCGACTTTGATTCCGCGATGGCTAATTTCAAGCAGGCGCTGAAATTATCCCCGCAAGACGCCACGCTGCACTATGACCTTGGGCTCGCGCTGAAATTAAAAGACAAACTGCCCGAGGCCGTTGCAGAGTTCCGCAAAGCTACGGAGTTGGACCCTCAGCAAGCCGACGCGCATTACACGCTTGGGGTAACTCTGTGGCAGCAGGGCGACTTTGACACAGCTGCCGAAGAGCTGACGGCCGCCATTCATGCCAAGCCGGATTACGCGGAGGCGTACTACACACTGGGCACAGTGCTGAAGCAAAAGGGCGATTTGCCGGGGGCGGCAAAAGCTCTGCGTGAAGCGATACGACTGCAGCCCGAGTTCGCTGGCGCGCACACAACGCTGGCCACGGTGCTGCGGCAACTCGGAGACAATGAAGGGGCCGCGACGGAAGCCAAGGCCGGAGCCGAAATCGCAAAGCGCAAGACCAACGAGCAGGCGGCGCTCTTTGCCACCAATTCTGGGAAGCGTTTGTTGAACGCAGGCGATATCGACGGCGCAATTTCGCAATTTCGCACCGCCATTGAATCCGTTCCTGGATACGCTCCGGCTCACTATCAGCTTGGATTGGCTCTACAAAGAAAGGGCGACAAGGAAGGCGCAAAGAAGGAATTCAAGACAGCCTCTGAACTCGATCCAAGGTTGAAGCCACCGGCGCCTTGAACCCCGTTTCCGGTTCCAATGAAGTTTTAAGCAGGCTCCTTCCGCAGCGCGACAAGCTCCGATCCGACCGGCACGCCTCGCGTCACTTTCACGTGAATGACCGCCTCAAAGGGCTTCAGTTCGCCCGAATTGGAAACGGATAACCGTAGAAGTAGTTGCTGAAGGCTGTCGGGCTGGCAGACGTACTCGACCGCCGCCTGCGTCCCGATCGTTGTTGTCCCGGCCAGAATCAGTTCCGAGCGCGAAGGATTCAGTCCTTTAACCAGCGCAACAACGGAGTAGTCGTCCGCAAGCGCCTCATCCGACGGCGTAGCCAGAAAAGTTTTTGGCTCGTCCGCCGCGGGGTGAAGATTAACGATTTCCACGTT
>Ga0126373_10001441_pt1 | contig 16921 bp, 15 predicted proteins | sample PanSoiMetPlot_11_FD_92545 | JGI IMG/M metagenome (GOLD analysis project Ga0126373, IMG submission 92545) | Tropical forest soil microbial communities from Panama - MetaG Plot_11 | ecosystem: Environmental > Terrestrial > Soil > Tropical forest > Bulk soil | place: Panama | collected 2016-02-17 | reverse complement strand
GACTCCAACATCTGGAGACCTTGCTCGCCGTCCACTGCTAACCCCACGTTGATCGGATACGGCTCCGCCGTGCCGCCGGGGACTCGGCTGACGATTCGCGTGAAGACACCGGAAGAACAACACATCGTCACGGTCAGCAAGGTTCTGTCGTGGCTCGAAGGTGTGGCGAATAGTCCGAGCGAGAAGATCAAGAAGACTAGATTACGGGAGCGGCTGAGCGTATGATGACCATCTCCACCACGATCCCACACTCCGATTTCGGTGATCCCCATGCTCGGGATGTCTCATGGGTGTAGTTCGTGACGAATGGGCTCAAATCTTCTGCAACGAAGGCGGAGCGGTGGTGAGGACTGTGCGGGCTTCATAGCTTCTGCGAACTCTCGACGAGATGGAGTCCAAGCTGGGCCTAGCTATCACCCGATGCCGCCACTGTGGAGCGGTGAATCTTCAGCCGGGTTTTGATCGGCTCATCGCGTTCGTGTGTGATCGGTGTGGGAAGTCGAACAAGGTTGTGCCGTGAATCCCACAATCCTCAAATCGATCTCAGCGTTCGTACCGATGGCTCTGCTTACAGTGTGCTAGCGAGAGAGCTAGGCTATAAAGGAATGCGGAACGTTCTCTCCCGCACATCGAGGGATAAGATCCACTTAAAGATCGACGAGGGTCATGAGTTTGCCCTGTGCATGATCGTGCCTGAGAAATACCGCTTGGTAAGCGATGTGCCGAAGATGGGCGAGAGACAGAGATCGACTCTGTGTCAAATCTGCCTACTGGCGTCGGTACCACGTGTCGTGAGTATCCGCTCGGCTAAGGCGTAGCATTTATGCTGCACAACCTCTCCGAAAGGATGGAGCGGAACATGATCTGCTCCGAGCGAGAACGGTTAAAGGAGTATTTCGTTTGTGTTGAGCGGTTTCGTGATGTGGTGCTGGCGTGGAAGAACCTGAACGGTGCTGAGTTTGATCTGGCTTATGGGAAGAGCGAGAAGTGCCGGATCTCGGTGGACACTGCACGTCTTGCTCTGGAGCAACATCGCATGGAGCACAGTTGTTGATCGCGGGCCGACCACACATCGTGACCGAGCATCGAGATCAGCTCCCACGAGTTGCTTTAGCAAGCCTCTTCGACCCTCGACCAGCCTGCTTGCGTCGAACGGTTTCACTGCTGACGAACTTCCATGATTCGTTCAAAAGGTCTCGTAACGCATCCTGGTGGATGTGAGGTAGCCGCACCAGCACGACCGGATAGTTGACGTAGTGCTCCTTCAGGTAATAGATCTCTGGAGCATCTGCGATCAGCCCTTCACGACGTTCAAAACCGACGCTAACGATGAGAGAACCCGGCTCTGCGGACTTGTGCGTGGGGACACATGCCAACAGCTTTCCAGCAACCTTGAGACAGGGCGATCCGTACATCGTGGATTCTTCCACATTTGGTAGCATCTCAGCGATCTTGCATACGGTGGTAAACGTGATTCTTGTATTCGGCATGACCGTTGGATATACATCGTACCGCTTCGGCGATGTTTTAACCCTCTTCGGAGCGAATGCTGGTCTTGGGAGAGCCATGTGATGGTTAGCGTCGTTTAGTGGCGTTCCGCTCCGGCTATCACACCGCCACGAGTCGTTCCGATCCATCCGGTCCATGCTTGATCTCATACGCTCGAAGACAGGATTCACACCCGAAGCTGTTTGCTGTTAGTGACGAAGCAGCCATCATCGCCCACGTTGTCCGGCAATCTGTGCCGCATGATTCTTCACCACACCAATCATTGGAGGGCCGCTTTCGTGATTACACGCAGTTTAGAACACAAGAAACAGGTCCCCCACTTCCTCACGAATCCCATCTCCGACGCATTAGCGGTCATGGTCTCCTCGGGAACGTTAGTACGTGTAATCTGCAAGGCCGTGCGGATGCATTCATCGCAGTACGAATGGCCGTGCCTTTTTAGTAGAAACTCAGAAACTTGTTTTAACTTCATCTGCCGGAACTGCTTAGGCATCGTGTCCTGTGGGAACGACTATACCGCTTCGGTCGGTGGAACTCAATCCGGCTACGCCGAGGCGCTACTGCACTTTCTTCCCGTCGGTCTTCATGGATTCTAGAATTCTCAGCACCCCTTGCGTTGAACGACGCGGTTAGCGGTAGCCCGAGCCATGTCCGTGTCTTGTTGAAGATCCTTTCCGGCTTCGGTATTAGTGAGTTCCGGTGGGTCTGCTGGTGGACGAACCGTTAGCTCCTTATTCTCCGCTTCTGCCGCGTTGAGGGCATCTCAAGCGGTATTCGGCATTTGAGCTGGGGTTTCCGACTCGGCGGTAGTGTATACCCGCCATCCGCTTTACAGAACGTATCAATACCACCCCGGATACCGATACGGCTATTGGCGTAGCGGGCACTACCATCCATATCTTTACGGCTTCTACGATCCAAGGGACGTTGGCATCGGTATTGATGCGTGGAGAGAAGATCGTTAGCGTAGGAGCTTGCTAATGATACCGAGAGGGCGGGTAGTTCAATGTGGACAGACCCATCTGCCCTCTCGGTTTGCGGGGATCACACCGCTACGAGTCGTTCCGAACCATCCGGCCCACGCTTGATCTCAATACGCACGAAGACAGGATTCACACTCCAGCAGTTCATCGTCCGTGAGGGAACTTTCGACGGCGGTGATTCTCGTCGATCCACACCAAGGACAGCGAGTGGGCTTTGTTTCTTGTATCGTAGTGGCCATATAAGACCCTCCTTCTACGGATCGATCACACGGACCATCCCCAGTCGATCCGTGGGGCTGTGGGCGAGTATGACACATCCGGCGGACGGGGTGGTGACGACTAGTTCGTACAAAGCTTGACTAACAGCCAGAGTTACCGTTGAAGTGGATTTATTCTGCAACCCGAGTAGAATCAATACGCGGCTGTGGATGTGCCCCGTCGGGCTTAGAAGGCGGTGACTCTACCATTGAGTTACTCCCGCTTGGCAGGCGATGCTGGCAGGCTTCGCGTTCATCGTACGGCAATTCGGCGAGCGGACTCGGCATGGAGATCGGCGCACCGGCCAACGCAGCTCTCAGATCTCGACAATCGCTGCGCTCACCGGCTTCGATCCAACTGGAATCAGCATGAACAGTGGGCCTTTTTTCCAGCGCCGCTGCTCGCTTACCGCGCGCGCGACGTTTTGGATCCGTATCACCGCCATATCGCCCGAAGCCTGGTTCAATACCAGCGCGTATTCGTTATCCGGCGTGATGTCAATAAAGGAGGGATCCGTCCCGACCGGCGTCACAGCCACCACGTTCTTGGAATCGAGATCGAGGATGCTCACATCGCCCGACCGCGAGTTGGCGACGAACAGGTAACCCGCAGATGCGCACGCGGCCATCGCGCCTGGGCTGTGGCCTGCGAGCACGGTCTTGTCAACCTGCGGTGTGTAATACGGCTGGACCACTACAACCGCGTCCATGCCCTCACCAGTGACAAACAACTCGCCGCCGTCGGGCTTGAAGCACAGGTGATCCGGACGGACCGACAACGGCAGATTGACCATCAGCTTCCGCGCCGGCACGTGATACACAGAGAGCATCTGCTCACTGAGATTGGCGGCGATCAACTGCGTTGAGTCGAAGGGCCCGAACCGAATCGCGCCGACGTCGCCAGGGGTTGCTACCAAGGGGAATGCCTTGCGCTGCGCCAGATCGATAAAGGAAATGGCCCGCGCCGGACCGTAGCTCACAGCCAGCGTGTTGCGGTCCGAAGAGATTTCAAGATCGACCGGATCGGCCGGAAGCGGCAACGTCCATGCGACTCGAAGGGGATCGAACGCCAGCGCTACCAGTTGCCGAGGATCGCGGCATAAGACGTACAGTTTGGAGTCGGCTAGCCGCATAGTCATCGCTGCGCGAGCCACACCCAGCGACGCGGTGAGCGTCAAGCTGCCAGTACGGATTTCATGAACGGTGCCGTTTTCGGGAGTGAGAGCGTAAACGCGGCTGCGATCCGGTCGAGCAGCCACTGCGGTAGGGGCGCCGTCGACGTGAATATGCCGGGCGACCGCGAAAACCTCGAGATCGACCGCCGCGATTGCACCGCCTTCCTGATTCGCGATGAACGCGTATCCGGAGAAGCCCTTGGCCTTGGGCCGGGCACAAGCAGCCAGGCCGGCAGCTCCACCGAGCAACAGCGATCGCCGCGTCAGCATGGAATCATTTTCTCATGCGGGCGCGGCGTCTCAAACGGAAACAATGAAGGCGCAACGGTTCCTGTCGCGCCTCCAGGCGAAAAGAAGGAGATCAGTCGCCCGCGCGAACCTACGGCGCGCAATGAGAGCCTGGAAATAGTCCTTAGCCCGTAATCTTTTCCGCCTTCCACCCCTGCGCGACATCACAATTTCGTTAGCAGCGGAGGGCGAGCGCGAATCCTGTAAACAAAAATTGATGGAACCTGAGGGATATGCTACGCTTGGGATGACTGCGAGACCTCCCGCTATACCTCTGAAATGCCGATAGATGGGTGTAATGTAGCCCTGGCAATGCCGAAGGAGCCCGACGACTGTCTGCCATGAACGTCCGTTCGCTCTTTAGTCTGTTCTCGTCCGATCTGGCGATCGATTTGGGAACCGCGAATACCCTTGTATACGCCAAGGGCAAGGGCATCGTCGTGAACGAACCCTCGATCGTCGCGATCAACAAAACTAACGGTGAGGTTGAGGCGGTCGGTAAAGAAGCCAAGGACATGCTTGGCCGCACGCCTGGCAACATCGTCGCTATCCGGCCTATGAAGGACGGCGTCATCGCGGACTTCAAAGTGACCGAGCGCATGCTCAACTACTTCATCTTGAAGGCGCACGGGCGCAAGGTGCTGGTTCATCCCCGGATCGTGATCGGCGTGCCAAGCGAGATCACGCAGGTGGAAAAGCGCGCCGTCATCGACTCGGCCTATCGCGCCAAAGCAAGTGAAGTGCACCTCGTAGAGCAAGCGATGGTCGCAGCCGTTGGCGCTGGACTGCCGGTTACCGAGCCATCCGGAAACATGGTGGTCGATATCGGCGGCGGGACTACCGACGTCGCCGTGATCTCGCTATCCGGCATCGTATATTCGCGTTCTGTCCGCGTGGCCGGAAACCAGATGGACGACGCCATCATGCAGTATCTGAAGCGCAAGTACAACCTGCTGATCGGCGAGCGCACCGGCGAGGCGATCAAAATTCAGATCGGTTCGGCCTATCCTTTGGACAAGCCTCTGACGATGGAAATCAAAGGGCGCAACCTGATCGAGGGCGTGCCCAAGACGCAGACCATCGACGACAGCGAGATTCGTGAGTCGCTTTCCGAATGCGTCGCGACCATCATGAATGCCATCCGCGTGGCACTCGAGCGGACGCCGCCGGAACTGAGCGCCGACATCAGCGATCGCGGGATCGTTTTGACCGGAGGCGGTGCGTTGTTGAAGAATTTAGATAAGCGCATCCGTGAGGAAACAGGGCTACCGGTGTCCATCGCCGAAGATCCTCTTGCCAGCGTGGTTCTGGGGACCGGAAAAATGCTGACCGACTTCAAGCTGCTCCGGAGAGTAGCCATCGAGTAACGCCCTTCCACGCGGTAGACACGATGTAATATGGATTTCTTCCTCAGCCGCTACCGCAACATTACGGTGTTGTTGATCGTAATCGTTGCGCAACTGCTGCTGATCGCTTATCAGGTCAAAAGCAATAAAGATGTTCCACTGGTTCGCGTCTGGGCTGTAACGGCAGTTACTCCCGTCGAACAGGCACTCGAAGTGGTCCGTACTTACACCTGGGGCTTCGTCGAGGACTATTTTGTCCTGCTCGGTGTCAAGAGCGAGAACGACCGGCTAAAGCGCGAAAACGGCGATCTCAAGATGGAGAACCACTATCTCAAGGCTGAGCTCTCCACGGCCGACCGTGCGCGGGCTTTGAGCGTCTTTCAAACTCAGACGCAATCGAAGACGGTAGCCGCGCGCGTCATCGGCAACGGCACCGGCGCCAACTCCAAGGTCGTTTTTGTCGATCGTGGATCGGCATCCGGCGTCGAAAGCGGCATGGCCGTGGTCACGCCGGACGGCATCGTCGGAAAAGTGGTGGACGCCTATCCTACCGCTTCGCTCGTGATGCTGATCACCGATTCGACCTTCGCCGCAGGTGTCGTTTCGCAGAAAAATCACGTGCGCGGCACACTAAAGGGCCAGGGCCACAGCGAGTGCCTGGTGGACTACGTGCAGAACGAGGAACGAGTAGACGCAGGCGAAATGTTTTTTACGTCGGGAGACGATCGAATCTTCCCGAAAGGCTTCCCGGTAGGCCCCGCCAGCGCCGTACGCAATGGAAAAACGTTCAAAGAAATTTACGTGGCCCCCAGCGGAATGCAGGGCGGCGTCGAGGAAGTGCTCATCGTCCTCGAGGGCGTTCATCAACAGATCCCAGATGGCGAAGTTGCGTCGCAGGGATATAAGATTATGCAGCCGCCAAGTGACAGCGACGCGGGCGGCACTATCGACCCGCAGGGGTCTCTGGTTACGGATGCCGACAAGCTGAAGTCGCAATACAAGCAGGCGGGACAAGAACAGAATCACACCTTCGGCGAAGGACTCCCTGGATCGAAGCCACCGGACTTCACCAAAATTCCAGGTGTCCGCGCCGCGTCGCCCCCGGCCGGCGCGAGCAATGGACAATCGGGTAACACCCAACCCGGCAATGCCCAATCGCGAACTCAGCCGCCCACCACTGCACCAGTACAGAACGGCGCTGCGAACGCTCCGGTGACACCGCCGAGAGCACCTGCCCAACCGGCAAACCCGCAAGGTACGGATGCCCCCAAACCCAAGCCGCGCCCGACCGCGCCGATCCTGCTGACCGATCCGACCGACGCCGATCCGGAAGCCACGCCGCCGAGCACCGCGAAACCACCCTCAGTACCGCCGTCAACTACGCAGCCCACCGCCACAGCGCCCCCGGCCACGCAACCGCCGCCTAAACCTCCAACCGCCCGGCCGCAGCCGCCGCCAAACCAATGACCGAGTACAGCGAGCGCGCCGAATATAGCGAGCGGTTACTGGAGCGCCCCGCGCGCAAAGAGTCGGCTGGACCCATGCGGTTCGTTTGGCTCATCGTTATCCCGCTCATCGCGGTATTGTCCCAGGTGTATGTTCCGCGATTCGTATGGTTCCTGTCCTATCTCGAGCTGCCACTTCTGATCACAGTTCATTTTGCTCTTCACCGCCGCAGCCCGATCCAGGCGCTGTTTTACGGGATGTCCATCGGCCTCGTACAGGACTCGCTTTCGCATCAGCCCTACGGCATGTTCGGCATCGTCAAAACGCTGGTGGGATATTTTGCCGCGTCGGTAAGCATGCGATTCGACGTCGAGAACCCAGTCGTGACGTTCATTCTGAGTTTCTTTTTCTATTTCTTCCATGAGTTTTTCCGGTGGGTATTGGACCGCGCGCTGCTCGGCCAGGCCGTCAACTTCGATGCACAGCAAACGCTGGTATTTGGCTTATTGAACGCGGCTGTAGCTCTGCCGCTGTTTAGGATCTTGGATAAACTGAAGGTAGCCGCCTAAAAGGGATCTCGCTTGAAATTGCGCACGGACCGCGAGCATCAGCAGATCGAGCCCACCGATCTGTTGCGCGACGATGTCAAGTTCGCGTCGGGGAAAATTGCGTTCTTCCAGTACTTCATGGTGGCTGTGTTCCTGTTTCTGCTCTCCGGCTTCTGGGAGCTGCAGGTGCGCGATCCAGCCATCTACCAGGAACGCGCCCTTCAGAACAGCATCAAGGCGATTCCCGTGCTCGCGCCGCGCGGCAAGATTCTCGATCGCGACGGCCGCGTGATCGTCGACAACCACTCTTCGTTCAGCCTGTATCTGTCGCGCGAAAACCTGAAGATGGAGCACCTCAAGCCGATCGCGGAGGGTCTCAACCTCGACTACGACAGCTTGGTGGCGCGCGTGCGCCGCTTCAAATCGCGCGGCGAGCCGCAGTATCATCCCATCCCGATCAAGGAGGAGCTGACGCCCGGCGAGCTCGCCTTCGTCGAGTCGCACAAGGACGAGAACACGTTTCCCGAGCTCGAAGTCATTCACGTGCAGCATCGTCTCTATCCGCGCGATGGCTTGGCTGCGCACGTGGTCGGATATGTCGGCGAGGTCAGCGAGGCCGACTTGAACACGCCCGAGTTCGCGCGCTTCCATCAGGGCGACATCGTGGGCAAGGACGGCCTGGAGCGCGAGTACAACGACATTCTCACCGGCACCGACGGACAACGCCGCGTCGAAGTGGACAGCTTCGGCAATGAGCGCCGCATCTTATCGGAGGATAAGGAATCGATTCCGGGCAAGAGCTTGCAAACTACCATCGATCTCGACTTGCAAGCCGTCGCCGAGCTGACCTTGGAGAACCGCAAGGGCGCGGTAGTCGCGCTCGATCCGCGCAACGGCGAAGTGCTCGCTATGGTGAGCCGCCCTGCTTTCGACCCGAATCTCTTCGCAGGACGCATCCGATCGAAGGATTGGAACGACCTCATCAACAATCCCGCGCATCCGCTGCTGAACCGCGCGGTTCAGGCGCAGCAAGCCCCAGGCTCGACCTTCAAGCCGATCATGTTGCTGGCCGGTCTCGAGACCAAAGCCATCGACGACAACTTCACCGTAAGTTGCCCAGGCGGGGCGAGCTTTTACGGCCGCTTCTTCAAGTGCTGGAGCAAACACGGTACCGTCGGAATCCACACGGGGCTGGTCCACTCCTGCGACACGTTCTTCTACAACGTTGCAAACCGGATGGATATCGACGATATTGCCAAGTACGCCGAGATGGTCGGCTACGGCCACAAAACCGGCATCGATCTGCCGCACGAGGCCGAAGGCGTGGTTCCGTCGCGCAAATGGAAGATCCGCAACTTCCGCGAGAAATGGTACCCCGGTGAAAACATTTCGGTAGGAATCGGCCAGGGCGCCACGACGGTGACGCCCGTACAAATGGCGTCGGCTATTGGCGGCCTCGCCATCGGTGGCATGTGGTTCCAGCCGCACCTGATCAAAGACGCAGTTCATTTGATGCCTGCGCGCAGCGCCGAAGTGAATCTGGACAACATCCGAAAAGTGGTCTCCGGCATGTACGGCGTGGTGAATGAAGGCGGCACCGGCGTCCGAGCACACATTCCTGGGATTGACGTCTGCGGAAAAACCGGAAGCGCTCAGCTCGTCTCCAACGACGCGCTCCACAAGGGGTTTCACCAGACCAGTGACATGAAAGACAACGCCTGGTTCGTCGGCTTCGCACCCTGCAGCTCGCCCGAGATCGTAGTCGCGACCCTGTTTGAAAACGGCGAACACGGCCAGCTTGCGGCGCCCATCGTGCGCGACGTCATCAAGGCATACTTCGATAAGAAAGCCCGGCTCGCGCAGCCGCAGCCTCAAATCGCCGCGCTTCCGCCGCCGATTCTGCGTGCGCCTCAGCCGCCCCCGGCCACGCCGCCACCTCCGCCCCTAGCGGCGAATCCTTGATCATGGCCGCCTACCGTTCCCTCCGCGATCTCGACTGGCTGATGCTGTTTCTCGTCGCCGCTCTCTGCGGCCTGGGTGTGCTTCAGATTTTCAGCGCCACCTACGACACCCGCTATTCCGACGCCTGGTGGAAGCAGGTGATCTGGATCGGCGGCGCGTTGCTTGCCATGTGGATCGCGACGCTGATCGACTATCATACGCTGCTAGCCCAAGTCCCCGTGCTGTACGCCCTGTCGGTGCTGACGCTGATCGCGACCTACGCGCTCGGTATGACTGCCTTCGGGTCTCGCCGTTGGATCGGAACCGCCAGCTACCATCTCCAGGTGTCCGAATTCGTTAAGATAGTGGTTGTTCTACTCGTAGCTCGGTACGTGACCGAGCTCAAGACCGAGCAGCTTGAATTACCCGACTTGCTCAAGCTGGCCGGCCTCGTCGCCGTGCCGATGATTTTAGTAATGTTACAGCCGGATCTGGGAACCGCGCTCACGTTCCTGCCAGTGCTGTTGGCCGGTATTTTTTTGGCAGGGTTCCGGTGGCAGTATGCAGTCGCTCTGGTGTTGATTATTGCGTTCGTCGCTCCGGTAAGTTATTTCCTCGTGTTGAAGGATTATCAAAAGGCCCGGCTGATCAGCTTCATCGATCCCAGCCAGGACCCGAAAGGCTCGGGCTATCAGGTGATCCAGTCGAAAATTGCGGTGGGTTCGGGCGCGCTCTGGGGACAAGGCGTCACCAAGGGCACCCAGACACAAGGGCGCTTCTTGCCTGTACCGCATAAGGATTTCATCTTCTCCGCTTTCGCCGAAGAACACGGATTCGTGGGCGTGATCGTGGCTCTCGGTATGTATTTTCTTCTCCTCATGCAGATCATCGAGAACGGACAGACCGCTCCTGACAGGGCCGGGATGTATATATGCATGGGCGTTGCGGCAGTATTGTTGTTTCATGTTTTGGTAAACGTCGGAATGGTGGTGGGTAGGATGCCAGTCACTGGTATTCCGCTTCCGCTGATGAGCTCCGGCGGTTCGAATATCGTTGCAGTTTTTGTGATGCTGGGGCTGGTGAACAATGTGCGGCTCCGGCGATTTGTGAATTGAAGCGGGCCGAGGTATGGTCGGTGTTCAAGGATAGAGGGATATAGCGAGATTTGCGGCTGCCGCAGCCTTCCGCGTCCGGAAGCGGGCAGCCCGGTCGCTTTGCTGGTGTTGAGATTCGGATCGGTTCGGATCTCCGCCGGTGAAGATCCAAGATTTTGTTGAAGCGGCGCTCGGGAAAACGGTCCTTTAGGATCACCCGGCGCGGCGGGGACCCTCACTTCCTGGACTCTACCGTTCCCTGGCGGAAACGTAGGAGTCTACATGAGCAAGGAATTAGTGATCTCGGCGAATCGCCACGAGACTAAGGTAGCGCTTCTCGAAGACGATCAGCTGGTAGAAGTGTTTTTCCAGCGGGCCAACGAGTATTCGCTCGCCGGCAGTATTCACAAGGGCCGCGTCACGCGCGTCCTTCCAGGAATGCAGTCCGCGTTCGTGGATCTTGGCTTGGAGCGCGACACGTTCCTCTATGTATCGGATTTCTTCGAAGAGAACGAGGAGTTCGATCGGGTTCCCGTGGGCCGAGAGAGCCGCGAGAGTCGGCCTCAGGAACGCGGCCGTCCGCCCATCGAAACGGCTCCGCGAGAAGCACCGATGCATGCGGGTGAGACCGCGGCAGTCGGAGCTCCCGGTGAGGCTTCTCAAGCAGCCGCGCGCAGCGAGGAGGGCGATCGCGAACGCCGTGGCGGCCGCCGATCGCGCCGCCGGCGCGGCCGGGGCCGAGGATTCCCGGAATCGAAATACGCTTCCGACGTAGGCCGCGACGTTTCGCGTCCTACGCGCCCCACGGAAGCAACTGGACCGGTCGAACCGACGGCGGAAACGGCTCGTGAAGCCGCCGCCCGGGAGGCTGCCGAGTTGTCGGTATTGCCCGGCGAATCCCTTGCGAAGTACCGCCACTCGGAGATCGCACCGCTCGACGAAATCGAAGAAGAGGAGATCCGGACTCTACAAGAAGCCGTGGACGAGGCCGTCGCTGAGGAGGCTGCTGCTGCGGAAGCCGATGCCTCCGATGAATTGGAGACCGAGGCTGAGTTGGAGGCAGAGGCGGGGTTGTCGGCCGTCGAAGAGTCGCTGGCGCCGGAGATGCTCGCGGAACCGGTCGCGGTCCCCGAACCGGACGCTCCGATATCCGCCTCGTCTCAGTTGGATGACGAACCTGAGGTCGAACTGGCAGAAGTTATCGCGATCGATGAGGTCCCCGCCGGACCGGTGGAGGCCACTTCTCTTCTCGATGCCGAAGAGCCTGGCGAAACTGCACTCGATGCCAGCTCGGAGACCACTCCCGCTGAAACCGCCGCGGCCGGAGCCGAGACATCTCCTGCAACCGCCGGCCCGCAAACTGCCCACGTCCGCGATCAGGGTGGACGATTCCCGCATCGCATGCCTCGCCGCATGCGCCGCAAAATGCGCGGTGGCGGATTCGGCGAATCGCGATTCGAAGGAGAACGGCGCATCGAGCCCGGTGTCGCGTCGTCTGAGCCGGCAATCACGCGCCCAGAGGCTTCGCGTAGCGTCAGTCGTCCCGAACGCCCCTCGGCGCCCTCCATCTCCGAGCTGCTCAAAGAAGGCCAGGAGATCATCGTTCAGATCGCCAAAGAACCCTTGGGACAAAAAGGCGCGCGCATCACATCTCACATCGCGCTCCCCGGCCGATACGTCGTCTACATGCCGACCGTCGAGCATACCGGCGTGTCGCGCAAAATCTCAACCGACGAAGAGCGCCAACGGTTGAAACGCATCCTCCAAACTCATTCAACGGGCGTCCCCGGCGGATACATCGTTCGCACGGCCGGCGAAGGCAAGAGCGAGGAAGACCTCGCCGCCGACATGAATTTTCTCTTCAACCTCTGGCTCGACATCCGGCAGAAGGCCGAAAAGAGCCCCGCGCCCGTGCTGCTGCATCACGACCTCGACATCGTTCAGCGAACCCTGCGCGATCAGCTCACCGAAGAGTTCAAAGCCATCTGGGTTGACAACGAAGAGATGTACGAAAGCGTAGTGCGTTTCGTCCAGCGGTTCCAGCCGCCTCTGGTCAGCCGCATCAAGCTCTACACGCGCTCGGAACCCATCTTCGACGCCTTCAACATCACAGCCGAGCTCGAAAAAGCCCTGCGGCCGAAGGTCTGGCTGAAATCCGGCGGCTACATTGTCATCAACCAGACCGAAGCGCTGGTCGCGATCGACGTGAACACCGGCAAGTACGTCGGCCGCTCGAATCGTTTGGAAGACACCATCGTTAAGACCAACACCGAAGCGGTGAAGGAAATCGTCCGCCAGGTACGTTTGCGCGATTTGGGCGGCATCATCGTGGTCGACTTCATCGACATGGACGAGCGCAAGAATCGGCAAAAAGTGATGCAAGCGCTCGAAGACGCCATGCGCGCCGACCGTGCGCCATACAAAATTCTCCAGTTCAACGATTTCGGCCTGGTGGCCATCACACGTAAGCGCGTGAAGCAAAGCCTGGAGCGGTCGCTCTGTATGCCCTGCCCCTATTGCGAAGGCGCCGGCTATGTGAAGAGCGTTCCCACCACGGTTAGCGAAATCCTGCAGGAAGCGCACAAGCTCGCGCCGGCTATCGATTTCAAAGACGTCATCCTGCGCGTGCATCCGGACGTCGCGCGCTTCCTCAAATCGAATCAGAACAAATACCTGGAGGAGATCGAGGAGATCTTGCATCGTTCGGTGCTGGTGAAAGGCGATCCGCTGCTCCATCACGAAAAATTTGACCTGGCTTGACGAAAGCTTCGGTCACCAAACTGGCCCGAGGTTCATCCAACTATCTTGGGAGGAATTTATGGCAGCGTATGCACACCCGGAAGTCTTGGTGAACACGGACTGGGTCGCGGCTCACGGTCAGGATCCGAACGTCCGCGTAGTCGAGATCGATGTCGACACCAAGGCCTACGACGAAGGCCACGTGCCCGGCGCGATCGCCTGGGCCTGGAACACCCAGCTCTGCGATACGGTGGTTCGCGACATCCTGCCCAAAGCGCAATTTGAAAAACTCATGACGCAGTCGGGTGTCTCGAACGACACCACGCTGGTGCTCTATGGCGACAACAACAATTGGTTCGCGGCGTGGGCCTTTTGGCAGGCCAAGATTTACGGGCACAACGACGTTCGAATCATGAATGGCGGCCGAAAGAAATGGCTGGCCGAAGGGCGCGAACTGGAAACCGAGCCGCGCACCGCAAAGCCGTCGGCGACACCGTATCGCGCGAGTGAAGCCGACAACTCCATCCGGGCTTTTCTGCCCCAAGTCCAGCAAGCGCAGCAATCTGGCGATGCCATCCTGATCGACGTTCGCAGCCCGCAGGAGTTCACCGGCGAGATTCTCGCACCGCCCGGACTCCCCGAGACCTGTCAGCGCGGCGGCCACATTCCGGGCGCGCACAATGTCCCCTGGGCCAAAGCCTGCAACGACGACGGTACATTCAAGCCCGCCGACGAGCTGCGCCGTCTGTACAGCGCGGAGGGCGTCAACGATTCGAGTCGCGTCATCGCCTACTGTCGCATCGGCGAGCGCTCGAGTCACACGTGGTTCGCGCTGAAGTATCTGCTCGGCATCAAGAACGTCGTCAACTATGACGGTTCGTGGACTGAATGGGGCAATCTGGTGGGCGCGCCGGTCGAAAAGGGTGCATCCGCGGCCGCGCACAAAGCATGAAGGCTCGAAACTTCAACGAGCGCCGTCTTGAGATCGGCGGCTGGCAGGTCAACGTCAGCAGCTATCAGTTCGGAGAGAAATGGCGCGCGAAAGCCGATAATGTATCGCCCGGCGCGACTCTGGCGCGGTCAGAAGCCGATTCGCGGGAAGCCGCCGAAGAGCAGGTCTTGGCGCGCGCCCGCGAGCTGCTCGCGCGAACCAAACGCCGCGAGGTCTGATTGACCGTGCACATGCTAAACTGAGTGCGCGAGCGCTTCCCGAGAGCGTTCCAACCGACCCCGGAGAGATGGCCGAGTGGTTGAAGGCGCACGCTTGGAAAGCGTGTATAGGGGAAACTCTATCGAGGGTTCGAATCCCTCTCTCTCCGCCATAGCGTAAGTGACTGATTCCACTGAAATCAGCCGTCCGAAATACTCCTCCAGCGTGCAATAGCGTGTAACCGTGTATAATGTTCACGGACAATCAGCCATGCATCTGATCCGCAAAGGGCAGATCCGGTGGCTGCCCAAAGGCGACGTACTCGGGCAGCGCCAATTCATCCACACGCTCTTCGGTATCGCAGCTTGATTTCTCAAGTTACCCGATTGCATCCACTGAAAGCCTGATTCTGCTTTTCTATTTGCAACAGATCCCTTTTTCACTCTCGACGCGACAATATTGGTTCAATCCACTGGCTTCTTGTCGTGCGCTTCTTATTTTGCATAGTCCTCGCCTTGCGGCGATTCTCCCCACTTTGCGGCGACATGTCTCCGCACTAGGGCTCACAAAATGTATGCCAAAATTACGCTACAGCATGCGACGAGAGGCCAGGCCAAACGTATCCAGCAAGTCTGTTAAGCGGGTTGTATCAAGTACTTGATACGGCTCATGTTATGGCTTGTATGATGTCGGGTTTTTGTATATAATGAATGTCGGGTTTTTGTCGGGAGCTTTTCATGCGGCGAATGAAGACATTGCGCGAGAGGATTGAGACGCGGATCGCCCGCAAGCGGGGCGATGACGTATTCTTGCCGCGCGAGTTTCGCGACCTCGGCGGAGAAGATCAAGTACTGCGAGTCCTGCGTACTCTGGTCCGTGAAAAGCAGCTTGTGCGCCTCGGCTATGGCGTCTATGCGCGTGCGGTCGTCTCGCGTCTTTCCGGCGATCCGATCCTGTACAGCAAGAACGGGTTTCTTGGCGCGGCGAGGCAAGCGCTAACGAAGTTGGGAGTGCAATGGGAGCCTTCGGAAGCGGAACGCGACTACAACGCGGGGCGTTCAACACAGATTCCGGTGAACTCGGTTCTACGGGTCAAAGGAAGATTTTCACGCCGCCTTCGCGATGGCAAACAGGAGTTGGTGCTTGCCCGATAAGCTCTCCCTCCAGGATTTGCTCGAAGTTCAAAAGCATTTCGAATTGCCGAGTCCAGCTTTGGTGGAGAAAGACTGGTATGTCGTCAAGGCACTCGCGGCAATTAACGCGGCCGAGATAAGTCCATTTCAGCTGGTATTCAGCGGCGGCACGGCGCTAAGCAGGGCCCACCGTCTCATCCGCCGGATGTCCGAAGACATCGACTTGAAGATCGTATCCGATCAACCGTGCACGCGAGCCGAGGTGCGCAAATTGCGCGACCAGATCACCGGCGCCTTGTTGGGCGCCGGGTTCGAATTTGATCCAGAGAATGCCGAACACCGGGACTCTGGGAATGCGAGTCGCTATACGATCTATCGGTTACCTTATCCGCCACTCGTCACCGGCGAAGGAGCCTTGCGCCCGGAAATCCCAATCGAAACGGCCGTCTGGCCGTTGCGCCTCCCCGCCGTCGAACAGAGCGTGACTTCCTTTGGGCCGAAGCCTTCAAGCAGCCTCCCGAAGTGCCCTCGATTTCCTGCGCGGCGCTCGTCGAGACTGTTGCCGAGAAGTTCGTCGCTCTAACGAGACGCGCCGGTGCCGAATTGGCTAATGCTGGCGGTCCGCGAGACAAAACCCTGGTGCGCCATGTGTACGACCTCCACGTCGTCCGAGCACACTATGATCCCGCCGCAGTTGTCGACTTGGCTAGAGAGATCATGCTCGCCGATATTAGGGCTTACGGACATCAATTTCCCGCTTATCGAGATGATCCGGTCGCTGAAACTCTGCGTGCAGTTGCCGGCCTCGCTGAAGATGAACGTTTCGCTCAAGCCTACGCGCTTTTTCTGCGGGATATGGTCTATGGAGAAGCTCCTGATTTCAAGACGGCCCTTACCACGATCTCAACTTTGGCGGAACACCTGAGGGATTAGCTTAGTACTCGGACCGGATCTGTCGCAAATAGGTTTGGACAAAACGAGTTGGGGTGAGGGAATACGGCGGTTAGGCAGCAATTCCGAAAATCTGCTCGATGTATTGGACCTGACCAGTGATATCGCCTTTTGCAAGCCACCGGATTTGCCCCTTGCGGATCATGTTCATCGCCTCATAACCGGCTATGGTTCCCAAGGCGCCTTGCACCGATCGGAACCATAGGCTGGTCGCCATTCGCCGCTTCAGGAATCGGTGATCTTGCTCCAGCACATTGTTCATATACGTCGAGGGCCGGCATCGGCAGCGACGACTCAGCTCGCCACTCGCCTTCAGCTCCCGGATTGCTTGTGGATAGGCAGGATGCCCGTCAACGTTGAT
>Ga0126373_10001440_pt1 | contig 16925 bp, 17 predicted proteins | sample PanSoiMetPlot_11_FD_92545 | JGI IMG/M metagenome (GOLD analysis project Ga0126373, IMG submission 92545) | Tropical forest soil microbial communities from Panama - MetaG Plot_11 | ecosystem: Environmental > Terrestrial > Soil > Tropical forest > Bulk soil | place: Panama | collected 2016-02-17 | reverse complement strand
TCCCGGCTTGGCAACCACTCCAGCAGCGCTGACGGCCGACCTGAACAAGCAGCTCGATAAGGCCTTGACGCACTCGTTCACTGACCCGTTCGGCTTCGGATTCCCGTGGGATACGTATGACACAACCTCGCACGGAGCGGGCGTGTCGGTGATAGCGAGGGAATACGACCACCTGCGCGGCACGACCGGGTACGCCGCCTACGCCGACCGCTGGCTGGGGAACATCCTCGGCGCGAACGGCTGGGGCTTGTCCTTCATCGTCGGCGACGGCTCAGCGTTCCCCGATTGTCTCCAGCACCAGGTCGCCAACCTGGTCGGTTCGCTCAACGGCACCAGCCCCGTTCTGGCCGGCGCAGCGGTCGAGGGACCGAACTCGCAAGCCACCAAGGGGCTGGTCACTGGGATGATCGCCTGCCCGGCGAACGGCGTCGACACGTACGCGCAGTTCAACTCCTCGACGGCCGAGTTCCGGGACAACATGCAGTCCTACTCCAACACCGAGCCCGCAATCGACCTCACCGCCGCTTCACCACTGGCGTTTGCCTGGCGGATGAGCGGATTGTGATTTCCTGCTAATCGCGGGTGGTGGTCAGGCCGGCCGGGTAAGCCCGGCCGGCCTGACCAACGCTTTAGTAGCGCCCGCCTCTCCGGTAGGCGGGGTCTTGCCGGTAGGCCACGTCCTCTTCGTCTGGTGGCGGAGACGGGTAGTTCGGTCGGCGCCCACGCGTCCACGGCGCCCAGACGATGAGCCAGAGGATGAGGCCGAGCATCCCGACGATCATCAGGATGTCGCCGATTACCTGGATGTTGAATCCGTGGGTGGACGTCGTCGCGATCGCGAAACGAAGAATTGCCCCGACCGCGAGCAGTACAAGGGCTGCTCCGATCCTCATGATGTGCCTCCAGTGGATGTGAGGCTTGGGCAGCTGCCCTCGATCGCGCGCGCGAAACAGGCCCCAGGTTCAGCCGCCTCGGTGCCGGTCGACACCAGGAAGCCTTCTTGACCGGCTGGATTTGGACCTGGGAACCCCTCCCCACCTGGGGATAGCTCCCCTTGCCCGGGAAATCAGGCAGAAGCCATTCTCAAGGCATCCGCGTCAGATTGGCCGCGTGCCGCTAAGGAATGGATGCCAAGAATGAACAGTTCAGTTGCGCGCAGCTTCACACAGGTCATCGCCGGGTCGGGCCTGCTTGTCGCCGCATTGTCTGCATGCACCGGCTCAGCCGGCGGGCACGCCTCCGCAACCAGGCCAGACCGCCCGGCGACCACCGCCGTTGCGCCAGTGGCGGCTACGCCAACGGCCAGCGTGCCGGTTGTAGTTGCCGACACGTCTGGCTACACCGGTCCGCACTTCAGCACTCCGCAGGCGGCCATGCGCTACCTGACCGGTGCTTACAACCGCGATGACGCAGCCGGGCTGCACGCGGTGACCACACCGCTGGCATTCAAGCAGCTCGCCGCCATGCGGACGGAGGCCGTCGATCTTGAGGTGCAGTCCTGCGTGCCATCCGGGTCAGGCCGCGGGGACTACGTCTGCACGTTCCGGCACGACTACCCCGCGAGCCTGCACAAGTCGGGTTATGGATCTTCCCGGATCCTGGTCGCTGCGGCCCTGAACCCAGGCTGGTACATGTACAAGCTCCTCGACTGCGGCTGATCCCAAAGCGCCGCTTGCGATCAGCCCCGCTCCCGGCCGCTGAGCACCTAAGCCGGACTGCCCTCGTCAGCCAGGTCCGCGCGCATCGCTTCCGTGCGCACGACTGGCCAGCCGGGCAGTCCGGACTCGGCGGCTAGGAGCGTTACCACTCGCACGCCCTCTGCGACAGCCTCGGCGGCGCCCGGTGCTTCGAGGCTCACGGTCGCCGTCCACCGCGCTGGGTGGCCGCCCATGCTGACTGTGCCGTTGTAGGGCTCGCTTAGTGCGAGGAACTCTTCGACCGCGTCCTCGGCGAGGTCGCCACCATCGTCGGCCTGGGCCTCTATCGCCACGCTCCACCAGTCCATGGCAGGTCTCCGCTATCTAATGCCCGTCCTAGTGCTCGTCGTAGTGCCCCTCGTGGGCGGCATGGTGGTGCCCGTCGTGCACGTAGTCCATGTGATCGCCGTGCCGCACTGCGTCATGGCCGCAGCCGGGTTCGTGAGCGTGGTCGTGGTTGTCGTGCGCAACGTGCGGAAGCGAATGCTCGTCGTAGTGGCCCTCGTGAGACGCGTGGGCGTGACCATCATGTAGGTAATCGGTATGTCCGTCATGCCGGACGCTAGCATGACCGCAACCAGGACCGTGCTGATGCGCGTGCTCGGCATGAACGGCATGTGTGCTGGCAGTCATCGTTCCCCCGTCATTGTTGTGCAAGGCACCCAACTTCTAGGGATTCTGCCCACCGGCTGGGCCAGGCAGACTGAGTCATCTGGCGTATTTAGCCCGCGTCGCGCGCCGGCGGCCGACGCTGCCATCCTGCCAGCGACCTGGACAAACGCCGCCGAAACTCCCCCGTAAGCCGTAAGGTTGCCTTGGTTCTCGAGCGAGGGCTGGCACTCTGCACGTCCAGGGTGCCAAGGATGTAACGACGACGGGCACAGCCGTCGTAGCCGGAGGCGCAGGCTTCATGCGTGGCAAGCAACTACTGCACAAGGCCCGTTCGGCCTGGGTTGACATCACCTGGGTGGTCTTCATCGGCCTGAACCTGCTGGCCATGCGCCTCATTCCGGAGTGGCAGACGGTCCCGTTCCTGATCATCTGGGTGACGCTCACTGCGGCCTACGGTTTCCGGCTCTGGCGGCTCGGGTCGACGATCCTGACTGTTTCGGTGGTGACGCTCCTCACCGGCGGTCTCATCGGCTACCAGGTGCTCCGCGGCAAACAGGACGCGGACTACCTGGCCGAAGTTCCACTGTTGGCGATCTTGTTCGTCGTCATGGTGTGGCACTCGCGCCGACGGATCGCCGCCATGGACGAGATGAAACGCGTATCGGAGCACAATCTCCGGCTGCTAGCCCAGCAGCGCCAGTTCCTGCAGGACGCTTCGCATGAACTCGGGACGCCGCTGACGATCGCGCTTGGCCATGCCGAGCTGATCCAGAACGCGGCCACCGACCACCCCATCGGAAAGGACGCGCAAGTGGCCGTGGAGCAGCTGCTCCGGATGCGCCGGCTGACAAGCCGAATGCTGCTGCTGGCCGCTATGGAGGGCCCAGACCTCGTCCATCTGACTCCGGTGAACGTCGAGGAGATCCTCGTCGAGACCCTGGACCGGTGGCACCACGTGGAGCGCCGGTGGTCGGTGAGCGCGCTGGTTGAAGCGCAGGTAGAGGCGGACGTGGACCGCCTGAGCCTGGCGCTGGACGCGCTCATCGAGAACGCAGTCCACTACACCGGTCAAGGTGACGAAATCGACCTGAGCGCCCGCCGCGATGGCGACACCATCGTCCTCGCGGTCAGGGACTCGGGCCCCGGCATCCCGGCAGCCGAGATTGACCGGATTTTCGGCCGGTTCTCCCGGCTAGACGCCGACGGCCGGAAGGCCGACGGGTTCGGACTAGGCCTGCCGATCGTCAAGGCGATCGCCGAAGCGCATCAAGGCTCGGTGCAGGTATTCAGCACGGTTGGCAGTGGATCCGTCTTCGAGCTGCACGTGCCCGCCGCCGAATCGGGGGCCGTGACGAGGCGGCTCGTGAGCCAGCGGGCTGTGTAACCCGCGGCTCCGGGGTATCGGTAGCGGTGTGACGCCGCCGCCGATCCTGGTAGGTACCTGCTCGTGGACTGATAGGACGCTGGTCAACGAGACCGACTGGTATCCCAAGAAGTCCATGTCGGCGGCCGAACGCTTGAAGTTCTACGCCTCGCAGTTCCCGATCGCCGAGGCTGACAGCACGTACTACTTCCCGCCCTCGCCTGACCTGGCCCGCGGCTGGGCTGACCGCACCCCCGACGGCTTCACGATGAACGTGAAGGCCTACTCGCTGCTCACCGGGCATCCAGCCCGTCCCGACTCGCTATGGCCGGACATCCGCGGTGCGATCAGACCGGAGTTCGCCGGGAAGCGCAACGTCTATTCGTCGCACCTCGATCCCGACGCCGTCGAGGAGGCATGGCGGCGTTTCGAGCTTGCGCTGCGGCCGCTACGAACGGCCGGCAAGCTCGGCGCCGTGCTGCTGCAGTATCCGGAGTGGTTCACAGCCAGGAAGGCGAACCGCGAGGAGCTGGCCGCCGTCCGCCGACGCTGGCCCGACATGCCGGTTTGCGTCGAGTTTCGCTCCCCCGCATGGCTGACGACACCCGCTGACCGCGACCGAACACTCCGCACGCTCACCGACCTGGACCTTGCCCTCGTCGTGGTGGACGCACCTAACGTCGCCAAGCTCCCGGCCGTCGTCGAAGTGACCGACCCCGACCTCGCCGTGATCCGCTTCCACGGCCGCAATGACGAAACCTGGAAGAAGCCAGGTACCACGGCCGCCGAGCGATTCGATTACCTCTATTCCCGGCCGCAACTGCGGGCCTGGGTCCCCAAGATCGAACAGCTCGCCGATCAGGCCAGCACCGTGCACGCCTTGATGAACAACTGCTACCGCGACTACGGCGTCCGGAACGCCGCCGACCTCATCTCGCTCCTCGTCGACTCCGGCTAGAGTCACTTGCCAGTCCAGGGCTGAGGAGTGCTCATGCGGTACGGCGTCGTCCTGTTCACCAGCGACCGCGGCATCACCCCGGCCAGGGCCGCGCACGCCGCCGAGGAAGCCGGCTTCGACTGCTTCTACGTGCCCGAACACACGCACATCCCGGTCCGCCGGGACGCGCACCATCCGCGGACCGGGTCGGCCGAACTGCCCGATGATCGGTACTTGCGCACCCTCGATCCGTGGGTGTCGCTCGGCATGGCGGCCGCTGTGACGTCCACCATCTGCCTGGGCACGGCGGTCGCGCTGCCAGCCGAACACGACCCGATCACGCTGGCCAAGACCGTCGCGACGCTCGACCACCTGTCCGGCGGCCGCGTTGTGCTTGGCGCCGGATTCGGCTGGAACACCGACGAACTCGCCGACCACGGCGTCCCGCCCGGCAAGCGACGCGCGGTACTGCGCGAATACCTTGAGGCGATGCAGGCTCTCTGGTCGGAGCAGGAGGCCAGCTACAACGGCGAGCACATCAGCTTCGCCGCCTCTTGGGCCTGGCCGAAGCCCGTCCAGCAACCGCGGATCCCGATCATCATCGGCGCGGGGGGAAACGACAGGACGTTCAGCTGGATAGCCCGGTCGGCCGACGGCTGGCTGACCACGCCAGGCGAGACAGACCTCGAGGCCAAGGTCCAGCAGCTATTTCAGGCCTGGCACGAGGCTGGCCGGGCCGGACTTCCCCAAGTGCGCGTGCTGGCCGGAAAACCGGACCCGGATCAGCTCGCGCACTGGGCTGCGATGGGCGTCACCGACGTCGCGTTCGGCATGCCGGACCGCGGCGCCGACGAGGTGGTCGCCTACCTCGGCAGGCTCGCCAGCAGGCTCGGCCTGGTCGGCGCCCCGGCGTGACAGGAGCGCTTGCCTGGCAGCGCTCGAGCTGATACGACCTCAGCTGATCGTGCTGGCTGGGCTCGGTTCACGCTGGCGTTCGGGCATTTGCACCGGCCGCCCGCGCGTGCGCCCGAGCAGCCACATGATCACTGCGGCGACTATCAGCACGAAGCCGATGCAGAGGCAGATGATCGGCACCGTCACGCCCCACGTCGAGATCGTCGTGCTGCCGCTCTTGGCATCATTGACCGCCTGGGTGAGGCTTCCCGGGCTGGCGCGATATGTGTCCGACAGAATCGGGAAGATCGGGATGAGGCTGCCGTTCGGCATGGCGATGTTGCCGGACTCCACCTCATTGTTCGAGACGTTGATGACGAGCCCGGTGTTCGGGTCTATCCAGTAGGAGTTCGCGGCCTGATAGGTGTACTTGACCGGGATCGCAGTCGCGCCCGGGAACGCCCTGGACAGGGCCGCAATGTCAGCCGCCGGGATGAGCCCGGCCGCGCCGATGCGGCCTAGCAGGGACGTCGGCAGCGCCTTCGGCAGGCCGTGTAGCACCTGCGAGTTCTTGATCACCGTCGGACGGACGATGGCCTGGTATTCGTAGGTGTTAATGCCGCCTTGCGACTGCTGCCGCACGTATTTCAGCGGCGTAGTCGTCTGCGTGAGGGGGACCCAGCCCGTGTAGTTCTGTTGCTTCGCGCCCAGCGGCCAGCTGACTACTATCCCCTTGGCCGGTGTCACGCTCCAGTTGCTCGGGTGACTTGTGGTCCCCATCAGGTTCGACCGATCGAGCGCATAGTTATTGACGGTCTTCGTGATCCGCGACCCCGCCGCCGTGATCGTCCTGGTGTCCTGCACCTGCGCCGTGTTGCCTGCGGTCTGGAGGACCCTGACGTGGTCAGTCAGGGTTGCGGGCAGGCCGGTCTTGACGGCGGCCGACAGGTTGCCGGTGGCGAGCGCGCTCGGAACAACGAGGCTCCGGATCGTCCCGTCGTACGTTCGGGTCTTGTTGTAGTCGCTGGGCATGCGGGCGATAAAAGCCGGGGTAATCCACCATGCCAGCAGCGCGGCGGCTAGCAGGAAGATCAGCCCGATCACTCCGCTGGCGATCGCGGCCTTGCGCATAACGGCTCCAAGCGTGCAGATGCCGCCCAGGCCTCCCTGTTATCGGCGCCTGCGGCAGGCGGCATACGTCGCCTTAACTGTTAATGGCAATCGGCGGCCACTGCCTCCCCCGTTGCGGGTGATCTGTGTCAGCCAATCCGCGTCAGCTGACCAGATTGTCAGCTGACAAGAGCGTCAGTCCCTTATCGCCAGGCCAGTCGAAGGGTCAAAGAAATGAAGTCTCGTCGTCTCGACGTGAACCTTGGCGATCTGGCCTTCGGCGAGCGCCGTGCGCGGATCCATGCGAGCCACCAGAGTGGCCAGCGACGTCACGTCTTGTGCCGCGGCCTCGCCGTGGTGGGCGACCGAGCCGATGCCGCAGTGGATTTGCACGTCGGCACCGAGTTCCTCGCGCAACCGCACCGGCAGCTCGATGACCGATGTAGCGTCGGCCTCGTGCATCAGCGCCGCGTCGGACAGGTGTTCTGGCCGGACGCCGACGACGACGTCGCGGCCGAGGTACCTCTCAAGGCCGGGCCGTTCGGCTGTGACTTGCGCCGGGATGGCCAGGCGATGGCCGCCGAAGGTTATCTGCGGGCCATCCTGGCCGTCCCCGCCCCGGGAGAGCTTGGCGTCGATGAGGTTCATCGGCGGGGATCCGATGAAACCGGCCACGAACAGGTTGGCCGGGTTCTTGTAGAGTTCCTGCGGCGACGCGACCTGCTGCAGCACGCCATGCTGAAGGACCGCCACGCGGCGGCCCAGCGTCATCGCTTCCGTCTGATCGTGGGTGACATAAATAGTGGTGGTGCCAAGGGAACGCTGCAGCTGGGCAATCTCGGCCCGCATCTGGACGCGGAGCTTGGCGTCGAGATTGGACAGTGGCTCGTCCATCAAGAAGGCCCTCGGCTGACGCACGATGGCGCGGCCCATTGCCACCCGCTGCCGCTGGCCACCCGATAGCTGTCGTGGCTTGCGGTCCAGGTACGGCTCAAGCTCGAGGATCCGGGCGGCCTCGTCCACTCGCTTCTTGACCTCGGCCTTCGAGACCGCATTGCGGTACTTCAGGCTGAAGGCCATATTGTCGTAGACCGACAGGTGCGGATAGAGGGCGTAGCCCTGGAAGACCATGGCGATGTCGCGATGACGCGGCTCTACGTCGTTGACTGGGCGGTCGTCGATGTAGATGGTGCCGGAGGTCACCTCTTCCAGCCCGGCGACCATTCGCAGCGCCGTCGTCTTGCCGCAGCCTGACGGGCCGACCAGTACCAGCAGCTCGCCGTCGGAGACATCCAGGTCCAGCGCATTGACGGCAGTCGCCCCACCGGGGAACTGCTTGGAGACCGCGTCGAGCACGATCCGCGACATGTGATTGCTCCTATCCGGCGTAACAGTTCGGTGCAAGCCCGCGCGCATCAGGGCGGGAACGCAGCAGATGGCCCGCAAGTGGTTCGGCCGCGCGCCGTTCGGCGGGCAGGCCTTCCCAGGCCGTCGTGAGGTACAGCTCGTCCAGGTCCGGGCCGCCGAAGCCTGGGCACGTCGGCCGACTCACCGGCACCGGGTACCGGCCGAGCAGCTCACCAGCAGCGGAGTACCTGCGCACGCAGCCGCCGTCCCACATGGCGATCCAGAGGCAACCATCGGCGTCGACCACGAGGCCGTCAGCGACGCCGTCACCTGGCGCGAACCGGATCAGGTCGCGTTCGTGGCGGAGTGCGCCTGCCGGCCCATCGAAGTCGAACGCGCGCACTCTCGACTCCGGCTCACCCGAGTCGGTGTAATAGAAGGCGGTCCCGTCCGGGCTCCAGGCCAGCCCGTTGGACTCCGTCACCCCGGTGAGCACCTCGGTGACCGAGCCGTCCGCGTCCAGCCGGTACAGCGACCCAGTCCCAGCCTGGCCGTCCGTCGCCGCAGTGCCAGCCCAGAACCGGCCGGCCGGGTCGCACGCCCCGTCGTTGAACCGCACGTTCGCCGGCATCCACGGCGGGATGACGGGCGGGCCGTCCGCCGCGCCATCGACGGTGACGAGTCGGAACCCGTCCTTGGTGGCGAGCACGTAGCCGCCACCGGCGCGTGGAGCGGCCGCGCCGACCGGCGTGCCGACCGCGGCGATGACAATGTCGCCGTTGTCACGTGACAGCCGGTGCAGCATTCCGGCGTTGATGTCGACCCAGATGAGAGAGCCGACGTTGGCGTCCCACACTGGCCGCTCTCCGAGCTCGGCTCCGGCAGCGGCGACCACTTCCCAGCTGAGCTGGCTGCCGGTCACTTGCCCATGCCCAGGGTCAGGCCCCTAATGAGGTAGCGCTGGAAGATCAGGTAGACGATGATCGCCGGGATGGCGCTGACTAGCGAGCCAGCCATGAGCGGCGGGATGCCTGTGGTGCGACCGGACGACAGCACAGCCAGGCCGACGGTGATGGTCCGGTCCCCGGTCGGCAGGAACAGGTACCCCACAAGCAGGTCGTCCCAGATCTGGATGAACTGCAGCACCGTGACGGTCGCGATCGCGGGCAGGGACAGCGGCAGCGCGATTCGCAGGAACGTCCGCTCATAGCTCAGGCCGTCCATGACGGCCGCCTCGATCAGCTCGTCGGAGATTCCGCGGTAGTACGTCGCCATCAAGAACGTGGCGAACGGTGCCCCGAGCGCCGCGTAGACCAGGACCGCGCCGGTGTAGTTGCTCGTCAGGTTGAACTTCGCCAGGTTCACGTACTCCGGAATGATGATCGACTGCAGCGGCACCATCATCGCGGCGACGATCAGCAGGAACACGAGCCCGCTTCCCCGGTACCGCAGCTTGGCGAACGCGAAGCCCGCGGTGGTGGATACGAGCAGGATGATGACGATCGCCGCCGCGCAGACGACCGTGGAGCTGACTAGCTCGTGCACCACGGGCAGATCGTTGAACAGCTGCGTCCACCCCGTGAGCGAGTGACCGCTCTGCCGGTCAAACTGGGCCTGGTTGCGGAACGAGTTGTCGCCCATGTACCAGAACGGGTAGAACATGACGACCGCGATCACCACCATGATCGCGAAGATCGCCGTCGCCGTGATCCGGCGACGGAACCGAGCTGACTGCCAGCGACTCGCTGGTCTCGCTGGGGCGCTGGGTGCGGTCGCCGTCTCGGTGGGGGACGCGGATGCCGTGGCCATGACTACCAGCCCTCCCCGTCTTGCGCCCGGATGAGCCGGAGCTGGCCGATGCCGACGATGATCATGATGACGAAGAGGATGATGCCGTACAAGGCGCCGGTGCCGAACTGACCTTGCGCGAATCCGGCCTGGTAGACGAAGAATTCCAGCGTGGTCGTGCCCAGGCCTGGGCCGCCGCCTGTCATCACGAAGATCAAGCTGAACAGCGCCGAGAACGCGCTGATGACGGTGATCACGAACGCGAACTGGATGAACCTGGTCAGCAGCGGCAGCGTGACGCGGAAGAAGATCTGCCGTCGGCTGAGACCGTCGACGCGCGCCGCCTCGAGCAGAGTCGGATCGAGCGTCGCCATGCCGGTCAGGAAGATGATCGTGTTCGTGCCGATCATGGACCAGACGAACGTGATAGCTAGGGCCGCTAGCGCGCTGTACTCAGACGCCAGCATGTCGGTGTGCACCGAGCCGAGGCCTACGTCGGCCAGGAACCCATTCAGCATCCCGTTGGCCGCGAAGAACTGCAGCGCCACCATGCCGATGACTACCCAGGAGATGGCGGTCGGCAGGAAGTAGATGGACCTGAAGAATCGCCAGCCACGGACGTGCTCGTGCAGCAACGCGGCGATAATCAGCGGGATGCCGATGGCGACCGGCACCGCCAGCAGCAGCAGCGCGTTGTTCTCCAGCACCCGGTGCACGAGAGGGTCGCTCAGCGCGGTCGTGTAGGCGCCCGGCCCGATCCAGACTGGCGCCGAGTACCCGTTCCACGTCGTCATCGAGTAGCGGATCGCCTGCACGATCGGGGCCCACAACAGGGCACCCACCAGCAGGATCGCCGGCACGGACAACACCAGGCCAGCGAGCCGGCGCTTGCGTGCGAGCCGGCCGCGGCGCGGGCGCCGGACCGGCGGGTCGGCGGTGAGACTCACGAGCGGACTCCGCAGGTTTGTGGACTAGCCAACGGGGACTAGGTACCGGGGGCGTGCTAACAGGGCGGCGGCGGGACGCGCCGACGTGGCGTCGGCCCGTCCCGCCTCGTTGACTAGTGAATCGTCGGGTTAGGGGAACGTATTGCCTCGCTGGCTGGCGGGCAACTGCTGAAGCGTGGTCTGCATGTCCTGCAGCGCCTTTGTGATCGACTCACTGCCGTTCAGCACGGACGGCAGGAACTTCGAGCCGATGTTCACGACGTTGCCCTGGACGACGTTGTCCAACATCGGGTACGCAGTCATGCCGCCCTGGCTGACGAAGTTCAGCATCTCTTGGTTGACCGGGTTGGTGGTCGAAGTGCCGTTGATCGCCGGGATCAGGCCCGCCGCGTTGATGATGGCCGCGGCCTGCTTGGTTGTCATGAACGTCAGGAACTCGGCTGCCTGCGCCTTGTGCGGCGAGTAGCTCATCATTGACAGGCCATCTCCAGCGAAGTCGACCACGCCCTTGATCGGGGTGGTGGAGAACGGTGGGGCGAACGCCGCGACTTTGCTACCGAGCGCGCCGGTGAACTTCTGGGTGTCCCACGTACCGTCGACCATCATGGCGGCTTTGCCGGACTCAAACTGGCCCAGGTTGTTCGTGTTCGTGACCACATCGGTGTTCGTGCAGCCCGAGCTGTGCAGCTTCACCCAGTTCGAAAGCTGAGCATTGATCGTCGACGAGGTCCACGGGGTCGAGCCGCTGTACAGACCCTGCCACTGCGATACCGGGTACGCGCCGATCATCATGTAGCTCATGTCGTACCAGGGGTAGAAGGTGGCGCCGAGCGGCTGTCCGCCATTGCCGTAGACAATCGGCGTGTACCCTGCGTTCTTCAGCTTCGTGCACGCGGCGTACAGCTGCGACCAGTCGGTCGGCACCGATGTGACGCCGGCCTTGGCGAAGTCAGCCTTGTTGTAGAAGCCGATATAGAACTGATTCTCCAGCGGAATAACGTACGGGCCGTTCGCCGGGTTGAAGCTGTCCGACGTCCACTTCAGCGCGTTCGGGTCGACGTTGGCGAGTGCCGATGCTGGCACCAGACCCTTCAGGTTCTGCAGGAAGCCCTTGTACTGGATCGTGAACAGGCCGGTCCACATGACAGCAAGGTCTGGGCCGTTGTGCGAGATGGCCTTGGCCTGCAGCAGCGCGAAATAGTTGGGCGCCGGTTGGCTGACCACGTTGACCGTGATGTTCGGATGCAGCTTATGGAACGCCTTGGCCAGGTTGACCAGGGCCGTCGCATTCTGCTCAGTGCCATAGTTGTGCCAGATGGTGAGCGTCACGGGCGTGTTACTGCCGCCCGAGCCGCCGTTGCCAGAGCTGCTGCCGCACCCTGCGGCGAGCAGCGCGGCGGCAGCAGCGGCGGCGGCTGCCGCAATCTTCCATCGCCTCACGGGTCTCTCCCTTCTTACGCTGACCTGTTCTCATGAACGGCCCACTGTTGGTTCCACGAAGGCTCGGTGCGCCGGTGTCGGCGCCCGGAGAAAGTCCAGGTCGCATCCCTCGGGGGCCTGGAGGACGTGCTTGGCGTAAAGGGCCGGCCAGCCGCGCAGGTGCCTGCTCGGCGGCGGAGCCCACCCGGCCCGCCGGCGCGCTAGCTCGGCCGGGCTGACGTCAAGGTCTATCGTCCCGGCGGGCACGTCGACGACGATGACGTCACCGTCGCGAACGAAACCCAACGGACCGCCGACGGCGCCTTCTGGCGCGGCGTGCAGCACGACCGTGCCGAAGCTAGTGCCGCTCATCCGGGAATCCGTGACCCGGACCATGTCTGTCACGCCGGCCCGCACCAGCCGCGCTGGGATCGGGATCATGCCCCACTCCGGCATGCCAGGGACCCCGACCGGACCGCAGCCGGTCAGCACGAGCACCGTGTCCGGCGTGATAGGCAACGCCGGGTCGTCGATTCGGGCCAGCATGTCGTCGTAGCCGCTGAAGACAATCGCGGGCCCGCGATGTTGCAGCAGCTCAGGCGTCGCAGCAGAGGTCTTGATCACCGCGCCGTCCGGCGCCAGCGAGCCGCTGACCACGCCGAACGCACCTCCTTCGCGCAGCGGCGTAGTCGCGGGCCGGATGGCACCAGAGGCTGGCGCGGCGAGTTCGAGGATGTCACCAATGGACTGCCCGCCGACGGTGACCGCACCGGTCTTCAGGTGGCCGACGAGCTCGCGCAGCAACGTCGGCACTCCGCCAGCCTTGTCGAAGTCCGGCATGAGGCCGATTCCGGACGGCTCGACATCGGCGAGCACGGGCACTGTCGCGCCGAGCCGGCCGATCTCCGCCAGCGCGAACGGCACGCCGGCCCGGCCTGCCATTGCCGCCAGGTGAATGACTGCATTGGTCGAGCCGCCGATCGCGTGCAACGCGACGATCGCGTTAGCGAACGAGTCAGCGGTCAGGATCATTTGCGGCCGCAGGTCCTGGCGTACCGCGCGGACCGCGAGCCGGCCGGCCACACGCGCAGCCTGCCGACCACGTTCCTCGCCAGCGGGGATTGAGGCGGCGCCGGGCACCATGAGGCCGAGCACCTCGGCCAGGACGGCCATGGTGGATGCGGTGCCCATCGTGTTGCAGGCGCCGCGCCCGCAGCTCAGGCACTGTTCGAACGCTGACCAGTCCGCGTCGTCGAGCCGACCCGATCTGCGCTCGTCCCACATCCGCCAGAGCGCCGTGCCGGTGCCCACTGGCTGTCCGCGGAACCGCGCGACCGGCCTTGACCCGCCAGTGACTAGCACTGTCGGGACATTCGCGCTGATCGCGCCCATTAGCGCGCCAGGAACGCTCTTGTCGCAGTTCGCCAGAACGACCAGCCCGTCCAGCGGGTTGGCGCGCACCATCTCCTCGACCTCGATCGCAAGCAAGTTGCGGTACAGCATGGCGCTCGGCTTCATCAGGTCCTCGCCAAGAGACATGGTGCCGAACTCCGCGCCGATGCCGCCGGCTTCCTCGATGCCCGCCTTGACCTCGACCGCCAGGTCCCGCAGCGGCAGGTTGCACGGATTCAGATCACTGAGCGAATTCGCGACGCCGATCACTGGCCGGTCGCCGGTTCGGCTTACCGGCAGGCCCGCGCTCGCGAGCGCAACCCGGTGCTCGAGCGCCACCTCCGTGTCACCGGCTACCCAGGCCTGGCTGCGCAGGCGCCTGGTGGTCACCGCACAGGCTCCGGGACGCCGAGTCCCGGCGCGCCGGGGTCGGATTGCCTCAGCTTCAAGCCGCTGCGGTCGATCCACTCGAGCGCGATCTGCGCGCGCCGCACCTTCTCCCGCGCGATGGCCACCGCGTCGTCCATGATGTGCAGGCCACTCGGGTACAGCGGCCTGGAGTTGCGCAGTCCGAACTTGACGTACATCGGGGCCGCGACGGTGATCATGTCGGCCGCCTCGTGGCCGCGGACGACACCGCCCATCGCGTCCGGCGTCTCGACATACAGATCGATCGGCAGCGAGCTAGCCGAGCGCATCTCCGCGATCTGGCCCAGGGTGAGGTCTGACGGAACGTTGACAGTCGAGGCACCGAGGCGCTCCAGCACGCGAAAAGCCAGCGGGTTCGACGGCGCCAGTACGGCCGAGACCTTCCACACGATCGAGGCCGGCAGCTGACCGGCCGCTTGCATCTCGCTTACCAGGTCCAGCAATCCGGGGTCGGCGATGAGGAAGCCGCGGATGCCCTGCTCGGCGGCACGGAGGATGTCCTCCACCGCGTACCGGAGCTGCCGGGTGCCGCGCAGGCGGCCGGCGAATACGCCGCCGTCTGCGGACGCGGCGGCTCGGCCGATGTCCCACTCCTCCCGCGGCCCGACGAACAGCGAGACCTCGATGCCGTTGTCGGCCGCGATCCGGGCGAGCTCAGCCAGCTCGGCCTCGGAATGCAGCATGGCACCGCTGCCCTGTGACACCCGGTTGACGGTCACGCCTCGCGCAGCGGCCTCGGCCACGACGGCCCGCAGCACCGCCGGTCCCTCGCAGCTCGGGATCTCAACCCGGAAGTGCGCACCGTCGGGGAAACGCGCCTCGCTCGCGGGCGCGACCGGCTCGGCGGCCAGGCCGCGGTCGGCCAGTACGCCGGCGCCCGTCAGAGTCAGGGCCTGCGATCCATCGGTCACGTAGCGACCTCCAGTACAGCGGGGCGCGGCGGCTGCCGGCCATCGTCAGGTTCGGCCGGCCATCCCGGCGCGAAGGTCACCGATGCCAGCTCCCCTGCATCGGTCACCAGGTAGGTGTCTTCGACCTTGGCGCCACCCGGCAGGCTCGGATTCCAGGCAAGTGCGTGCCCGGCGGCGATCGGCTCGCCGTACCAGCGCGTGCCGGTCTGGCCGGGCGCGACCTCGAACTCTCGCTGCGCAAACCCGATTGGGCCGCCCTGATAATGGCCGGCCCATCCACCAGGTGCCCCGGCATGTGCATAGGCGGCGTCGAGCGCGTCGAGCGCGCCGCCGTACGTAGCGCCAGGTCGGCTGGCCCGCAAGACAGCCTCGTCGATGGCGAGCACGCGCCTGCGCAGGTCGAGGAGGGCGCTGTCGACCGGGGCTGCGGCCGCGAACCGGGTAGTTGCCACATGCAGGCCAGCGCGCCGTGCTACCACGACGGCCATCACGACGCGATGCACCGGCGCGCCTACGGCCATCGGATGGCGGTACCTTTCCTGCCGGTCATCCCCGCCGACGATCAGCACGGGCGCGTCGGTGCCCGCCGCCTCCAGAGCAGCAGCACAGCGCGCCTGGATGTCGAGATCGCGCTCGCCCGGCCGCCAGCCGCTCAGGGCGGACTGCAGCGCCGCAGCCGCGTCGTGCCCGAGTTCGGCGAGGTCGTCTTGCTCAGGCGCGGACAGCGCGAGCCGCAGCCCCACGAGATCATCAGTTGCGTCAATCCCGAACGCGGGATGGCCGTCAGCAGCCAGCGAGCGCGCGGGTGCACCTGCGAGTCGCTCTGCCGCCGTGACGAACGCACTCGCGTCATGCCACGGCACCACGACCAGGTTGGTGAATCCGTGCGCGGCCGGATCGTACTCATCCCGGATCCGGTCCGCTTCGACGTTCGTGGTGATCAGGGCTGCGCCGACAGGCGTGAAGACGGCCCACACCAGGTCAGTGGCCGCGGTTCGGTCTACCGGCGGAGCGACTCCGCCGCAGGCCCAGGCCACGGCGGCCGGCCCGGTGACCACCAAGCCGCCGGGGTCCTCCGCCGCGGCTGTCGAGCCTGCCGCGCCGCCTGCGGCCAGCCACGCATCGATGCGCTGCGCGGCCGCCTGTGCGCGCGCCACGCTTCGCTTGTGGCGTTCGGTTGTACCGAACGCCGTTGTGTGATATAGAATCACGCTGGTAACGAAACCGGACATCAGAGATCATGTCAAGGTTCGTTACCAGTTCCTGACATAGCGTTCGGTTGTGCAGAACAGAGACGAAAGGTCAGGCCTTGCCGCCAGATCCGGAGAGCGCTCCAGGCCCGGAAGACGCCGCTGGCCGGTACACCGTCCGGAGTGTCGCGAGGGCAATGCGGCTGGTTCAGATCGTCGCCGACGGACCGGTCGAGGGGCTGTCGCTGAGCGATCTGGCCCGAGCCATCGGTACATCCAAGAGCGCGACCCTCGCGCTGGCCCGGACGCTAACCGCCTTCGGGATGCTCCGCGATAGCAAGCCGGGTCCCAGGTACGCGCTCGGGACCGGCGCGATCAGGCTCGGCGACATCGCCCGAGGGCAGCTTCCGCTCGGCGAACTGAGCCGACCGCTGCTCATCGAGCTGGCGGACCTTACGAAGATGACGTCGCGGCTTGCTATCTGCGACGACGGCTTCCCGGTATTCATCGAGCGCGTCGACGGACCAGGCAGCGTCCGGTTCCACACGCCGCTCGGGCAGCGCGAAATGCCCCATGCAACGGCAGCCGGGAAAGCGATCCTGGCGACCATGACCGAGCCGGAGGTGCGCGATCTGTGCGCTCAGACCGGCCTGCGGCGGCGAACCAGCCATACGATCACAGACGTCGACTCACTGCTGGCGAACCTGAAGCTGGTCCGCCGCAACGGGTTCGCGATCGACGACGAGGAAGACGCTGAGGGCATCTTCTGCCTGGGCGCGGCCATCTTCGGCTATGACGGCGCGGTCGCCGGCGCTGTCAGCGTCACCGGGATCAAGGGTGACCTGCCGGCTTGGCGGATCAACGAGCTCGGTCAGGCGGTTCGCCGCGT
>Ga0126373_10001439_pt1 | contig 16931 bp, 9 predicted proteins | sample PanSoiMetPlot_11_FD_92545 | JGI IMG/M metagenome (GOLD analysis project Ga0126373, IMG submission 92545) | Tropical forest soil microbial communities from Panama - MetaG Plot_11 | ecosystem: Environmental > Terrestrial > Soil > Tropical forest > Bulk soil | place: Panama | collected 2016-02-17 | reverse complement strand
TGTCGTAAGCGGCGAAATCGCTCATGAAGCCCTCGTTGGCTCCGCCGTGAGTGAAATAAGGATGGTCCTTGCTGCCGCCGATCTCGATGCCAAGTCCCCATTGGCCCATGCCGGGAGTGAGGATTTCGTGTGTGGTTGCTGCTGAGAGGACGTTTGATTTTCCGGTGAGGGCTTGCTGGATGTGCATCGAGAACTGCAGAAGATCGGACGGAGTGGTCCAGAGACCAGCGGCGGACATCTCGGGATAAGTGTGCGGGCCGCCGGGAACGGGTTTACCGTCCCCATCATAAGGCGTGGCGGCTTCGGGGAGACGATTCGGCGGCAGCGGCTGCTGATAGGTGCTGTGAATCATTCCCATCGGGCCGAGGACCATTTGCTGCATCAGTGCGGGAAAGGGTTCGCCGGTTACGTCCTGCAAAAGTTGCTGAGTGATGACGAAGCCGCCGCCGGAGTAACGCCAAATTGTGCCAGGCTCGACGTCGACGCGAATGGGCGGGCTGTTGGCGGGCTTTTCGCCGTTCAAAACTTGCACGAGAGTGGGAACTTGCTCGTTGGTTGCGTAGCCTTCGAAACCGTGGACGGTGACCCCGGCGGTGTGAGTGATGAGTTCGCGGAGAGTGACTTTTCTTTTTGCGGTGAATTGATTATCGGGAACTTTCCAACTCTTGAGGTATTCGTTCACGTCGGTGTCGAGGTTGAGCTTTCCAGATTGCACGAGGCGCATTACGGCGATCGCGGTGACAGGCTTGCTGATGGATGCTGCCTGAAAAAGAGTGGAGGGAGTTACGGGCGCGCCGCCGAGTTTTTTCACGGCGAAGCCGCGAGCCCATTCGATTTTTCCGCCGTGCATGAAGGCGACGCTAACGCCCGGCACGTGCAGCGCGGCCATGCGAGCGGAGAGTGTGGAGGTTTGACTGGAGAGGCTTTGGCCTTCAATGAGGACGGCGGGGATGAGACCTTTCTGGATGTGCTGGATGTGTTGTTCAACAACGGAAGGTTGCGTTGCGGCTTGACCGAACGCGAGACCGACGACGAGCACGCTGATCAATGCGAAGGAAAATAAAGCGGAACGAGAGGAGGACAATTGGCGCTCCTTGAAGTGCGTCACTTAAGCGAGCGCGCAGGAATTTCGATTTTAACGTGCGTGCCCGGCGGATAACGTACACTCACGGCGGGCGATACGCAATGTCCGAGCTCTCGTTTTCTGCGGAAGCGCGAGCGGCGGGGATGATGGCTGTTTCGCGAAATCAGGGACGAAGTGCCTCAGGTCAGTTCGCGCAAGTTCGGCGCGAACGGGACCTGAGCTACAGGCCGAGCCACGCTGCGGCTATTCGGTGCGGAGGGCAGAGATTGGAGAGATGGAGGCGGCGCGAACGGCGGGAATGATGGCCGCGACGAATGAGGACAGTGCGAGAGCGAGGGCGGCGAGAGCGAGAGCAAGCGGGTCCCAGGAAGAGACGCCGTAGAGTTCGGAGGCGATGAGACGGCCCGCCGCAATCGCAAGAGGGATTCCGATCAGGAGGCCGATCAAAACGCGCTGAAATGCGCCACGCAAAATCAGCTGAAGGACGCTGGAGCGATTGGCACCGAGGGCCATGCGAATTCCGATTTCGTTGGTGCGCTGCGCGACCGTGTATGCAGTAACGCCGTAGAGGCCGACGGCGGCGAGGAGCAAGGCGACGATTCCAAAAAGTCCGGCGAGGCTAGCGACGGCGCGTTCCTGATCGAACGAAAGGGCGGTTTGCTGATCGAGCGTGCGAATTGAAGTGACGGTGATGTTGGGGTCAATGTCGCCGAGGATGCGAGTGAGAATGGGCTCGAGCGTTCCGGGTGGAGTGTTCGTTTCAAGCAGGATATCGTCGATTAGATGCGAGCGCAGTTCGGTTTTTTCGACGATGGCTTCCTGGTAAGTTACCGACTGAGCCGACGGAACGTAAAACATAGGAAGCGGTGGACGCGTGAATCCCCATCCGGCGAAGTGCGCATCGCCGACGACTCCAATGATGCGGTATGTGCCGGCGTATTTGGGCATGTCCACGCCGAAATGCTGACCGATGGGATCAACGCCGCGCTTGAAGAAGCGTTTGACGAAGGCCTGGTTGACGAGGGCAACGGGCGTGGTGGTTTCGTTGTCGGCGGCGGTGAAATAACGTCCGCGGATGAGCGGGACGCCGAGGGCCTGGAGATAGTTAGCGCTAACGCGGTCCCAGGAAGATTCGGCTTCGTTGCTCACTCCGGCGGGGGCAACATCGCCTGCGATTTCGGTGGTCTCACCCCAATTGTCGGTGAGGGGATTGTAGAGCGCGAGGCCGAAACTGCGGATGCCGGGGATTTGAGCGATGGTGTCTTCGATGCGGCGATAGAGGGCGTTCAATTGCGGCGTGGTGAGGCTGGTTTCGGGATTATGGAGAGAAACCAGCACGCGGCCTTTAATGGGATAGCCGAAGTTCTGACCTTCGAGATTGCCGAGACTGCGGGCGAGCATTGTGGCTCCGGCGACGAGAGCGACAGAGACGCTGAATTGGAGGATGAGCAGAGCTTTGCGCGTGAAGCTGGTGCGCCCAGCGGTGCTGCGACCTGAACCGCGCAGGGCTTCGGCGGGGTCGGTGCGCGTGGCGAACCAGGCGGGAGCGGCACCGAAAATAATTCCGGTGAGGAGCGCGACGGCAAAGGTGAAGGCGAGAACGAGAAGGGATGGAGCGGCGCTGATGGGCAGAAAGTTGACGCCGTGGAAAGAGAGAGCGAGAAGAAGGCGCGCGGCGGCGATGGCGACGATGAGTCCAGCGATTCCTCCAGCGACGGCGAGGAGAACGCTTTCGGCGAGGGCCTGAGAAACGATTTGGCGGCGCGTGGCGCCCATCGCGAGGCGGACGGCGGTTTGCGGGCGGCGATTGACGGCGCGGGCGAGGAGCAGGTTGGCGACGTTGGCGCAGGCGATGAGCAGGACAAGGCTGCAGACGGCGAGCAGGATTTGCAGGCTGCGGCCGTAGTCTTCTTTCATTGTGGCGACACCGGCGCCAGCGGGAACGACATTGATGAATTGCTTGGGAAGATTGCGGATTACATCTTGCATCCAGTTTGCAGGATAGCCGGCGTCGTGCTGTATCCAGAGGCGGAGCACGCCGGTGAGGTGGGCGGACATTCCGGCTGTGGAAGCGCCGGGACGCAAACGGCCAATCATGCGCAGCCATGCCGACGTGGATTGATGAAGCAGGTTGCTGGCGCCGTCGATCAGAGGCTCCTGGTGAAGGGGGATCCAAATGTCGGGGGGATTTGGACGAAGAGTTTCGCCGAAAAATCCGGGAGGGGCGACGCCGATGATGGTGAAAGAATGGCCTTCGATGTCGAATGCCGAGCCGATGATGGAGGGATCGGAGGCATAGAGCATTTGCCACGTATGGTGGCTGAGAACGGCGACGGGAGCGGAGCCTTCGGTGTCGTCCTGAGAAGTGAGCAGGCGTCCAGCAAAGGAGCGGATGCCAAGGGTGGAAAAGTAGCCGCCGGTGACGTATTCGGCGACAAGGGGGCGCGCGACAGGTTCGGCATTTTCGCGGCGGACGCTCATCCGAGTTGTGCCCGCTTTGAACGCGGCGGTCTCTGCGAATTCGGGCGATTGAGATTGGAGAAGCTGATAGAGCGGGTAGGAATACATGCCCCAGCGGCCTTGCGAGCCGCTTTCGACGCAGCAGTCGTTGCCGTCGCCTACACGATAGAGCGTGGCGGGGTCGGAAACGGGCAGGGAACGGAGCATGACTTCGTGAATCAGAGTGAAAATTGCGGTGGTGCCGCCGATGCCGAGAGCGAGCGTCAGTACGGCGGAGGCGGTGAAGACTGGCGCGAGGCGAAATTGGCGCAGCGCGTAACGAAAATTGAAGAGCAAATTCCGCAAGCGAAAGCCTCCATTCGCGGGGCGGGCGAGTTCGCCGCAGTTCGCGGCATTGGTTTAGACGAACGGACGGGCGTTTGGTGAGGAGGTTGTGACTGAAAGGTTCTGGCGGGGAGGTTTTTGAAAGCGGAGGCAGATGGTGCGCCCGGCGGATAACGTACACTCACGCCGGGCGATACGCAATGTTGATGCGGGCGATGCTGTGGAAGTCGCTCGCGAGCTCAGGGGTTAATTTTGACGCGCTCAAACTCATCGTAAGGCGACATGTCGGTAAGGATGATCTTGTCGCCTGGCTCGAGGCCGTTGAGGATCTGGATCTCGCTGACGCTGGCGCGGCCAAATTGGACATTGACGCGCTGTGCTTCTTTGCCATCGTCGATAATTTTGTACAAGATGCCTGCTTGATTTGCCCGGCCCTTCACAGGACGGCCGACGTAAATCACGCCTTCGAGCTTGGCCACCTGAACGGTCCCTTCGACCGTGGCCTGCGGACCCAAGTCGCTCGGCGGCGGCGAGTCCAATGCAATGATCACGCTGCGCGTTCCGGTGACCACTTGCGAGCTGATGTTGGCGACGTGGCCTTTCAAGATTTCCTTGTGAGTGTCCACTTCCGCGGGTTGTCCTGCGCGAATATCCACCGCTTGCGTCTCACCCACTTCTATTTTCGCGATTGGCTGGCCGTTCAATAACGCCATCGTTCCGAGGCCGCGCACGTTGATCATCATGTCGCCTTTCTTCACGGTGTCGGGCCAGATCTTCTTTTCGGAGATGACAGGTTGAGTGGCGGGAATGGATTGTTGCGGCGTTGCGTTTTGCGGAAAGATTGAGTGAAGGGCGCGCGGCAGCCTTGAGCGGGAAAACGGTAACGGTGCGGCCTTCAGCGGAAAAACGGAAACGGCGAAAACGGCGGCCAGCGCGAGAGTGCAGACGATGGCCGACAGAGAAACGAGCAATCTTGTGCGAGACATACGAACCTCCTTTACCATGAGCGCGACGCGCTCGCCGAATTGGCGTTCGACGAGAAACGGAGGCGCGGGAATGGCCGCGATGCGGCTGCGGCTCGGGGTGAATTCGAGCAAAGCTTCCAAATATGTTTTGCGGGCCTGAGTGAGCCGGACGACTTCGAGATCGACGAGCTGTTCGCGCGCGAGGCGGACGCGAGAAATGAGCCAGAGCACGGCGGGATGAAACCAGAAAGCGACGCGAAGAATTTCTTCGGCGAGATGGTGAACCCAATCGTTGCGGCGGACGTGAAGAAGTTCGTGGCAGGCGATGGCGGATTGGAATTGCGGCGGTAGCTGCGGGAAACGTTCGGGGAGGAGAATGACGGGAGCGGTGAAGCCGAAGGTGACGGGCGAATCGACCTCGGCGGAAAGGCGGAACTCGGCGCGAGCGCTGACGAGGCTGCGCATTTGGTCGAGGACGGGCAGAGATTCGTTCTCGATTGGAAACGGGGCAGAGGTGCGGCGAAGCTGGCGGAGTTTCAGGAGGCCGAAGGAGAAAATTGCGAGGCGCGCGACGATTCCGAAAAGAATTATGGCGGCGAGAATTTCAGCGATGAGGAGAAGATCGGGGAAATGCCAGTGCGATGCTGCGTGCGCCGCGACGGGAATCGCGGGGAAAAAAGAAACGCCCGAATCGGGCGAAGCCAAGAGGCGAACGTAAACGTGATGCCACGGCTGAAGTACCGGGAGCAGAAGACAGATGAAAATGAGCGCGCGCCAGTGAGCGAGAAGGATCCGAGGCTGGCGGAGGCGAAGAAGTTGAACGAGAAGAGCGGCGGCGAGGACGAGCACGGCGACTTGGGCCCACCAGAATGTGAGATTCGAAAACCATAGGGGCACGTTCATGGGAGGCTCCGGATTGATTCGATTGCGGCGGCGGCGTTCACTTTGACTCCTCGATCATGCGGCGGATTTTCTGCAGGTCGCGTTCGCGGATGTGGCGCGTTTTGACGAGATGAACGAGGAGCGGCTCGGCGGAGCCGTTGAAAACGCGATCCATGAATTCGCGGATCATCTTGCCGATGACCAAATCTTTGCGATGCGCGGGGCGATAGACGAAGGCGCGATCCTGGCGGCGCTTTTTCAAGTAGCCCTTGGATTCGAGGATTTTCATCATGGTCATAACGGTGGTGTAGGCGATTTTGCGGCGTTCGAGGAGAGCCTCGTAGACGTCGCGGACGGTGGCGGAATCGCGCTGCCAGACGAGCTTCATAATTTCCAGTTCCTGCGGGGTCAGCGTCGCGTGTTTCGGTCTCATAGTATCAAGCATATAGTACTAACGAATTCGTATGTCAAGGGCAATCTTTATGTGATACAAAGTAGACGGCGCGACGCAAAGGGAGTAAAAGCGGAGGAGCGGGGAATTGATGTGCTGGTTGCCTGTGCAGGTGAGGTGAAGCCATGACGCTACAGGATTTCAAGTTTGCATTCCGGACGCTGCGGAAGAGCCCGATTTTCACGCTGACGGCGGTGATTACGATTGCGCTGGGCGTGGGCGCAAGTACGGCGATTTTCAGCGTGACGAATTCGGTGCTGATGAAGCCGCTGCCGTACAAGAACGCGAGCCAACTGATCGTGGCGTGCAGCGACATGACGGTGCGGCACGTGCGAGATTTCCCGTTTTCCAATGAGGAGTACATCGACCTGCGGGATGCGACGAAGAACGTGTTCGCGGATATGGGAGGCGTGTTCACGTTCAAATTTGTTTTGCCGCTGGACGATGGGACGCCAGAACAAGCGCGCGTGGCGGTGGTGACGACGAATTTTTTCGACTTGATGGGCGCGAAGATTCTGTACGGACGCGATTTTTCGAGTCAGGACGGACTGCCGCAGCCTCCGCCGCCGGCTCCGGGAGCGGCGCAAACGGGAACGCCAGCGCCGCCGCGACTGCCGACGTTTGCGATTCTCAGCTACAACTATTTTGAAAGGCGATATGGCGGGAACCCTGCCGTGATCGGGAAGAGCATTCACACGCAGGGCAACCTTACTCCGGTGATCGTGGGAGTGCTGGCGCCGGGGTTCAAGTTGTATTTTCCGGCAGAGGCGCAGACGGAAGCGGATCCGGAAGTGTGGGTCGCGAATCGGCTGAGCTATGACGTCAAGAATCGAAATGCAGTGTCGATTCGTGCGATTGCGAGGCTGAAAGATGGCGTGTCGCTGGCGGCGGCACAGGCGGCCGCGGACAACGTAGCGACGCAGGCGCGGAAGGATTATCTGATCGACCGGACGGCGGGGTACGCGATACGGCTGGAGCCGATGCGGAAACATCTGGTATCTGAAGTGCAGCCGACGATTCTAGCGCTGATGGGCGCGGTGATTTTTCTGCTCCTGATTGCGTGCGCGAATGTGGCGAATTTGCTGCTGGTGCGGGCGTCATTGCGCGAGCGCGAGCTGGCGGTGCGTTCGGCGATGGGCGCGACGCGGTGGCATCTAGTGAGGCAGATGCTGACGGAGTCTATTGTGCTGGCGGCGCTGGGTGCGGCGGGAGGTTTGGCGCTGGCATGGGCGGGAATTCGCGAGTTGCTGGCAGTGGCTCCGGCGAATTTGCCGCGCATGGAGACGATTCAAATCGACGGGCCGGTGCTGGTGTTCACGGCGATTGCGGCGCTTGTGGCGGCGGCAATTTTTGGATTGGTGTCGGCGTGGCGAGCGTCGCGGCCGAACGTTTCCATAGTGCTGGGAGGAAGCAGCAGAAACGAAGGGCTGACCAGTGGAGGATTATTGCGGAAGCTGGTGGTGGTGATTGAAGTGGCGCTGTGCTTTGTGCTGCTGGTGGGATCGGGATTGATGTTCCGAAGTTTTCGTGATTTGGAGCACGTCAATCCGGGATTTGAAGCGCAAGGGCTGCTGACTTTTCAAGTTCTGGGAAGGCTTGGCGGACAAACGTCGGCGTCGCGTGCTGCTGCGGTGAGGGAAATTCAGCAGCGGCTGCAAGCGATACCGGGAATACAAAGCGTGACGGGGTCGGACATCTTTCCGCTGGCCGGAGGTTTTTCTCCGATCCGGTGGGGAACGATGGATGCGGGACAGGATGCGAGCAAGTTTCAGGCAACGAATCCGGAATTTGTGTTGCCGGGATATTTCGAGACGTTACATATTCCCCTGATTGCGGGACGCACGTTTACGGATGACGACAACACGCCGCTTCCGGATGATGCGTTTCAGAAAAACGATTTCAGTAAGGTTGGGCACAAGGTGGTGGTGATTGATGAGGATTTGGCGAAGAAGGCGTTTCCGAACGGGTCGGCGGTGGGGAAGCAGATTTTGATCCGCATACGGACGTCGGAGGCGGAGCCGGTTGAGGTGATTGGAGTGGTGGCGCACACGCGGGACGAGTCGCTGAGTGTTCCGGGGCGGGAGGAGACGTACTTTTCGGATGGATTTTTGGGGTCGGGAAATATGCAGCAATGGACAATTCGAACGAGCGGGAATCCAGCGAGCTATGGGAATGAAATTCGCGCGACGATCAAACAGTTGAATTCGAGTTTGCTGGTGACGCAGATGCAGACGGCGAATGAATTGGTGGGGAAAGCGGAGGCAGGGACGATATTTTCGTTGCTACTGATTGGCGTGTTCGCGGCGATGGCAGTGATATTGGCGGGCGTGGGGCTTTACGGCGTGCTGTCGACGGTGGTGCGTCAGCGCACGGCAGAGATTGGCGTGCGGATGGCACTGGGTGCGCAGCCAGCGAGGATTTTCAAGCTGATTGTGGGGCAAGGGTTGCGGCTGACGGCGGTGGGGATTGCGGCGGGTCTGATTGCGGCGTTCGCGCTGACGCGGCTGATGGCGACTATGCTGGTGGGCGTGAAGGCGACGGATCCGGTGACGTTCATTGCGATGGTGATTTTATTTTTCGTGATTGCGGCGGTGGCGACGTGGCTGCCGGCGTGGAGAGCGGCGAGCGTGGATCCGAACGAGGCGCTGCGGCAGCAGTGAGTAAGGCTGTGGCGAGTGGTTAAAAAAAAACGTGCCCGAGTGCGTGGTCAGTGTCGGTGTTCCGCGAAATGCTGAAGACCTTGCGCGGGTGAAACGCGCAATAGGAAAAATGCGGACGGCGGTCTTTTTTAGCACGGCTGAAGCCGTGCCCTGACGAGGCAACAAAGTGCGGCGTGCGGCGCGTGACTGCCGGCGTGGAGAGCGGCGAGCGTGGATCCGAACGAGGCGCTGAGACAGCAGTGATCAGTGACGAGTGGTCAGTGGTCAGCAAGCGATGGCAAGTTGCGGACGTCCTCCGAAGGAAGAGGGTTCGACCAATAATCCTGCTTCGGAGCGAATGCTAAAAACGTTTGTTCCTCCACACTTTTTTCATCTGCACGCCGCGTGGCCCGTGTGCCTGCCCCATGAACGACGAAGAAGAGCAAATTCTGCAGAAGAGCATCAGTACTTCCAGGACGATTGAGCGCGATGTTTATCCAAACTTCTTAGAATGTTCAGCTGAAATATTTTCTGTGCGAAGGCGAAGATTGAGAAATGGGCCCGCCGGTTCATATTCATATTCTTTTCATCTTTGCGTCACCTTCTGCTAACAGCGGGGAACTACTACCGCGTGTAGTGAGTTGAGTGCTGCTTTGGCTCTGTCGATTTCTGCTGCATGAAAAGGAGAATGGGATGAGCAAGAGCGTGAGGATTGGTGTGTTCGCAGCGGCGCTTCTAATGCTGGCGATACCGGCGCAGCGGTTGTTGGCTGGCCCCGGACAAACAGCCAACATTCAGCATGTGCTACTAATCAGTATTGACGGGATGCATTCGATCGATTTCATCAATTGCGTAAAGGGAATAGCCGGAGTGAATGGAGGATCGCCTTATTGTCCGAATCTTGCGAAACTCAAGCAGACGGGCGTCAATTATACGGATGCGACGACTTCGAAGCCGTCGGATTCATTCCCCGGACTCATGGCGATTGTGACGGGCGGATCTGCGCGAAGCGTGGGCGCGTTTTACGATGTTGCGTATGACCGCTCGCTGCAACCGCCGATCATTATGACTGGAAACGGCGTGGCGCAGGGAAGCTGCACCGCAGGGCAGGCACCGACGGGCACGACGACGGAATTCGATGAGGGAATTGACCTGGACAAGACGAAACTGAACGGGGGCGCACCGGCAGGGACGGATGGCGGAGTGCTTTCCATTGATCCGAGAAAGCTCGAGCGCGATCCCGCACAAGGATGCGAGCAGGTTTATCCATGGAATTTTGTGCGAACGAACACGATTTTTGGGGTGATTCATCAGGCGGGCGGATACACGGCATGGTCTGACAAGCATCCGTCGTATTCGTCGGTGAACGGGCCTGGGCTCGGCGACAATGTCGACGATTATTATTCACCGGAAATCAACTCGATTCCGGTGGCCCTGCCTGGCGTGATGGCAGGAAGTCAGAGTTGTGATCCGCTGCCGGATCAGAGCGCGGTTGCCGCTTCGAATGCGTGGACGGACAGCTTCGCGAATATTCGCTGCTACGACCAACTAAAGGTCAACGCGGTGCTGAACGAGATCAACGGCAAGACGCATAACGGGCAGAACTCAGCTCCCGTGCCGGTGATCCTTGGGATGAATTTCCAAGTAGTGAGCGTTGGAGAAAAGCTGATTGAAAAGCAACTGAGCCTGAAGGGTGGTTACGTGGATTCGATTGGGACGCCGACGGAGTCACTGCTCGAGCAAATCGAGTTCGCCGATGCCTCGATTGCGAAAATGGTGGCAGAGCTGAAGGCTAACGGCCTTTACTCGACGACGCTGATCGTGATCACGGCGAAGCACGGGCAGAGCCCGGTGGATTCTTCGCGTTACACGGGCATAACCTCGACGGGTCCGATTACGACGTCCCCGGCGACGATTCTGGCGGAGGCAGGGTGCATACCGTTCTCGGAGTCGCCGCTGAATCCGAACGGAATTGGGCCGACGGAAGACGACGTGTCTCAAATCTGGCTGAACCACCACTGCACAACAGCACAGGCGGTAGCGATTCTCGAGAAGAAGTCGCCAGCGACGAACAATATCGCGGGCATCGGGGAGATCTTCTCGGGACCGGGGATCGCGCAACTTTTCAACGCTCCGGGGCTGCCGCCGACTGGCGATCCGCGGACGCCGGATATTCTGGTTACGCCGAATATTGGCGTGACTTACTCCGGCAGCAGCAAGAAGCTGGCTGAGCATGGCGGCTTCGCGCACGACGACACGAACGTGATCATGTTGCTGGAGAATCCTTCGTTCAGGGCAGTAACGATCACGAGCCCGGTGGAAACGATGCAAGTTGCTCCGACGATCCTGAAAGCATTGGGGCTTAGTGCAAACGCCTTGCAGTCAGTGCAGCAAGAAGGCACGCAAGTGCTTGACGGCGTGTTCTAGAGCTGCAGGACAAGCACAGGAGTTGAGTAACGGAGAGCGCGGCGGAGACGCCGCGCTTTTCCTTTCTAGGCTATTGACGGCAAGAACTGGGACACGTGCCCAAGGAATCGATCCCTTAGAATCCGGTTAGCTTAAAGAAGAATGCGAAGTAAACGAACACAGAGCACAAGAGAAGATTTAGGAGCCAGGCAATCCAGAAAAATAACACCGATACGCCTTTTCGGTATAGCAGGGCTAAAGATGAGAGAAATGCCGTAATCACCAAGGCCAGGAATACGATGTCGAAATTGCTGAAATGGTAGGACGGATTCGCGGTCAACGCTGACAACAAAAGGCCCAGTAGAATTGCAGGGGAAGCCAAGACGAGCCAACTTCCGAGACGGTAGATTCGCGTTAACCGCAGGACTAGGGTGGAGACTTGCAGTATTGCGAGGATTACCGCCCATACGTGCAGTAAAGTTTCGTCCATTTTGGGGTGATGGTAGCAAAAACAAGAGGGCTTTCAAGGCGTCTTCGGTAAGCGGCTGCGACAGCGCAAGGGATTGCACGTCGGCACGCACGTTTGTTGTGTTTCGTCCTAGTACGAAATGGGCTGATTCGCGGACACCTATTTATTATGTGAGAGTTGTGAAGAGTGTTATACTTCGGCAGCGAAATTGCGGCAAACGTTGTGTAACGATTCCGCAATACGGGGGTAGGGGGTGTGCCATGCGATTCGCACGTTTTGTTTTTCCGGCAATTACAGTCGCGGCGTTGTTCCTGATGTCCGGAGTGGCCGCACAGGCGAACAGTGTAGTGCTCAGCGAAAACTTTGACGAGCTGACTCCGAGCCTAAGCTACCTTAACCAGGTGGGTCAATTTACGATTCTTAATGGAACGAATGTGGACGTCGTCGGAGGCGCGGTGTTTGGGAGCCTGTGCACGGGTCCCGAATCGGGGAATTGCATTGATATGGATGGAAGCCCGGGTGCAGGAATCATAGAGTCTGCGGCGATCACGTTTCAGCCGGGGTTTACTTACTCTCTGAGTTTTGATCTGATTGGCTCGCAGAGGGGCGACACTACGTCGACGACAGTAACGCTTGGGTCGTTGTTTGACCAGACGTTCGTCCTGGCGAGCAACGATGACACCAGCGGCGTAATCTCGAACTTCACGTTTACGGTGTCGTCGGCGACGACGCTGAATCTTGAATTCGCGAGCAACGACGGCCCGTTCAACTCTGAAGGCGCGCTGCTCGATAACGTGCTGATCACTTCCAGTCCTACGTCTAACACGCCGGAGCCTTCGAGTTTGCTGCTGCTCGGGACGGGATTGCTGGGCTGCGGACTGCTAACGCGGCGGATGACGCAGTAACGATCGCGCAGGTTTGCGGTTGAGGCAGAGATAAAGAAGGGCCGGCTTCGGTCGGCCCTATTTTTTTTGCCTTTTCGCCGCGAGGTAGTGATGAAGGCACGAGATTTGCTCACGGCGGCAAAGGAGGCATAGACTTCAAGGACAGTCATGTTTGAGCGATATACAGAACAATCACGGCGGGTGATCTTTTTTGCGCGGTACGAGGCGAGCCAGTACGGGAGCCGGTACATTGAGACGGAACACATGCTGCTGGGACTCATGCGCGAACGGCCGGGCGAGCTGGCTGCGTGGTTTCCGGGGGACAAGAACGTCCGAACAGCAATCCGCGATGAGATCGAAAAAAGAATTACGCGCGGCGAATCAATATCAACTTCGGTCGAAGTTCCGTTATCACTCGAATGCCGGAAGATTCTGGCACTTGCTGGGGACATGGCAGAGACGCTTGGCCATCGCTGCATCGAGCCGGAACACCTGCTGATAGCCATGCTGGGAACCGAAACGTGCCTAGCGGCGCAGATCCTGAGTGCGCGGGGCCTGAAGGCTAGCCGAGTTGAGCAGGTATTCGCACGAGGAGTTCGCCAGACACTGGCGCGCGATACGTCACGCTCTATCCCCGGAGTCGAGGCGCCGGGTTTTCGTATGCTCAAAGAGTTTTTGGAAGGACTTAGATCTCAATCGGCGGGAGAACTGGTGCGGTTGTTCGCGACGAATGCACAGTTCATCGACGCATCCGGGCAGCGATGGACGCGTGAAGAAATTGAAAGTGGCGGCGAGACGCTTTTTGCGGGTTACGCGAAGAAGAATGCAACGTACGCTGTGGAAGAAACGCTCATCGACACGGGCGAGTTGTTTGTTGCGACAGTTCTATGGAAGAACGCGCTGCTTGCCAGCCAAGAGCGCGGCTGGATGCATCGAATGACTGCAGTTCTCCAGTTCGACTCCGAGAAGTGGAAGATTGTCCTGCTGCAAGTGACGGCGGTGCAGGCGTCGTCATCCGCCTGCAGTTAAGCAAATCCTAATTGCAGATGGGCCGGTTTTTCAGGAGTGGCCGAGGTGGACGGAGCCAAAGCCGGTGCTGAGTTCGACGGAGGAGCCGCCCTTGCCGAGCTGGCCGCGAAGTTCGGAATGACTAGACGTTTCGGTGACCATGAGCGGCACATCGGTGGAAACGTGGCCAAATCCGGTCTCGGCGTCAATGTTCGCGTTTAAATCGGAAGGAACGCGCAAGGAAACGTCTCCGAAGCCGGATTCGAGGCGCCAATCGGAGTGAATCAGCGAGCCTGAAATCACTTCGGCACGCACGCTGCCGAAACCGCTCTTCAACTGCAACGTGTCGAAGCGGCCATCGGCAGTAATGTCGCCGAATCCGGTTTCGCCGTTGAGCTGACCATTGAATTCAGGGAAGTGAATGCCGCCGAAGCCGGTGTCGATGTGGGCTTGCGCGTGGAGATGTTCTCCGCGAACGTCGCCGAAGCCGGTGTGCAGATCCAAATGCGAGCCGTCGGGGACTTGCAGTTCGATCTGAACTTTTGGCGAATGCCAATGAAACCAGCCGCCGCCGTGATCGCGAGGAGTGCGGATGCGAATTTCGATGTGGTTGCCATCTTGCGTGTCGGAGACCTGGACGTCTGACGGAATGCTCCAGTAGGCAGTGGTGATGTCGGCATGGATGGAGTTTGCGGCGCCTTGGACGACGTGAACGGTTCCGTAGTCGGCGTCAACGCGCAGATCTGCCGTGGCGCCGGAGAGGGTCCAGGATTTGGTCCAACTGCCGCTATCGGCGGCGAACAGGGAGGGCGCGACGCAGAGCAAGCCTGTGGCCAAGAGAACCGAGGTCAATTTTCGCATTTTTGTGCTCCTTATAATTGCTTCCGCGCGTCCGTAAGGCAAAGGCCGCAGAACTTCGCAAACAGCGCGAAGCTCTACGCTACACAGGAGCACAGGCTGAGACCTGTGCTACTCATCCGATGCCTCAGGTCAGTCCCGACAGAAAACTTCGGGACGGGACCTGAGCTACAGAAATATGCCCTCGGCCCTCCAATGACAGCGTAAAGCAAAACAAAAGCCCCACGCTCAAAACGCGAGCGTGGGGCACCCGAAAAGGCAAAGCCGCATCGCTGTTTCTTTCGCCGACGCAGGTGTTGTAGTTGATGCAGCATGACTACATCTTAGAAATGTGAATCGAGCCGTCGCCGGTGTGAACAACAAGCGGCGGGCCTCCCGAGCCAATCTTGCCGTGAATCGTGCTGCCGGAAATTACGCCGGATGTCGTTACCGGAAAATCGAGGGTGATGTGGCCGTCGCCGGTATGTGCGTCAAGGTCAGCGTTGAGACCGTCGGGCAGGCGGAGATTGACGCTGCCGTCGCCGGAGCGGACGGACCAATCGTTGGCGATTTTCGAGCCGGAGGAGATTTCAGCGGTGACGCTGCCATCACCGGATTCGAGAGAGAGGGTGTCGAAGCGGCCGCTCACGTCAATGTGGCCGTCGCCGGAGTCGGCGCGGAGTTCGCCGTCGAAGCCGTTACCGCGAATGTGGCCGTCACCGGAATGAAGGCGGACCTGGCCGGTCAGGCCTTCGGCGTCAATGTTTCCGTCGCCGGTGGAGATGCGGAGTTGGCCGTGAAAGGGTTGCGATGTGACGCTGCCGTCGCCGGTGGAAACGTCGAGGTCTGCTTCGCGGGGCACGCGAAGCTCGATGCGAACGGAGCGATTGTTCCAGCCGAAGGAGAAGTGGAAGTTGGGGACGCGGACTTCGAGGTCGACTTCGTTGCCGTTTTGGCTTTCGGTGATGCGCACGCCGCGGTCGCCGATGGGCCAACCGTTGGTGGTGACATGAGCGTCGATTTCGTTGGCGCCGCCGCTGGTATTGTAGAGGTCAACGTGGCCGTCGTTGGTGATGACGCGCAGCGTGGGCCGACCGGAGAGCTTGTAGGACTTGTTCCAATCCTCGGCATGAGCGGGAAGGGCAGAGGCGAGAGTGAAAGCCGCCAAAGCTGCGATTCCACAAAACGCTAGAGAAAAACGGCGCATAGAAAACTCCTCCTAAAATGTGGGACTTGGCCGCGTCCGATTGAATGTACGCAGCTTAGCACTAAAAAGTTCCCAGGGGTTGGACGGGATGCGCGGGCCGGCGTTAGCAGGTGGTACGAGGCAAAAAGGACTCACACTGTACTGAGGAGAGTGGTGCGGAAATGGAGTGGACGCAAGGAGGAATGCCGATCTAAAGGCCGGCGCTACACAAACCGGGGATGTGGCGCACCCTGCTGACGGGCCGATGAAACCGATCGGCCCCTGCAACGGCAATGCGCCCACGCTCAAAAAACGAGCGTGGGGCACCCGAAAAACCGGTGCTAGGGCAAAGATCACGACTGAAAGCCGGCGCGACAGCGAAGCCGCGGCGCTACGCGGGTTCGCTGTGGGCGGGGAGGCTCGGCCTACCGCGCAGAGGCAATGCGCGCGTGCGGTTTCGGGCGGAGGGCGGCGAGGAATTTTTCGGTTGGGAGCGTGTTGAGCACGTCGCGGGCTTCGAGCCAGCCGCGGCGGGCGGTTTCGACGCCATATTTCATGACGCGAAGCTGGACGGTGGCGTGTGCGTCGGTGGAGATGACGACTTTCACGCCGCGCTGCTTGGCGAGGCGCAGATGGGCGTCGCGCAAATCGAGGCGGTCAGGATAGGCGTTGCATTCGACGGCGATGCCGTGTTTGCGGCAGGCGTCGAGGACTTTTTCCATGTCGTAATCGAAGGGATCGCGGCGGAGCAAAAGACGGCCGGTAGGATGAGCGAGAATTTGGGTGTAAGGGTTTTCGATGGCGGCGAGGATGCGTTCGGTCATGGCGGATTTGTCGAGATTCATGTAGGAGTGGACGGAGACAACGACGAGATCGAGTTGCGCGAGGACTTCGTCGCTCATGTCGAGTGAGCCATTTTTGAGGATGTCGACTTCGCTGCTGGCGAGCAGGCGAATGCCGCCGACGGATTTTTCAGCTTCACGGATTTTTTTGATTTGCTGCATGGTGCGGCGCTCGTCGAGACCGTTGGCGACGGTGACGGCTTTGGAATGGTCGGTGAGGGCGATGTATTCGTAGCCGAGTTCGCGGGCGGCTTCGGCCATTTGTTCGATGGAATGTTTGCCGTCGGAGGCAGTCGTGTGCATTTGAAGGTCGCCGCGAATGTCGGCGAGGGTGATGAGCTTGGGGAGTTTTTCGTTTTCGGCGGCTTCGATTTCGCCGGTCATTTCGCGGAGTTCGGGTTCGATGTAGGGGAGTTTCAGCTTCGAGTAGATTTCTTCTTCAGTGCGGGAGGCGACGGTTTTGCCGCCCTTGAGAGTGGTGAGAGCGTATTCGT
>Ga0126373_10001438_pt1 | contig 16936 bp, 13 predicted proteins | sample PanSoiMetPlot_11_FD_92545 | JGI IMG/M metagenome (GOLD analysis project Ga0126373, IMG submission 92545) | Tropical forest soil microbial communities from Panama - MetaG Plot_11 | ecosystem: Environmental > Terrestrial > Soil > Tropical forest > Bulk soil | place: Panama | collected 2016-02-17 | reverse complement strand
TCGCTGCGATCGAACCGGCAGGTGCGCCGGCATCCAACGACTTGCCGGCCATTGATCTTGAAGCGCACCAGGTCTGGCCCAGCCTCATCGACATGCATGCGCATCTCGACAAAGGTCACATTGTAGCCCGCACCGAAAATCCGGACGGTTCTTTCGCTAGCGCGCTGCAGTCAACGGCTGAGGATCGCGCCAAGCGCTGGACCGCCGACGATATCAAACGGCGGATGGAATTCGGACTGCGCTGCGCCTATGTCCACGGTGTCGCGGCGATCCGCACCCACCTCGATTCACCAGAGCTAGACCAAGCGCAGCGGAGCTGGGCGGTGTTCCGCGACACGCGAGCCGAGTGGGCTGACCGTGTCCTCCTCCAGGCCGTCGCCCTGGCGCCGATCGATGCGTTCCGAACGCCTTACGGCGAGGAACTCGCCGATCTCGTTGCCGCCTCAGATGGCGTTCTCGGCGGCGTGACGCGCGCCGCCAGCGGTGTGCACGGGCGGTTGCTCGACGATATCGATCCGCTTCTTGATACGATTTTGCGTCTCGCCTTAGAGCGCGGTCTCGATGTCGATCTGCACGTAGACGAGAGCGGCGATCCGGCGGCGGCCGCGCTTGCCCGTGTCGCGGCAGCAGTTTTGCGCAACCGCTTCAGGGGTCGCGTAGTTTGCGGCCATTGTTGCAGCCTTGCGGTCCAGCCCGAAGAGCAAATGCGCCGAACACTCGACCTCTGCGCCGAAGCCGGAATAGCGGTCGTTACGCTGCCGACCGTAAATCTTTATCTTCAAGACCGGCACAGTGGACGAACACCACGCTGGCGCGGCGTTGCGCCCGTCCACGAAATGCGCCGCCGCGGTATACCGGTCGCGATTGCTGGCGACAACTGCCGCGATCCGTTCCACGCCTATGGCGATCACGACATGGTTGATACCTTCCGTCAGGCCGTCCGGATTTTGCACCTGGATCACCCGTTCGCCGATGCGGCCGCGATGGCAGGTCCCGTGCCGCGGGCCATCATCCAAGCAGGGCAGCTCGGGACGATCACCAAAGGCGGCCCGGCGCGCCTTATTCTTTTCAACGCACGGACCCTTAACGAACTGGTGTGTCGCCCGCAATCCGATCGTATCGTTATCGATCGCGGACTACGTGTATCGGCGGAATTACCGGATTACGGCGACCTCGATGGCTGCTGATACCCCGGATTCTAGGCAAGGTGAGAATTGAAGAGCTGCGCTGCCAGCAGCTATACGCACCCGTAATAGCGGTCGCATATATGCAATAATCAAGCGCGGTTGCGATGGAATTAGCTACAATAGCGCCATCACGGAATGCGATTGCGAGCGCGGCGAGGTATGCCGTCACGCTTATAGAGGACGCAATTGATCGTTGATTTTTTGCGATAGGGCAGAAATGGTTGGAAGCCGGATAATCGCAACAGAGCAAACCGCAAACCGCGCGGCGGCCATTTGCTGCCAGATGGATCGCGAGAGCACCGTTATTCACGGGAGCTGGCCGAGGAAATCCTCCGGCGGCTTGCGGCGGGAGAGACACTAGCCAATATTTGCGTCGATCCGGCAATTGGAGTCAGTACGAGCGCCGTCCGGCAATGGGATGTTGATGATCGCGATGGATGGTTCGCGGCGGCTTACGCCCGCGCGAGACGCCAGCAGGTTGAGGCTTGGTCGGACGAGTTATTGAAGATTGCTGACGATCCACTATTGGAACCCAATGATCGTCGGGTGAGACTGGATACCCGCAAATGGCTGATGAGCAAACGGCATCCCCAGCGATATGGAGACAGGGTACAGGTTGCTGGCGATCCGGACAATCCGATCCATCATATGGTCGGAGTGGTCGACCTGTCGCGGCTGTCCGGCCCGGAACTCGATGCCTTGGAGCGTTTCACCGACGCGCGGTTGGCGGCGACAGACGCGGCCCCGTGCAATACTAGGGCAGCGCGCGGCTGGCGGTTCTTTGCTGGCACTTGAGAAATAACCCACCTCCCTCATCGCGATAATGGCGTCCATCGTGCGCTGATGCACGGCCGCGCCATCGACTCCCGTGTTGCGCTCGAAGGGTTGCATGCCGGGTATCACCCTACACAAATGGTAGCCTCGTATGCTCATTCGAGTTCGAGCGAGGCGCCCCCGACCGCGTTGTTGACCAGAAGACAACTTCCCCGATAATGTCGGAATCTCAAATCGCAAATTAGTTATTGGGGAGGAGTGCATGAACAGGTTCGGGCTGGCAGCCGCGCTGCTCGGTATCACTATGGCGAGCTCCGCATTGGCACCCGCCGAGGCTTGGGACCGTGGCGAGGTGCAGAACTTCGCCACTATCCCGAACTTCACGCCGAGCGGCCAGGGCGCCGCTTGCCCGGATGGCGCAACGTCATGCACATCTGACATCGAAGGAATCGCGGTCGGTCCCGACGGGACCGTCTACACCTCGACCTTCGGCTTCAACGCCGCCGGCGCTCTCGCCGGCAACGGGCAGTTCTTCGCGTTCGACCGGCTCGGCCGGCTGACCGCCAGTTTCGCAGTGCCGGGATCGAGCCCGCATTTGATCGGGATGATCTATCAGAACGCCCACAGCGTCCTCGTCGCCGATCTCGGCACCGGCACTGTCTGGAAGGTCGACCCGACCAGTTCTGCCGTCGCGGCGTTCACGCAAGTGCCGACGGTGACGACCGCGCCCGGCCTCAACGCGCTAGCGATCGACAAGGCCGGCAACGTCTATGTCTCAGATTCGTTTCAGGGCGCGATATGGATGACCGGCCCCAATGGAGGCGCGCCGATCCCATGGTATGCGCCGTTCAACACTGGTCAGAGCGACCTGCTACTGCCGACCCCGAACGACGACGAGCCGCTGATCCCGCCCTTCGGTGCTAACGGCATAGCGTTCAATAACGAAGGTATCCTGCTCTATGCGTTGAACACGGCGTATCATTCGATCATCAAGATCGCAGTCAATACCGATGGCACGGCCGGCGCCGCGTCCGTCTTGACGACCGGCATCAACGCGCCCGACGGGATCGCGATCGACAGAGCCGACAATCTTTGGGTTGTCGCAAACCAGGGCGACGAAATGGTCGTCGTCGACCCGGCCGGCACGGTCGTCGCCAAACGCGGCGACTTCAACGGCATCGATCGCGACGGTTCGATCGACGGCCTCTTGTTCCCGGCCAGCCCTGCCTTCAGTCCCGACGGCCGCACCCTCTATGTCACCAACCTCGCCCTCTACCTGCCCTTCGCCGGCGTGCAGGAAATAGCCGTCGACTCTGCTTGGACGCTAAAGGTACGGCACTACAATATTGCAGCGATACCGGTCACGCAGCGAGGCTTTGGCGATGCGCAATAACGTCGGGTCGTGCGTGGCATCAGGTATGTGACGCAGGTCACAAACAAAAAGCGGCGCGCATCCTAATTCAGAGCAGCTGTAGATCGCGGGATCGTATCGGAGCCTCCGACGAAAACCAGCGCCCTCGCGTAATGCTGGCGCTGGCCGCGATTGGCGGTGCCGTTGCCTTACCCACGGCCGCGCGTGTATCCGGTGCTGTGCTGGAAGACGTTCGGCTTCCGATATACCGCGAGGATAATCGCACCCTCATCTGAATGTGTTTCGTGAAACGAGCCGACCCGCCGCCAGACGAACTCGCCCGCTCGGCAAATGCCATCGTGATCGTAGAACGAGCCTTCGATGACGTAGGTCTGCTCGATCGTCGGGTGCTTGTGCATCGGTAGCGTAGCGCCCGGCTCCCATTTCAGCAGACACGTCATCTCTCCCGCCGCCTTGTCCTCATAAAGAACCTTGATCGAGATGCCATCGAACTGCGTCGGCTCCCAAGCGATATCCTGCGGCTTGACATAGACGGAGCCGCCGATTGTTGGCTGCGCGACCGAATGTCGGATCGCCGCCGGAGTTTCCTGAACCGTCGTTTCGTCCATGTGATCCTCCTCCCGGCCGGATGAATGCGATGCCATACTCTGGCTGTGGACATAGGTCGCTATTCTGCCGCACAGATTTAAGATGTCGGAGAGCAGCGGCGCACACCCTTTTGGCGCATTCAGTCCGCCGGAGGCCGGCCGGCAATCGTCGCTTTCAACGGCAGGACGGTCCCATTAAGCGGCAAATATCGACGCTTTGGCATTTCGGTCTATCGCGCGCTGGTTGACGAAACGCATTTAGGCTGCATTAAAATGCAAGGTTAAAAACTGCGCGTTAAGGGTTGGCTCGGCGTCTCGCCGACCCAATAAGGCCAGGGTAATGCATCATAATGCAACTCATGAAGGGAGGACCAAACCGTGAAGTACACAAGCAATCGGGCAAAAATCTACAGCTTCGGGATCGCGCTCGCCGCATCGACTACAGTCTTCGCCGCACCGGCGGCGGCCGACAGCTGCACCAACCTGTCGAGCCTCGTCTTGCCGGAGGCAATCTCCATGGCGGCCACCTCGATTACGGCAGGCAGCTTCACGCCGCCTGGCTTGATGACGCCTGTGCCGGTTGATTTCTGCCGCGTCCAGATCACCGTCACGCCGGCGATCAATATCGAGGTCTGGCTGCCGCCGGCAGCCAATTGGAACCATCGGTTCCAAGCCCAGGGCGGTGGCGGCTATGCCGGCGTCATCTCCTACTCAGCGCTGGCGATGGCAGTGACCGGCGATGCTGCGACGGGGCAGTTCGCCACCGCCTCGACCGACACCGGGCATCCCGCGACCGGCACGGCCAACGGCCAAGGCGGCGCCAACGGTGCCCAAGCCGGCGGCGGCTTTGCGCTCAATCCCGCAAACGACATGCTCAACGACGGTCTTATCGTCGACTTCGCCTCGCGTTCGCTGCATGAGATGACAGTAAAGGCCAAAGCCGTCATCGCCGCCTATTACGGCCAGCCGCAGAATTACGCCTATTGGAACGGCTGTTCGACGGGCGGACGACAGGGATGGATGGAAGCGCAGATGTTACCCGAGGACTACGACGGAATTCTCGCTGGCGCGCCGGCCTTCAATTGGGACCGCTTCATCCCGGCCGAACTGTGGCCGGAGGTTGTCATGAACCTGGATGTCGGAGTTCCAGTGCCGCAGACCAAGCTCACAGCCGTGACTGCAGCCGCTGTCAAAGCGTGCGATGGACTCGACGGCGTTATCGACGGCGTCATCAACGATCCGCGCCAATGCCATTTCGATCCTCATTCGTTGGTGTGCGGCCGACCCGGCGCGCCAACCGACGGTACTTGCCTCGCCGGTCAGGAGGCTGATGCGGTACAACAGATCTGGCGCGGCGCGCGCGGCATCCACGGCGAGTTCCTGTGGTACGGGCTCGAACCGGGCGCATCCTTTGCCGGCTTGGCAAACTCATCCTCCGCCACGCCGCCGGTCGCGCTGCCGTTCCCGATCGCGCTCGATCATTGGCGCCTCTGGATCAAGCAGGACCCGAGCTTCGATTGGTCCACGCTGACCACCGTCAGCTTCGAAACCGGCTTTAGAGAGTCGCAGGCGAAATTCCACGCCGTCATCGGCACCGACGACCCGGATCTCTCCGCTTTCCGCGCCTACGGCGGCAAGATCATCACGTATCATGGCTGGTCCGACCAGCTGATCTTTCCGAGGGGCTCGATCGACTATTTCAATCGCGTCGTTGCTGCGAATGGCGGGCTGAAGCGCGTCCTGGAATTCGAGCGGCTCTTCATGGTGCCCGGCATGAACCACTGCGCAGGCGGCGCCGGCGCGGTCAATTTCGGGCAGTCAGGCGTCGTGCCGGTTTCGCTCGATCCCGAGCACGATGCGGTTCTCGCGCTGCTGCGATGGGTCGAGCAGGGTGTGCCGCCGGACATGCTGATCGCGACGACGGATCAACCGCTGGCGACCCACGCGGCCGAGAACCCGACCCAGCCCGCGGCGTTCGCCCGGCCGCTGTGTCCCTATCCCAAGGAGGCGCATTACAAGGGCGTTGGCGACCCGAACGACGCGGCGAATTTCGTCTGCCTCGGCGGAGACCAGGACCACCATTGAACTGAAGAGATAACGGCGAGATACGATGGCTCGACGAACAGAGCCGCGGCGAAACTTGGATGAATAGATCGATCTCGCCGTAGCGCGGACCGTCGCGCTGATCGGCAGCAGTATAGCAATGTCGACATCTTCGGCGCGCCTGTCGCCGACTGCCCGAACGGCGGTTACTGAACCGGAGAGCGTCCTGCTGGCAATCGCGATGATCAGCGGCACGATAATGTTCTCGACCATTGCCAGTGCATCCGTCGTCGCTTGTCCTACCCTAGAAAAACCGGCCGCTGTCACTGCACCCGCGCCGCCGCGAAAGTCCCGGTGACGGTGCGGATAACGCGATTGCACGGAACGGCCACGCAGAAGGCACTCATGAACTGTCCCGCGGTGTTGTTCGCCGGACCATTGGAGAACGAGCCCGCCATCCCGGCAAACGGAAGATTGGGCGACAACGGGACACCCTGCGCGAGCAGGTAGCCACCGTTAGCGTCGATGGTTCCTGTGGGAGTGAAGCGTCGCGCAACGGAAGCGGTGCTATCCGTCCCGAGCCACGGGATCGTGAGGTCGGCGGAAACGTCGCCTGTTCCGAAATCGACGACTAATTGCAGTGGGCCGGAGACACCGGCCCAAGCGCCGGTTGCGGCCCATGTACCCTCGTAGCTGGCCGCGCCCTTCTTCGGTAGGCGGGCCGCGTCGAGCGTCGGCGTGCTAACCATAAAGTCGTCAGCCCCTGCTGCCGACACGAGCACGAGCACGGCAGCCGCCGCGATGATCATTTTGCGCATGCAATCCTCCCGTTTTTTTGTCCGCAGCGCATGCGCGGCGATATCGCAAAGTAAACTGCCGACGCGCGTCGGAGTCGCGATTTAGGTGTGCACAGCCGCGACGATCGCGGCGGCTACTCTCCCATTTGGTAACGACAGAGGGTAACCCCGAAAGCCCGACCCGCAGACAGGCCGGCGAAGATTGATCAGGTCTCGAATGTGCGCCAACAATCGGAGTTTTCAGTTCCGGCTCGTGGGTGATGATGATGCCGACGCCGAGCCGTAATCGGAGCCGCGGTCATTGCCGAAATCGACGATGCGCGTCAGCCCGAGCGGACGGAGCGGAGCATCATAAAACTGCCGGCCGCGCACTATATCCCTTACTCCGAGGGAAACATGGTCCAGCATATGCGCCCCACGTTTTCTCCTCGCTAAGCGGGGTCAGCAGGAAAGATCCTTGGTGTCGGATAAAGCCCCGATGCCTAGTCGCAGGAGACGACGTTTGCGCACGGACTGGAATTCGGGCCAATCAGGCCGCCACGGCCTTGTGCGCGGCAATTAGCCTCCGTATCTGGCTGGCGGCGTTCTTCAGCTCCTCATCGCCCAGCTGCGACGCCACGTCGTCCTCCTCAGCCAGCGCTAGAAGTCCCCGGAACCGAAGCGGCTTTTCAAAGAATGCCATCGCAGCATCGAGCGGGCTTTGCCCGTCTGCGACCGGAAGTGGAATCCGCTCGGCGAGACCCGGCCGGATGTGAAAGTGGGCGCCCATACTGAACGGGTCAAAGCGCAGCGCCTGCTCGCGCTTGCCCGCCACGGCAACCACGATCGAGGGCCGTTCGATCTCGTCCGACTCGCGCCCCGCCAACCGCCGGTTGGGGTGGAACAGTATCTCAAGTTGCGGACCGGCATCGATCTGATGCCAGCCACTCGTGTCTTTCGGCATCGTCTGCTGCATCCGCGGTCGCTGCATCACGCTCCTCCCATTTTTCCACGCCTGGTCATTGGCCGGAACCAGTCGCCGGATAGTCGGCCACTCCTTTATACGCGCGCAATCGGAGGTCTTCCAGCACCCAGCGGCGATAACATCTCCTGGTCAACCGCGCCGAAACAGGCGGCGAACTAGCGCGGGGCGTGATCATTGTGAGGCATAGAACCTTATCGCACTGCCGGCCAACACCCAGCGCCTCGCCTCCGGCGACAACGGTCGGTACTGCTTTCGAATCGTTGCGGCGCCGCGGGCTGAGCCTGACAGGCGGCTACCGGTTCGGCCGGGCCCTCTGCGCTGTTCCTGGGTGTATGAACATTTTCCGCCCACGCTCGGCCGTCGGACCTGCCGAAGCCCGCCGCAGCCAGGACGGCAGGGGTCACCAGAGCCAAGGCTCCGACACGGATGCAGAGTTCTCCGGCAGTCCCGTCTCTTCCCGGCCTTATCGTTCCCGTATCCGGTTTTGACGCTCGTCGAGGGCGGGTTCACCGTGCCCCAGGCCGGGGCTATCGGGCCGAGACACTCGGCTTCCAGGAGGCGCCAACGCGCTGTGCTGCCAGTCTGGTCGCTATTCGGGCTTTAGGGCATTAGCTGGCCGGTCCCGGCGTCGGTGTCCTGCAGGTCGATATGCCCGACGCCGGCATCGTCGCGTACCACAATTTCGACATCGAGCGCAGTCTCGCGTGCCTGCCCGCCTATGCAGTGGCGCGCTTCACGAGGAGCGTGCCGCTCAGTAGAACAGCGAGAAACTGCGCTTTCCTCCCGGACACTGAGAGGACATTTATTTGCGCGCCGCGGATTTTTTCGGTGGTGCAGACTTCTTACGGGGGGAGCCCCCTTTGGCGGATTGAGGGCATCTTTGACGGCCTTGCCTGCGTGGAACCGCACTGCCTTGCTGGCTGCGATTTTGATGGTCTCTCCGGTTTGCGGATTCCGTCCCTCGCGCGCGGGTCGTGCCGCCACGTTGAAAATACCCAGGCCGGAGACACGCACCGCCTCGCCGGCCAGCAGGGCATCGAGAATAACGTCTACGACCGCCTTCACTGCCCGACCGGCTGCCGCTTGGTTTAGCTCAGTTGCCCGAGCGACTTTCTCAATCAGTTCTGATTGGTTCATTTCCGCCCCTCAGCACTTACTCTGCTGGTATTTAACATGGACTCCAGTACAAACCGGCCTGAATGCTCAATATGGAGCGCCCACGCACACCCCCAGGGGGCTTACCACCTTGAGTTCTGCACCCCTTGCGCGTTCGTACGGACCGCGGCCTCTCGGCACTCTTGTCTCCTCGTGGTAGCCGTCATTCTCGCGAATCGGACGGGACCCATGATCGGCGTTTTGCCAGCTCGATGAGTTGGCCACTTATGTTTTCCGTCGGCCATCAGGCATAAGCCGTTCGGAAATCACTGCTTCTCCTGTCCCCATCACTTCGTCATCTATTCGGTTTCTCCCTGGTCCCGAGACCAATGGTCATTCGCACTGCGCCCGCATTCTGCGATGACCGAAAAATTAATCTACCGAAAAAGATCAGAAGGCAAAGATTGTCATCGGGACGGAATTTTGACGTCCACCCCGTTGAATTGGAATACTGCTCGGCTGGCGAGCCTGAGGTATATTCATACGGGTGGCGGGTCATTCCAAAACTGCAGACGAGATCAAGAAGGCAGAGCAATATGAGGCTTTCAGGCAGATGTTCTTGCGTCTGCTGGACGATCCGCAAGTAGAGCAGAAGATCGTCACCTTAGTGAGCCGCTGGGTTCGACAAATCCGAGGCGGTTAAGCGTCCGCCGCAGAATCCCGCGGCAAATGGCGCCGCGGCAGCTCTAGCGGGCTTCGCCTTTATCTTTATTTTCGAGCACCAGGCAAAGCTTTTCGGCGCCGTATCGGCACCTCTTGCGAGCTGCAGGCATGGCCGAGATCGTCTGCGACCGCGTGACCAAAGTCAGCGACCGCCTGGCGGTCGATCCGATGAGGTAGTCCGCGCCTCGTCGCTCCGACCAGACTGCGGTTGCTCAGCCAGACTACCGACGAGCCCTGAGAGGGCTCCACGCAGGCGGCCTGATGCGATCGCCGCTTCCGAGGCCCCTATTACCTGTGTGCTGGCTGAAATACGGGAAGATCAAGGAAAGAAGGCGTTTTCTCGTCGTGGTGAATGGTGTTGATGGCGACACGTATCTCAGCGTCGCTGTCATTCGCCACCATCGGATGGCCGCTGTTAGTATTGCGGACGCGGCGCGGGAAGTTGCTGCTGGTGATGTCGACCTCAATCCCGGTGCCCTGCGCGGAAGGTGTGTGAGATGTGGCCGAGATTGATCGTCAACCGCTCGACCCGATTGGGGACCAGATGGCGCGGCTCGCCAGAGGGGTCGTGGTACATGGCGCGGGTTACCCCATCCATCAGCAGCATGGCGCTGCCGTCGGGGTGAAGATCGATCAGCTTTGCGACAAAGTCGGTATCGGGACAGTCGGACTGCACGGACAAGGTGATTCGCACCTCGCCGGCAATCGTGAGATCTTCGCGGAGCGCCTCGCCGCAATAGATGAGCCCGTAGTCCGGCAATCTCTGCACTGCGCGCTGATCGCGCGGCCCGGCATCGATCAGCATATTGCGCCCACCGAGGGTTGGGATTGGTCGGCGCGGATCATAGCGGTAACCACGCGCCGGCCCGCTAGGGCCATCGGCGCCGAGATTGCCGTCACCGCGGAGATAGAGCCGCCGCGGCCTCGCCTCCGGTGGCGGCCAGCGCTCGGCATGGCGCCAATCGTCGGGTATATAGGCTTCGCGGTCTTCGACCCAGGCGCGCGGCGAATAGAGTACCGCTGGCTCGTCCATGATGCCGGTGGGCCCGCCCTTCAGCCAATAATCGAACCATGCGAAATAGGGATCGCTCGGCCAGAAATTGCGGTGATAGACGAAATAGTGCTCGTTGGGGCCGATCCACAGCTTCTGATTGCCGACGCGTGACTGAATATCGTTGAACGCCCTTATTACGCTGGTCTGGAAAATGTCGAACCAGCTCGTGACGTGAAAGCCGGGGATCTCGATCGTGCGGCGGAAATTGTGCGCCGCCCGGAAGGCGTCAGGCGCCGGATGCGTAATGATTTCATCGAGAAAGGGCTGCCACGTCGAGAAGTCGGGGTAACCGCTGAGCGGCAGCCTCATCCAATCGGGCGAGTCGATATAGGGCGGATCGGCCTGGCGGGCAGCTTCCAACCGCGCATAGCGCGCCGCAGCAGAGGACGCAGCGGCATGGAGTTCAGCGGCGCTTACCCCAAAGCGCTCTGTAACAGCATCACGATGCGAGGACGACAGTCCCGGAATATTGCGCGCCACCCAGAGCCACAACCGCTCCATCTCGACTGACTGGCCTTCATAGACGACATCGTCGTAAATGCTCGAGGCGCCGGCCTGAGCAAAAAACGCGCGCAACGTCGGATGCCGAGTCGACGCAGCGGCAAAGGTCGTCGTGGCGCCGGCGGACGAGCCGGACATACCGACCATTTGGTTTGACCAGGGCTGACCAGCGATCCAGTCCAATGTATCGTGCCCGTCGGCGGCGTCATTGGCGTAGACCCGGTCCTTGCCCTCTGACCCGTGACGGCCGCGCGTGTCCTGATAGACCGTGGCGTAACCATGCGCCGCGATATTGCACCATCCCCGCAGGATAGAACCGCGCAGTGGTTCTTCCGGGTTCGGCAGCCATGCGCGAGTGCAGTCGGTCTTCTCAGTCGCGTCGGCCGCGGTGATGCCGTAGGGCGTGCGATGCAGAATGACCGGCCAGCGCTGCCCACCGGTCCCGGGCAGAAAGACGAAGGTGTTGAGGCGGGTGCCGTCGCGCATCGCTACCATGGCCTGGAAAGCACGTGCTCCGATAGGATCATCAACAACTCTCATAGACCCCACCTCGCGGTTGCTTTTCGCCGCGTCAATATGACCGCCACATTGGTGATCCCGCCGTGCGATTCCAACACCGACGTGCCGCGAAGTCGAGTTTCCGCGCCATCCATCCCGGCGAACCTCTCGAACACCTTGCGCTGCATGGGCGCATGCCGCAACGTCTTGGCGCAAAGCCAAGAGAGGAGAGAATGAGCGAACAGCAGCGCGTCGCGATCGTGACGGGCGCGGCCGGCGGCATCGGACGCGCGCTTGTGCTGGGCTTGCTTGACAAAGAAATCAAAGTCGCGGCAGTCGACCGCACCGCGGAAGGTCTTGCCGAACTCGCCAAGACCATACAGCAGCGGCAAAAAGCAGCAAATCTGCTGACGATCGAGGCTGATCTTGCTCGCGACGAGTCGATCGACGAGATCATCGTCAAGGCACGAGAGCGCTTCGGGGTAATCGAGATCCTTGTCAACAATGCCGGGGTCGGCCAGGCGACGATCCGCAGCGATAATCGGCAGCGCCCAATCAAATTCTGGGAGGTGACGCCCGAGCAGTGGAAGCTCTTTGTCGCCGTCCACACCAATGCCCCGATGGCACTGTCGCGCGGCCTCGTCCACGACATGATCCGCCAAAAATGGGGCCGCATCGTCAACGTCACGACCAGCCTCGGCACGATGATCCGCGAGGGCGCCCCCACCTATGGCCCCTCAAAGGCAGCGTTGGAGGCGTTTTCGGCGATCATGGCAAAGGATCTCGCCGGCACCGGCGTCACGGTCAACGTGCTGATTCCGGGCGGGGTCACCAATACCGGCATGGTGCCGCTCGAGGCCGGCTATGATCGTGCCGAGATGATCCAGCCGGCGGTGATGGCGCCACCGCTCAATTGGCTGGTGTCGGATGCGGCGCGCCAGGTGACCGGGCGCCGCTTTCTCGCGGTTCATTGGGACCCGAGTCTGCCGCCGGAAGAAGCCGCCGCAAAAGCCGGCGCCCCGATCGCCTGGACCGAGGTCGCGACAATGCCGATAGAGCCGCCACGGCGAAATTAGCAACGTGCGGCAACGACGAAAGCTTCGATCGGCGTCCTCGGCGTTCTCGCGCCTCCGAGTCCCGGCGGGCCGTATCCGACGGGCGGTGGTGGCGCCGGCCGCCGCCAATGGGCAAACTAAGCGGCGCATTGAAGGACCTCAGAGCACCTGTGAATTTCGCGATCTCGGTCGGTCTTTTGCTGCTCGGACTATTCGTGCTGCCGGTTCTAGTTAGCGGCTGTCTGCCCGACGGGCGCAATGGCGTGCCGTGGTACGAGGCGCGCCGCGACCCCACTGGCCTTGCGCCAGATCCGGCGACCACGCCAGAGGCAGTGATTCAAGTCTATGCGGCCCGTGCCGTCTCGTGGCGGGGCGTATTCTCGGTGCACAGCTGGATAGCGGTCAAGCCGAGCGGCGCCCAGCGGTTTACGCGATACGAGGTGCTCGGCTTTGGTGTGGCCAATGGTGCGCCCGCGGTCCGCATCGATCGGACAGGCCCTGACAATTACTGGTTTGGTGCCCGACCGCACATAATCCTGGACCGACGCGGACCCGGTGTCGACGAGATGATCGACAACGTCCGAGCCGCGGTCTCCCGCTATCCCTACCCGCATGAGTATCACGCCTGGCCGGGTCCCAACAGCAACACTTTTACGGCGTATATTGCTCGCCAAGTCCCCGAGCTCGGCCTGGACCTACCGCCGAATGCGGTCGGCAAAGATTTCCTGCCGGGAGGTGCGCTGTTTGCCAAGGCGCCGAGCGGCTCGGGGTTTCAGGTTTCGGTCTACGGCATGGCCGGCGTGCTGTTCGCAGTCGATGAGGGGTTCGAGATCAACCTACTGGGGCTCACTCTCGGTGTCGATGCCGCCGTTCCGGCGCTGAAGTTGCCAGCAATCGGCCGGTTAGGACTGGGCCGCTGAAACGGTCATAATCGCGCTGAACTCGCTGAGGCCGAGGCGAGAAGCTAGTCTGTTGAACCTCTTGAGAGCACCAATTTAGCGGGGACGCACAGGCGTTTCGTTTGTTTTTGGTTCAGAGGCCGAGGGAGGGCGGCGATGGCGGAAAGTGCAGGATACACGGTTAAATCGATCGAGCCGGTGGCGGTTGGCCGCGATGTGCAAGTGCGCCTATTCACTTTGGCGCCGGGCGAGACGATCCCGTGGCATTTTCATAGCTCGGTGACCGATTGGTACTTCGTGCTCCAAGGCGCACTGTCCATCGAAACTAGGGCGCCCCCCGATCACCAGCTACTGGCCATGGGGGGCACATATCGCATTTCACCCAAGACTGCGCACTTAGTCGCCAATCGCTCAGACAGCGACACGCGTTTTCTGCTCGTGCAGGGTGTCGGGCCCTACGACTTTTGCAGAGTCGGGGCTTCGGCAAACAGCCCAACGGGTTGAGGGGTCTGGTGCCGCCCCGAACTGGTGCACCATTACGGCCTCGCCCTCGGTGGCGGCCGTTGTCGCCCTGACAGCCGCAAATAGGGGGGCGGTGGTTAGGCGCACCGACGACGTGGCCGATAGGCCGTCCTGCGATAGCGGTAGACGCCGTGATACAGCGCTGGGCTTTCGTAAATTACTCAACCGGCTCCTTTAAGCTCGGCCGCCGCTGTTTTTATTCCAGCCTCAGACCGTGGCGCGCTGCTCCGTCCCCGCCGCATGCATGGCGTAAAGCTTCCCATCGCGCTCTTCAATGCGGCGAGCCCGTTTGTGCCGGGCAATCGCGGCACCGACATGGTTAGGGCGAGTACCCTTGCATGCTGCAGTGATTTCTTGCTGCGTCCTGCCGGTCGCGAGGTCCAGGACCTTATCGCTGAGGCTGGACGAGCTACGCTTGCCGCCAGCCGCTCTTGCGATCACTGTGCGGGAGCGCCTGCCTGATTGCGCTGGGGTAGCAGACTTGGTTGGCGCGGTCGACGTTTTCGCCGGGGCCGTCTTTCTCGTCTGCGTGCCGTTGCTGTAGCGCGCCAGCACCCGCTCAGCCGCCTCCAGTTCCTGGAGTTGTCCAGTCAGCCTTTCGCGCTGTGTATCGACGCGCGCGAGTGCCTCACTTACCCGCTGCTTCTCGTTGGTGATCTCATCCAATGTCGACATACTGTACCTTCAAACAGTGCAAAGCTTGACCAACGGTGGTCAATTTTGTCGGCCTCTATCACTACAATGACCACAGTGCAACAACAGAATGCACGAATTGTGGTGATCAGCTTTCTGTAGGTGCCGCAGACGGCTGTGGTGCGGTCCGATTTCTACCATCAACGGTGGGCGCAGCCCTGGCCGCTACGCCTTATCCGACGATATTGAGGCGATTCGATAGTCGCGGCCGTGCCAGGCGCCGCTCTCTTGCCATTGCCAAGTGGTGCGGCGCACCATGTCCCCCACTTGATACCCGCCAGCGCCTCGCGTTCGTCGAGCATTGCGGCGGGCAAAACTGGAAACGCGGTTTCGTCGAGCTGGACGCCCCAAAAAGCTCGGCCCGAGCCACTGGTTCTGATACCAGTGGCCATCCTCGAGTTGTGTCGCGATCAGATAACGTAAAGTGTCGCGCGCCTCCTACTCGGCGCCCCCAGCGCCAGCACCGCTCCGGCCGTCTCGAGCAGGTCGCGCGGCTACACAAGGTGATATTCGCCGCGCTCGTTGCCGCTGTCGCCCCACGGAATGCGAGGCTCGCCACCATGGCACCCGGATAGGTCTTGTCCTGATGGGTACGCAGCACGATCGTCGAAACCAGCAGCTCTGCTGCAAGCGCTGGGGGCGCGTCGAGCGGAACCGCGTGGCGTTCGCTACGTTCGGCATGCCACGCCCGCCATGGCGCGATGTGCTGCTGCAACACGCTGTCGAAAGGCTGCGAAAGGCTGCCGATTGCCAACGTCGTCGCCGCTTCGGCGCTGCTCCCAAAACCGAGCGCGAGCACTACGCGGCGCAGCACTACGCGTCGCGGAAGCTCGGCTATTAGCGCGACATTCCCTGGCCCGGCACTTTGATGTTCCCAGGTCATCTCATAGGTCGATCGAACTTACCCACTTCGGATCTTAACCGGCGCTGCTCGGCCGCATATTTGCGGGTTCGGCCAGCGCATGCTCGCTCGTTACCGCGCTACTGCTCCGGATACGGCATCTGGTGAAATGGAAGGGCCCCGCCTAATAACTAACCCGTATTCAATGCATCTCACCCTGCACGCATTGCCACCCGCTCAGCTGGCCAAGAAGTCTTCGACCAAGCGCGCGAATTCCTGCGATTTTTCCATCTCGGGCATATGACCACAACTGTCCATAACGTCGAGCCGCGAGCGCGGGATGGCGTGCTGATAGATTTCGCCGCATTCGAGCGGCGTAATCGCATCCTCGCGGCCCCACACCAAGAGGGTCGGCGTAACGACGCCGGGCAGTAGATGGCGCAAGGTGAGGCTGTGCATATACGGTTTCCACGCGATGCGGCAGGTCATCTCGCGGTGCTGCTCAACGAGATCGGTCTCCGTCGGCGTCCACTCCTTGCCCCAATAGCGCATAAACTCCGCGGATTGCTCGGGGCGATGGAAGGCGCGCCGCACCCCGGTCATTCCAGACTCAAGGAAATAATCGAAGATCGCACCGCGCTCGGGTTTAAGGCCCATTGCGCCGACGAGGACCAGCTTGTTGAAGAACTGCGGCGCCAGGGTCGCGATCTCGGCCGCAACCCAGCCGCCGAGCGAGCAACCGATGACGTTGATCGGCGTGCGCAGATCGCGGTCCCGCGCAAACCATGTCACCCAGGCGGCCAGATCGTGCACCCCCATGATCCAGTCGGGGCGGGTCGACCGGCCAAAGCCGGGGAGGGACGGCACGATGACGTCATAGCGCTGGGCCAGCCGCGCAAAGCTGTCGAGCCAGCCCGGCACGCCCAACTCGCCGTGGATCACGAGCAGCGGCGGGCCGCTGCCGGCGCGCCGCAATTCGACGGTAAGGCCGGCGGCGTTGATCATTGCGGCCATGGTGTCACCTCCTTGCCGGTGACGAGCGCCGATTGATGCTCGCGCAGCGCCGAGATCACCTCCTTGCCGAGCAGCTCGATGCCGCGCATCGTCGCCTCGTGTGGCTTTTTGCCTTCGCGCGCCCAGAAGGTCAGGTAGCCGGGATCGGTGCGGTCGATGATGTGCTTGAATTTTTGGATGATCGTCTTGGGGCTGCCGGTGACGATGAGACCGGCGCGCACCGCGGCCTCATAGCTGCCTTCGGACATCCGCCGCTCGCGCGCCATGTTTCCAGTCTTGGCCTGTTTCGACATGTAGCCGGGCGGTGCCATCCATTC
>Ga0126373_10001436_pt1 | contig 16952 bp, 15 predicted proteins | sample PanSoiMetPlot_11_FD_92545 | JGI IMG/M metagenome (GOLD analysis project Ga0126373, IMG submission 92545) | Tropical forest soil microbial communities from Panama - MetaG Plot_11 | ecosystem: Environmental > Terrestrial > Soil > Tropical forest > Bulk soil | place: Panama | collected 2016-02-17 | reverse complement strand
CTGCCGGGTGTCTCTTCTGGCTGTTTGGAATTATCTTGTGGTGCATTCTGATGTATGCGTTCTTGACGGCAGTCATGATACGTGAAGGTAAACCAGACTTGGAAGCCGGCCTTAATGGTGATTGGCTCATCGCCGTCGTGGCCACCCAGTCAATCTCGCTTCTCGGGACGTTGCTGGCTCTACGCTTTGAAGGTGAGCAAGAGGGGGTTCTCTTTTTAACGCTATCTACATACTTGCTTGGCTGTGCACTCTATATCATCATCATCTCATTAATTTTTTACCGGCTCACATTCTTTGCCCTTACTCCTGAAGAGTTCACGCCTTCCTATTGGGTTAACATGGGCGCGGTTGCTATCACTACTCTAGCCGGAAGCTTACTCATTCTTATCGCCCCCCAGTGGAGTTTTCTAAAAGAAGTTCTTCCCTTCCTAAAGGGATTCACTTTGTTTTTCTGGGTTGTCGGCACGTGGTGGATCCCTCTGATTATGATTCTTGAAGTCTGGCGCCACGTATTTAACCGGTTCCCCCTACGCTATCATCCGCGATACTGGGACATAGTTTTCCCGATAGGAATGTATACCACTTCAACTTTTGAGCTGGGTAAAGCCACAGGGTTGCCCGTCCTCATACCTCTGTCTCAATATTGTGTTTACTTCGCTCTGCTGGCTTGGGCGGCTATTTTCATCGGTTTAATGCACAGACTTTATAACTCGTGCCGTCCAAGGGCTCAGATTGTGGGGAAAAAATAATTGTGACTGACTGAAACCTATTTCGATGAATCCAATCGGCTAACTTGAACTAAACGAATCTAGTCCAAGAATCGAAGACACCTACATTCTATCCCTTCTGTCCCTTCGGCCAGCATTTACTTTCGCATGCAACGCGATGAGCAAGCATGTCAAAGTTTGCGATTTCAAAATGTCACACATTTTTGCCTCACTCGGCTCGGTTGATTTTTTTCATGAAGCAACAAACCTAGATGTCTCTCAACAATACGTTGAGCGCACGTGGCATTGCTTTTGCGTTAACCATTTATTAGAGCAAGCGCGCTAGCAAACTATGAAAGGTGAAGATAGACCGTAAAGACCATCTTGTAGCGCAGCTTTGGAGACAAAGAATTGGAGGATAATCAGATGAATGTGACTACTAATGTTGAACATGGAGATTTTATGCAGCAAGGGCGGGAAGCAACCATGAGTATAGTAGCGGGCGGTTCCTTTGCCGAAGCGATCGGGGGCGTTGGGGCGGTTGTGCTTGCAATTCTTGCGCTGGTAGGTGTGATGCCCGAACGCATGGCCGCGATTGCAACCCTCGCCGTCGGAGTCGCGTTGTTGCTTGAAGGTATTGCCATCGCAACACGGTTTTCCAACCTTTTCTCTCAGACGGGAAGAAGCCTTGCGGACGCTGCTGAACGGGTGGCGGTATGGGAGCGGAGTTTTTGGGTGGAGCGGCAGGGGGCGTGCTAGGCTTGTTGGCCATTCTTAACATTGCACCGATGACTCTCATGGCCATCGCAATCATCGTCTTCGGCGCTTCTTTGTTGTTAAGCAGTGGCACGACATACCGGGTAGATGCTCTTGCCAGCAAGCTAGGTCAAAGGAATCTTACAGCCGGGCAGACGCTTGTTGCGTTGGCAGCATCCGGTATCCAGGTGCTGGTAGGGATCGCCGGGATCGCCTTGGGAATTATTGCTCTGGTGGGTGTCAGCACGATGACCCTCATCCTGGTAGGCCGGTTATGCGCAGGGTCTTCAGTCCTCATCAGCGGAACCGCTCTCAGCGGAACTGTCGCAACTATCTTGCAGCATTAAGTGCGGCTTTGAAACGCAAAGCATCCTTGGCTAACATAAAGGATGCTTTGCTTCTAAGGTCGTGAGGCATCAAATGGATTCGCTCGTAGCGGTCTTATTTGTCCTGGCGGCTGCCGCGATTATTCTCTGGATCATCAAACCTCGCTAACTCCTGCCCGGTAAATACTCAGATTTCGTAGGCTACACATCAAGACCGGGTCGCAGTAAAGACGCCCGAGGGCTTCAGCGGCGGCGCGCAGTCCCGAGTTTTCCATCATCATCGCTGAGCGCAGGCCACCGGCCCAAGCGCCGGCGCAAATTGAAACACCTTCGCCTTCATGCGTAACCTGGAGGACTTTGAAATAAGGATCTTCGCAGACCAATTGATAGGCCTCGAACAGCCAACCGTCAGGAAGCACACCGATAAACGGCACTTCGTTTTTTCGCAACGCTTCGATAACCAATTTTGCGGAGCTCAATTTCATGATGGTTAGCGTTGACTTTCTCAAAAACTATTGCGGAATGCAACGCATTTTTCCGCGGGATCGGATCGTGATCGTGCACCGCCGTTAGTCAGAGGAGAATTTCTCGTGCTGCGCGCTTAGAGAGGCCATTTGAATCCGTCACGTTGAATCCTTCGCGCAACGCCGCTCATAACAAATTCCGTGAGAGATCTTCGACGGAACTGTGCACTATCCGAACGAACGACTGAAACCTTGACAACGTTGCAGTAGGTGGTACATGGCAAAGGACTGGGCCGAAAGGAGATATCCGTGCAGCGATTTTTGTGGGCGGTCAGTTTAGTCTTCTTCCTGATCCACCCAGGTTCAAGTGACTCGCAGACCATTCGCATCAGTGATTCGGGCCTTTCCGGCTACGATGTTCCCATCTGGGTTGCTCACGATGCCGGTCTTTTTAAAAAACATGGGTTGGCGACGGAACTAATTCTGATCGGGGGAGGCGCGACGAATGTCCAAGCGTTGCTGGCAAATGAAATCCGATTTTCCCATCTTTCCGGCTCGGCACCTATTCTTGCAATCCTTCAAGGCGCTCCGGTCGTTATAATCGCCACGCCGTACACCTACATCCCCTACAGTTTGGTAGTGGGCAAAGATATTCGTTCTCCGGAGGACCTCAAAGGAAAGAGGATAGCCATTTCTCGTCTAGGAGGTATCACTGAAGTCGCCGCCAATCTTGCTTTTGAGAAATTAGGTTTAGGTCCCAAAGATATGACATTTGTTCAAGCAGGACCGGACCCACAGAGGATTGCAGCTGTTCGGTCAGGAGCAGCTGCAGCCACAGTCCTCGCTCCCCCGGGGCTGTTTGCGGCGAACTCCCTAGGGCTAAGGACATTCGCAGATCTTGGCGAGCTTGGAATCAAGTATCCGACGTCAGTCATTGTTACCACGCGCGCCTTTATCTCTCAGCAGCGCGCTACTGTTAAGCAGTTTCTTAGGGGATTTGTCGAGGGCCTTCATGTCTATACACAAAGGAAGGAATACGCTATCGGAGTCATGCAAAAATACACCAAGCTAAACGACCGAGAAATCCTGTCGAAATCTTATGACTATTTCGCTAAAAATACAGCGTTACTGCCCTTGACGGATCCTGTTGCCATAAGAAATGGCCTGCCGCCTGATAAAGCCGACGTAAAACTTCAGCAATTCTATGATAATTCGTTGCTTGAGGAATTAGCCAAGGAAAGCAGAGTTGATAGATGATGGAGAGTGGAGTAATTAATTTGACGAGGGGACACAGAATTTTTTCTTGGGAGAAATAAAGTCTTTAAAAAAGGAGGACCACAGTGGACGTGTTGCGCCATTACTGGCATCCGGTACTGCGCTCCGACGAGGTAACTGACAAACCAACTGCAGCCAAACTATTGGACCAGCCCATTGTAATATGGCGTTCGAACGGACAGCTCGCCGCCTTCTACGATCTCTGCATTCATCGTGGGACCCCTTTGTCGCTCGGCTGGGTCGATAAGGATCAGCTTGTCTGCGCTTATCATGGATGGCAGTACAGCCCTAATGGGAACTGCACGCGCATTCCCTCACTGCCACCGGACCGGCCGATTCCAAGCAAAGCCCGAGCAACGGCATTCCACGTTCAAGAACGTTACGGCTTGATATGGGTTTGCGTGGACGAACCCAGATGCGACATTCCAGCGTTTCCCCCGCAGTTTCATGACCCTTCCTTCAAGTGGGCCGGCTATTCTGACGAAGATACATGGCAAGCAAACGCTGCTCGGGTGCTGGAAAATCTGGCCGATTTTTCTCACTTCCCCTGGGTCCACGAGGGGATTTTAGGTGACCGGAAAACTCCGGAATGCCCGCCGCTAAACATCGAACCGATCGCAGGGGGGTTCCAATACGCTATCGAATCTCCGGTCAATAAACTGCAAGCGGCGGGGGCAACCAAACAACTTTACCAGGTAATTCTTCCTTTCATGCTCATTATACAGAAGTGGCAAATTGGTGGTGACGCGCAGGAAACAAAAATTTATCTCTGCAGCCCGATTTCCCTCAAACAAACAAAGTATTATCGCTTTGCAGGTCGTAATTTCCCAAACCGTTTGTCCGACAATGAGTTGAATAAGAGACATCATCTGATTTTCAAGCAGGATCGACGAATTGTTGAATCTCAGCGGCCCGAAGAATTGCCACTCGATCTGAGTGAGGAACTGCACGTGCGGGGCGCAGATAGTCCCGCCCTTGAGTACAGAAAACATCTTCGCAACTTAGGCGTTGACTGGAATTAACTTCGATAAGAAATCTGGAGGCCTAGCCGCTACCTGGACGATCGAACCTTCCGGCTTCCCTGTTTCCAAAACGTGCCGTTTATCTTCTTTCACATAGACAGTAGATAAAGCCCGCGGTCCGACAGGACCGCGGCGGCGAGTGGCAATAAGGACACAAACCAGGAGCACCGAATGCTTGAGCGGACCATTAAACTTGCCGCTATCCTCGCAGCCGTGCTTTTTCCGTTAACGGTTTTTGCACAGTCGATTCGGGTCAGCTACGTGGGCACCACCGGTACCAACCTTCCTTTGTGGGTGGCGGAGGAAGCGGGACTTTTCAAAAAGCATGGATTGACGAGCGATCTCATCCTTATCAGCGGTGGTTCTACCATGATTCAAGCGTTGCTGGCGCAAGAGATCGCCTTTGCCACCATCGCTGGGCCCGCCGTTATTCAGTCACGGATCCAAGGCGCCGATGTGGCGATCATCGCTTCGCCGTATAATTTAATGCCCTATAGCCTTGTCGTGCACGGAAGCATTCGTTCGGCGGCGGATCTCAAAGGTAAAAGAATCGCGATCACGCGATTCGGTGGCATTACTGAAGTAGCGGCGCGGCTTGCTTTCGACAGGCTCGGTCTCAACCCGAAAGAAGTCACGCTGATACAATCCGGCCCGGACGGTCTTCGACTTGCTGCGGTTCAGTCGGGAAGTGTGGCCGGCACGCTCATCGGACCGCCGGCTCTTTTCGGTGCGGTTTCGCAAGGGCTGAAGGTGATGGTAGATCTCGCGGATACGGGCGCAGCATATCCCATGGGAACCATCATCACGAGCCGTGCTTATCAAGCGCAGAACCGCGCTCTCACGAAGAGATTTTTAATGGGGTTCGTCGACGGCATCCGTTACCTTCTCGATCACAAAGACGTCGCCATGAAGGCTATGCAGAAGTATACACGGATGGGTGATCCGGAAGTACTGTCGAAATCCTACGATTATTTCGCCAAGAGAACAGTATTGGTCCCGCTCACCGATCCTGCCGTGCTGCGAAATGTGGTTCCGCCAGAACGTGCGAGCGGACGGTTGGAAGAGTTTTACGACAACTCAGTCCTTCAGGAACTTGTGAACGAAGGATTCTTGCCTAAAGATAACCGACAACAAAAATAATGGAGGGAACAAATGGCGCAAGTGGAGTTGCTCTTTAAAAATGGAAAAATCGTCACCGCGGGGAAAATTATCGATGGCTTTGTCGCCGTCGATAAAGAAAAAATCGTCGCCGTCGGCGAAGGAGACACAGCGCCCGAGGCGCTCAAGACGATCGACCTCAAGGGCCGCACATTGATTCCCGGAGTCGTTGATCCGGAAGTTCATTTTGGCAGCCACCGCTGGGTGGGAGACGAATTCGATTCAGAGACGCGCGGCGCCGCCGCCTATGGCATCACGACCTGGGGCTTCATGCAGCCGAGCGCGAATATGGGACAGCCTTACAAGGCTGAAAAAACCGAGGAGGAAGTGCCGCTTTATGCCGATGCGTTCGGTTTGTTCAAGGAATTGGGTGAAGCCCGCTCCATGGTAGATTTTTTTCTCACGCCGAAAATTCTCAAAGATGAACACGCTCTCGAAATTCCGCGCCTCGCCCGCGATTTCGGCATGACGTCATTTAAATACCAGCTCCATCTCATGGCGCCGGAACGCACGGCGAAATATTGGCCCCAAAGCAAAAGCCAAGGTTATTTCGGCTTTGACGATGGAACCATCTATCTCGGCATGGAGGCCGTCGCCAAACTAGGCAAGCCGGGAATCGTCTGCATGCACTGCGAGAACTGGGAGATCGCGCGGCTTTTCGAGGAGCGCCTTTTGAAAGCCGGACGCAAAGAATACAAGGTCTGGAACGAGCGCTCGCCGCATTTTTGCGAAGCGGGACACGTACACGCCTACACGTACTACGCGCGCATCTTGAAATGCCCGCTCTATATCCAACACACAACTACTCCGGAAACCATCGAAGAGATCACCCGCGCACGCGCGGACGGCGCCACCATCTACGCACAGACCGGGCCTCATTACCTAAGCCTTGCTGAAGACATGTGGCGCATCAACGTGCCGTTACGGAGTCAAGAAACCATCGAGATCCTGTGGCAGGCGCTGGCCGATGGCCGCATCGACACCGTGGGTAGCGATCATACCAACACCGGTAGACCGCGCAATGAAATGGAAGTGAAGGGCGATATCTGGGCGACACGAACCGGATTCCCTTCGCGAGGGGAAGCGGCACTCCCCGTCCTGTTGAGCGATGGCGTGAATCGCGGCCGGATTTCGCTGCTTCGGATGGTCCAAGTCTGCTGCGAGAATACAGCTCGCATCTTTGGGCTCTATCCAAAGAAAGGTGTCATTGCGCCCGGATCAGATGCGGATCTCGTGGTGGTGGATATGGACCGCAAAGTTAAGGTCACCAACGATATGGTTCACACGTCGGCGGGCTGGACATTATGGGAGGGAAGAGAGATGAAAGGCTGGCCCGTCATGACGGTGCTCCGCGGAAAAACCATTGCGGAGTGGCCCGAGGGCGGAAAGAGACCGGAAATTGTCTCCAAACCGTTCGGTCGCTACCTACCGCGTTCGCTAGGGTGAGGTCTAGTTATTTTCCTTTTTCAGAATAAAGGTCTCTGATGAAGCCTTCTTTTTCGAGCTCTTGGATGATCGAATTATCGATGAAGTTGTCGGCGCTCATTTTACCTGCTTCCGGAAGCTCTTTGGCTATTCGGTCCAGGGCGAAGACAAACCCTTCTCTTTTAGGAAATGGGACGCGATCGAAAACCGGAGGGTAAGGCTTGTAACTTTCCGCAAGCACCTCCTGATCTTTGACTCGAAGGTATTTGCCGAGCACCTTGAGGGAAAGCTCAGGGTCGGTTTTAAAAATTTTAATCCCTTCGATCCACGCTTTTAAGAATCTTTTTATAGCCTCTCTGTTGTTGCGAACGAAATCCTTTCTTACGATGATTCCGTTGTTGGGAAACTCGAGTGGCAGTTTGGTGAAATCGATGAGAACGTGGAAGCCTAACCTTTCCGCTTGGATTCTTTCGGCACCCGACAACATGGCGCCGTCGAGGGCACCCGCAACGAGAGCGGCGAGGCGCGACCCTTCAGCTCCAGCTTGGATCACGGTAACCTCTTTGTCTGGCGTAAGGCTGTAATAACGCAACGCTTCGCGAAAGGCCGCATCCGTCAGAGATCCGTAGCGGCCGATCCCGACCTTCTTACCCTTAAGATCTTTCGGACTTTTGATATGGGTCGGTGTAACGACCGTTTCCAGAAGTCGATTCACTGCGCTCCCGACCACCGCGAAATCGGCTCCCTTGACCCAGGCTGCAAGGGCGGCGGGCGGCGCCATGTTAGCGACGTTCGCTTCTCCCGCTATCATCGACTGGATGATTACGGTACCTCCCGGGATATAGATAAGCTGAACATCTGGCAGATTATATTTGTTAAAGAGGCGAGCTTCCTTTGCGATCCATAACGGTCCGTTGGTTGGAGACACTGACACGTAGGGCACTTTGAGGCTCTGCCCATAGAGTGTCCCGGACGAGATTAGAAAGCAGACAAAAACCAGAAAACTTATTTTTGTCACGCGCGCTAAATTCACCCGCTTCCTCCTAATTCGGAAATGGACTATCCGTTGAGCTTGGATCTTAGTCGTGTGGATTATAGGTGTCGCGGTTAAATATTGTCAACGAATCGGCCGTTGCGCAACGGAACTCGGGCGATTCATTGACACAGAGGCGTGCGAAGTCGTATTAAGAAAGCAATTCGATGTGCTCCGAGGCCACAAGACGCTTTGAGAAAAAATATTGAGGAGGTATGACGGATGTTTGCAAAGCTAAAGCATCTTGCGATTGTCAGCGATCAGTATGCCCTGTTGGGCAGGTTCTATGAAGCATTGTTTGGAATGAAACCGTCTCCCGATAATCACCCGGCGGGAGCGATCGTGGTGAGCGATGGTTACATCGGTCTGAACATCAATCCAAGGAAAGGAAAAGCCGGACGACAGGCGGGCCTGGATCATTTTGGGTTTGAGGTGGAGGACGTGGATCGCGTGTTCACACGGCTTCGGGAAAATTATCCGACGGTGGAAGTTCTCAAGAGGCCCGGTTCAAGAGAGTTTGCCGGAATCAGCACGCACGATCCAGCCGGTAATGTTTTTGACCTTTCGCAACAGGGAATGGAAAACAGGAGAGATGTCTACGTGGAAGAGGAACGGCACCAAAAGCGCCACATCAAACACATCGGGATCCGGGTGCTGGATCCAGCCGCCATCGCGAAATTCTACAAGGACGTTTTTGAGCTCACGGAGCTGGAGAAACCCGCTGACGACCCCAACTTTTATCTGTCGGATGGAAGAGTGGTTTTCATGATCATGCCCTGGCGCATCACTGATTTTGCAGGGACAGGCGTGGAGCGGCCAGCGCTGGATCACATTGGATTTCAGGTGGAAAGCGTAGAAACGCTCAAGAACGAGCTACGCTCACTAATCAGAAAGAGGCCGCCACTCGCTCCAAATCCGGTAGGAGAAGATGCAGGGCCCGAAGGAGAAGTCAGGCTGAAGCTTTTCTCCAAGTGCCCCTTTGGTCAGTTTCATACCTCTGACCCTGATGGAATACTGATTGACGTTGCGGATCAGTAAATTTCCCCGGACTCACGTCCGGGGCTTTTCTTAGAATGCGAACTTCGTTCGTCCGAAAAGGTCTCCTTCGTCTTTCCCGCGAAGCGGGAATCCAGTCTTCTCTGGATTCCGCCTCGCTCTCGCTAACGCGAGCTTGGCCGGAATGACAGTGCGTCGCCCTTTTCGGAACCCGATACACCACCCGGACTTACGTCCGGGGGTCTGCTAAGGTGTAACTAGACTCGGATCTGAAGCTATAGGCGGCGAGGACTCTCGCCGGACAGGAGCGACGGTTCAACCCAGCTCTCCTCGCTCGCTGATTCGCTTGTCAGTTTCAGTCGGAGTCCAGAGCTGATTGCCAAGTCATCCTAGTTACCCGCGCCCTTTAACTCTAATCGTGGCTCAAGGATCGGATTGTTAAAGCTTCAACGATTAGAGCGCCCGCTCACCTTTTCCAGAGAGCCCAAGTGGTCTCGCTTCTTCCGGCTCGCGAGTACTTGTTTGGGGGCACATCTCTTTGTCCGTTACTAAAACTCTTCGCGTCTTTAATTAGTGTCAATTCTGGCATCCGCACAGTGACGTGGCACGCGGTTTTCCGTTCCAGACGCGAGCCAACTACTGGATCTGCTTAACGTTTGCCACCTGGCATCAGTGTTGCTCTAGGGAGGAATCCGAGAAAGGGTCCCCATGTATCAAGATGCCGTAGCCGTACTGTTGATCATCGTGATTGTACCGATCTGCTCGATCATAGCTTTGCGCGCTTTAGCGAAGCAGAAGAGGCACCGAAAGCCGATTCAGGACACTCAATAGAAGGAGTTAGCGGAGGAGAAACTCCAAACTGAGATCATCATCCGTTCGATCCAACACGCGCCTTGAACCTTTAATTCGCTCAAACAGTTCAACTCGCTCATAGTTCGCGCGCCGTTAGTATTGCTCTAGTTAAGGACCGTCAGTCGCCCAGCAAATAGTTTTCATCTTGGCCACTAACGCTAGCTCAAGATGGAAGAGGCTATCGATAGCTTTTCCCGCCTCGTCGCCGCTCGTGGGATCTATCTCGAGATTAGACTTTTTGGCTTCAGCCAAGAAATCCCTGTTCCGCGGCGAATCCAAAACTATTTCCGAGAACCAAACACAGGACCGACAGTTTTGTAACAGCAGGCGGTAGCATTAATCTATGACGTACGCAGGATTTGAAAGGCATTCGCGAATCCTCCCGTCGACGCCGTGCATTTGTGCCCTCTCTCAACCGTTGCGCCGAATCAGCGCAAGCTGTAACCCATCTCGTAATGGATATAGATGCCATCGAAAAAGAACCAGCGCATCCGCGCGCTCTCGCGCGCGTAATGGACCGCCAGGTCCTGGAGTTCAGGCGTCGTGCAATATTGATCCAAAATATCGAAGCCCTTTCCACCATGCTCCGTATCCGCCACAGCATGTAGCCAGAAGTGCTCAATATCTTCTTCCTTCAATCGATAGATCTCACGTAGCGCGGGAAGCACTTTGCTGTACAAGGGCGGGGATTGGGATTCGGTGCCGATGTTGGTTGCTGCGATACTGGCAATGAAGGATTCTTCTTTACACACCCGGTTGAAAAAGGTTACCCATGCCTCCGTGGTGGGAAGACCGCGGCTGCGCTTGACCTGCTGAATATCGGCTCCGTTCGCAGCCGCAAAACGGAGGATGATATCGAGATGGGGACGAGCGGGATCGGTTTCTTCCAGGTAATTTTCTAACAGCAACCGCTGCACCTCGAGCGGAGTGTTGGCGGCCTTGAAGAGCTCACCTCGGTAGATGTTGCTGATCCAGTGATACTGCTCGATGCCCCAGCCCATCAGCGCGTTGCGGCTCAGTTTTCCCTCAGCCCATTTTTCGGTCAAAGGATGATTGGCGCAGTGGCGTTCGTTGACTGCCGCTTCGAGTCGTTCGCGAAGAGCACTTTTGATTGCCATTTTATAAGCCTCCGTATCCAAAGTTTACCTTCAATGCCTGGCTATTTGAGAACATCCTTCAACTTGGCCACAAGGCTCGGGTCCAGCCTAAAGACTCCTTTGACTAGCGTCTCCAGCTCTTCTCCCGACACCGGATCGACTTCTAGGTTCGATTTTTTCGCCTCAGCGACAAAGCTCGGGTCTTTGAACGTTTCGAGGAATGCCTTTCGCAAAATCTCAACGCGCTCTTTGGGCGTTCCAGGCGGCAGGGAATAGGGGCGCGTCATCGCCGCTGGATCGTGAAGACCGGCGCGAATCAATTGACGGGCGTCGTCGCTTTTCGCTTCCTCGATGGCATTGGGGACATTAGCCAGCTCCGCATGGCGTTTGGGATTGGTTTGAATCACCACTACCAAATCTCCCGAATCCAGCCCTTTGCGCCATGTCGTCTTGATAGACTCCCACTGGAAGCAAGCGCCCGCCAGCTCTCCACTTTCCGCCGCCAATCGCATATCGGAGGTTCCTTTGTAGCCCATGACGACTTGAATCGGCAGGCCCAAAGCTTCTTTCAAAATCTTGGCGTTCGTTGTAGCCGTATCTCCGGGAGCGCTCCCTCCCAATTTGACCGGAGTCTTTGACACTCTCCACTGCTCGAGACTGGTAACGCCGCTGGCTTTGCTCAAGACGCAGGCGCCGTTATCTTTGACGGGAACGCCTATCCACTGGAAGCGGCGCGCATCAAAGTCGATGCCCTGGCCTCCAACAACCTGATTCAGAATCTGATTGCCGTGGAAATTTCCAATCGTCAGCCCATCAGGTTTCGCGACTTTGTAAATATGGTTGGCAGCGATCAAGCTTCCAGCGCCGGTCATATTTTCGACCACGAAGATGGGGTTACCTGGAACGTGCTTTCCCATGTGACGTGCGATGGCACGAGAATAGATATCGAATCCACCGCCTGGGGCAAAGCCGACGATGATCCGCACGGTCTTGTTTTTGAAGAACTCGTCGGTGGCCGAGATACCCGTACCGGCCAAGAGAACCAGGCTTAAAAAAAACGCTGCGAGAATCGCAAGATTTTTATCGAAGGCAATCTTCATTTCAGACTCTTTCTGGGGTCATAATTCTTTTTCCAATCTTGCCCACGCATTTTTGCGCTTTTGTTTGAAAGGCGCGAGCACTATATCTAGCTCGCCGGTTCAGTCTTCAAAAGCCGGCATGACTTCCTTAGCGAATAGCCGCATCGATGCCTTGATCATGTCGTGGGGAATGCCGCCGAAGTTGAATGTGGCGGTCATGATGTTAAAGCTATAATGCTTCATGGAGTTGTGAATGATCCGCACGCACTGGTCTGGGTTACCATAAAGATTTCTCCCGGCGGCTAGCATTCCCTCCCAATCATAGTTCGCCTGCGCTTCCATTGCGCTTTTTCGGCCGATTCGGGAAATCTCGTCGTAACGCGTAATCGCGGCGACGGCGACTTCTTCCGCGCGCTTCGCACTTTCGTTCACGTAAGTGCGGATGTGAAACTGACAACGGCGTGTATCGGGATCGATACCTGACGCCTTCAATTCGCTGCGCCACGCCTCAACTCCGGGGCGAACCTTGGTCGGGGGGTGCGGGTGTCCGACGGTCATGATGTCGTAGCCCATGCGTCCTGCCCAACCAAGCGTTTCTGCCGATGTGCCTGCGACCCAGATTGGCGGATGCGGCTGTTGCACAGGTCTCGGATAGAGTGTGATTTCTTCGAACTGCCAGAACTTGCCTTGGTGGCTGCTGCGCTCCTGGGACCAGGCTTTGAGAATAACCTCGTTCGCCTCTTCCATTCGCGCGTGGCCCTCTTCGCGGGGAATTCCAAATACCCGGTAGTCGAGTGCTGTATTACCCGACCCCACGCCGAATTCCAACCTGCCGCCGGAAATAGTGTCCACCATCGCATAGTCCTCGGCCGATTGCAGCGGATGACGCAACGGCGTAATGGCAATGCATGTTCCAAGGCGAATTTTTGAGGTGCGGGCGGCTGCCGCGGCTAGCATCACAGCCGGATTGGCGATGAGACCGCCATAACCGAGAAAATGATGCTCATTAAACATGAAGCATTCAAAACCTAATTCCTCCGCCAGCTGGATCTGCTCCAATATCTGTTGATAGTAAGCGTCATAGGGAGGATCGCGATCCGGAAAGTAGGTCGTGAGTATGTTGACATAAAAACGCATCTCTGGCTTATCTCTTTTTTCGGCCCTTGCTCGAATCAGCAAGAGCCTTGCGTACATCCTCAAGTTCCTTGCGCTTAGCAGCGTCGATTTTGGGGAACGCGAGATCCAACTCTTCGAGCGCATCGATTATCGCAGCCGCAACAACCAGCCGGGAGAACCATTTGTGGTTGGCCGGCACGACAAACCACGGAGCGTGTTTGGAGCTAGTGTGTCGCACCATATCCTCATAGGCTTCCATGTAATCATCCCAATACTCACGTTCGTCAGCATCTGCGGTGGAAAACTTCCAATTCTTGGCAGGGTCATCCAGGCGCTCTAGCAACCGCTTCTTTTGTTCTTCCGCCGAGATGTGCAAGAAGAATTTTCGGATCACCACGCCGTTGCGCGTCAGATAACGCTCGAACGCGTTGATATCCCTGTATCGCTCCTTCCAGATTTTCTTCGTCACCAGAGAATCGGGGATTCTCTCCTTGGCAAGCAGTTCGCGATGAACCCGCACCACGAGCACTTCTTCATAGTGCGACCGGTTGAAGATGCCGATCCGGCCCCGCTCCGGCAAACGCTTCACGGTGCGCCAGAGGTAATCGTGATCCAGCTCCTCCTCCGAAGGAGCCTTGAAAGAATAGACTTCGCAGCCCTGCGGATTTATTCCCGACATCACGTGCTTGATCGTGCTATCTTTGCCCGCCGCGTCCATTCCTTGCACGATGACCAGAAGTGCCCAGCGGTCCTGAGCGTAGAGCTTTTCCTGTAAGCCGCTTAGCCTTTCAATGCCCTGCTGCAACCTTTCACGAACTTCTTTTTTTTCTTCGGACTTAAACCCTCTGGTGTCCTCCGGATCGACATCCTTCAGGCGAAATGGTCCGCCATCCCGAATGAGGTACGGCTTCACTAGCTTCTTTGCATCTTTGCTTGTCATCAATCTCCGTCAGCGGTCAGAAGATTCGCACGGTAGCGCCTGGCAACCGACTTTATCGGATCTTGTGTCAGAAAAATTTCTGAGATCGCGGCGCGCTAGTCATCAAGGTGGAAAAATTTCACTGCATTGCCCGCCGCCATTTTGTGCTTCTCATCGGCGGGAACACCCACAAACTGCTGCTCCATCACCTCAAGCGAATGGGGCCACCGGGTAACGATATGAGGGAAATCCGTCGACCACATGATCCGGTCCACGCCGACATGATGGCGTAGCTCTACTCCGATGGGGTCATCAAAGAATCCCCAGTAAGCATGCTCTTTCAGATACTCGCTTGGAAGACGCGATAGCCGCTTGAGACCCAAGAGCCGCTCCGCCCAGGAGCAACTGACTTTATAAGCCTGATCCATCTGTTGGTAGAAGTAAGGAATCCATCCGATATTATTTTCCGCCCAATAGATTTGCAGTTTGGGGAAGCGATCAAATACACCGCTCAAAATCAACTGCACCGCTTCTACGGAGCCGCAGTGATAGATGCCGTGGCGCGCAATACGCTCGACAAAATCCACTGGCCTTTCTTCTCCTTCCGGCTCCTTTGGATATTTCATGAGAAAAACGTCGCGCCCGGCGTAGCGCCCGGGAAAACCCGTATGAATCGTGATCGGCATGTTTAAATCGAGAGCCGCGGCCCAGAACTTATCGTCTTCCGGTATCGGATAGCCTTTTCCATTTGGAAAAGTGTGCAGCCGAATCGCTTTGAATCCTTTTTCCTTGCACCGTTTCATTTCCGCGATCTCTTCTTCTACGCCGATGTCGGGCATGACCCCGACTCCGATAAGCCGTTCTGGCGCCACAGCGCAATATTCCTCGATGAAGTAATCGTTGAATGCGCGCAAAATTCCAAGGAATGTGTTTTTGTCTTTGATAGCGGTATTGCGCGCTTCGCTGGCAAACAGGAGTTCCGCGTCGATGCCGTCGGCATCCTGTTCTTTGATCCGTTGCTCGGGAGTACCCGCTCCCACGGCGTTATCGAAATCGAGGCCCACAGGACTGAACTCTTCCAACGACTTGCCGGCAAACTGGTTGGTTCCGCGAAACACGACTGACTTCCCTTCTTCCATAATGATGTCTTTGCCATTGGGCAACTTGACTCTGCGCGGCGCGCGGTCTCGGTACTCCTTCGGCACGCGATGAGTCCATCTATCCGGAGCGCATTCAAAGTGGCTGTCCGCTGAAAAAAATCTGTAACTTCTTGCCATCGGAGACCTCCGACCTACTTACTTATGCCCGAGCGAATACGTAGTCAATTCGGACGGGCGGCATTTGACAGCTTCCTTCGTACGGCGCTACAGTGAACTTAATTTTTGATTGTCATTTCAGAAACGAATCGGGTCAACAGGAGCTTAGAATGAGTGAAGAACATGCTGAAGCTGAAAGTCCCCAGTTGAAGGCATTGCACCGCCGCTTGGCTGAAAGTTCGTTGGGCGGACATTGGCAGTCTCGCCAGCGGCCGGCGAAACTCGAATCTCACCTATGGCCCTGGTCCGCGATCTACTCCTGCCTTCTGGAGTCCGGCGAAGTTGTGAAATTGGGGCACATTGACGATGCCGCTGCGCGGCGTACGGTTCAACTGGTAAATCCTGCGCTCATCGCAGAGAAGGCCACCAGCCGCACGCTGCAAATGTCGATACAGTTAGTCAAGCCAGGCGAGCGCGCTGAATGCCACCGTCACAGCGCCGCGGCCTTGCGCTTTGTGGTCGAAGGCGACGGTACGGGATTTACTAACGTCGAGAGCGAACAGATGTTCATGGAGCCCGGCGATTTAATTCTCACGCCCAACTGGACATGGCATGATCACTTCAATCCGGGAAAAAACAATATCGTCTGGCTGGACGTGCTCGACTCGCATTTGACAACTTATATGGACGCTTCGTTTCATGAAAACTACGGGGAAGGACCCGCTCAACCCATCGTGAAACCGGATGGCCATTGCCGCCAACGTCTGGGGGCCATACGTCCTCGGACGGTGAACGCTAGCGGCCAGGCGTTGCCATATACTTATAAATGGAGCGACACGCTGGCGGCGTTAAAAGAAGCGGCGACAACCAGCCAGCTGGATCCTTGCGACGGAGTGCTGCTCGAGTATGCAAACCCCTTAACCGGCGGGCCCACGATGCCGACCATCGGCTGCTGGGTGCAGCAGTTACCGCCGGGGCAAGTTACGAAGCCCCACCGTCACACCAGCAGTACGATCTACCATGTCGTTCAGGGCGAAGGCGCAACCACTGTTGGCGACAAGAAGGGTGCCGGCGACGACCTTACCTGGGGAGCGAAGGATTGCTTCTTTGTGCCGTCGTGGAAATGGCACCATTTTAAGAATATGTCGAAGAAAGAGCCGGCGATTATCTTTTCGGTGACTGATCGGCCGATTCTGGAAAGTCTGGGACTTTTTCGCGAAGAGCGGGACTAACAGAGGCAGAGGTTTCGGGTTTTCTGTTACTTCCCATACAGCTTGGCGATGTAGCCGCTCTTGTCGATCTCCTCGACCAAGCTCGCATCCATAGCATCTTGGGCCAGGACAAGCTTCGATTTCTGCGTTCTGACGGAATCCAGCACCGCCTGGACACCCTTAGACTCTGGCACCGGTTTTTCGCGTAGGCTCGCCGCTACCCTTTCGTATCCGTATTGCGGGCTCTTGATTCCTTCTTG
>Ga0126373_10001434_pt1 | contig 16968 bp, 11 predicted proteins | sample PanSoiMetPlot_11_FD_92545 | JGI IMG/M metagenome (GOLD analysis project Ga0126373, IMG submission 92545) | Tropical forest soil microbial communities from Panama - MetaG Plot_11 | ecosystem: Environmental > Terrestrial > Soil > Tropical forest > Bulk soil | place: Panama | collected 2016-02-17 | reverse complement strand
ACCCAGCGGTGAGCTTTCATGCGCATCCACATTGCGCCTGAATCCATATGGTTACCTTCCTCCGAAACTCTTAAATCCTTAATAGTATACCTATTGATGGAACGCGACCGGTGTTGCGATCGATCTGGGCTCCAAGCCGCTGCGTGGACACGGGTCGCGTCTAAGGGTTAGACGCAAGAGGGCCTGAAATCGTTTTACCGTAGATTTCGGAGAAAGGGTGCCAAACGGCAGTTCGCCCTCTCAAGATACTGCAGAATCGGGGTCTATTCGTACCGTAGCGCGACCACGGGATCTACCTGGGTGGCACGGAAAGCCGGCATCCATGCAGCGAAGAGGGCGATCAGGGCGAGAATCGTAACGGCCCCGGCCAACGCCGCCGGATCCGAAGGACTCACCCCGTAGAGGACTCCAGAAAGAAAGCGGCCCGCGATGAGGGCCAAGACCAATCCGGCAGCCAGACCGATGGCGATGCGCAAGATGGCGCGATACAGGATCATCTGCAGAACATGATGTCGGTCCGCTCCCAACGCCATGCGCACGCCGATCTCACGCGTGCGCTGACGGACGTTGTAGGAAATCACTGCGAAGACTCCCAGCGATGCCAGCAACAGGGCTGTGCCGCCGAACGCACTCAGCACCACAGAAAGGAATCGGGGCTGCGAAACGGTTTCATGCATGACCTGTTCGAGCGTGGCGATGTCATTGATGGCCTGGTCCGGCTCGAAGTCTTGGATGATTCGTCGAATCGCCGCCGCCGTGCTGAGGGGATCGGAGCTGGTGCTCACAAAGATGTTCAGCTTCTGCCGGGGCGAGCGGCTTTCAGGAATATACGCGGCCGTTCCGCTCTCCTGGCTTAGCCCTTCATTGCGGACATCGCCCACAACGCCGATGACCTCGAGTTTGTCTTTCGCACTCTTGCCCAGGTGTAGGAACTTGCCCACCGCATCTTCTCCGGGCCAGAACTTCCGTGCCAGTTGTTGATTGACGATTATGACCGGGGTATGGTCGGCGAAGTCTTTCTGGTCGAAAGTGCGGCCGGAGATGAGCGGAATTTTTAATGCCTGAAAATATCCGGTCGTCACGATGTAAGTACCAGAAGTCGGCGTGACCTCAACCACACCATGCCCGGCATCCTGAATCGAGAATCCATAAGGCTCACCGCCTCCGAATAGCGGCATCGTCTTGCTGCCGCCGACGGCAATTACGCCCGGGGCGGCCGCAACCCGGCGCAACAACTCATCACGATAAGCCTCCATTTTCGGCATCGTTTTGTACTTATATTCCGGAAGTGAAAGCTGGACGGTCAGGACGTGAGTGGAATCGAATCCTGGATCGGTCGAAAGAAGTTTCCACAAGCTTCGCAGCACCAGTCCAGAACCCACCAGCAGCATGCAAGCCAGGGCAATTTCAGTGATGACAAGAACGTCACGACTGCGCTGGCGGCGACTGTCTCCGGCGACCGAAGTGCTTGCGGCTTTCAGCATGTCAACCAAGTGGAGGCCTGTAACTCGGGCGGCTGGAACTGCTCCAATCAGGATTCCGGTGAGCAGAGTGAGTCCAACTGCGAACAGGATTACTGCCCAGTCGAGGCGCACCGTATCGGCACGCGGAATACTGCCGCTACTGAAACGCAACAGCAGGGATGCAATCGTGGGTGCAAGGGCAATGGCAGCGGCTCCGCCTATGCACGCGAGAACGAGGTTTTCTGTGAGTACCTGGCGCCGCAATTGCCAGCGATCACCGCCCAGCGCAGCGCGAATGGCAAACTCACGCTGTCGTGTCGTCGCACGGGCCAGCAGCAGGTTCGCCAAATTCGCGGCGGCCAACAGCAGGACGAGCAGGGCTGCCGTCAGCAACGCCACCAAGGCTGGCTTGACCTTGCCCACGATATCGTCACGCAGTTCACCAACCAATGCCCGATTCCAACCAGCGTTGGAGTCGGGAAATTGTTGTTCGAGACGCTTGAGCACCAGGCTTGAACCGGTGGCAGCCTGGTGCGCCGTGATCCCCGGCTTGAGGCGAGCTACCAGGCTGATCCAGCGCAGTCCACGAAGGTGAGGGATCTCGTCGTCGGTGATTCTCGACAGGGGCGTCCAGAGATCGACTTGGCGCGCGGGAAACTGAAAGGATTCGGGCATGACAGCAACTACAACATTCGGTACGCCGTTCAACAGAATCTTGCGCCCGATCACATCGGGATCGGAGTGGAACTGCTCTTGCCATAACGCATAACTGAGGATCGCAACGGCATCCTTGCCTGCGACATTTTCCTCGGGCAGGAACGGACGTCCAAGCAGCGGCGTGACCCCTAGAGTGGAGAAGAATCCCTTTCCCACAAATGCCGTATCCAGATAGGCTGGTTCGCCAACTCCGCTGAGAGAGAGTCCGCCGGACCCCGGGGAATACCCATAAGCGCCGAGATTTTCGAAAACCTCCTGTTGCCGGGAGAAGTCGTCGAGGTCCTGCGGGGAAAATGCGGACATGTTTGCATCGCGGGCGGGATTGGCATCGTAGACCCGCACCAAGCTCGCGGGATCGCGGTAAGGCAGAGGTCGCAGGAGAACGCCTCGCACAACCGCAAAGTTCGCAACGCAGGCCCCGATGCCGAGTGCCAACGTGAGAGTGGCTATGGCGGTGAACAACGGATTCTTTCCGAGGACGCGCCAAGCATGGTGAGCATCGCGAAACAGGGGCCGCATGTTTCACCTCGGGTCAAATGCGAAAGGGCGGGACGACAGGGCGCAATCTGGTCGCCAACCTACAGAGGAGTCAAGCTTTTGGAAATGTTGGCCGAGGCCAGAAATCGTGTGAATGGTTGCGGCGCTGCTCGTCCATGGTTGGAAGCGGGTGTCCGATATTGGGCAGCGGTTCTTACTTAGCTTCGTACACTGTCTTGGCGCCGACGACCGTCCGCAAGACCTTGGTGCCGAGGATTTTTTCTGGCGACGACGCTGTAACGTCGCGATCGAGGACTACAAAGTCCGCCAGCATACCTGGCACGAGCTTTCCTTTTTCTTTTTCTTCAAATTCGGCAAAGGATGAACCCTGAGTGTAGGCCGCAATGGCTTGATCGATGGTGAGGCGCTGGTCTGGGAAATATTCCTGCTTGCCGTTTTCGCTTTTGCGCGTGACTGCCGCGTAGAGACCACGAAATGGCGTTACCGGCTCAACCGGATAGTCCGTGCCAAAGGCCAGCCCGACTTTGCTGTTGAGAAATGAGAGCCATGCATAAGAGGTCGCGGCGCGCTTGGGCCCAAGACGGTCCTGTGCCCAGCGCATGTCGGTGAGCAGATGGTTCGGCTGCATAGAGGCAATCGCTTTGAGCTGCTTGCATTGCGTGACCTCTGCCGGCGTGGTGACCTGGGCATGCTCGATGCGCAAGCGGTAATCGTCGCCACCATTGGCGGCTTTGACCTTCGCCTCTTTCGCGGCTTTTTCGGCTCCGGCAAAAGCGTCGAGCGCCATCTGCGCGCCCTTGTCGCCGATGGCGTGAAAGCCGATTTGGAATCCGGCGAGCACGCGCTCCACGGTCATGTCATTCAGCCTGACCGGGTCGTATCGGGGCAGGCCAGAGTTCTTGGGATCGTCCGCGTACGGTTCGAGCATGGCCGCCGTGTGTGAGCCAAGAGAGCCATCCATGAATCCTTTGAGCATGCCGGTGTGCAGCATGAGGTCTGTTTGCGGATGCGAATCGCGCTTCTTTGTGAGATCTTCCACGGACTCATCGAAGGGCAGCCACTCACTGATACGCGCGGTGAGTTTTCCTTCTTTTTCCAGTTCTTCGTAGACCTGGAAGGAGTCCCAGTTGGGCGAATAGTCCTGGCACGAGGTCACCCCGTGCTGAGCCAGATCGGCAAGCGCGAGTTCGATTCCCTGGCGGCGCTGCTGGTGCGTCGGCTTGGGAATTACAGCCTCCACCGATTCCTGAGCCGTCTCGCGAAGAATTCCGGTAGGCTCGCCCGTCTCGTTGCGATCAATGTGCCCGCCTTGCGGATCACGGCTGGCCAGGTTGATGCTGCCCAGTTGCAGAGCACGTGTGTTGGCGACAGCGATGTGGCCGTCGATGCGCCCCAGAAATATGGGATGACCAGCAGACACTTCGTCCAGGTCCCAACGCGTGGGAGTGGCCTTCACCGGCCAAAGCGTCTCGTCCCAGCCGGAACCAAGAATCCATTCGCCGGCCCTGGATTCGCCGACCTTGGCCGCTACCTTGGACCGAAGCTCGTCGAGTGATTTCACGCCCGTGAGATCGAGGCTCAGTTTTGTCTGGCCTGCGTCGTCGAGGTGCAGGTGGGCGTCGTTGAACCCGGGCATGGTGAAGTGACCACCGAGATCGACGATTTGCGTTTGGGGGCCTTTAAACTTCTCAAGATCGAAGGTCTTGCCGACAGCAAGAATCCGGTCGCCCTTTACAGCGATCGCTTCGGTGCGCTCGATCGAGGCAAATTGAGCGTTGGCGGGTACGCCGGTGTAAACATTGCCGTGCACGAAGATAACGTCGGCCTTTGCTTTCGTGTCGGCGGCCGGCGTGGTGTCCTGCCCGGAACTCACGGAAGCTGCCAGAATCACAACAAGCACCGCTCCTACTAGACTGGCCTTGCCTGTCAGATTCATTCTCCCACCCCCGCGAGCGCCAACATGGTCAACAGGATTCGCTTCAGCCCCAGCTCGCGCCCGTTGGAATCGAACCACTCCTGCAACGTATGGGCTCCGCCGCCCGAACCTCCGCCGCCGATGGCGACCGCTTCCCTGCCCATGGACAGCGGAACGTTGGCGTCCGTGGAGGCACGCTGCACCTGCGCCACATTGCCCAACTGTGTGTCGACGGCGCGGACAATCTGCAAAATCCGTGCGCCCGGAGACAACTCACCCGCCGGCCGATTGCCGATCACCACTACTTCGCAACTCACCGCTGGTCGCTTTTGCGCAGCAGAACGCATCTCGGCTGCCATGGTTTCGTCGTCCACCGCGCGAGTCAGCGCTTGCCGCAACGATTGCTCCAGCCGCTCCATCTCGGTCATCGAGGTGGAACGGATGTCGACTTTCATGCTGGCCGACTCGGGAATCGAGTTCACCGAAGTACCGCCGCGAATCACGCCGATGTTGAACGTGGTCTTCGGGATTGCGGGAACGGTGGTCGCAGTAAATGTGTCGATTGCCCGGGCAAGGATCACGATCGGGTTGGGTGCGCCGAAGTCGCTCCAGGAATGGCCTCCCGGTCCGCGGACGATGACTTCGAAGCGCCGGCTTCCGAGGGCTTCCGCGACGATGGTATCGGCGCCGGCGCCATCAAGAACCAGGCTGTAGCCAATTGAATCCTTCCAGCGCGGAGTCGAGAAAATGTGGCGCATGCCGCGCAGGTCGCCCTCGCCCTCTTCTCCAACATTGCCGATGAAGACAAACGGCATCGCATGCCGGATTCGTACGGAACGCAACAAGGCTGCGATGCCCAACATGGCTGCAACTCCCGCGCCGTTGTCGGAGACTCCCGGACCAAAGACGCGACTTCCCTGATGACGAATGTTGAGCGGCGTGTTCGCCGGAAAAACCGTGTCGATGTGCGCGCTGAGGGAAACATAGCGGCGTCCGAAGCCGGGATGTGTACCGAAGACGTTGCCGACGTCATCGATTCGGACATCGTCCAACCCGACCTCGCGGAAGCGCTCCGCGAGCCAGGCGGCGCGAGCTGATTCTCCAAACGGGGGCGCCGCGATGCGTGCCATCTCCATCTGCCACTGCAGCAACTGCGGCTCGTTGGCACGGAACCAGTTGAAGGCCGAACGCACCTCGGGCGAGGCAGCAAGGCGCCCCACTTCGCGCTGAAGAACTTCCTTCGTCGCCGCGTGTGTCACTGCGGAGCCGGGATCGGACGAGTGGGTGCGCGATGGATCGGGGCTCATGGAAATGAATAGCGTCAGTGTACAACGCGTGGGGAATGTGTGGAGGTTACTGAAGACCGCTCTTAGCTCTCAGCTTCTAAACTGGTCGCTTTTAGAGAATGGCCCTGGACTGAGGGTCCAGCCAATCCGAGCGTGGAGTAATTCTCTGACGATCCAGGCTCTGACGATCGGGGCTGGTGAAAGATACCTTACCGACCGCGAGGTCCAGATGAACGCCGTCACTCCAGGGTTCTTCGCGACCCTCGGAGCCAGGATTGTGGCTGGACGAGACTTTAACGAACACGATGCGCTGGATGTCATGGCAGCAAATCAATCGATGCCGGTCAGTCAAAGTGGGCAGCGCGCGGTGATTGTCAACGAAGCTTTTGTAAAACGATATTTCGGAGGACGCAATCCTCTCGGCGCCCGCGTCGCTATGGGCGCCGCACCCGACGCCAAACCGGACAGCGAGATCGTCGGCGTCGTAGAAAACATCAGCTACCGTAAGGTTCGCGAACGGTGGGAACAAGCCTATTTTCCCGTCGGTACCGAACTGTCTGGCTCGAATTTTTACGTCAGGTTTCGTGGAACGCCCGAGTCTGCCTTTCGATCGATTCGGGCGATCCTTCGCGACGCCGATCCAGCGTTGCCAATCAGCTATTTCCGCACGCTGGACGAGCAAATCGACCGACCCTTGAACACAGAGCGTATGCTGGCGACACTTTCCAGCAGTTTCGGCACGCTGGCGCTGCTGCTCTCGTTGGTTGGCCGGTACGGCGTGATATCTTTTGCCGTGACCCAGCCTACGCGCGAGATCGGTATTCGAATGGCGCTGGGGGCTACACGCCTTTCTACCATCTGGCTGGTGCTCCGGGATGCGTTGGTGATGATCGCCGGGGGAACCGCGATCGCGCTACCTTGCGTCTGGGCATGGGGCCGTCTTGTTGAATCGCAGCTATACGACGTCAAACCGACAGATCTGGTAACGATACTGGCAGCAACTTTGGTTCTGTGCCCGACTGCACTAGGCGCAGCACTCATTCCCGCCCGCCGCGCGTCGGTGGTCAGCCCTACTGATGCGCTTCGATTCGAATAGTGAGTAGTGGGTCGGAGAGCGAAGTAGTGACGCACGCAGCCGAGGGACCTGTGTCTTCCCAAAGCTATCAGGAGAGTGGCTGATTTCGTCTCGGTGTGAGCGCCCGGGCTCGGCGACTCTTAGTGCGACCCGGCCTAATGCCGCTTACAGCGCTGTTCTACGGCTTTCACCAGCTTCTCGGTCGCGGGAACAGCAATTCCGTGGCGGACGCCGTCGCGGAGGATGGGGCCAGCGATGGCGTCCAGTTCTGGCGGATTGCCTCGCGCCACGTCCTTCTGCATGGAACTGCGCATGCCGTAGGGCGCGCCGGTCATGCGCGTGAAGACGATGTTCGCGTCGACTCTCGCCCCCTCAGCGGTGGCTACGGCACAGGCTTCGCGGACGCATGACTGCCACTGAGCTTTCCATTCGGGGTTGCTCATGACGCCGCCGACCGGCTGATCAAATGCTGTTGTGCACAACGCGATCGGCGCCAGGAAGACCGCTTTGGTCCACATGAGAGTGGGCTCGTCGTCAATGAAGTTGCATTCGAAGCCGAGCTTCCGCAACGGATCGAGGGTTGGGCCTAGTAGAGGCCGGGCGGCAGACGACACATTCAGAATCGCAAATGGCGAGCGGTGGATGATGTGCCCGGGCGCAACCCGCTCGGATTCGACCGCAATCGTTGCCGGGATGACGCGGCTCGCACCGTAGCGCTTTCGGAGCAACGCGATATGGTCGATGCCGTTGAGCAGAGGCACGATTGCGCCGATTTTTTCTGGGTCGGTGATGGATTTAAGCGACTCCTGTAACTGCGTGGCTTTTACCGCAATCCACAACACGTCGACCGATGGCACTTCGGCGCTGCGCTCCACGGGCACGGAGAAATTTCCGAACGGGCTTTCCAGGTTGAGCTGCCCGGGATACGAGGCGAGCGACTCGCTGCGCAATATCAGCGTCGCGGAGCCACCCAGTTGGGCGAGCGAGGCGCCGATGAGGCCGCCCACACCGCCTACGCCGAGAATCGCGTGCTTAAGTTTGTCGGGCATGGGAAGAGTGTACCGTGTGATCCTTCTGAAAGCCGGGTCCCGTCTACAATGTGCCCTTTCCAAAACTGGGCTGTCCCAGAATCCGCCTTGCAGAACCTGTTCTGATTCAACCGGGGCGGACCAATGCGTCCGCCGCTACACGGAGCTCGGCAGAGAAGCGATCAGGCGGGAGTTCCGGGCGCTTGCACGCACTCGAGAATCTCGGCTTCGCTCAGGGTGTGGTCGCTTTGCTTGGCGCGTTGATAAATACGGTCGACGAGTTCGTCAGAGGCGGGGATCTTGTGGCGCTCCAGCCAGAACAGCACGTTCGATTTGCCGCTCATGGGACCGATGTCAATGATCTGGTCCATGCCAAAGACGTGGGAAGGGACGCCCGAGTAGACAGTATTGGCCAGCACTACGTCATTCTTGTGATAGGCCTTGATGATCGCCGCCGCGTGGACGCCGGTGGCGGTGCGGAAGGCGTCGTCGCCGACAACCGGATAGTTCCGCGGGATGGGCACGCCAGTCGCGCGCGACACCGTCTCGCAATATTGCTTCAGCTTGGTCAGGTCCTGATTCTCCCAAGGAGCGATTCCCATGAGCTTGAGATTGACCAGCATCTGATCGATTTGGGTATTGCCGACGCGCTCGCCTAATCCGATCGCACAGCCGTGCACGGAATTTGCGCCGGCGATGATTGCTGCCATGGAATTGGCGATGGCCAGCCCTCGATCACTGTGGCCGTGCCAGTCGACGCGGATTTTTGCTCCGGAGGGCTTCACCACTTCCTCGATCACAAAGCGGACCAGGGCCAGGGCACCCATTGGCGTCGCATGGCCGGCAGTGTCGCAGATGCAGATGGCACGCGCGCCGCATTCGATTGCGGTTGTGTAGAGACGCTTGACGGTTTGCGGATCACAGCGGCTCGTGTCTTCGGTGACGTACATGACGTCGAGTCCAAGCGAAACTGCGTACTTGACGGCCTTCTCGGTCGTTTGCAGGAGGAAGTCGTCGGTCCATCCTTCGGTGAACCGGCGGATCGGGCTGGAGCCAATGAACGTCGCGGCCTCGATGCGCAGGCCGGTTTCCTGCACAATCTCGGCGATGGGGTGAATGTCGTTTTCGTGGGTGCGCGCGGCGCAATTGGCCTGGATCTTCAGCTTGTGCGCCGCGATCTCGTGGGCTAAAGCGGTCACTGCTTCAACCGCGCGCTGCCCGGCCCCGGGTAACCCGAGATCCAACGAATTGATTCCCAGCGCCTCCATCAGGTGAAGGATCTCGATCTTCTCGGGAATCGATGGATCTCGAACGGAGGGCGACTGCAGCCCGTCGCGCAGGCTCTCGTCATTGAGCAGAACCGCGCCGGAAGGCTTTATCCCTGGGGGGACATTCTTGTTCCAGTCGTAGATTAGGTCGGAGGTGTTCATGAAAACCGCTTTTAGCTCTTAGCCTTTAGCCCTTAGCTGAGTAATCGGCATAAACAGCCGATATGAACCATGATGTACAGCAGATCCCCAGCATCAAAGCCCAGACGACACAAGCTAGAGGCTACGAGCTAATGGCTAAGAGCTTGTTTTATTCTCCTTCGGCGGCAGCGTCAGTCCAAACACGGAAATCATTCCTTTGCCGGCAACGTTCGTCTTGTTCTCTCCGGGAGTGGGCAGGTAGAGTGCTTTGCAATTTTCGCAGCGATAGACTTCGGCATTTGATCCATAGGCCTTCTCGACGTCGCCGCACTCGCGTTCCACCAGGTCGGTCATGTAGAACCAACGCTTCAGATGGCCACCGCAGAACTTGCCTTTGGCATCTTTTTCGTTGCAGGCGCGCTGGCCTTCTTTCTTGATCTTGACTTTGTGGTTTTGCAGTTGGGGAACATCGTGAGATCCGGTAGTGGTCACTTCGCCAGTCGCCAAAGGACATACCCTCGTTCGAGCGGCCGGTGGGCCGCCGGATTCAGCTTGATGGGCTCATTGTAACCTGAGCGGTGAGCAGTGAGCTATGAGCAGAGTGCTTAGTGGCTCAGTGCTCAGTGGGCTACGTGAAGCGGATGAATCCTTTGCGGCCAGTAATTCGTCATTCCGCTTACACTGAGTTGTGGAGGCGAGGATGGCGAAGAAGGCAAAACTTTCCCCAGAGGGCGGTCCGGAAGGATCACTTGTGGCGCGGCCCGGAGCTGTGAGCCGCGTCAATGCACGGCATTACCGCTGGGGAGATGACTGCGATGCGTGGCATCTCGTGAAAGATCCGCAGTTCACGGTGATTGAGGAACTAATGCCTCCGGGATCGGCGGAGGTGCGGCACTACCACAAGAAGGCGCAGCAGTTTTTCTACATCCTGGCAGGGGAAGCGATAATGGAGGTGGAGGGCGATCCGGTGTTGGTGCCGGCCGGCAGCGGGATTCACATCATGCCGGGCGTGTGGCACCAGATTCGGAATCCTTCATCGAGCACGTTGCGGCTGCTGGTGATCTCGCATCCGCCGAGTCATGGGGACAAGTGGACAGAGTGACAGTCTGCACTTTGTTCAGTTGACGTTCCCAGGAGCATATCCGCCAAGCGCAACCATCCGGTTATTTTTCGCAATTATTGATGAGCGAACACGGCGTGAATTTGATGGCTATCGCGATTCCGCCGCCGTGGCCACTTGTCCGTGGTGAGCGTTTGAGCCGAAAGGGACACAAGCGTGGATGGTCGTTCCGCGATCGGGTTGGGAGTCGATAGAAAGCGTTCCGTCTACGAGTCGCATCCGCTCCTTCATGCTGGTGAGCCCTAGTCCTCGGCCCAGCAACGCTGCGCTGACGTCAAAGCCTTTGCCGAGGTCGCTGACCACCAGATGAATCTCATCCGTTGCAGCCCAGAAGTTCACTTCAAAGTGCTTCACCCCGCTATGCTTCGCGGCGTTGTTCAGGGCTTGCTGCAGTATCCGGAAGAGGCAGAGTGAAGTTTCCGGAGAAACATCAGTTGGCAGATCGTGACTTCTGAAGGTGATTTCGACTTTCTCGTGCTCACGGAACTCGGTGCAGAAGCTCTTCGCAGCTACCAGCAGCCCCAGATGTTCCAGCTTCGACGAGTGCAGTTGGTGCGACATGGTGTGGACATTCGTCAGAAGTTCCAGGACCTGCTTTCGCAATTCCTGTATGCCGGTGCGAAGGTCATCGTTGCCGGCGTTGCTTTCGAGTTCCTCGTGCTGGAGGCTCAACATGGTGAGACGTTGAGCGATGTCGTCGTGAAGCTCTCTCGCGATTCGGGTGCGCTCCTGCTCTTGTGCCTGAATCAATTTCCGGCTCATCCCTGAAAGAGCCTCTTCTGCGGTCTTGCGGACGGTATTGTCCAAAGACACACCAATCATGCGCTCGGGGATGCCGCTCTTCGCGTAGTGGAACTTGCCGCGAGATTCCAGCCAGCGAACGCTTCCGTCAGGCCGGACGATGCGGAACTCAGGCGCGAATACCTTGTGGTTCTCCCGCGCATCTGCCAGTGCTTTGGAAACTTGCTGCCGGTCGTCGGGATGCACGCAATGAATAAACCAATCCACGCTCCCGGCATACACGCTCGAGGGGATGCCGAAGGTGGATTGCAGGTCGCCGAACCACACGCCTCGCCCGCTCTTGACATTCCATTCCCAGACCACTGCAGTTCCAGCTTGCATTGCCAGCTGCAGGCGGTCATTTGCGAGATCAAAGTGGGAAGCCAGTTCCCGCTTGCTCAGGTATTCCTTTATGTAGGCGGCACTCGCCAGACAAACGATCATTGCGACAGCGAATACGACGCGAAGGGTACGCAGCCGGTCGTCTTCGTTGCGCTTGAGAAGTTCCCATACGACCGGGACAGAAAATGCCACGACCACTAACATGGCCCACGCAGATGCTCTTGAGTCTTGTCCTCCTTCCGATTGCGTTGCTTTTATTTCCGGATGAGGCGCCTGCCATGCACTTAGCGGTATCCACACAAACCAGCAAACGGACGCGATCAGGCCCAGGCCATAGAGCTTACCGTTGACGTATCCGCCCAGGTAATCCATCGCGAGATTGGCGATGGCTGAACTTAGGGCATAGAGCGTGGAGGCACCCAGTAAATGAAAGCAAATTGATTTCCAAGGCGCCTTCACCCGGGGGAGTAAGAATCCCACAACTACGATGAGCGCAAGATTTTCACAGAGATACAAAACGTCGAAGCGCCAGGCATAGCTGAGGGTAGAGGCGCTCGCGAACAGGTACTGATAGGGAAACACCGCGTAACCATAAAGAAGAACCCAAAAACAACTCACGAGGACAGCGTTCAGGATTGTCGCGTATGGTTTGCGATCCTCTGAGTGGGGAACGGTAGCCGCAGCCGCGGTGAGAACCGCTACATGGAGAAACAGCAACGAATCGGCAATCGAATCAGCCGGCACATCAACGTGTCGACCGAGCTCGTAGTAGAGTTGAAGGCCTTCATTCATTCCCCAAAGGCCGAAGCCGAGGGCGAGCAACGACCAGAAGGGACGATCTCCTGACACGTTCCGCAGAGCATTTCGGATCGCGAAACCGGTCGCCAAGATCAGGAGAAGGAAATAACTGAAACCACTGTAGGAGATAACGAAGGAGCCTGGCTTCACCGCCAGCGAAAGGACAGCCTTGATTACCACCATCCCGATGAGGGCAGCAGGCCAGGAAGATACTCCCAGACTCTTTCCGGAAATTGCAAACGGTCGTGTCGTCACGCGAGCGAAAGCCTTTATACACCAGCTTTCTGGGCGGAACAATACGGACCTTGGATCGCCATAATGTTTGTGTTTGCACAGGAAAATTGCGGTGAGGACTTAGCGCGAAAGCCGGCACGTTGTCGAAAAATCCTGAATCAATGCACGCAAACCGATCAAGGGTCTGAGGGCTTGGTGGGTGCGGGCGATTATAGCCGCTTGCGCCACAGGGTTCGGCTGGCTCGCAGGGCGCCGCGTAATCTCCTAGTCAGGCTGGCGGCGAACTGCAGGTCCAGGAAGCCTTCCATCTGACGGCGAAAATTCTCGCCATAGCCGTACCACCACACTTTCTTCATGGTGGCCATCTGGTCGGTATCGATGTACTTTACACGGACCATTTCTTCCAGGCCGAAGCGGCCGTGAGTGCGGCCGATCCCGCTGGATTTGACGCCGCCGTGCGGGGCTTCGCTGATGCCGAAACAGGAGATCGCGTCGTTGATCATCACCGTGCCCGCGTGAAGGTGGCGAGCCAGACGCTCGCCGCGTTCGGAATCGCGCGTGAAAATGCTCGCGGCTAGCCCATATTCGGAATCATTGGCCAGGCGGATGGCTTCGTTTTCGGTATCGAACGGCATGATGGGCAGCACCGGGCCGAAAGTTTCTTCGCGCATGATGCGCATCTCGTGGGTTACGTCGGCCAGGACCGTGGGACGATAGAAGTTCTTCCCGAGCTCCGTATAACGCGATCCTCCCACCAGAACTCGCGCTCCAGCGGACTTCGCGTCCTCCACGTGCGCTTCCACGGTACGCATCTGGCGTTCATGAATCAACGGGCCGACATCGGTCTCGCGATCTTCGCCATGGCCGACGCGCAGCTTCATGGTCTTCTCCGTGCAGGCGGCAACGAACTTCTCGTACAAACTGCGATGAGCGTAGCAGCGTTCGACCGAGAGACACGCTTGCCCGGCGTTCACGAAAGCTCCCCAGACGGCGGCGCTTGAGGCGACGTCGAGGTCGGCGTCGTCGAGCACGAGCAGGGGGTCTTTGCCGCCGAGTTCGAGAACCACTGGAAGCAGACGTTCGGCCGCTGCGGCAGCGATGCGCTTTCCGGTGCCGACGCTGCCGGTGAAGACCAGTTTGTCGATGGGCGAGCGCGCCAGTGCGGCTCCGGCTGGGCCCTCTCCAACCACAACTTGAAATACGTCGTGCGGTACACCGGAGGCGTGGAGCAGCGACGCGAGTTCCCGCGCGACCAGAGGCGTTAGTTCTGAAGGCTTCAGCACAACCGTATTGCCGGCCACAAGCGCCGCCAGCGTTTCGGTCGCCGGAATCGAGAACGGATAGTTCCACGGGGAAATGATGCCGATGACTCCGTACGGCTCGCGAACGAGGCGTCCTTTTTTCAGCTTGGTCGCGATGTTGCCGTGAGGCAGAGATTCGTCGCGGAGCAGAGGAAACGTGTTGCCAATCAGAAAGCGGGCGGCATCGAGGACGACCAGAACTTCGGTAACGAGCGCTTCGGCCACGGGCTTGCCGGCTTCGCGGGTGATCGCGTCCGCAATTTCTGACTTTCGCGCGTGAAGGTTCCGTTGAACCTCGCGGATGATTGCGAGACGACGTCTTAGGCCTAGAAGTGCCCATGCGGGCTGAGCGGCGCGAGCGCGTTCTACGGCCGCGACAATTTCGCGATCGGTGGCGCACTGCAGTTCCTGCAGGACCTCGCCGGTCGCGGGATTGCGGCAGGTAATGGAGCTGGCGGCGATTTGCACATCAGTGGCCATGGTGAAATGGTAATGCAGGAATCGTAAACTTTAACGTATTTCAACTGGGTGAAAGAGTCGACCTCGGGGGCTAAAGCCCCAATTACAGGGAGCGCAAACCGCAGTACTGAAGCGCTGCGCCACCCACGACTTGGGACACCCCAGGCACCATCCAGATTTTGACACCCAAGTCCTGCGCCATCCGAGTCGGGTTTCAGGTGCCGCGCCTGCAGTCGGTTGCGGAAACGCTCTGCTGCTTGCGATACGCTCCTGCGGCGGAGCTTTGCTCCGCGGACCGCCGAGGCGGCAGTCCCTACGCGAGCTTCTCATAATCCACGCCTACGAGGTATAGGCCTGCTCCCGGCGCTGTGGCGCCTGCCGCGGAGCGTTGGCGTGCTTCAAGGATTCGGGTCACCTCATCGACTGGCAGCGTTCCTCTGCCGACCAGAATAAACGTGCCTACCAGATTGCGGACCATATGGTGCAGGAATCCTGAACCACGAACGGTGTACACGAACTCATCCCCTGTCCGCTCCCATGCGGACGAAAAGATCGTGCGCACATTGTCGACCGGTTCACCTTCCCTGCTCCGTTCCGGATCGACCGCCGCAAAGGAAGTGAAGTCATGTTCGCCCACGACCCGCGCCGACGCCAGCGTCATTTTCTCTTCATCCAGCGGATACGGGTAGTGCCACACGTAGCGCGCCAGGAACGGCGGGCAGATCGGACCGCGATAGATACGATATCGGTACGTTTTTCCCCGGGCCGAATGGCGCGCGTGGAACTCAGGCGCCACTTCTTTCACTTCGAGCACCCGCACCGAGACGGGCAGGATGTCATTCAGTGCCTTTTGGAAATTTTCGGTGGGCACGGGCGAAAATGTGACAAATGTCACATTTTGCGCGAGCGCATGCACTCCCGCGTCGGTGCGGCCGGAGCCCTGGGGCAACACTTTTTCGCCGGTAACTCGTCCAATGGCCGAGGCGAGTGTCCCCTGCACGGTCGCTGCGTCAGGCTGCACCTGCCATCCGGAGAATTCCGACCCATCATAAGAGAGGATCAATTTGAGGTTCCGCACTCGAATTTTCGAGTCCGGCGGCGTACTCGACTCATCGAACTCACTTACGCTCATGCAGGCGATCCTGTTCGACGTGGCAGAGACCAGAGGGCATATCGGGGTTCGGTCAGATATACTAAACCGTTTTCACAGAATCCTGGCTTCGAGTAAGACCGCTTCTCATGAGGCTGGGGCGGGAATCCCGTACGTCCGCCAGCAAAGTGCAAGAGCGGGACGGAGGAAGGCCGTTTTCGTCCCAGCTTTGAGGAACCTTCCACCGCTTCTTTGCGTATCAATGCCTGAGCAGAATTATTTTTAAGGGTCGAACCGTTGAATCAGGGAAGAACCTGTTTTTTCGTAACAAAGCCTTAATCAACGTGGTTTTTACGATCGGAGATGAGTAGATGCCATTTGCACCTATAAGCTCGACAATCCGGCTCGCCGCCACGGCAAGTTTTTTGGCGACCCTGACCATGGCTTGTTGGGGACAGGAGGGACCCCCAGCAGCGCCGACCCCGCAAAATACTCAGAATGTCATTCATGGGCCGGTTGTGGATTTCACCAAGCCGGCGCCGCATTTTCCCAATCCCATCGCGCCCTACAAGCCGCGGAGTGTAGCGGAGCCGAATCTTGCCAACACCTCACGGATTGATTCGCTGATGAAGGACGGCAAACTGTCTCTGTCATTGAATGATGCCATTGCCCTGGCTCTCGAAAACAATCTCGATATAGCCATCCAGCGGTACAACCTGAACATCGCGGATACCGACGTTCTTAGGGCCAAAGCCGGCGCTCAGATTCTGGGTACTCCTACCGGAATTGTGCAGAACACTCCGGGTGGCGGCGTGGGCGGAATCGGGTCGCAGGTGGGTACCGGCACGGGTGGCACTTCTCTTGGAGCGGGTGGAGCCGGCGTGGGCGTCGGCGGTATTGTCGGTTCCACTGCTGGTGGACTCTTTGGGCCGCTTATCACCAGCTTCGATCCGGAAATTACCGGGACTTTCCAAAGCGATCACGCCAGTTTCATTCCCACCAGTCCGTTTCAGGGAAGCTACCAGGGAACGACCACGGCGAATTTTCAGTACATACAGGGCTTCCACTGGGGCACCAACATTTCCGTCGGGTTCAACAATAGCCGGGCGTCGTCGAACAGTGGTTTCCAGTCGGTGAGCCCGGCGTTGAACTCCAATTTTCAATTCAAACTGACGCAGCACCTGTTGCAGGGCTTTGGCCTGCCCGCCAACACCCGTTTTATTCGCATCGCGAAAAATAACCGCGAGCTCTCGGATGTCGCATTCCGTTTACAGATCATCACCACCGTCGATCAGATCGAAAACATGTACTGGGATCTGGTCTATGCGTACGAGAACATGCGAGTGCGGCAGGAGTCGTTGGCGTTCTCTCAAAAGACTTTCTCTGATACGAAGAAGCAGGTGGAAATTGGGAGCCTGGCTCCGATCGAGGCCGTGCGGGCGCAGAGTACTGT
>Ga0126373_10001433_pt1 | contig 16976 bp, 19 predicted proteins | sample PanSoiMetPlot_11_FD_92545 | JGI IMG/M metagenome (GOLD analysis project Ga0126373, IMG submission 92545) | Tropical forest soil microbial communities from Panama - MetaG Plot_11 | ecosystem: Environmental > Terrestrial > Soil > Tropical forest > Bulk soil | place: Panama | collected 2016-02-17 | reverse complement strand
GAATGCTGTTAAGTCCCAATGGACCGTAAGGAAAAGGAACTTTAGTCAGCTCCTGGGCCCAAAGGACCAGCGGTATAAGCAGCGCGCACAGAAGTGCAATGAAAAATTGTGAAACCTCACCTGCAAAAAAAGGGCCTCCATTGATCATAGTCGCCCTCCGCGCGATATCCACGCGTCGTGGAATCAGTTCTTCTCGTCGCATAAAGATTGTCTAAATGCCAGACTTCCGTCGATCAGTGTCGCGCCGCCCTTGTCATGGGTCGACCAATAGACTATGCATCGGAATAGTACCAGGGAGGAGGGTCTTCATGCCGACGCTGCAATTGAAAGACGTCGAAATATATTACGAGGTTCATGGCGAAGGACCGCCAATGGTTCTTCTTAGCGAAACCGCCTGCGATGGCGAGGTCTGGAAGATCTATCAGGTACCGGAATTCTCCAAGGATCACCGGGTGATTATCCACGATTATCGTGGCACAGGCCGCTCCGGCAAACCTTCCATCGACTACACCACCAAGATGTTTTGCGAGGACTTGGTTGCGCTGATGGATCATCTCAAGGCGGACGATGCAATCGTTATCGGTCACTCGATGGGCGGAAGGGTAGCGCAGCTCCTGGCTCTCGATTATCCCAAAAAAGTGAAAAAGCTGATTCTCGCTTCCACAGGCGCGCATTATCCGTTGACGAAAGGTTTGCCACTAAAGATTTGCCAAGAGATGATCGAGTGGGGCTATGAAAAATACGAGCGCGACCACACAATCTTGGTTGGCTGGACCGAAGACTATGTGAAGCAACACCCGGAGAAAATTGAAGCCTATCTAAAAGTACGGATGACCAACCTCTGCCCGGTGGAGTTCTATTTGCGCCACGTATTGGCGCGCCAGAGCCACGATACCAGCGGGCGTCTCGGTGACATTCGAGTGCCGACGCTCATTCTGGTTGGAGAAGATGACAGAAACATGACCAGTGAAATTAATCACCGGATGTCATCCGACATTCTCGCGCGCGGAATTCCCAATTCGAAGCTTATTTTGCTCAAAGACGAAAGACACAGCTACTTCTTTGCCAATCCGGACGCGGCGCACAAAGCTATCCGTGAGTTTATCAAGACTTAGTGATCCAGAGGCGGGTGTAAGGCGAGATCATGAATACAGCGCGCGGCTTTTTTCATTTGATCCGAATTTCTCTCACGGTGTTTGCGACAATTTGTCCATTTGATGTTGCGGCGGAGTCGGCGAACGCTGCTTCCTCCATTGACGACCTTTTCCGCAAGGCGGGGATCAGCAAAATTAGCCTGGGCGCTGCTGCCGATTTTGCGCTGCGAGATTTGAGCGGCAACACCGTTACGCTGGGTAGCTATCGCGGCAGCCCGGTTTTATTGAATTTTTGGGCGACGTGGTGCGGTCCGTGCCGCGAAGAAATGCCTTCGATGGAGCGACTGCACCGGCAACTTGGTGGCCAGGGGCTTACCCTGTTGGCCATTAATCAAAAGGAGAGCGTTGCCAAGGTGGCGAACTTCATGAAGAGCTATGGCTTGACTTTCCCAGCGTTGCTCGACATGGACGGCAGGGTTTCGTCCGCTTACCGGGTTTGGGGACTGCCGACAACTTATTTGATCGATGCCGCTGGACGGCTCATCGGGATGAAGTCCGGTCCCAGGGACTGGGCATCGCGCGAGGCCATCGATGTCGTCAGGAGGCTTGGAGGGGAGGGCAGCAACTCGACGGGAGCCACAATGTCTTTGCTTACGGGGCCAGTCGAAACTTTGCCCGCGAGCCTCCGGGTGAAACCCGCCGGAGGCTTGCTTCACGGACAGCAAGATGCGCAATCGGAGTTTATCGCGCAACTTGGAAGTGGGGAAGATGTTACCCTCCTCGGTAAAGCATCCGGAGCCGTCGGGGTGTGGTACATGATCAAATCCAAAACTGGCGCTGTCGGTTGGATAAAAGCGAATGATCTCGAAGAAACAACGAAGACAAAATAAAAGTGGTTTACACTCTTCGCAGTTAATCTTCCCCTGAATCAATTTCCGGCACAGAGTCGCTATATGCCAAAATTGTAGCACTCGTGAAGAAAACCGTTGTTTAATCGTTATGGAAAATGATCCAGTAGAAATTCTGCTTATCGAGTCACTTATCGTAGAATGGGCCTTGCTCTGCCATTGCTTTCCACTGAGTGCTTCTTTGTTTGTTGACTAGCTCGATTGATTCGCCTCCTCGACAAAGTCTAATATCAACAAAACTTTGGTTCGTAATTGAGTCAAGTAGGGATCCGGGAGCACGCCGAGCTTGCGCCGCAGACGACGATTATCGATGGACTTGAGCTGATCCACTAAAACGTCCGACGCTCGACTCAGCCCTGACACTCCTTTCGGCAGAGCCACGCGCAACGGATTTTCAAATCCAGCAGTCTTTGTCGTCAACGGACAAACTATGGTGGACGGATGGAAGCGGTTCAGGGCGTCCGTCTGCACCACCACGACCGGGCGCACCTTACCTGGTTCCGTGCCGAAACGGGGATTTAAGTCGGCCACATAAAGATAACCATACTGCGGTGTCATCGCTCGTCAGGGAGATCTTCGAGGAGCTCGGTCTCTTTAAGATATTCCAGGTGAGAGGCGCCCAGGCGCCGCGAAGCTTTGCGATATTCCCGCTCCAACAGCTTCCGGGAATAGAGCGCATTATAGTGGCTTATGGCTTGGCGCAAGTAGGTATTGCGAGGTACCTTGAGCCTCTTGCGGATCTTTTCTGCTGCCAGATAGGTGGGCTCATCGAGCTTCAAAGAAAGGGCTTTGGCCATCGAAAGACCTCCGATTAAATCTGGTATTACCAAAAGTATATCCTGCCCCCGAGGATGTCAATTACACCTGTAAGGTAGAGATCAGCAGCAAAATTGGCTAAGCTTTTCGGAGTTGTGGCTCGAGGGGACGGGCTCTAATTTACGGAGACTGTGAATGGTAAAGCGAATACCCACGCAGCTTGAGAAGCACGGGCGTGTGCGGCTCGATGATTACTATTGGCTGCGGGAGCGGGATAACCCGGAAGTCATTGCTTATCTCAATGCCGAAAACGCTTATGCGGAAAAGGAGATGGCGCACACGAAGGGTTTTGAAGAAAAGCTCTTCGAGGAGATCAAGGCCAGGTTCAAACAAACCGACATGTCGGTTCCCTATAAACGCGACGACTACTTCTATTATACGCGCTACGAGGAGGGAAAAGAGTATCCGATCTATGCGCGCAAGCGTGGATTATTGGAACAGCCGGAAGAGATCATGCTTGATGTCAACGTTTTGGCTCAAGGACATGAGTTCTTTTCCGTGGGCGGGTCTGCGGTCAGCTCGGGCCAGGACATTCTGGCTTACGCCGTCGATACGCAGGGGCGAAGAGTCCACACGACTTACTTCAAGAACCTTAAAAGCGGTGAAACTCTTCCCGACGTGCTTACGGAAGTGACCGAAAACCTAACCTGGGCCAACGACAACAAGACGCTTTTCTACGCTAGGCAGGATGCGACAACGTTGCGCGCGTATCAGATTTGGCGCCACGTGCTGGGCACGGATCCATCTCATGACCAACTGGTCTTTCAGGAGGACGATGAGACATTTGTAACTTATGTGTTCAAAACCAAAACCAAGAAGTACTTGATGGTGGTCTCTGCTCAGACCGTGAGTCAGGAGTATCGCTATCTCGATGCCAATGATCCCTATGGAGATTTCAGAATCTTTTTACCGCGGGAGAGAGACCATGAGTACCACGTGGACCATTTTGAAGACCGCTTTCTCATTCGCACCAACGATCAAGCTAAGAACTTTCGCCTGATGACCACGGCGACCGATAAGCCGGGAAGAGAACATTGGCGCGAGCTTATTCCGCATCGGGCCGATATCTTTCTGGGCGATTTCGAAATCTTCAGGGATCATCTGGCGGTGGAAGAAAGACAACGTGGGCTGACGCAAATCCGGGTCGTTCCCTGGAGCGACAGGGAAGAACATTATCTCGAGTTTCAGGAGCCGGCGTACCGCGCTCATATCGGGAACAATCCCGAGCTTGACACAACGGTTCTGCGCTTCGAATACACATCCATGAAGACGCCGTTGTCGATTTGCGATTATGACATGGTGACGCGTCAGCGAACCTTATTGAAGCAGGAGGAGGTGTTGGGTGGCTTCAATGCGGACAATTACGTGACGGAGCGCCTCTATGCGCGCGCCGCCGATGGCACGGAAATTCCCATTTCCATCGTTTATCTCAAGGGGACGAAAAGAGACGGCAAAAACCCTCTGCTGCTCTACGGTTACGGCGCGTATGGTTTCAGCATCGATCCGGCGTTTGCCTCCCCGCGCTTGAGTCTCATCGACCGCGGGTTCGTGTATGCCATTGCGCACGTGCGCGGCGGTCAAGAATTCGGCCGGTCCTGGTACGAAGAGGGCAAGCTGCTGAACAAAAAAAATACCTTCACGGACTTCATCGCCTGCGCGGAGCATTTGATCCGCGAGCAATTTACCAGTCCACAAAAGCTTTTCGCCATGGGCCGCAGCGCCGGCGGCTTGTTGATGGGCGCGGTGACCAATATGCTGCCTGGTCTCTTCAACGGCATTGTCGCCGAAGTCCCGTTTGTCGACGTTGTCACGACTATGCTTGATCCATCCATCCCGCTAACGACCGGAGAGTACGAGGAGTGGGGCGATCCAAATCAAAAGGAGTACTACGACTATATGTTGTCCTACTCGCCGTACGATAATGTCGAAAAAAAAGCGTATCCGAATCTGCTCATTACCGGCGGGTTGCACGATTCGCAGGTCCAATACTGGGAGCCGGCAAAATGGGCCGCCAAGTTACGCGAGCTTAAGACCGACCAAAACCGGCTGCTGCTGAAAACTAACATGGAAGCCGGCCACGGCGGCGCCTCCGGTCGCTTCAGGCGCCATCACGAGACGGCGTTCTCGTATGCTTTCTTGCTGGATCTCGCGGGAATCAAAGAGTAAGGCTAGCTTCTACAGAAGGTTTGTCATCTGCTGAGGTCTTTGCACCTCCCGACCGCGGACAGCCGACCGCAGCTCTTGGATTGTCCCGAATTGTCGTCGACGATGCGAGGGGTCTTATTTTCCCGGCATCAAGATCTCTTTGAGTTTCGCTACCTCTTTGGGCTGGAGCTTGAAAAAGCTCAAGGCGATTTTTTCCACTTCGGCGCCGGAGAGAGGATTGATCGAGAGGCTGGCTTTGTTCATCTCCGCCACGAACTCGGGATCTTTCATGGTTGCGAGAAAAGCGCCGCGCATTATCTCCACCCGGTCCTTCGGAGTACCGGGCGGGAGGGCATAGGCTCTTAGAATCGCGGCTGAATTCAAAATCCCCGCGCGGATAATTTCACGGCCTTCTTCGGTCTTCGCGTGTTCCAGGACATTAGGAACGTTGGCGAGGTCCGGCAGTCTCTGTGGGTTTACTTGCAGCACAACGTTGACATCTCCCGACTCCAGCCCCTTGCGCCATGTCACTTTGATCGACTCCCAAGTCCAGCAGCCTCCGGCGATCTCTCCCGCGTCAGCGGCCAGGCGGATCTGCGACGTTCCTTTGTACCCTTCGACAAGCTGAATCGGCAGCCCTAGAACTGCCTTCAAGACCCGCGGCACGTCGGAATCGTTCGCGCCGGGCGCCTCGCCTCCGAGCTTCACGGGCTCCTTGGCGGCAAACCATTTTTCCAAACTCGTTATGCCACTCGCTTTGGTCAGAGCACAGGCAGTCGAATCCTGTACGGGCACTCCGAGCCATTCGAACTTGCGCGCGTCGAATTCCACTCCTTTGCTTTCGAATAGCTGCTGCTGTATGAGCGAGCCGATAAAGTTTCCGATCGTAAGCCCGTCCGGTTTGGCGCGGTTGTAGAGGTCGTTCGCTGCAAGGAGGCTTCCGGCACCGGCCATGTTATCTACCACGATGGAGGGATTGCCGGGTATGTGCTTTCCCAGATGGCGGGCGATGGCCCGGGCATACGTATCAAACCCTCCGCCGGCAGCGAAGCCGACGACTATCCGGACGGTTTTGCCTTTATAGAACTGCTGTGCTGATGCCGATGCGCCTCCGGTAAGAAAAATTGCAACAAAAGCGGCCGCGAAGAGAAGTTTTCTGCTCATGGATGTCTCCTTGCCTCCGAGAAAAGGGGGCGCGACAGTCAATTCACAACAACTTAGTAAAAAAGCTCGACCGTGGTCAATACGAATGTGGACATTCAACGAATCCCTTGTGGCGCCACTTCAACGTCTTCGTCATCGACCTTGCAACCAAAAGTTCCAAGCTGTTAAGGTGTACAGCCGACCCGCTGCGAACAGGAATCAAAGAGAAGCAGCGATGAAAATCGAACTTTATGGAAACAGGAGAGGCCCATGAAAGCTCAAATCGGCTGCATTTGCTTTGTCCTTCTTTCTCTCACGAATTCCGCCAGCGCTCAGGGAAAGCTCGAGAAGGAGAAAATTCGCATCGGCTATGCAGCCCGGGTAGTGGCTCATTCCATACCATACCTGGCAGCGCAGGCGGGGCTTTTCCGTGAAGAGGGCCTGCAAGTGGAAGTTGTGCAGACGGCCGGAACTGTAGCACCCATGGCCCTCATTGCCGGCGAGGTGGATTTTTCCATCATGTCGGCATTTCTCCTCATTCCCGTCTCTGTTCAAGGTGGCGACGTCATCATGCTGGGCGCATTCGGGCGCTACGCCACCATGACCCTAATATCCCGCTCTGAAATTCGGACAGCTGAAGAACTCAAAGGGAAGATAGTCGGGCTGCAACGCCCAGGGGATGCAACCGAAATCAATGCCCGCTTCGCCCTCCGCCATTTAGGACTCGATCCTTCCAGAGATGTGTCGTTTCTCTATCTCGGCAGCAACGAGCTCATGTGGCCGGCGCTGCAGACAAAAAAGGTCGCAGCCACTGTTCTGCAACCGCCTTGGACATTGCTTGCGCGCAAGTCGGGAATGAACTTTCTCGTCGACCTTTCCGATCTGAAGATCGAATACCAGGGCTCCACCTTGGCCAGCCGTAGACTCTTCATCAGGGACAACCCTAATCTTACTCGCCGAGTGCTTCGCGCCATCGCGCGCGGCGTTTATTTCTTTTATAGCCGAAAAGAGGAAACGCTGCGCATACTGGCCAAGTTCCTGGCTACCGATAACGTCGAGGCCCTCGAGGAGGGCTATCGGTATGCTAAGTTTCCGGCCAAACCTTACGCCACCGAAAGCGCGGTGCAGGCAACTCTGAATCATCTTGCGGAAAGAGATCCGCGCTTCGCTCAACGCAAACCCGCTGAGTTCATCGAATCGGGCCCGCTCGCGGAACTTGATCGCAGCGGCTTCATCGACCGCCTTTACGCGCAAAAGTGATCGACAGGTCGGTCACGCCAAGCGAAGATCGGCAATGTGAATTGGAGATGGCTGGTTTGGGTGTGGCGTTTTTTCTCTCCACTTCAGAATGAGCGATATTTCTTCCCCCTGGCGCCCAATCCTCGTTTCACCCATCGGCGTGGCAAGCTTCTTTTCTGAAGCAGGTGTGCGCGTGATCTGGAGTGAACTGCGCTGGGTTTGGGTTCCGTGCAGAATAGTTTACGCTATTAGCCGTGTGCTGAGACGGCACAAGTGAATTGCGATGTCGCTTCAACCCGAATTTCTGCAATTAACGTACCGCCCGCACTAGGTGAGGCATGAGCTTGGAGTTGCGAAGGCATAGAAGCGTAATGTTTCAAGCCATTTTTCCTACTCGGCACTCAGTTCTCAACGTTTCAGGCCTCTACTTATCACACCTGCTTGTAACTTCCTTAGAAGTACAGGCCCGTTGCCTTCGCAACGGAAAGCTTGCGCCCCACTCCTCGTCTCAACTGCGGAATCCGGATTCAACTGTGGGCGGCGCCTTGAAAAGGACCTAGTGATTTTTCTTTTTTTGCTCTTCCCAGTTTTGCAAGCGCTGCTTGATCTGGTTTTCATGCCCAGATTCCGCGGGTGAATAGTATTTCCGGCCCTCCAGTTCTTTCGGCATGTGCTGTTGCTCCACGATATGATCCGGGAAGTTGTGAGCGTATTTATAATTCTTGCCGTAGCCCAGTTTTTCCATGAGTGGGGTGGGGGCGTTGCGCAAATGTAACGGAACCGGCAGAGCGCCCTGCGCCTGGACATCACTGGCCGCCGCCAGCATCGCTTTATAGGACGCGTTGGATTTCGGCGCCGTCGCTAGATAAGTAACGGCCTGAGCCAGCGGAATTCGCCCTTCGGGTAGGCCGACAAAGTGGACCGCGTCCTTGGCGGCCACAGCAACTTGAAGCGCTTGCGGATCGGCGTTGCCGATATCTTCGGACGCAAAGATGATCATGCGCCGCGCGATAAAGAGCGGATCCTCGCCGGCCTCGATCATGCGCATCATCCAGTAAAGCGCAGCGTCGGGGTCGCTGCCGCGTAGACTTTTAATGAAGGCCGAGATCACGTTGTAGTGCTCCTCGCCGGCTTTGTCGTAACGAAGCGTCTTTTTTTGCAGCGCTTCCTGCACCTCGCTCAGGTCGATGTCCTTGCGGTTCTTGCGCGCCAACGTCGCCGCCGTTTCCAAAGCATTGAGGGCGACACGGGCGTCTCCCTGCGACTGTTGAATTAGAAACTCGCGTGCTTCCGGCGTAAGGGTTAATTTCCAAGCCCCCAATCCGCGTTCGGAATCCTTTAGAGCAGCGTCGATGATCCTTTCGATGTCCGCGGTCGACAGTGGATTCAGGACTAGGACCTGGCAACGTGACAGCAGAGGAGAGATAACTTCAAACGACGGATTCTCAGTGGTGGCCCCGATCAAAGTTAACGTGCCGCGCTCGACGTGAGGTAGAAAGTTATCTTGCTGTGATTTATTGAAATGGTGAATCTCATCAACAAAAAGAACCGTGGCTTTGCCGATCCGCTGCAAATCTTCCGCCTCTTGAATTATTTTCTTCAGGTCTTTCACACCCGACGTGACAGCGGAAAAGTGGACGCAGCTTGCCCCTGCGGCGTTGGCTAGGATTTGGGCCAAGGTCGTCTTGCCGCTGCCCGGCGGACCCCAAAGGATAAGTGATTTCAGCTCACCGGCGTTGACGATTTCTCGCAGCATTTTCCCGGCACCGAGCAGATGCTCCTGGCCGATGAATTCATCGAGGGTCCTGGGGCGCATGCGGTCGGCCAAGGGCTGCGTGACACGCCGCGCTCGAGACGAGCGCGAATCGAATAGATCCATAGCACCATGCTACCATAATCTAGCAGCGAGGTTATATGGGACAGCGGGAAAGCTTTCGTTAATATCGGCTGGGTGATATCCTAGCGTTTTCCTGCGGGAATAGTATTGCGATGGCGGACCTAACCCATAAGGATCATCCCTCCTTCATGCAGGGCAACGCGCCGAGGACGGTATTGTTCCCGGATTCTTCGATTTCGGGGAAGCTGAGCTACAATCTGCCGGTAAAAATCGACAGCCGATTTATCGGTGAGGTCAAAGCCAGTGATCTTTTGGTGATTGGGTCCAACGCTCAGGTCGAAGCGCATATTTCTGCCCAACAACTACGTTTGGAAGGAAAATTGGTCGGCAACGTTCTAGTGATTGGTTGCTTCGAGATCATGCCGGGCGGGCGATTCCAAGGTGAAGCCAGAGCTGGAGAGCTAAAGATTCATCCTGGGGCGGAGTTTAAAGGCAAGGGACAAATCCTAGGTGGGCGGTAGAATAAGGAACAAACCAAAACAGTGATTTCTCCGTCGGGAAGAAAGTAGGATGAGGGTTATCGGGCGATCAACCCTCAACCCAAACGCGGAGAGCAGCGAGAATTGCCAGCGTAGTTGCCCCGAGCTTAATGTTCCAGCTTGTATCCGGGTGTGAGTCAGTTGCCGGATCCGTCTTCACCATGGAGGCGAGCGGCTTTGCCGGCCCTTTGCCGTAAATAGTAAAGTTTGGCGCGGCGGACCTTACCACGCGAAACTACTTCAACTTTGTCGATGCGGGGCGAATGCAAGGGAAAGATTCGCTCCACGCCCACTCCGTAAGAGACCTTGCGCACGGTGAAGGTAGCCCGGTTGCCCGCGCCCGATAGGCCAATCACAATTCCCTCGAAGATCTGGGTTCGTTCCTTTTCCCCTTCGACGACTTTCACGTGGACCCGCACGGTTTCGCCCGGTCTCAGGTCGGGGAGTTCCTTTTTCGACTGCTGTGATTCCAATTCACGTACTATATCCATGGCTTATTCCTCCAACGGGCAAACATGGGGAGCACTGGAGTGATGGAGCAATGCGTTTAAAGACCCAACTCTCCATTGCTCCATTGTTCCAATATTCCAACTTTCTAGCGCCCCAAAAGGCGATCGAGGATAATCGCTGCCGCCGACCGAACCGAAAGATGGTTATAGTCGGTTAATCCCTCGATCGCCTCGAGCACGTAATCAGATTGTGCAATGATAGCTTCGGCTAATCCCCAGCCGGTTCCCAGAAGGATCAAGAAAGGCCGAGCTGTTTTTTCTAACATATCTCGCAGTTCTATGAAAGAGGTGGTCCTATTGCGAGCTTTTGCCGAGGTTGCGACAAGCAGCGGCTTTTCCCCGCATTCCCTCTCGATATCGATCAGGGCATCGTCCAATGTGCCCCGGACTCGGGCCAAGGCGAGCGCTTCTTTGCGCGTTGCGTTGTACTGGCTGCCATAGCCTTCTTCCCAATGGGCGATAATTTTAAGAGCGAGTTTTTGTAACACTCTTACCGGCGTGACCACGTAAAAGCCGCGAATGCCGTAGGTGCACCCGGACCGAGCAATATCATGGATATCCATGTTGGTAACCGCGGTCGTTACGATTTCACCGTTCTTGTCGTACACGGGATGATGAAGCAGAGCGACATAAATGGGCGCCCGGATCGCAAGGAATTGTTTGCGTTCCTGAACGGTAACAGGAGCCCGGGTAAACAGTTCCGGACGGCGCTCTCTGGTGATTCGAACGCTCATCTCCCGGCGCCACTTCTCAATGCGCTCATGATCGCCTGTGAGAAGAACCCCGGGAACTTTCATACCGCGAAAGTCTTCAGGGCGCGTGTACTGCGGATATTCTAGAAGCCCATTCGCAAAGGATTCGTCCTGTGGCGAATCTTCATTACCCAAGACGCCGGGAATCAACCGGGAAACGGCGTCAATGACCACGTTGGCTGCGGGTTCGCCTCCGCTCAAGGTGTAATCTCCAATGGAAAGCTCTTCATCGACGAAAGCCTTGACCCGCTCGTCCACGCCCTCATAGCGACCGCAGACCAGCACCACCTCCTTCTCCTGGGCGAGGCGAATGGCCACCTGCTGATTGAAAACTTGTCCTTGCGGTGAAAGCAAAACCACCCGAGCGCCGCTGAGCCGCTTGCGAATGTCTTCGATGGCTGCGACCAACGGCTCCGGTTTCATGACCATGCCCTGGCCGCCGCCGTAGGGATAGTCGTCGGTGACATGATGCCGATCGCTGGTGTGGTCGCGGAGGTCCACCAACCGCACCGAAATTAAAGCTTTTTCCTGGGCTCGCTTCAGAATGCTGTGACCCAAAGGCGAGGCGAACATCTGCGGAAAAATTGTGATGACGGTAAAATTCAGCATGGACGCGAAGCCAGCGAATGAAAATCAATCCGGTGCGCTAAAGATCCAAAAGCCCGTCAGGTGGATTGATGATCATTTTTCCGGTCGTGAAGTCGACTTTTTCGATAATCTCCTTCACCGCCGGAATGAAAAGTTCTTTATTCCCGCTTTGCACGACGTAGAATTCTCCGCCTGTTGTGGCCCACGTGCGAGTGATGATCCCGATTTGCTCCCCTTTGAGATCGACCACCTCTAAGCCGACGGCTTGATAGAGATAGAATTCGCCTGAGTTCAGTTTGGGGAGAGCTTCTTCGGCGATACAGAGCGTTGAGCCAACCCATCGCCCCGCCTCGCTGATCGTGTCCACGCCGCGCAACTTAATGAGAACCTGCCTTTTGTGAGGCTTGCTCGATTCAAGCTCGTATTCCGTATTTATGCCGCCCTTGTCGAGATAAACCTTGCCGATTGAGGACAGTCCAGTAGTCTCTGGATTGAAGGGGTTTAACTTCAGCCACCCGTCAAGGCCATGGGTGGTGACGATTTCTCCGAAAGGAATCAGCCGCACGGACACGCGCGTAGCAACGCAAAAACTATTCTTCCACGATCTCGAGAACGATCTTGCGGTTCGTTCTTGAAGCTGCGGCATTAAGAAGCGTGCGGATTGATTTGGCCGTCCGTCCTTGCTTGCCGATGATCCGGCCCAGATCCTCTTTAGCCACTCTCAACTCCAAGACCGAAGCGGCCTCTGCTTCGGTCTCTTTGACCTCGACAGAGTCGGGATGGTTTACCAATGATCTTGCCAGGTACCGAACTAATTCCTTCATGAAAGTTCCAATGTGAACGAGCTTAGCTGGCTTTTTTCTCTCTTTTGATTAACTCCGAAACCGTCTGGCTTGGTTTGGCGCCTTGCTTGATCCAGGTTTCAACCTTCTCGCGGTTGAGTTTGACTCCGCCACTTGTCGCGTTGGGATCGTAGGTCCCCACTTGCTCGATGTACCGGCCATCGCGGGGAAAGCGGCGGTCGCTCACCACGATCCGGTAATAGGGTTTTTTCTTGGTTCCATGTCTGGTCAGGCGAATGGTTACGCTCATGGTCGTTTTCTTTCTCCTTTAGTGAAAAGGGTTCGGCATCCGGCCTAGCAGTTAACGCATACCAAGTTTGCCTACCCGTTGCATCATTTTTTTCATTTCCATGAATTGTTTCATTAACCGGTTCACATCGGCGACCGTCGTCCCGCTTCCCTGGGCGATGCGTCGGCGCCGGCTGCCGTTCAAGATGGCCGGATTGCGCCGCTCCTCGAAGGTCATGGAGTTGATGATCGCCTCCACGCGCTTCAAGTCTTTTTCGGCTTTCTCCGTATCAACCTGAGAGGCGAACTTTTTCCCCCCGGGGATCATTTCGAGGATGCTGCTCATTGAGCCCATGCGCTTGATCTGCTGCAACTGCAACTGGAACTCTTCGAGGGTAAACTGCTGTTTCTGGAACGCCTTCTGGATGCGGTCGGCTTCCTTTTGCTCGACGTTCTGTTGCACTTTATCGATAAGGGAAAGCACGTCTCCCATGCCCAGAATGCGCGACGCCAAGCGATCAGGATAGAAAGAATCCAAAGCATCGAGTTTTTCACCCACACCGGAAAAGAGAATGGGCTTGCCGACCATCTCGCGGATCGACAAAGCGGCACCGCCGCGGGCGTCTCCATCCAATTTCGTGAGAATAATGCCCGTCAGGCCGAGTTTTCCGTCAAAACCGATAGCTTGATTGACGGCGTCTTGGCCGGTCATGGCGTCCGCCACCAGCAGAATCTGGTGCGGGCGCACCGCATCTTTGATGGCGGAGAGTTCCTGCATCAGCTCTTCGTCGATATGCAATCGACCCGCGGTGTCAATGACGACCACGTCACAAAATCGTTTCTTGGCGTCGGTGAGGGCTTGCTGGCAAAGCGCCACCGGAGAAGTTTCCGGGTTTGAGTCATGCACCGGCAGATCGAGCTCGCGACCAAGGATCTTCAATTGGTCAATGGCCGCCGGACGGTAAATATCAGCGGGAACTAGGTAGAGAGATCTTTTTTTGTCTTTCTTGAGGTGGCGCGCCAATTTCGCCGCGGTGGTGGTTTTTCCGGAACCTTGCAAGCCTACGAGCATGATCACAACCGGTGGGGCAGTCTTGAGATCCAGCTCGCAATGTTCGCCGCCTAGCAGAGTAACCAATTCATCGTGAACAATTTTTATGAACTGCTGCTCAGGTGTGAGGCTTTGGAGCACCTCTTGGCCTAAGGCTTTGGCTTTGACCGATTCGAGAAAATTCTTGACGACCTTGATGTGGACGTCGGCTTCCAAAAGCGCCAGTCGGACGTCCCGCAGGGCGTCATCGATATTTTTCTCGCTGATTTTGCCCTGGCCGCGCAGCTTCTTGAAGGTCAGCTCAAGCTTATCGGTTAGGGATTCAAACATAGTGGGTGCAGCTAAGCTATGATATTTTCAAGGGAAAGTACGTGAGGAAGCGTAGTATGAAAAGAAAAAGGAGTCAAGTAGCAGAGAAAAAGAAAGGCCCGCTATACCCGGCCAACGGCGGGCATAACGGGCCTTGTCCAAACCCCTGATATGCTACATCATGCCGCCCATTCCACCCATACCGCCCATACCACCCATTCCTCCTCCGGGAGGCATCGGAGGCATCGCCGACTTCTCTTCGGGTTTCTCCGCTACCATCGCTTCGGTGGTGAGCATCAATCCCGCAATCGATGCGGCGTTTTGCAAGGCTGTGCGGACAACCTTAGTGGGATCGATGATTCCGGCCTTCATTAGGTCCTCGTATTCCTCACTGGCGGCGTTGAAACCAAAAGCGCCTTTGCCTTCTTTAACCTTCTGAAGGGCGATGGAACCTTCCGCGCCGGCATTAATAGCAATGCGGCGAAGCGGCTCTTCGGCTGCGCGCTTGAGGATATTCACACCCGATTTTTCCTCTTCGGGGACTCTGAGCCTATCGAGCGCCGCGGAGGATCGAAGTAACGCAACCCCTCCGCCCGGAACGATGCCTTCTTCCACGGCCGCACGGGTGGCATGGAGCGCGTCTTCGACGCGCGCCTTTTTCTCCTTCATCTCGACTTCCGTGGCCGCCCCGACGTTGATCACGGCTACGCCGCCAATGAGTTTCGCCAGTCTTTCTTGCAGCTTTTCACGATCATAATCAGAGGTGGTCTCATCAATTTGCGCACGGATCTGTTTGATGCGTCCCTCGAGATCCGATTTCTTGCCCGCCCCGTCAACGATCGTGGTGTTGTCTTTGTCGACGACGATTCTCTTGGCCCGTCCCAGATCCTGGAGCGCGATGTTATCGAGCTTGATGCCCAGCTCTTCGGCGATAAGTTTGCCGCCGGTAAGAATCGCGATGTCTTCTAGCATTGCTTTGCGCCGGTCTCCGAAGCCAGGGGCTTTGACGGCCACACATTGAAGTGTGCCGCGGATCTTATTGACCACTAGAGTGGCCAGGGCTTCGCCTTCGATATCTTCGGCGATGATAATGAAAGGTTTGCCTGATTTCGCGATTTGTTCGAGGATCGGCAGGATGTCTTTCATGGTGCTGATCTTTTTTTCGTGGATCAGCAGGTAAGCATCTTGCAGCACGCATTCCATTCTTTCCGGGTCGGTGACAAAATAGGGAGACAGATAACCGCGGTCGAACTGCATTCCTTCGACGACATCGAGGGTCGTATCGAGGCCCTTTGCTTCTTCTACGGTAATGACCCCTTCTTTGCCGACTTTGTTCATCGCTTCGGCAATAACATCGCCGATGGTAGAATCGGTATTAGCTGCAATGGTGCCGACTTGGGCGATCTCTTTCGGATCTTTGGTTGGCTTGGACATGTCTTTGAGCGCGCCGATCATGGCTTCAACGGCCTTGTCGATGCCTCGCTTGAGCGACATGGGATCATGGCCTGCGGCCACGAGCTTCACCCCTTCGGCGAATATTTGGCGGGCGAGAACCGTCGCCGTGGTAGTGCCGTCGCCCGCAACATCGGAAGTCTTGCTGGCGACTTCCTTGACCATTTGCGCGCCCATATTTTCAAACTTGTCTTCCAGCTCCACTTCTTTGGCCACCGTGACGCCATCCTTGGTTACATTTGGCGCCCCGAAAGATTTGTCCAATACAACGTTCCTGCCCTTGGGCCCTAAGGTGACGGTGACCGCATCGGCCAGGACGTTCACCCCTCTGAGAATCGCGTCGCGCGCGTCGCGATCAAATTTGACTATTTTGGCTGCCATCTTCTTCCCTCCTAGTGTTTTCTTAAGAATTACTTCTCGATAACGCCGAGGATATCTTCCTCGCGCATGATCAGATGTTCTTCGCCGTCGATATTAATTTCAGTGCCTGAATACTTGCCAAAAAGTATACGATCGTTGACTTTAACCTCGAGCGGGATGACTTTACCGTCCTCGTTCAGTTTTCCCTTGCCGACGGCGATCACCTTTCCCTCCTGCGGCTTTTCTTTGGCCGTGTCAGGAATAATGATGCCCCCCCTGCTTTTCTCCTCTTCCTCAATTCGTTTCACGATGACTCGATCTTGCAAAGGCGTAATCTTCACTTCTTTCTCCTTTCCAGAATTAGACCCAAGTAATTGATTTTAAAAAGGGATTTGTGTTTCGGTTCGGCGCGTCGGTTTCAGTTAAAAAGTCCAAAAAACGCAAAAAAATTAAACATCAAATGCTCAATGTCAAGAGTTAACTGCGGAAAATATCTTGCAATCCATCACTCTTAATTAAGAACTTCGCAAAAGTCAAATGTCAGCACAAAGCTTACTTCCTGTGTTTTCGTGTTTCTTCTTCGAAATATTTGCGGTAAAGGACATCCCACTCCCGGCTTCCAGGCGGAACATGGCGAGATAGGGATTGGATTTTCTGGCGCACGATTTCGTCGATGTGATCTTCCCCTTGAAAGAAGTCGTGCAGAACTTGTTTCGTTTCCGTAAGTGCGCGGCCCTCGTTCGGGAAGCGCGCCAGCCCGCTTTTCCGGATCCCATCGATCACGAGATGGGCCAAATGCGAGACTCGGCTTTCCGACAGACGGTTCACAAAATAAACCCCTTCTTGGCAGCGAGTTTTTGCTTGGCCAGAAGAAACATCTTGTAAGGATCCATATCCTTGGCGACCTTGGCGTAGGTAGAAAGCATTCGACGAGCTTCTTCTTCCAGAGCTTCCTCCTCGGCAAAGTTTTGATTGATGATTTCCATGATCTTGGCCTTAATTTCAGGCTCCTGGCTCCCGGCGCTGATTAGATCCTTTGCTCGGTAAGCGGCCAGCAACATGGTTGCAAGCCTATCCAGTTGCTCCCGCTTAATCTTCATCGATGGTGGAAAAGGTTGTGGATAAATTGCTAAGAGCCAGTAACAACTCGCTCAACGTGCTCTT
>Ga0126373_10001432_pt1 | contig 16986 bp, 15 predicted proteins | sample PanSoiMetPlot_11_FD_92545 | JGI IMG/M metagenome (GOLD analysis project Ga0126373, IMG submission 92545) | Tropical forest soil microbial communities from Panama - MetaG Plot_11 | ecosystem: Environmental > Terrestrial > Soil > Tropical forest > Bulk soil | place: Panama | collected 2016-02-17 | reverse complement strand
TCTGAGTGCCGATTTCTGGATCGGCTCGCACGTGAGCCTATCCGCGTCCGTTCAATACGAGCAGTGGAACTTTCCGGTTCTTGCGGCGTCAAGACAAAACGATATTGCGACGTCGATTCAGTTCTCTTATTGGCCGAAGCCTTGGCGCCCAAAAGTTGACGCAAGTGATGAGGTCAGCAGCATCAGTTCGCCGTAGCTGAGGAATAACGAAACCATAATGTCCAAAGATGTCGAAAAACGACCACCAACGCGCGAGGAGGAACTGGATCTCCTCGAGCCGTTGTTGTCCCTGGAGGGAGAAGAAGAAGCAAGAAAGCGTCGGGAAAGATCGATCGCGCGGCTGCGTCTTCTTTGGATTCGGCGGGTTTTTTTGGGGCGCATCGCGGGCACAGGTCTGGTCATGGCGACAGTGATTGCATTCCTGATCCCGAAGCAATTCACATCGACAGCTCGACTGATGCCTCCCGATCAGGGATCGAGTCAGGGCGCCGCCATGATTGCAGCGCTCGCAGGACGTGAAGGTGGGACCTTGAGCAGTTTGGCGTCAAGTGCATTGGGGGTGAAAGCGACAGGTGATCTCTTCATGGGAGTTTTGAGGAGCGACACCGTCCAAGATGACGTTCTTCAGAAGTTCAATCTGCTGAAGCTATATCACGACTCATATCTGGAGGACGCTCGCAAGGATCTCGCGAAACACACAGGGATCTCCGCCGATGCGAAGAGCGGGATCATAACCGTTGCGGTTACCGATCATGACCCGAAGCGGGCTGCGGCGATGGCCCAAGAGTACATCAACGAACTGAACTGGGTTGTCAACAATTTGAGTACCTCCGCAGCCCACCGAGAGCGGGTTTTTTTGGACCAACGCTTGGGGCAGGTAAAAAACACCCTGGAGGCAGACGAGAAGCAGTTCAGTCAATTTTCTAGCCAGAAAGGCGCCATCGACATTGCAGAACAGGGCAAAGCAATGGTGACAGCGGCTGCCACACTGCAGGGTCAGTTGATTGCGGCGGAATCGGAGTTAGAAGGGCTGCGCCAAGTCTACACCGACAATAACGTGCGCGTTCGTTCGCTGCAAGCTCGTGTCGAGGACTTGCACGGGGCGCTTGAGAAAATCGGCGGGCAGGGGACTGACGAAAACAGTTCTGCTCAGCAGATTTATCCCTCACTTCGGCAACTCCCGTTACTCGGTGTTGAGTATGCGGATTTGCTGCGCAGTACCAAAGTTCAAGAGGCTGTTTTTGAAGCTCTGACCCAGGAAGATGAACTCGCCAAAGTCGAAGAGGCCAAAGAGACGCCCAACGTTAGAGTACTCGATCCGCCCGCAGTGCCTCAGAAGAAGTCATCTCCTTCTCGGTTGTTGATTATCGCGGTGGGTCCACTTCTTGGTTTGTGCTTTGCCACCGTGTTTGTTCTCGGCGGTTCCGCGTGGGGAGCAGTCAGTGCAGACGATCCCCGGAAGATAATGGCAAAGCAGGTGTGGTCGGACATCGGCGCCGGGCTCCCATGGAAAGCCAGGAACGGGTCATCGAGGAATGGGAGCGGATCCGGTCGGAAAGACAGCGAGTTTCCAGAGAGCAAGAAGTAGTAGGAATTGCTGACAACTCTTTCATTTGAAAGAGGGTTAGGTCACAAGTGCCCAGCGAAGTGACAGAGCGGAGCTTTGGGTTGGCACCAGTAGCGCCTATGAAAGAGGTGTCGATCGAGATGCCGAGCCAGAGCGAAGGCGTCGCAGGGAAGAGGAACGGGCAGCGGTGGTATGCGGCGCATACGCGCTCACGTCACGAAAAGTCCGTCGCCCACCTGCTGGAACGAAAGCAGATTGAGACGTTCCTTCCGCTCTTCCAAACCGTTCGCCGTTGGAAAAACGGCGATCATCAGGTTGAACTACCTCTTTTTCCCGGCTACGCGTTTGTGCGCATTCCTTTAGTGAATCGGTTGCAAGTTCTCAAGGTTCCCGGCGTGGTGCAGCTCGTCGGCTTTCGGGGATCGCCCGAACCTCTTGAAGATGAAGAAGTGGAGGCTCTGCGGCAAGCGATCTCGTCTGGAGTGAAAGCCACGCCACACCCCTATCTTACCGTGGGTCGACGAGTTCGCGTGACGGCGGGGCCGCTGAGCGGTCGTGAGGGCATCCTGATCCGGCGAAAGGGACTCACCCGCGTCGTACTGTCAATTGGTTTGATCCAACGCTCCATTGCTGCTGACCTCGACGCGCAAACTATTGAACCTGTCCTCGGTTGAACAGTCTTAAGAAATTATAGGAAAGTCAATTAGCACAGCTCAAATTCCTGCTGAGGCTCCGAAGCTGAGTCAGCATTCTGTGGCTCCGGCGGTGACCGCTTCGGGGGTCACTCGGAGGCAGAAGCGCGTGCCCCGCTGGAATATCGTAGGTCCAGCGCTTGTGGATATCCTGTTGGTCGTTGTCAGCGGTTTGATCGCATTTCAAGTCCGGTTCGCCAGTTCATTGTTTGTTGATCGGAATTCTCTAATCCATCCGCTGAGCGATCATGGACTGGCCAGAGTCTATCCAGGCTTTCTTCTTGTCTACGTAGCTCTTATCGTGCTCGTTGCCCACTCACAAACACTGTATCGATTCGATCCTAGTGGCTCGATTTTGATGGAAGGTTTACGAGTGATGCGAGCGGTAGCTATCGCCACGATTATTTTGACCGGTTTCGTCTACCTTTCTGGGATAAAGACTGTCTCGCGAGTCGTCGTTGGCGAGACCGCGGTCTTTAGCTTCATCGCGTTAAGCGGTTGGCGGCTTGGTAGGCGAGTCTGGCTGCGCCGAAGGCTAGCCAAGGGCATCGGCCTTCAGCACACCATTATCATTGGGGCCGGAAAAGCAGGAACGTTGCTCGCGGATTACCTTGAAGCAAGCCCTGGCCTTGGCTACGACGTGCGAGGATTTCTCGACGCTCATCCCAATGGGGATCCCCGAGTCCTTGGAACGACTGGCGATCTCTCGCGTGTAGCACGACAGCAGTTCGTGGACGAGGTATTTATCACCTTGCCTTCGGACCGGGAATTAGTGAAAGAACTAGCTCTTCAGGCAATGCAGCTGAACATCGGAGTCAAAGTCGTCCCGGAGCTTTACGATGGTCTCGCTTGGCAATGTCCCCTAGAGTTCGTCGGCGATGTGCCGGTTCGTGTGCTTCATCGCGAGCCGATTCCGGCTTTCGGACTCTTCCTAAAACGTGTGACTGACGTCTTGGGCGCGGCTCTCGGTCTGATTCTGCTTTCCCCCGTTTTTTTGTTCATCAGCCTGGCGATCAGGGTTGATTCTCGTGGTCCGGCTTTCTATTGCTCACTCCGGGCAGGAAAGAAGGGCCGTACCTTCACCTGCTACAAGTTTCGCACCATGGTGGTGGACGCCGACGATCGAAAAGATCATCTGAGATATTTGAACGAGCGTGAAGGGCCATTTTTCAAGATTTCGAACGATCCGCGGCTGACGCATATCGGTGGCTTCCTTCGCAAGTACAGCTTGGATGAACTTCCACAGTTGTGGTGCGTGCTTAGAGGGGAAATGAGTCTTGTGGGGCCCCGCCCTCATCCGTTAGATGACGTTAAGAGCTACACCCTCGAGCATTTTCGTCGTCTTGATGTCACTCCGGGCCTCACTTGTCTTTGGCAAACGGAAGCCAGGGACGATCCTTCGTTCGAAAGAAACATCGCGCTAGACAGCAGGTATATCGAAAACTGGAGTTATCTCCTGGACCTCAAAATTCTTCTGCGGACCGTGCCCGCGGTGTTGAAGGGTTCTGGTTCATAAGCAAGTTAAATCGTTGCGCTCAATCACCTTGCAAAAAGTCCATCGACTGGGATTCAGGCACCTTGGGCGGCGCTGACGAACCATTCATCAATCGACAGCAATCACTAGGAGGAAACATGAGGATCCTGATTCTGGGTGGAGATGGTTATCTCGGCTGGCCCACGGCGATGTATCTGTCGCGGCGGGGCCATGAAGTCGCAGCGCTCGACAATTTCGCGAAACGTCGCTGGGAAATGGAGCTGAACGTCGAGCCGCTGATTCCGATTCGTACGCTCCATGATCGAGTAACGGCTTGGCGAGAAGCCAGCGGTGAACAGATCGAACTCTTTGTAGGTGACCTTCGGAATTACGGCGTGGTGGAAGGCGTGCTCGAGAAATTCCAGCCGGACGCACTCGTGCACTACGGTGAGCAGCCTTCCGCGCCTTACTCCATGATCGACCACAATCGCGCGGTATTTACCCAGGTGAATAACGTTACCGGCACTCTTAACGTACTTTGGGCAACGAGGAAAGTCGTTCCGAACTGCCACGTGGTCAAGCTCGGCACGATGGGCGAATACGGAACACCCAATATCGATATCGAAGAAGGTTTCATTGAGATCGAACACAAGGGAAGGCGGGACGTCCTCCCGTTTCCTTGCCAGCCCGGTTCTTTCTATCATCTCTCAAAAGTGCACGACAGCCACAATATGCGGCTCGCTTGTAAGATATGGAACCTTGCCGCTACGGACCTCCATCAGGGTGTCGTCTACGGCATCGAAACCGACGAAACAAAGCTCGATGAGCGCCTCGAGACCAGTTTCCATTACGACGAGGTGTTCGGCACGGCTCTCAATAGGTTTTGCGTACAAGCGATAGCCGGGGTCCCGCTGAGCGTATACGGTAGCGGCGGTCAGAAGCGCGGTTTTCTTAACATTCGCGACACTCTCCGGTGTATCGAGTTGGCGATACTGAATCCGGCGAAGCCCGGTGAATATCGGGTCTTCAACCAGTTTACTGAAACGTTCACGATCACTCAGCTTGCCGAGTTGGTTGTCGAGCAATCCGCGAAGCTGGGGGTTTCTTCTGTCATCGAGCCTCTGGAGAATCCCCGCGTGGAGCTCGAGGAGCATTACTACAATCCGGCGCATACGAAGTTGCTAGCTCTCGGTCTCGAACCTCATCTGCTTTCCGATGTGCTTGTCAACAGTGTTCTTCAGCGTGTCAGGACTTTTCAGTCTCGGATTAAGCACGACATCATCATGCCGCGTATTAAGTGGGGCGGTCGCGCGCAAGAAATGGACGAGCTGAAACTGATGTGGGCCGGAGCGTAGTGAGGTCCGAGTGAGACGACCCCGTTACATCTGCATTCTGACTCCCTCGCCATCGTTACGCTCGCAAATCGCCTGCTCACGGAGCAGCAACAATGACGCCCGTGCAAGACGTGCACAGATAATAGGAAGAGTCAATCCTACGGGGTGGGTGTGCGCGCCGGATCAGGTCTAACTCGAGCGCTCAAGTGTCGCGAAACTGAGCATTTCCTTTCGAGAAATCGCATGCACGCAAACGAGACGTCGGCACTTAACGCGGGAGAAACAGCTCAAACTATGCCGGGCTCTGTGTATGTCGAAGATGTTCCTTGTACGGGGCGTCTCTCTGTCCGACTGAGCTGGCTGCTCACTTGGGGCGCCAAGGGTGGCTTGGCCGTCACGGATCAGGCTCTGTTCGCGGGAGCACAATTTGCATTGAATATCATGCTCGCTCGATGGCTTGCCCCCGCAGCATACGGAGCCTTTGCCGTTGCCTATTCGGTTTTCCTGCTCGTGTCGGCGGCACACAGTGCGCTCTTGGTCGAGCCGATGATGGTCTTCGGTTCAGGCAAGCATCTGGAACGGGAAAAGAAATACATTGGGATGGTGCTGCGCGGGCACTGGATGCTGACGGTGCCAACTGGCTTGATTCTGCTGACAGTAGGCTTTTTCGTCGGTCCATTTTATTCCCAAGCCGTCGGTCGAGCGTTGATCGCTGTGGGCGTCGTCCTGCCTTTGCTCTTGCTGCCATGGCTCACTCGCCGAGCGTTCTACATCGAACTGCAGCCGGGCCGGGCGGCAGCAGGTGGTGTGGTTTTTTTTGGCGCGCTTGTAGCAGTCGTGGTCTGGCTGCACGCGGTTCAAATACTTTCGCCAGCCACAGCGATCCTCGCGATGGGCGTCGCATCGCTGCTCGCCGCAGGGCTGCATCTCGCATGGTTGCGGCCCCAGTGGTTTCATGACTCGCGCAGTTTGGCAGCAAAAGAGGTCGCTTCCGAGCATTGGAACTACGGCAGGTGGGTGCTTGCCGCTGTTTTTCCTTCATGGACGCTTCTGAATCTCTACTACTTGGTTTTGCCAGCTTGGTTTGGCTTGAAAGAAGCCGGCGCTCTCAAGGCTGTAATTAACCTGGCAATGCCAGCAACCCACAGCCTGATCGCCTTTGGTGCGCTCGTCCTTCCGCTTCTGGTTCGCCATCGCGACGCAGGCGGTCTTCGTCTCATGCGTCAAACCGTGCGTCGCATCACGGCAGTGTTTATTGCAGGAGCCGCACTGTATTTTGTGTTCTTGTGGCTCTTCCGAATGCAAATTCTTCACTTACTCTATGGTGGAAAATTCTTGGAATACTCGGGACTTCCTGTGCTTTTGGTTGGCCTGGTGCCGATGGTGGTTGCTTGCAGCGTGACACTTGGGGGGGCGCTGTCTGCCTGCCAGCAAACCGATCGAGTATTCTGGGCAAATATTGCAGCGAGCGCCTTCGCATTGACTCTTGGACTTTGGTTGACCGCGTCCTGGGATGTCTCCGGCGCTGTCGGTGGATATCTGATTTCGTACGGCGTACTCGTCGGCACCTTGGGATTTTTTCTCGGAAAATGCCACCTCGGAGTCGAGCCTTCCGGAGATCGCGACCTTGACCGTGCGCTTCCTTAATAGCCTACAGCAAATTATGAACAGTGACGCCGTCAATCCGGCTTCAGCTTTTTATCGACACCTCGGTTGGCAGGCGCGCCGTACATTTCGTAGATTCCCTTGCGAACTCACAATTTCGCGTTCGCGGATATTAGCGGAAGGAGCAACTGGCGTTCCCGCACTTGTCAATGCAATGGGAATGTATGACTTCCACAACATGAGCCTGTTACATGCTGTCTTGGCGCGAAATCCGGCTACATTCGTGGATATTGGAGCAAACATCGGCCCGTACACTCTGATTGCGTCGGAAGATAAGAAGGCGTCAGTCGTAAGCATTGAGCCCCATCCGTCAACATTCGAAATGCTGAAGCGAAATATCGATATCAACGAAAGAGCGAACGTCAGGTGCCTTAACGTCGCGCTCTCCGATCATAATGGTCAAATCAAACTCACCGACCAACTCGACTCTTCTCTCAACCGTGTCGTACAAACGGGGCGCGACGACAAATGCATTTTTGTTCGTTGTCGGAGACTCGACGACATATGCGTTGAACTGAGGATTTGCCCGGATATCGTTAAGATCGACGTTGAGGGCCACGAACCTCAAGTGCTCGACGGATTCCGCAGTTACCTTCGCGAAACGTCCCTTCTCTTCATAGAAGGTGGCGAAAGACCCGAAATTCGGTCGGCGATGCGCGCGAGCGCTTTAGTTGGGCCACTCTACTTCCACCACCGCGAGAGAACGCTATCCTCATTCCCACAGCGCAGGGTCGAAGATCCCATTTACCTAAGCAGCCGCTTCAAAGATGTGTTACTGGCGCTCGAAATCAAGCTTGCTATGTAGCCAGTCAAACAGGGAACCATGCAAACTCCCAACGTCGTCCTGCTAACCAATTTTGTCCCGCCTTACCGACTGAGCCTTTACCAAGACTTAGGCCGCAAACTCGGACTTTTTCGGATTGTCGTATCTACAGACATGGAGGCGGACCGTCCCTGGGAAGCACGGCACGATGGTCTGGCAGTTGAGACTCAAAGGACGCTAACCGTCCGGCGCCGGTTGAGACATCCTTATGGTTTTCGGGATGAGATCTACGTGCACATCCCCTACGATACGCTGCGTCGGCTTTCTCGCATCGAGCCCGACACAATCCTGAGCGACGAACTGGGCGTTCGGACGGCTCAAGCGCTGATCTATAGACACATCCACAGACGGACTCGCCTGATAATCTGGGCTACCGTGTCCGAACACAGCGAAAATGGACGGAGCCTGAGTCGGCGGCTGCTTCGAACAGTGCTCCTACCGCGAGCCGATGCGGTTGTGGTTAACGGCGCGAGCGGCGCTAGGTACATAAAGGGGTTTGGCATCGCTGACAAGAAAATCTTTGTGGCGCCACAGACAACTGAGCACCGTCGATTTGCTGCAATTCCGCTGGAGCGGAGCACCCTCGAGCGGCGACGTTTGACATACGTTGGACGGCTGATCCAGCTAAAGAATCTGATTCCTTTTCTTTCTATGCTCGCCTCTTGGTGCAAGGCGCACCCGAAAGATGCGGTCGAATTCCGTCTGGCTGGCGACGGTCCGGAGCTTGTGAATCTTCGAAGAGTTGTCGCCCCGCCAAATCTTCAGATCCATTTCTCTGGGAATATTGCATTCGAAGACCTACCAGCGTTCTACGCCCAAGCGGGGATTTTTGTTTTTCCCACACTGGCCGACACGTGGGGTCTGGTGGTAAACGAGGCTATGGCCGCAGGGTTGCCCGTTCTCGGTAGTACTCACAGCCAGGCGGTCGAAGAATTAGTGAAGGATGGAGAGAATGGATGGACTTTCCAGCCCAATCACCCCGGGGAAGTGTACGCGGCATTGGATCGCGCCCTGACAACTAGCTTTGATCGCCTGATGGAAATGGGCGCTACGTCTCGAAAAGCTGTCGAGCACTTGACTCCGGAGTTTGCCGCGCAACGGATTATGGACGCGATCCGTTTTGTTCGTCGCGAAATGCCGAATGAGGGGGCATCCGCAGCAGACATTGCCAGTGCACGGATTACTAACTGATGGCCGCGTCCCCCAACGAAGTTTACTGGATAGAGCTAGTCCTGTTCTATGCATTAGCGCTGGGGATTGTTTGTCTCCCACTTCGCTGGAGCCTTTTGTGCTTGCTCCTTGCAGGAAATGTGGCTGTCAACTCTCCGAGCTTTGTATCCACTTCTTCCGTGAGTTGGCAGAATGCGATCGAGACGGTCGTCCTTCCGATAGTGCTCATGTTGCGGCTTACCCGATTTCGGTTCCCTAGAATCGAGTGGAGGTTTCCATCGAAGGTATGGGTAGCATTAATTGTGTATGCTGCCATTTCAATACTTTGGAGCCCGTTCAAGCTCTCGGGCGTCAAGATGGTTGCGTATCTTGTGGCGTGGTTTGTTCTTTACATCGTTTTCCATATTGCCTGGCGCCAGAGACTGCTTGACCAGGCGCAGGTAATAGCTGCGCTGTGGGGTAGCATCTCTTTGGCCTGTGTTCAAACATACGCATTGGGCAATCCTCTTTTCGGAGTAGGTGATCGCGTTGGCGAGTTTGTGTCAGCACAATTTGCTCCATTTAGAGGGCCGCAGTACTTTGGACCGTTTCTGGCTTGCGTACTTTCCCTCCTCCTATTCTCGAGAGAACGGCGGCGGCTCAGGAACCTAAGCATTTTGGCCTGCTTAGTCGCTCTTCTTTTGACGGCCAGCCGCTATTCACTTATTGAGGCGAGTTTCGTTTTGCTCGCGGGTTGCGCACTTTGGACGGGTGTCTTATGCGCCGGTGGAAGGGTAAGATTCGGACGAGCGCTTACAATTCTCGGTGTAGTAACGCTTGTATTCTTCGGGTTCCGAGCCGTGATAGCGCGGACGATGACGGACAGCCGTATCAATCAACTACTTGAACTGGGGTCGCAGCCCGATGTTGCGGAGCAAGGAGATTTCGGCTGGCGTCTGCTTGTTTACGGACGTACCTTGACAACGCTGTCCGAAAGACCGCTATTGCAGAAGATCTTCGGTTCCGGTACGAGCAGCGGAGGCGAAGTCGCAACTGAAATCACCGATGATAGCTTGGACAGCGTCGACCCGAATCGTACGATTCACGACGAGTTTCTGCGTGCCGAGTTTGAGTGGGGCCTTGTTGGTTTGAGCCTAGGCGTAGGCATGCTGATCTATTCCCTTCGCAAGCTGTGGGCGCGTTCCTTTCGACTGAACTTCCTTTCCGCATATGCAGCTCTTGCGATCATGCCTGGCATTTTCCTAGCCCTGCTTGTCGAAAACCCGCTGGCCGGGCCCAGTGGTGCCGAGGGTCTCGGATACCTACTAGTGCTGACTTATGGGTTCTGTTTGTCACCTCGAACGGCACCAAACATTTTTTCAGGCATTCGAGCGTCCAATTCGCCGGCGATGCCAGAGGCCTCCCGTGGTTAAGATGCATCCAGGCGCAATGCGCCCGACGGATTCGCGGCTCTCATGGGAAAGACTTTGCACGATCCTGCGCTGCCCAGACGATGGGCAGCATCTGGAGTTCTCGGGCTCGGAGTATTCATGTCGGACGTGTTCTCATGCATTTCCTGTTCTCTTTGGTCGCATTGCCGACCTGCGCCCACGATCCCCTCAGCGTGTCCCGTCAGGAACTAATCCCGAATTCGCCAAAGACTATGTAACGGTGTTCCACCAACCCCTTGAGTGGAATGCGAACGCGTTAGGATTTGGTGCCAGGGAGTCCATACCGCAAAGATTGGCGCGTAGAAAAGAGCGCCAGGCTCTTTACATTCAAAGAATTTTGGAAAAGCAAGCGTCTAAATTGCAGACGTTTTGCGATTTCTCTGCTGGCGCCGGCTATTACACGCTTCACTTTGCCTCTGCGTTTCCCGTGGTCCTCCACTGTGATCTCTCGTGCGATTCACTCGTTTACGCATCGCTGAAAGCTGAGAAACTAGGTATCGACAACATTGCTTTTCTCCGAATCGATTATTTGAAACCTCCCTTTGCGGCCACTCTCGACTGCGCGATCTGCATGGACTCACTGGAACGTGGCGAGGGTCACGAAAGGATGCTGCTCGAAGCCATTCGGAGTTCCTTGCATCCCGCAGGTGTCGGTGTGGTTGACTTTCACAACTGGTGGCATAACCCGGTAAGGCGTCTCGGACTTCTGCCCGAGAATTATCGTCTCAACCGTAGCTATTCTCGCCGCGATGCCACAGGTCTCGTGCGTTCCTGTGGCATCGACAAATTCCAATATTTTCCTTTCTACCAAGAAGTTGAACCGACAAGCTTCAGAATCCATTTAGCAAAAGCTGTGTTGGCGCCAACTCGGCATGTGTTTCTCTTCAAAGCATTAAACGACTGACTGCTCCTTACAATCCGTTATCGGAATCGCAGGAAAAATACGAAGGGGATCGGACATCTGACGCCAAAACAGAAATCAGTAATCACTACGAGCTGGGATGATGGCCATCCGTTGGATCAGCGAGTTGCCGGCCTGCTAGCGAAGTATGGTCTAACAGGGACGTTTTACGTTCCCATTAAGAATGTCCGGCCCGTGATGAACGTAACTGAAATCCGCCAATTGAGCGACGCCTTTGAGGTTGGCGCACACACGGTCCATCACACGGTTTTACCCGAAGTTTCCGATGAGATTGCCGAGCGCGAAATCCGTGATTCAAAGAACCGTCTGGAAGATCTTACGGGGCGCTCCTCTGACGCTTTTTGCTTTCCCAAGGGTCGCTTCCAGCGTCGGCATCTAGACATGGTCAGCCGGGCTGGTTTCCGTTGCGCGCGGAGCGTTGAGCTGTTGTCGATTCAGTTCCCTGCGCGCCGAGCGGGCATCGCGGTGATTCCGACAACCGTTCAGTCTAGTCTTCATTCGTGGAAGGATTACGTGAGAAACAGTGCCAAGAGGCTTTCGGCAAGGAATATCGTCAACTTCACCCTGTATGCCCGTTCTCGCAACTGGACAGAAATCGCGCGTTCCATGCTGGCGGTCGTGGCCCAGCATGGAGGCATTTTCCACCTGTGGGGCCACTCTTGGGAAATTGAAGAGCAGCAGCAGTGGCTACAGCTTGAATCGCTCTTCCACGACATGCAGCGACTACGGTCAACGGCTCCCTGCGTGCCAAATTCATCGCTTGTCACATGAATATCCACAAAGTATACGCGTTTCTTGGGGTGCACTTCAGACGCCGTCGAATGGAAGTTTTTTCCAGTTTTTTTTCACCCACAGCCACAACTAGAGTCGTTGACCTCGGTGGAGCACCGGAAACCTGGATTGGCCACGATACCAAACTTCGGCTAACACTTGTAAATCTGGATACAAACTGCCTGAAAGGGCATATCCCCTCCGTGGTCGCCGACGCATTGGCTTGTCCCTTTGAGGACAAAAACTTTGACGTAGTTTTTTCCAACTCGCTCATTGAGCACCTTTCCAGCGAAGAGAACCAGCGTGCATTCGCCGCCGAGGTCCAGCGGCTTTCGAGGAACGGGTATTTCGTGCAGACGCCAAATCGGTGGTTCCCGATCGAACCGCATTTTCTCGGGCTATTTGTTCAGTTTGTTCCCAAACGCTTCAGACCCGGTGTCGTGCGATGGATGACGCTATGGGGCTGGATTGCTAAGCCTTCACGGGAATTATGCCAACGCTGCTGCAACGAGATTCGTTTAGTTGATGCGCGGGAATTGCAGCTTCTCTTTCCGGACGCAACGATTGTACGGGAGCGCTTCCTAGGTCTAACAAAATCGCTTATTGCTGTCCGCACACAAACAGTCGACAGCGCACTCCAAGCCCCAAACGGCACTCGATGAGGATACTTTTCGTCCATAACCGCTACAAGAACCTCGGGGGAGAGGATTTAACTGTAAAAGCAGAGATTCAGCTAATGCAGCAACACGGACACACGACAGATCTCTTTCAAGTAGACAACACGAGGATTTCGGGCATTGCCGAAAAAGCGAGTGCAGCGCTTGGCACGGTCTGTTCACTTACTTCACGGAGAGCGTTATCTGCCAGAATCCAATCCTTCAAGCCAGACCTCGCCCATGTCCACAATTTCTTCCCGCTGCTATCGCCATCGGTTTTCCACGCCTGTCAGGAAGTTGATGTTCCCGTCGTGAACACTCTCCACAATTTTCGGCTCATATGTCCGAACGCCTTGCTGCTGCGGGAGGGGCGCATTTGCGAAGATTGTGTGGGCAGGGCTATCGCCTGGCCGGCCGTCCTGCACGGGTGCTACCGGAACAGTCGTGTTGGTTCCGCTGTTGTCGCGGCCATGCTCGCCACACATAAGTTTCTGCGAACGTGGCACTCGGCTGTTGACGCATACATCGCTCGCTCGAATTTCAGCCGCGACAAGCTCATTGAAGGCGGCTTGCCCTCGGAGAAAATCTCCACCATCCCTAGTTTCGCGCCTGATCCCGGTGAACCTGCAGATTCCAACGGGCTCTTTGCTTTCTTCGCAGGACGCCTTTCGCCAGAAAAGGGAATCGCAACTCTCCTCTCCGCATGGGACCGGATCAGAAGCTCGTCGCTTTGTTTGAAGCTTGCCGGGGACGGCCCGTTGAAAGACGAAGTGTTGCGCCGTGCTGATGGGAAACGCGTCCAATATCTTGGCCTCTTGTCTCGCGACAAAGTTCAGGAGCTCATGTGCCAGGCTTCAGTTCTTATTTTCCCCTCGATCTGTTACGAGAACTTTCCTCTGTCCATCGTGGAGGCGTTCGCTTCCGGCCTGCCCGTAATCGCTTCAGGGATGGGAGCCGCAGCAGAAATAATTGACGACGGCCGGACTGGCCTGCATTTTCTGCCGGGCAACGCCGAAGACCTGACTGCGAAGATTGAGTGGCTGATCTCGCGCCCGCAAGAAATAACGCGAATGCGGGGCGAAGCTAGAGCCGAATATCTCTCGAAATACACGCCGGAACGAAATTACGAATTGACTGCGCAGCTTTATGGGCAGGTCATTGATGCAAGATGTTCCTCAAGTGTGGCGTGAGTCTCGAGACTGGCAAGCTATTCAGTAACTAAAGGAGGAAATAGAAATAATGACTGTAACAGACCGCGTTCTCGTTACTGGTGCAGGGGGTTTTATTGGTCATCATCTGGTGCGGAGGCTGAAAGACGACGGATATTGGGTCCGCGGCGTGGACTTGAAGAACCCGGAGTACGAGCCGACTGCTGCGGACGAGTTTGCCATCCTAGATTTGCGCCGCTGGGATAACTGCCTCGAAGCTACACGCGGCATCGATCAAGTCTACAACTTGGCCGCGGACATGGGCGGGATCGGGTATATCACGAGTTCGCATGCGGACATTTCGCGAAACAATATTCTGATCAACACGCACATGCTCGAAGCGAGTCGATTGAGCGGAATCAAGAAATTCTTGTTTTCGTCCTCCGCGTGTGTCTATGCACAGTCGAAACAAAACACGCCAGACGTCATCCCCCTCCGAGAAGAGGACGCCTATCCGGCGGACCCCGAACCTGGCTACGGTTGGGAAAAGCTCTTTACTGAGGAGCTTTGCAAGTATTTCCGTCGAGATTACGGAATGCAGACGCGCGTGGTTCGATTCCACAACGTGTACGGGCCATTGGGCACATACGAGGGCGGCAAAGAAAAATCTCCGGCGGCGCTTTGCCGAAAGGTTGCTCTGGCTGAGAGCGGAGACGAGGTAGAAATCTGGGGTGATGGCGAGCAGACTCGCTCGTACATGTACATCGACGATTGCGTTGAGGGCTTAACGCGACTCATGGCGTCTTCACATCACGATCCCCTCAACTTGGGCACCGACAGGATGGTCACCATCAACCACCTGCTGGAAATTACTGCCAATATCGCGGGAAAGAAGTTTCGTGTGCGGCATGACCTCACCAAACCTCAGGGTGTGCGCGGCCGCAATAGCGACAATACGCGCCTTCGACAGGTCCTTGGATGGGAGCCTGCCACTCCGCTGGAAGACGGGCTGAAAGTTACGTATCTGTGGATTCAAGATGAACTCCGAAAGGCTGGCCGGGTCCGAGAGAAAAAGGATGCCGCGGTCTGAAGTTCCTCGTGCAAATGTCCTGGGTGTAGGAGTAAGCGCCATTGATATGTCCGAGGCGCTCGGGCTGTTTGAGTCTTGGCTGGGAAGTGGCGGGAAAGGATACGTGTGCGTTACGGGCGTGCACGGAGTAATGGAAGCCCAGAAAGACCCCACCTTTCGGCGAATCTTGAATGAATCCTTGCTTACCACGCCGGATGGGATGCCAACCGTTTGGGTTGGAAGACTCCAGGGGTTCAAGAAAATGGGCAGGGTTTTCGGGCCCGATCTCATGAAGGAAGTTTGCCGTATGTCAACTCAAAATGGATATACCCACTTCTTCTATGGCGGACGGCCAGGCGTTGCGGAGCAACTCAAAACGGCAATGACGAACCGCATTCCAGACTTGCGAGTGGTTGGAACTTATTCGCCTCCCTTTGGACCACTTAGCCATCAGGAAGAAGAGTCGTTGTTGGAACTCATTGCCAGAAGTAAGCCGGACATTTTCTGGGTTGGATTGAGCACGCCCAAGCAAGAGCGATTTATGGCTGAGTACAACCGTAGGATTCAAGCCAAGATCATGGTGGGAGTTGGTGCAGCATTTGACCTGCACACCGGGTTGATAAAGGACGCGCCGGATTGGGTGAAGTCCTCCGGGTTGCAATGGCTGCACCGGCTTATTCAAGATCCGCGCCGTCTCTGGAGAAGATATTTTATAAACAATCCTAAGTTCTTGTGGAAGTTGGCTTTTCAGTTGGCTCATGTTTCCCACTATTTCCTGGATCGCTATGACTGACGGCTTCCTCGGAGGCAAGGCGACGGCCAACTCTTGGTCGTGGAATCCTTGGTGAACCAACTGATGACAGTTGTCGCAGAGAGTAAGCTTCTAGGATAAGCCAGAGAAGGGACTACAGTGAATACCAGCGCCACTCCTGAATCTCAACAGTCTTCTTCCGAAATCGTTCTAGCGTCAACTCCAAACTTCAAGAAGAATCGCACAGACGGCCAGGGAACATCAACGGTACCTGCGCCTGAAAAAAAAGCGTCAGAAATTTCGATTGGGGCCACCGGCCCGCGCACTTCACTCGGGAAAAATCGCTCCAGGCGCAACGCTACCAAGCACGGAATCTTCTCGAGCGTAGTTGTGTTGCCAGGCGAGTCTCGCGCGGATTACGAATCACTGCTTTCGGCGCTGTGTAGCTCGTTTGATCCTGTCGGATCCTTTGAGGAGATGCTCGTCGAAAAGCTTGCGACTCTGCTTTGGCGCCAGCGTCGATTGCTTAATGCCGAGAGCGCCGAAATTCGGAGTAAACAAGACTTCCTTGAGTGGGATAAGGATCGCCAGCAGAGCGTCGAAGCGGACACGCTAAGTCGAAACGATGCGGAAGCCGATTTCGACGTCGACAATATGGACGTTACGGACGGATTGATCTGGCACATCGAGAATGGCCGGGTTCTCGCTCGCTGCCTGGAACTACTCAACGGCTTGCGTGAGGAAGTGAACGAAAGGTCGGAACTGTCGCTCGAATCGGTCGAGTCGACTTTCAAAAGAATCTACGGCCCCTCAAATCAGCTGCACTTGAATGACACTCTTTACGATGACTTTGCGGCTTGGTGCGCTACCGCGGCCGCTGAAGAAGAGGAACGCAAGAAAAACGATTGGGCTTCTCCGGAAGGATGCAAGAAATATGCCCTTGCCGCAATTAACTCCGAAATTAGACGCTTGAAAGAGTACCAGAAAAAGTCATCGGCGATCGATCTGCAGCGAATCCAGAATGAGAAACTCCGCCAAAGCGTCCCCGATTCTCCATCGCTCGATCGCTTGATGCGATACGAGGCCAGCCTCGAACGCGCCTTCGACCGTACGCTCAACCAGCTCGAGCGCGCTCAGCGCATGCGCAAAGGACAGGCCGTCCCTCCACCGCTCAAAGTGGAAATCAGCTAACCTGAAGCGTTTCTCCGCGATCCCGTAGAAAATTACAAAACGAACTCGTGTAAACCTTTCTTTTCTGGGAGGATAACGAAATTCGGGCGCTCTGAAATCGGTGCACTTGCGCTTGAAATCGCGATTGGCCTGGACGCAATCAACCTCTCTCAAGAGAATGCCGACTCGCAAGCCACCGAACGGCACGTTGACTCTTTTTTGTTTTGCATCCGCGCCGAGAGCGTGTATTTTTTGCTGCGTGCAACGGAGGAGAAAAATGAAAGAATTGGCGCCGAGTAAACACGCGGCTTGCGCAGGTATATTTCTCTGGGCACTCATTTTCG
>Ga0126373_10001430_pt1 | contig 16990 bp, 14 predicted proteins | sample PanSoiMetPlot_11_FD_92545 | JGI IMG/M metagenome (GOLD analysis project Ga0126373, IMG submission 92545) | Tropical forest soil microbial communities from Panama - MetaG Plot_11 | ecosystem: Environmental > Terrestrial > Soil > Tropical forest > Bulk soil | place: Panama | collected 2016-02-17 | reverse complement strand
TGGGCGTCGTGGAGGGAGAGGGTGTCGTGCTCGCGGGTGGCGGCATCGGCAGCGGACGGCAGATCGCCGCTGCGCTGGCACTCGGAGCCGCGGGTGTGTGGATGGGCTCGGCGTGGCTGCTGACCTCGGAGTACGCGAACCTGTCGCCGCTGCCCGGGCTGCGCGAAGCGCTACTGAAGGCTACGTCGTCCGACACGGTCCGATCGCGCATCTATTCAGGCAAGCCGGCCCGGCTGCTGAAGAACAGCTGGACCGACGCCTGGCTCGCTCCCGACGCGCCCGAACCGCTCCCGATGCCGCTGCAGAATCTGCTGGTCAGCGATGCGCATCAGCGACTGATGCGGTCAGGCAACCCGGATGTGGTCCCGATGCCGGTCGGCCAGATCGTCGGTCGCATGAACGAAGTCAGGCCGGTTGCCGATGTGGTCAGCTCCCTCATGGCGGAGCTTGCCGAGACAGTCGACAGGCTGGAGCGCCTCAGCTAATCACCGGTGACACCGTCGATCAGCTCGCGGAGGATGTCGGCGTGACCGTTATGGCGCGCATACTCCTCGATCAAATGCAGGTAGATCCACCGCAAGTCCATCGGACGGCCGTCGCGTGGACTGGGAAACGTTTCGTCGAGTGACCGGCCGGCGACCGCATTGTCTGCCGCGGCGTACTCGGCGGCAAACGCTGCGAAGTCCCGCTCCGCCTCCGCGCCGTCGGTGAGATCGAAGTCGCCATCGGGAAACTCATCGCTACAGTACGAGTACCCGAGGTCGGCCTGCCCGGCGAACTTGATGCGGAACCAGCCGCGCTCCACCTCCGTCATGTGGCGGACCAGACCGAGCAGGGACAGGGTTGAGGACTCAACCGGCCGGGCCGTCAACTGTGCGCCGTCCAGGCCCCTGCACTTCCACAGCAGCGTGGCGCGGTGGTAGTCCAGCCAGCCTTGCAGGGCGCTTCGCTCGCCGGCCACATCGGGCGGCTCGCAGCGTGTTACGTCTGGTGCAGTCCATGTCATCCGGACATGCTGGCCCGCGACGCCAAGCCGCGCAACCGGGTTTCAGCCGGGTGGCGCGGGCCTAGACGGTCAGCAGCTTCGCTGACAGGTTGGGTGCGGCACGCGTTACGCCACCCCTCGAGCCTGAGGCCGTGACCTTATCGAGACAAAGCGAATGTGACTGCGCGCCTTGACAGCCTGAGTCGCGCTGCGAAACGGTGATTCCTGCCGAGCGCCTCATCAGGATTGCGTCCGACAACCCGGGCGTTCGATGCAATCGACGGAGGACACTCGGTATGGCGAGACCATCGCGACGACCCGGTCTTCGAGCAACCTTTATCTTCGTGGCAGCAGCTACTACTGCAACCCTGACAGCGGGCTCAGCGGCCCTTGCGGCGGCACCGGCATCGGCGTCATCAGCCAGTTCCTGCGGAGCGCTCGCAGGTCGGGCGGTTGGCCACATCTCCGGCGTCGTGCGGGCAGTGTCTACTCATTCAGGCTGCTCGGTCAGCGACTCGCGATTGGCCGGCGACACGGCGAACGGCACCCCGCCGCTGATCTTCCACGGCGGCCCAGTAATGGGGACGACCCTCACCGGACCGGTGGTCGTCACGCCCATCTACTGGAATCCGGCTGGCCACCCGATGGATAGCGTCTACAAGAGCATCCTCACGCAGTATCTGACCGACGTGGCCAAGGCGAGCGGCCGCAACAATAACGTGTTCTCAATCCTGGCCGAGTACTTCGGGAACAACGGCCAGATCAACTACAACGTCCAGCTAGGCGCGCCGATCGAGGACACCCACGCGTTGCCCGCGAACGGCTGCACGCTCACCCGCAAGGACATGTCGAACATCTACGCCGACAACTCTGGCTACAACGCCTGTCTGGACGACGCCCAGCTCCAGGCCGAAACGAACCGCATCATCGGTGCGAACGGTCTTCCTATCAACTTCTCGCACATCTACGTGCTCTTCCTGCCTAAGCATGTGGAGTCGTGCGTCCTCCCCGGTGTGACGACCAACCTCAAGAAGGGCCAGGCCTGCACGATCAACTATGAGCCGACCGCTGCCTACTGCGCGTATCACAACCAGGCTGGCAGCGGCGCCCTCTATGCCAACATGCCCTACCCGATCTACAACTCGGGGGCCGGTTTCACGTGCGGCACCAACTTCACTGGCGGCTTCCCCGTCATCGAGACGCCGAACGGGAACGCCGACGCCGATGTCGAAGTTAGCCCGACAAGCCACGAGATCAACGAGTCGATAACTGACCCGGATACCGTCACTGGCTGGTATGACAGCAGCGGCTTCGAGAACGGCGATGAGTGCGCCTACATCTTCGGCCCAACGGCGGGCACGCCCGGCGCGCTGTACAACCAGACCATCAACAACCACCACTACCTGACTCAGGAGGAGTTCAGCAACAACTCCTTCTTCCAGAGTGGCGGCGGATGCCTCCAGGGCCGGAACCAGGAGTAGCGGGATCTGATCCCAGCGGCCTAGCCGCAAAAACGCAAAGGCGGCCCCGGAAACAGTCCGGGGCCGTCTTTCTTTCGACTAGCGAATCCTCGAGCTTTTCCGCGGGCCGTTAGGCCCGCGACCCTGTGCCATGCAACCGAGTTTCAGCCGAGTGGCGGGCGTTCCTTCTTCGGGAGCTTGCCGACTACGGCTTCGTATGAGGCATCGACTGCCGCCAGGAGTTCGTCGGCCGGAATGGCGCCGTCGATTCTGAGCGTGTTCCAGCCGGAGCGGCCAATATAAGCCATGGCCGTTGCGTCATCGGGATAGCGCGCCAGCCACTCGTCGGCAGCCTCGCGAATGTCAGCGCATTTCAGACCGACGGTGCTGCCGCCGACGGCGCCAAGAAACGCGAAGATCTTGGTGCCCACCTTGGCGACGATGTCGCCGTCCCATGGCTCGTCCTGCCAGGCGCCGGGCTTGCTCAGGCAGTGAGCAAGCAGCTCATCCCACGTCACGGCCGCTGCCTCCTTGCAGTCGTGTCCCCCACTGTCGCATCGAGGTGCTGTGGCTTCGACGCGCCGCGCCAGGCCTGGGTTTACCCCCGGTTGATCGCTGAACCGCTTCGGGGTAGCTTCGCCGGATGTGCCGCTCTGGCAGCGGTGAGTTCCGCGCACCGGTCGCCGACCAGTCTGGAGCACGATGAGCCTGGCATTTTCAGCTTGCTCAGCGGTTGCTGCGGCTGTGTGCGGTTGGCCAGCCAGCGCTGCGATTGAAAGGCTCGGCCGGGCCTCCGACGTGGCGGGCTCGCCAACAGCCGATGGCGACGCGCCGAATGCCACGCGGCCCAGGGCGGCCAGGCCGTGGCTACTCGCTCTGTTATTGGCCGCATCAGCCTGGGCCATCACCGTACGCCTTCACCCAGCGCTCGTCGCGGTGGCAGCTTGCTGGCTGACGGCTTGCGGAGTTCCCCTCGCCGTCATCGACGTCCGAACCCGGCGGCTGCCGGACACCTTGACGGCAGCGAGCCTGGCAGGCGTAGTTGGCTTTCTCGCGCTCACCGCCAACTGGCAAGACGTTGCCACAGCCGGCGCGGGCGGACTAGCGGTCGGGGCGTTCTTCGTACTGCTCGCCTTGACGCGGCCAAGTTCGGCTGGACTCGGCGACGCGAAGCTAGGCCTGAGCACGGGCGCGCTGGCGGGCTGGTTCGGCTGGGGAGTGGTGCTGGGGTCGATGGTTGCCGCGTTCGTGCTTGCGGCCGCGGTTGGGTGCTGGCTTCTCGCGACTGGCCGGGCGACGCTGCGCGGCACGAACCTGCCATTCGGACCATCCCTGCTCGGCGGGTGCCTGGCCGCCATCCTCCTGGCCGGAGTAGGACACAGTCACGACGTCGCCGCGCTGCTGACCGGGCAGTGAGGCCTCGCCTGCGCTTTCTGGAACCAACCGTCGCGCTGCGCGCACCTGGTGGCAGTTAGCGAGGCGGCCCAATCTGAGATTCGGTGAGGCCGTGGCAACTGCGGCAGCCTTCGGTCGGGAAAATGAGGACGTCGCCGACCCGGTGCCCGTGCAGTCCAACCTTGCGGAAGATGCCGACCCATTGCGGCTCGGCCTTCACGTCGACGAGTATCGCGCCGATTCCCTGCTGCCTGACGTAGGCCTCGAACTGGGCCACGAGCTGCGGGGTGGCGTGCGCGAGACGCTGCACTGGCAGTGGGAGATCGGTCCGCATGTTGATCGCCTGATTGATGTATCCGCCCGCTAGTCGAGTGTAGAAGTTGGTGTCCGCCTGCCAGAGCATGCCCGCGTTGCCGATCCGGGACACGACGACGACGATCTCGTTGGGCTTCAATTGACTGCGATAGGCGGCCGATGTGACGAAGGTCGGCACCGTGCTGCGCGGGATGACTGGCATCGTCGGCGCATCCTGGGCAATGGCCGCGATCACGAGGATCGAAAGCGCCCATCGCAGCCAGGGCCACTTCACCTGCTTGGCTAGCAACAGGGCCGTCGCCACGGCAAGCAGCAGATACGCAAAGAGCATGAGCCGGGACGGATACGCGTTGCGTACGATTGGCAGGTTCCACACCGGCGACCACGGCAAGCCGACGATCTGGTGGCCTTCCACATAAAGTGTCCGGCCCAGCGACGCCACGATGATGAAGACCAGCATGCAGGTCAGGAACCGCACGAATCGGCTCGACCAGCGTGTCACGGCCAGGATGACCACCACCACCAGCAGCGGGATTCCGATATAGCCTGCTGCCGAGATTGGGTGCGGACCTGACGCCAGATGCTGCAGCCAGGCAAAACCGCCTGCATTCTTCGGCCGGGGCAAGACCAGACTGGCCACATCGAGCTCGGTCACCGTTTTCAGCGTCGGCGTCTTGGTGGTCAGCGCGTACCCGAGGTACGGCAACGCCAGCACGATCGCGATGCCGTACGCCAGAGAAAGGTGCTTGGCCAGGCGGAGCATGGCTGGCCGGCCCGCCTTACCAGCCAACGCGATTCCGAAGATCAGGGACACGGCCAGGATCGCCGTGAGGTCGGCAAAGGTCTCGACGAACAGGTAGAACTGCACTGCCATCAACAGGCCGGCCACGATCACGAACGTCCTGACGCCGATGCTCCCCTCGTGCCACCGGACGACGAGGTACCCCAGGATCGGCAGCAGCAGCGAATAGATCAGGTTGAGCTGGCCGGCCGTTACGTGATTCATCTGGTAGGCCGAGAATCCGAAGACAGCACCGGCGATCAGAGCAGGCCAGAATTGTCGCGTCAGACGCCGGCAGAGCACGAAAGCAGCCCACGCGGCCAGGGGCAAGGCAATGGCAGTGACAAAGTTAAAGGCCAGTACTGGCCCGGCGATCAGGGTGATGGGAGTTGCCAGCAGCGCGATTGGCGGAACCGTGGTCACCCAGGCAAGCGAGTGCCCGGCCGGCGCCTCGATCACGTGCGCGAACAGGGGGTTGTGGGCATGCCCAAGCGAATAAGGCCACCAGCGTAGGCACCAGGTGTAGAAGTTCGGGTCCATGCTCGACTGGTCTAGATGAGCTTGGCTCATGTGGTGCAGCATCGGGGCACCTGTTGTCGACAGCCAGGCGAGGTTATAGATGGCGAGCGCGACCAGCCCTTGTATCACCGGCGAGCGCATCCAGGTGCGCCAGTCGCGCCAATCGCGCCGCCGTCGATCGGAACCCGGCGTAACGTCCTCAGCCGCGTCGGGTTCCACGAGCTTGGACCCAGCCTTGCCCGTCGACCCGTCGTCCTGGTTATCCAGCGGCGCCGTCATGAGGGCGGCAGTGGCGGGACGCGCTGGCCACGCGTCAGCGAGTCCTGGCTCGCGGCCGGCCACAGCATGTCCTCATCGGCATGCTCTCCCTCAGTAAACCCCCTGGCCTCGCGCACAAGATACAGCGGCCGAGCGCGCACCTCGTCGTAGATCCTGGCCACGTACTGGCCCACCATGCCAATCACCGTCAACTGCACCCCGCTCAGGAACGTGATGGCCACAAGCAATGAAGCAAGACCCGGAACATAGGACACACCGGCAAGCTTGAGGGCTATCACCACGATGCCGGTGAGAAGTGAGCCAACGGCCATCACCAGTCCGACGGTCAGCGTCAATCGCAACGGAGCGGTGGAGAACCCGACGAATCCATCGAGAGCCAGCCGCACCATTTTGCGGAAGGGGTATTTGCTCTGGCCCGCCTGGCGAGAAGCCCTCGTGTAGGGCACAGCAGTCTGCCGGAATCCGACCCAGGAAAACATCCCGCGGACGTAGCGATTTCGCTCCCGCATCTGCAGGAAGGCGTCAAGCGCTTTGCGGTCAACAAGGCGGAAATCACCGACTTCCATCGGCTGGTCAATCTCGGCCAATCGCCGCTGAATGCCGTAGAAGATCGTCGCCGTCTTGCGCTTAAAGAGCGTCTCGCCATCGCGCTGCTCGCGGACGGCATAGACGACCTCGTAACCCTCCTGCCATCGCTGCGCCATCTGGAGTATGACCTCAGGCGGGTCTTGCAAGTCCGCATCCATCACGATCACAGCTTGGCCAGAAGCGACATCCATCCCGGCCGTGATAGCGATCTGATGGCCGAAGTTCCGTGAGAGCTGGACGATCTTGAACCTGGGATCCTCGGCGTTGACGTCTTTCATCAGCGCGTAGCTGGCGTCCTTGCTTCCGTCGTCGACCAGGACGACCTCGGTCGGGCCGTCCAGCTGATCCATGACCTCGCGCAGCCGCTTGACCAGTGCCGCGAACGACTCCTCCTCGTTATAAATGGGGATAACGATGGAGTACTTCACGGTGTCCACTGGGTCTATCGCCCCATCCCACATCGAGGGCCCTGGCCGCAATCCTGGGTATATTACGCGAAATTGCTTTGGCGGAGATTCATGATCCCCGGCGGCGGATCTCTAGGCCTGGCCTTCCGCTGCAGCCAGCGTCAGCCACATTATCCGCTACCGCGCGCACTGGCGCGCCGCCATGCATGCCTGTGAGTATGCCGGGTAGCGCACACAACCTATGGCCAGGGACGATCACACCGAAGTCAATCAAGCAAAAGCGCAGCTAGATTCAGCGGCCGGGGCGCGCCTGCGATGGCTCGCAAGACCAGTGCTCGCCGTCATCGCCATGATCGCGACGGCCAGGCTGGCAATAAGCGCCGCGCTCGTGATCACTCCGATGCAGACCGTCACCGTCGCCGGGCAGGTGATCAACCTCGGGGCTGCCGTTCGGCCGAGCCCGTCTGGACCGGGCGAAGTTGACCCCTTCGGGCAGTCCCTGGCTACCGCGGTGTCCTTCCCCGGCCCGACCAGGGCGGCGGCCACCTTGAGATCACAGCTGGTGGCCGGCTGGGAACGATACTTCGGCTGGGAGACGGCCGCGGCCGCGCTGGCGGCGCTGACTCTGGCCGGTGCAGTCGCTGGCTGGCGACGGCTGAAGCCACGCTCGACGGCATGGCTCCTCGCTGCTTCTATCGCGGTGACTGAGCTCGTCAATGGTCCCTGGCTGAGACCGCCAGCTCGGTTCGCCCATGACGGCCACGGGTATCACTAGAGGTCGACGAAGAAGTAAGCAGAAGGTGCGGAACCCCGCCAATAAGCCGGAAGGAGCAGCGCAATGGCGGATCTGCCGAACATCGTCCTCGTGCATGGCGCCTGGGCCGACGGATCGTGCTGGGATGGCGTCATCGAGCGGCTGCAGTCGGAGGACTATTACGTCACCGCACCGCAGTTCCCCGAGTCGTCGCTGTCGGACGACGTCGCGCGGCTGCGCGAGGTGCTGGACCGCCAAGATGGCGCGACGGTGGTCGTAGGACACTCCTACGGTGGTCAGATCATGACCGCTCTCGGCGACAACGGGCCGAACGTAGACAGCCTCGTCTACATCGCGGCCTTCGGCCTCGACCAGGGAGAATGTCTCAAGGACCTGATGGCACAGGGACCACCTAGCCCAGCGTTGGCGCATCTGGACGTCGATGATCGCGGCTTCGCCTGGCTGCCTGAAAGCGATTACATCAACCACTTCGCTGCCGACGTCGCACCCGCCAAGGCCAAGGTAATGTGCGCCGCGCAGCAGCCACTGGCCACGTCAGCCTTCCAGGACGTGATGGGCTCGCCCGCCTGGAAGTCCCACCCAAGCTGGTACATGATCGCAAGCAATGACGAAGCGATCTCGCCCGCGGCCGAGCGCAAGTTCGCCACTCGAATGCAGGCCGTGACTACGGAGGTTCCTTCAAGTCACGTGGCCATGGTCTCCCATCCAGACGAGGTGACGCGGTTCATCGAAACCGCCGCGCCAGAAGCGCCCACACTCATGTAATGACCGGCCATATTGGCCCCGGTCCGCGGGGAGATCGTGGAAAGGGGCGCCCATGCTGTTCAAGGATCGCGTCGACGCCGGCCAGCAATTGGCTGGACGGCTACAGCACCTGGCCGGCTCCGACCTGGTCGTACTCGGTCTGCCGAGGGGTGGCGTGCCAGTGGCCGCCGAGGTGGCTCAGTTCCTGGGCGCTCCGCTCGACATCATTATCGTCCGTAAGCTCGGTGCGCCTTTTCAGCCTGAGTTCGCGTTGGGCGCTCTGGGCGAGGAAGGCGTCCGGGTGATGAATCCCGAGGCGCTGGGGTATGCCGTCGCCACGCCCGACGAGCTGTCAGCTACGGAACAGCGCGAGCGGCAGGAGATCGCTCGCCGCGCCCTCCGTTTCCGCCGCGGCCGCGAACGGCGAGCACTCGACGGGCGGGTCGCGGTGATCGTCGACGATGGTATTGCGACTGGCTCAACGGCCAGAGCCGCGTGTCAGGTAGCCAGGGCGCTCGGCGCGGAGCACGTCGTGCTAGCGGTCCCGGTCGCGCCGGAGGGGTGGGAAGCCAGAATCGGCGATGACGCAGACGAGATGATCAGCGTCGCGACTCCCTCGTGGTTCTTCGCGATAGGTCAGTTCTACGAGGACTTCGCCCAAACCTCTGACGCCGAAGTCGCCGCGTGCCTCGACCGTTACGCGGGTGATGGCACCTCTCCGTGAACGTCACGGAAAACTGACCACATTCGCCGGGGTATCAGGGTTCGCGATCGTGGATGCCCTCCCGCTGCGATTCACAACGTGATCAATTCCGCCCGACCCGGCTGTGCTGAGAAAGATCGTTAGCAGGTCATGCAGCTCACTGCCTGGCGGTTTGGCGGTCTCGAACGCGCTGGTGGCGACGATCGGTCGGCCTCGATCGAAGAAGCTGTAGCTCGCCAAGCCGAACCCCTCGAAGGCGACGGCCCGGTGAGTGATCAGGAGCGCCGGATAGCCGTCAACTGCGCGGCTAACCATCCAGGCCGCCTGACTGGGCGGGTCGTATGGCATCTCGTTCTGGAACATGATGACGGTGCCGTCTTTGCCATTCCAGATCACTTCGTACTTCTCGTAGTGCTCAACGAACAGTCCGTAGGCCGTCACACGGTCCCCGTTGACGACAACGCCCGTGTCGGCGACGTTAACGCGCCAGCCGACGCCACGCCCGTGGTCGGCCCGCCAGGCCCAGACGTCGTCCAGAATCACGTCGGAGCTATTGACCACGAGGCTGGTTGTCGCCCGGCCCGGCGCAGCGCCACCGATGCGGAAGAACACGTCGTGAAGCCGGGTCGGATCCACTGCGCTCCAGCGTTTCGCCGCGAGGGGCTGGTCGCCGACCTGCAGTAGCACCCGGGAATTGACAGGCCCGGCCGCGAAGATGAGCCCGGACAGCTTCACGCCAGAGACGCTGGCTACCCGCATGGGCATGATGCCCCTGGCTGGCATCAGGGTTGGAAAGCCCAATCCGAGAACGACGCTGTCGGGCCGGGTGACCACGATTGTCTGATGCAGGTTGTAGACGCCGGGAGTGAAGATCAGGTCGCGTCCGCTGGCCAGCGCAGCGTTGATGACCAGAGCTGAGTCCCGGGGAGTGGCGATGAAGAACCGCCGGAGCGGCACCGCGGCGCCCGGCGTCGAGGCGCCGGCCCAGGACGGTCCGACCGAATCACGTCGCGCGGTCGGCACGAACACGCTGTAGTTCCCGCTGGCGTCCACTTGAAGGAACGGCGCCTCCGCGGTGACGGGGCAGGCGGTCAGCGTCGTGTACTGGCCGCCCGAACCGAAGTTCTGTGCGGGCGCTCCGCCGTCACCGCAGAAGACCTGATTCCAGACGCCGTTGCTCCAACCGCCGAGAGTGCTGTCGCGGACGAGGAATTGCTGCTGTGAGCCGTTGAGCACGGGCTTGCCAGTGAACGTCGAGTCGGCGATGAAGCCGCCGTTGGAGTAGCCGGGCTTGGAGCAGTAATCCATGAGTGATGTGAAGCCGTTGACCATGACTCGCCGCATCGGAGACGCCTGCGACGTTGCCCAGAATTCGGCTGTCTGCCGGCACGGCCCGCCGCTGCCGGGTGTCGGCAGGTTGATCGTCAGGTTCGATAGCGAGCGCCAGAAGTTATCCAGGGCGGTGCAGTTGACTGCGCCTGGCTGCGCTGGCCGTAAGCACACGTTGAAGGAGTCGACAGCGCCGTTAATGACAACGTCGCCCGGGGAGGCCCCAAGACCGGCAACGCTGGTGTAGTAGCCGACCTGAAGGAACATCGGATGTGCAGCTGAGCCATACGTGCCCGGCTCGAACAGCAATGCGTACCGCTGGTCGCCGAACTGATTGCCAGCTTGCCGGCGGGCGATCGAGTCGACGGTGGCCTGGATACGGCTCTGCGGCATGAGAGGGCTGAAAATGTAGACGGTTGGCCCGAAGATCTGTCTGAGCGCCGGCGCCCGGGTGCCGGGGTCCGCCCGGCCACTACCGAGTAACCAGGCGGTGCCGAGTCCGATGGCGGCAACTAGCGTCAGCGCAGCGGCTCGAACCACACGGCGACCCCGGGGCCGGCGTGCGAGGCGTGTGGTCATTGCCATTGGCGTTCACGTCCCCCGGCGAAGGCCGGGCCGCGTTCACCAAGGTACGCGGCCTTCCCCCGCATCTTTGCCGCCGCCATCCTTGCGCAAGCGCAGGCGCCGCGTCATGAAGACCCGCTTGATCACGACCCGCTTCATGAAGCTGCCAAAAGCGACTGTCGCGCCCGGACGCCGTGTTAGCCTGAGCCTCGCTTGCTGGCGCCCGGGGGAGAGGCGCCGGCCGCACGTTCGGGACGGGGAGCATGTCCAATTCACCGGGGCTGAGTTGCCCCTTGCGCGGTCACGGCCGCGCGTCCCTGCCGTTACCTCGCTCTTGCGGGCTACCGAAGGCAATCGCGTTCGTGCCAGCCTCATGTCGAGGGTGGCGTTGATGCCGGGCGCGCGCGAGATTACCCATCTCGTGCTCACCGACCACGCCGTCCCTTACCTCCTCGCGAGGGTGCGCTGGCCCGACGTCGCCCAGGCGATCACCGTGGGCAACCCCAACTGGCTCGACGACCCGGGCTTGTTCGATCTGCCCTACAACAAAGACGCCGTGGCAGTGACCTTCACCCAGGCCGCTTCCGTGGCGGCTGGCTGGGGAATCCAACTTCGCGCCGAGCCAGCCGACAACGCACCATCTTTTATCCGGCGGATGCCAGCAAACTGGTCCGACCTGTCGCCTGCGGAGCGGCGCGCTTTCGGCATCGAGTTCGTCGGCAGCAGCCGCGCCTCGGCTCGTCCCATCCGTCGATTGCACGCGTATCGCGCGGAGATTGCCGCCACGTCCGGCCAACCGCGCGCCACGGGGTACGTACGCGCGCTCGCTGGGGCGCTCGTCAGCGGAGGTGACGATGGACTGGACGGCTACGCCGACGGCCCGGCTGTCGACGCCACGAGCCGCATCGACAATGTGCCGCCCGAGCGCCGGCGCCACGTGCGCGTGCCCGTCGACGGTCGCGCACACATCCGGTGCGGGCCCACGACACTGTCTGCTGACCTCGTCGATCTGAGCGAAGGCGGCCTGCGATGCGTGCAGCCCGAGGCGCCCGCGCTGGCCGATGGGGTGACGTTCGACGCACCGTTCATGCTTGAAGCCACAGCGACCACCTCGAGGATTTGCCTCAACGTGACGGGCCGGATCATCTGGCATCGGAGCATCGGAGTCGGCACGCACATTGGCGTCGCATTCGACGAACTGACCGGCGCAGAGACTGAGGGGCTGCAATGGTTCCTCGGCGTCGCTTGTAGCAAGCGGGGTTCACGATGAGTCCGTATGAGTCGCCTAACGGCAACGGCACAGGGGTGATAACCGACACCCACGCTGGCCCGGCCAGCCGCTCTGCCTCGGGCACGCCCGTGGCGGGCGGCCGGCCCGCTCGTAGCGTAGGTGCGCACCGCGGCGCCGACTATCGACTGCGCGGTCTCGTGATAGAGCCAACGGTCGCCGTGCCCAAGGCACCGTCGGCGACGGAGAGCCTTCCGAAGCGCCGTCGGCGCCAGCTCCCCCTGGTAGCCGAGGTGGCAATTCTCGCCGCCGTGGCCGCGCTCGCGCTTTGGCTACTCCAGGCCTTCGTTGTTCAGCCCTACACGGTGACGGGCGCGACGATGGCTCCCGCGATCCAGGCTGGCGACCGGATTCTCATCGTCAAGGCCGGCCCGCTTGTCGGGCCGATCCACAGCGGCGAGGTCGTCGTCTTGCGCTCGCCAAAGTCGCTGTCTTGCGTGGTCGCTGGCGGGCAGGGCGGCGGTGATCTCGCGCTTCGCGTCGTCGGGATGCCCGGTCAGACGCTCTGGTCAATCGGGAACACGATCTTCGTCAATGGGCGGCCGCTTCGCGAACGTGGCTGGTACGACCGCCGCTACGGCGCGATCGACTCGATGCCGATTCCCAGCACGACGCTCGGCGCCGACCAGTACTTCGTGATGGGCGACAACCGGTCAGACGCCTGCGACTCGCGATTCTTCGGGCCCATCTCGAAGTCGTCGATAGTCGGCACGGGGATCGCCATCGTTCTCCGGCACGGCCACCTGTTCCTCCGTACCTTGTGAGGCCCCTGTCCACGCCCCGCTCGCTGCAGCCCTGACCGCCCGAAGGCGTACCCGTCCTGCAAGGCGGCGATCGCGATCGGCGATGACGATCGTCGTCTTCGCTGTGGCGTTGCTGGCTGCGTGCGAAACTGTCGGTCCGTCGCACGCCGTTGTTACGTTGCTGCCGGACCCAGCGGCCAGCGGCCAGGTCTGGCACTGGACCGATCAGTGCCCCTTCGGACCAGCCACGGCAGTCGGCTGCCGCGGCGCGGGTCCGAATGTGGGTGCCGCCCAATTAGCCGGCGACGGATGGAACATCGGACCGACTGGGGGGACAGGATCGCTCGAGATGTCGGTAAGCTCGCGCGGCGCGATGACAATCGACGGCGGCTTTGCCACTACCCCACCGTGTACGGCACCGACCTGCCTCGCGCCAAACGCGTTCACCTGGGTGCGCGGATATCCGAGTGTCCTGTACGGGGTCAACCAGTGTCACGCCGACACATCGCCGCCAGAGTCTCGACTCTTGCCGTTGCCCATGCGACTTGCCTCGATCGCGCCGCCGCTAGTCGGCGTGACGGCCTATTCCGCCCGCACCGCTCACGTCACCTACGACGTCGCCTACGATTTGTGGCTGCACAATAGCGGCACGAAACAGCCGTGCAGGTCTGAGGGCACTCTCGAGATCATGGTGTGGACCGACTATGCCGACCGAGCGCTCCTTCCGAGGAGCATGCAGGTTGCGACAACCAGCGTGCCGTTCTCCGTAAATGGGACGCCGCACACGGGCGCGCACGCCTGGGCGGTCTACGCCAGCAACATCGATGCGGGCGGCCGGACCGCACCGTGGGGAGGCACGCTGTGGTTTGTCCTTGACCATGCCGACATCGTGCGCCACGGCGTGGTCAGCATCGATCTCAGCGCGGTGCTGTCCGCCGCTGGACTTCTGCTGCGCGACAGCTACGGCTGGCCAGTGCTCGCGCGCCATTACTGGCTCGACACGGCGTCCTTCGGCGTCGAGTTCGGGCCAGCGAGCGCTAACCCGGCCGACTCGGGTCCGACGCACTTCTCCCTTCAGATCTCGGCCTACTGCCTCGCGCTACAGAGCACCTTGCTGACCGCCAGTTGCCAGTGAGCTCAGGGCCGGCCGGCGAGGAGCGTCGCGGTGCCCACGACCGACCCTGAGAGGTTTTCTGCGAACGAGCCAACGCTCATTCCCGAGAAAGTTTCGGTCAGCGCAGTGCCCGACGCGCGGTTACCTCCCCCAGCCCGAATGTAAAGCTCAACTGATGAGATTCCGGCGGCACTGCCCTGGCCATGGACGATGGCGTCAAGCAGTGGCAGCGAGGACGTCGTGAAGCTCAGGCTCAGCGGGGCATGGGCGGCAGCCTCGGAAATCTCAACGGCAGTCACGGCATGGGTGCCGCCGACAGCACTTAGGTGCACGTACGCGCTGGCGACCGATGCACTGGCTGGTGTCGATGGGTCGGCGAACCCGGTGACGTGCGCGAGCGCATCCGGCGCGCGGACGACGTGGCTCAGTACCGGCAACACCAGTGATACGTTGCCGGCGGGCGACCCGGACAGATGTTCGTCGAAAGAACCAACGTCGGCAGTGGTGAACGTCTCGACCAGTTCGGTCCTCGGCCGGCCACCCGGATCCGGCGAGCGGAACGCGAGGCTGACGTTCTGGATAGTCCCGTTCCTGCCGCTGGCCCGAAGGACCTCGCTCAGCAGGGCCAACGAGGACGTCTTGAATCGGAGCCCGACGTGGCCGGACGTCGCCGAAAGGTGCACCGAGGTAATGCGGTGGTACCCGGACGTCGGAGTGCCCAGATTCAGGTAAACCTCCTGACCGGCCAGCAATGATTGCTCGTTCGCGCCTCGTAGCCCGGTGGCCGTCGCGTGCAGGAGCGGCACGGGAGCCAGAAAGGCGCTGGTGAGCCCCCCTACGCACACCGCAGTCATGGCTGTCGCGGCACGCCGGGGCACGTGGGCGAATCCCCGCCGCTGGCGAGTAACGCGCCGCCGACGTTCCTCGAAGCGACGCCGGAACTCGTGGCCCGGGACACCTTGTGCCCACAAGCTCCACACTGATGCGATCGGCCCGCACAGGTAGACCAGGCCTTGCGCGAAGACGATCACGAGCAGGATCCACGGCTTGTCGCGCAAGGTGGCGAGCAGTCCTGTCGAAATGAACAGCGCGATCGCCAGCAGCGCCTCAAATTGCGTCAGCCGGACGGCCTTGAGAATGCTGCGACGCCCGGAGGCCTTCAATGTTCTAAGGAAGACTCCGTCTTTTCGCGCGATGCCTTCGATGCAGCCGAGTGCGACGACCCAGGTAACAGACAGACTGATGACGAGCGAGAGCACCGTTCGACGCACGGACATTGTCGTCCAGTGACGCAATGTCCATTGCATGCAGATCGTGGCGGTGATGATGAGCGACAACGGCATGAGCGATCGGTGGCCGTCCAGCGGGGAGATGGCGACGCTGGAACCTGTGACGAGCAACCCGGTCACGGCGATCAGCAGCAGGCTGAAGAACAGCATCAGGAGATCCCGGAACCACCCGAGCGAAGCCATCAGGTAGTCGCGGCGCTGCGCGCTCGTGAGATGGTTGTCGAGAGAGTGGTCCCACGGCATCAGGCTGCGCCAGTGCAGGCGCAGGATCTGCATGGCGCCGAAGCACCACCGGTGTCGCTGGGTGAGCATTCCCCTGAAGCTAGGCGGCACGATCCCGCGTCCGAAGCAGCGCGGGATATAGAGGCCGGACCAGCCATCCTTAGCGACCCGGAGCGACGCCTCGGTGTCCTCGCAGATGCACCACTCGTTCCACCCACCGACAGCGGTGAGTGCGCTGCGCCGGAACAGGCCCATCGTGCCGACGAACGGTACCGAGTCGCGCTCGTTCCGGGAGGACATCACTGCTAGGTAGAAGGCCTGGAAGGAATCCACGCACGCGGTGTAGTAGTTGCTGCCCTCGAAGTCCCGGTTGCCCTCGAAGGTCTGCACGAAGCCGAGGGCGGGATCGGAGAAATACGGGACGGTTTCCCGCAGATAGTGCGGCTGGACGATATCGTCGGCGTCGACCAGTCCAATGATTTCGGCGCGTGGGTCGGTATATCGGCGCAGGGCGAGGTTGCAGGCACCAGCCTTATAGCCAGGCCAGGGCGCTACATGAACGAACTTGACGCGCTCACGTCCGCGGCAGTAATCCTCGACTGGGCCCCATACGGCGGGATCCTTCGTGTTGTTGTCGATGACGACAATCTCGAAGTTCGGGTAGTCGATTGCCTCTACCGCTTTGATGGTCTGGATGAGCATCTCCGGGGGTTCGTTGTACGCCGGCATGTGCAGCGACACGAACGGCTGATAGCTGGGATCGGCCTGAGGTAGTGGCCGCGACCGGCGGGACCGGCACATGACGTCGCTTAGGTAGTTGATGTTCGACATCCAGACGACGAACGCGGCCAGATCGAGCAGGATGACGAACGAAGCCGTCACCATCTCGGTGACCGAGCGAGTCGCGACTACCGCGATGAACGCCGCGTACACGATGAAGGTTGCCGACGCCGCAGCGTACGAGGCGTAGAAGACCTGGCCGACGATGTTGGTGTCGGGCCGGAGGGCCATCACGACGACCGAGACTGCCACCAGCAGGTAGGCACCGGTGCCGAGACCGTTAACGGGTATGCCCCAGATAACGTTGGTGATGACGCATGCGGCGGCCGTGATCGCTACGGCCCCCGCGCCACCGACAAGTACCTCTGTGACCCTCGAACCCGTCCAGCGAAAGCGGCTGCCGATCTCGCGCGCTGGGCTGAGCACCAGCGCGGTCGAGAGGATGAGCTGAACAAAAGATAGGAAAAGTAAATCGTATAGATTAAACTTCGACAATGTCGTTTACTCCTCTTTAGTCCCCCGCCAAGAGTTTGCTGCGCTCACCCTAACTGGCGCGCTATCGCCACCGAGGGTGATTACGCCGAGGGGTCGTAAATAAATGCAAACGAAATGGTGCTCCGATTGGCATCTCGTGCGCGGAATATGCCCGTGCCGCGACATCGTCGCGCGCCACGGGTCGGTTCATGGTCGCGGCCGAGGTGCGAAATTTA
>Ga0126373_10001428_pt1 | contig 17003 bp, 12 predicted proteins | sample PanSoiMetPlot_11_FD_92545 | JGI IMG/M metagenome (GOLD analysis project Ga0126373, IMG submission 92545) | Tropical forest soil microbial communities from Panama - MetaG Plot_11 | ecosystem: Environmental > Terrestrial > Soil > Tropical forest > Bulk soil | place: Panama | collected 2016-02-17 | reverse complement strand
TGTACTCGCGTTCTTTGTCATCGCCACCTTCGGCCACTCTCAGGATCAGCTTATCTTTGTGAAGGCGGAACTGCGCGGTTTCTCCGATAGGCAGGAGAACGGGATGCTTGTCATCGTTCGGCCGGATGCGGTAAATCACTTTTTCCGCCTGCAGCACGTATTCCTGGCAGAGCACTTCTTTCGTCTTTTTGTTCTGCGAGTCGGTGCCCAGAATTTCTCCACTCATCGTCTTGCCGCCCTTTTCCTGCATGCCACAGGGAGACGATTCCATCTTGAGCAAAGTGCCCTTTTGATAGTCGGTGTGTTCTTTGGCTGCGCAAACCCCGGCAAGCAATAGACAACCCGCCAGCGTGAACCACTTGGTGTTCATAGGATTTCCCCTTTCTTCACAAATAAGGGGTGGGGCCGGAGTGGAAAATAGCCCGGAAGTCCCTTTGTGCTTAATCTATTAAGCTCGGAATAGGGGCCTTAGATTGCGGATTTCGGTTTACTCTGGGGAAGGGGCAAGTACTATGGCAGCGTTTTGGTTGTTCGGCGGAGTAATCCTCCTGGTTGCTTTAGTCCTTTTGTTTCTATGGCATCCGAGGATCGGGGAGCTATTTCACAAGCACGTACAGGATCGTCCGAAGCGCCGCTTATTCCTGGCTGCCGTAGGGTTCTTCTGCACGTTGGCCTTTGCGCGAGGGGCGGCTTACGCGGCCGGGCGGGGAATTCCGCCATTCCACTACGTCTATATTCACGGGATCCATGTCCATCATTTGGTTTGGGGGATTCTCTTGCTATTAATCGTGGGGTTTGGCTGGCTGATCGAGATTGGTACGGGGAGCAAGGGTTCCTCACTGTTTGCCAGCCGCCTGATGTCGCTGCTTTATGGCATTGGGGTTGCGCTTACCTTGGACGAGTTTGCCCTGTGGCTCAATCTGGAGGACAAGGTTTACTGGACACGTGAGGGCCGCGCCAGCCTTGACGCCACGCTGCTCTTTGGGGCGGCGCTACTGATTGGCATCTGGGGGAAAGACTTCCTCAAAGCACTTCCGCGTGAGTTGTTCCGCCCTACCAGGAGCGGCCGGGAAGAACAAAAGCTGTGAAGGGCAACGTTGGCATACGCCGTTGCGCTGTGGCTGCTCTGTTCATAGACTTGTCTGCTGCTTGTGCCACCACTCGCGCAGGCGTGAACACCTTCCTTGGTCATCGAGAGCAACGACGAAGATGCCATCCAACTTGGTTTTGCTTTGTTGAGGAACAATTACGAAAGAAGCCCACCAGTGAGCAATTCCATGGTCTGGCGTCAAGGCCAGGATTTCGTATCCAAATTGAATGTTTTCCTCGGTTTGCGCGACGTGCTTCCAATAGTCGAGGATGGCCGCCCGTCCGCGCATCGGCTCGACAAAGGGAGTTACCTGATACGTTCCATCTTCCGTGTACAGGTCGGCAGCGGTGTTGGCGTCGCGGACTTCCCAGGCATGACCGTATTTCTCTAGCCATGTCGCAAAAGCTTCTTGAGTCATGCTCACCTTGCGTTCCTCTTACTCCGTCGGCGAGGCTACTTTTGCACAGTCGTGCACAGCTTTCCACAGCTGAAATTTCACAATTTGCTTGCCAAGAAAAAGGGGCAGGTTTATCGTCTTCCACAGATTGAGCCGGGAAGCCTTAAAAACTTAACGGCACAATTGAAAGAGGGCGCAGCAGCCGCAAGGTCGTTGCGCCCTCAATATTTTTGTCCCGTCTTTTGGCGTACTGCTGCTGTCCGCAATCCTTCAGCAAGAATTTGCTACCAATGGTTTGGCAGGGTATCCTCTCCGATTTCGGGAGGTGTCGAATGCTTCGTTTGCTTAAGCATCGGGCGGTTGCAAACTGGATTCTTCGCGGAATCGCAATCGGAATCATGCTGTGCGGGATTCTCTCAGTTCCAACGCTTGCGCGCTACTCTGAGGAAAGGGCCGCCACATCTTCCGACGCGCAGAGCGGAGCTCCATTCGATCCAAAGCTTTTCGGCGAAATGCGCTGGCGCTGCATCGGGCCTTTTCGCGGCGGACGTACCGTGGCTATTTCCGGTGTGCCGCATCAGCCCAATGTTTTCTACATGGCTGCCGTAAACGGAGGAGTCTGGAAGACCATAGATTTCGGGAATACGTGGAACCCAATTTTTGACGATCAGCAGACGGGTTCAGTGGGGGCGCTTGCTGTGGCTCCTTCCGATCCGAATGTGATTTATGTCGGCAGCGGAGAAGGCCTGCAGCGGCCGGACCTGGCGACGGGCGACGGAATTTACAAATCCACCGACGCGGGAAAAACTTGGACGCACCTGGGCTTACGCGACGCGCAGCAGATTGCTGCGATTATTGTCGACCCGAAGGATGCGAACCGTCTTTTTGTCGCGGCGGTTGGGCATCCTTACGGCCCTAACGCCGAGCGCGGCGTTTTTCGCTCGACCGATGGCGGTCAGACTTTCCAGAAGGTCCTCTATAAGGGCGAAAATACTGGCGCGGCTGACCTGGCATTCGACCCTTCCAATCCACAGACAGTTTACGCTGTGTTATGGGCCGCTCGCGTCGCGCCGTGGGAAGTCCGCAGCGGCGCATCTTTCATTGCTAGTGGCAGTGGAGTTTTCAAGTCAACGGATGGAGGAACGAACTGGCATCCGTTGACCAAGGGATTACCCAGCGGCGAAGACGGTCTTGGCCGCATCGGAATTGCCGTTGCGCCGAGCCAGTCGAGCCGGATCTATGCGTCGGTGGAAGCGAAGAAAAACGGTGGCGTATATGTTACGAATGATGCAGGAGAATCATGGAAGCTCGTCAATGCAGACCATCGCATAGGCGGGAGCGGCCCCGGGGCGATGGGGATTGCTGTTGCGCCGGACAATCCGGATGTTCTTTACGTGGCGAACACGACGACGTGGAAGTCTACAGATGGCGGGAAAACATTTGTTGGCTTCAAGGGGGCCCCGGGCGGCGACGATTACCAGCGCATCTGGATTAGCGCGGAGAATCCGCAGATTATTGCCCTCTCGAGCGATCAGGGAGCGGTGGTGAGCGTGAACGGCGGCGCGACGTGGGGCACTTGGTACAACCAGCCAACCGCACAGTTCTACCACGTTACGACGGACAATCGTTTTCCCTACTGGGTTTACGGCGCGCAACAGGAAAGCGGGTCTGCGGCAACGCTGAGCCGCAGCGATTTTGGCCAGATTACTTTTCGCGACTGGCACCTCATCGGCATTTTTGAATACGGCGACATCGCCGTCGACCCACTTGATCCCAATATTCTGTATGGCGATTGGCTGACGCGGACGAAACAAGACATCGGCGAATATGCCAAAGTCACTCCCGAGCCGGTTCGCCGCGGCGAATACCGGTACGTGCGCACGCTGCCCGTGGTTTTTTCGCCGCTCGAGCCGCACACGCTGTACTTTGCGGCGAATGTGCTTTTCAAAACCACCGACGCGGGGAATAGCTGGCAGGTAATCAGCCCGGACCTGACGCGCGAATCGTACGAGATTCCGGCAAATCTTGGTGTCTTTGCCGCAAGCGACCCCGAAAAAGGAAAACATCGAGGCGTGATTTATGCGGTGGCGCCTTCGTTTACGGAAGCGAACACAATTTGGGCCGGCACGGACGATGGTTTGATCCACCTTACGCGGGACGGCGGGAAATCCTGGCAGAACGTGACGCCGCCGCAGCTGAAGCCGTGGAGCAAAGTTTCCGTCATCGAAGCTTCGCACTTCGATGCTGGGACAGCGTACGCCGCGATCAATTCGTTTCGTCTGGATGATTTGCGCGCTCACATTTACCGCACGCGCGATTTCGGGAAAACGTGGACAGAGATTACCAAGGGCATTCCGGACGGCGGCGCGAGCAACGTGGTGCGCGAAGATCCGGTTCGCAAAGGACTGTTGTTCGCAGGCACCGAAGGCTCTGTCTACGTGTCCTCTAATGACGGCGACGACTGGCAGCCACTGCAGCTCAATTTGCCGCACACATCGATGCGGGACCTGGCGATTCATGGAGATGACCTGATCGTTGCCACGCACGGGCGCTCGTTCTGGATTTTGGATGACATCACGCCGCTGCGCCAACTAAATGAAGAGGTTGCCAAGGAGAGCGTCAACCTTTTTGCGCCGCAGACGGCGATTCGTTTTCGCTGGAATCGCAATCCGGACACGCCGTTGCCGCCGGAATTTCCGGCGGGGAAAAATCCGCCGGACGGAGCGATTCTCGATTATGTTCTGGCATCTTCAGCGAAGGACCCGGTGACGCTGGAAATCCTTGAAGAACAAGGGCACTTGGTGCGGCGTTACTCCAGCGCGGATAAGCCCGAGTCGATGGAGAAAATCGCCAGTGAGCATCCCATACCGATGTATTGGGTGCGGCCGACGCAAATTCTTTCGGCGGAAGCGGGGATGCATCGGTTCGTTTGGGACATGCACTACCCTGCGCCGGAGTCACTGGGGCACGAGTTTCCGATCTCGGCAATTTATCGAAATACGGTGAAGTACCCTCTTGGCGCTTGGGCCTTGCCGGGGAATTACACCGTGAAACTCACGGTGGACGGCAAGAGCTACACGCGGCCGCTTGTGGTGAAGATGGACCCGCGCATCAACACTTCCTTAGCGGTCTTGGGGAAGCAGTTTGAAATGGAGAGTGGCTCAGTGGAAGGCATGAATCAGAGCTACGAAGCGCTTGCGCAAGTCCGCTCCGTGCGCACGCAATTGAAGGAGCGCGCCGCAAAGGCAACTCAGGGCGGGCTCGCCGATGCAATTGCCGCGTTGGACAGGAAAGCAGCCCAGTTGGAAGGAGCAGCGCAAAGCAGCTTCTACGGGTTGCCACCAAGCGGAAAGGCACCGGAGAATCTGTCGACGTTGAACCAACACTTCTCTGGACTACTTGCCGTTGCCGACAGCGCTGATTCGGCGCCAACGACGCAAGCGGAAGCCCTTTACAAAGAACTCAAGGAATCGGAGGGGGCGCTCTTATCCCAATGGAAAAAGATTAAGGAACAAGACATCTCAGCCTTGAATGCTGGTTTAAAGAAAGCCGGTTTAGCCTCAGTTGATCCAAGCAAGGAACCGCCCGCCCCCTTCGCTGAGGCCGACGGGGATGACGAGCCATGAGAGGTGACCATGCTCGAAGGATCACGCGGGCAACCCGAGTTGTTGTCGCTTTTGCGTTCTCTTTGTTCTTGGGAATTTTCTGTTCGGGAATCGGCAGCGCGCAGGACATTCCTCCTTCGCTGTATTCGGAAATGAAATGGCGAATGATTGGGCCGTTTCGCGCGGGCAAGGTGAATGGCGTCGCTGGCGTCGCCGGGAATCCGGCCATCTATTACCTGGGAGCCGATGGCGGAGGCGTTTGGAAAACCACCGACGGGGGCGTGACGTGGAAACCGATTTTTGACGCGGAGTCTGCGCCATCCATTGGGGCGCTGGCTGTAGCGCCCTCGAATCCAAACATCATTTATGTGGGAACCGGCGTGAACACGGTCTACGGCGATGTGACGTACGGAAATGGCGTCTACAAATCGACGAATGGCGGCGGAACCTGGCAACACTTGGGGTTGGAAGACACGCGTCACATCGCCCGCATATTAGTGGATCCACGGAATCCGGACGTGGTGCTGGTGGCGGCACTTGGACATTCGTATGGGCCGAATGAAGAACGCGGTGTTTTCAGATCCACGGATGGCGGGAAAAACTGGAAAAAAGTTTTGTTCAAAGACAATACAACCGGATCCGTCGATCTGTGCTTTGAACCTGGAGACCCGAAAGTCGTTTACGCGACGCTTTGGCACGTAGTCTGGAAGCCCGAAGTGAAGGACCAGGCGTTTGATCCGGGGAGCGGGCTGTACAAATCGAGAGACGGCGGAATCACCTGGGCGCAAATCAGCGGCCATGGTCTCCCCACGGTGAACTGGGGGCGCGCCGGCGTGGCGGTCGCTCCGGGAATGCGTGGGCAACGTGTTTACCTGCTGATCGAGGCAAAAGAAAAGAAGGACGGCGGGCTGTTTCGTTCGGATGACGGAGGAACAAGCTGGAAGAAAGTGACTGAGGATAAACGCATCAGCGGATATTGGTACATGAGCGAAATCTTCGCCGATCCGAAAAATCCGGATGTCGTTTACCTTCCCGAGCAGAACTTTTACCGTTCGACGGACGGAGGTAAGAGTTTCAAGGCCATCAAAGGAGCACCGGGCGGCGATGATTACCACACCATGTGGATCGATCCAACGAATCCGCAAAGAATGATTCTAGGAACCGACCAGGGTGCGACCATCACGATGAATGGCGCTGAAACCTGGAGCCCCTGGTACAACCAGCCAACCGGCGAATTCTACCGAGTTGCCACTGATCATCGGTTTCCTTATTGGGTTTACGGGCCGCAGCAGGATAGCGGCACTGCTGCAATTGCAAGCCGCGGAAACAACGGCCAAATTACGGAGCGCGACTGGTATCCCGTCGGCCCGGGAGAAAGCGGCTACACGATTCCCGATCCGCTAGACTCGGACGTGGTTTACAACGCCGGACCTGGCGGCAGCGTTGTGCGGCTCTCCAAGGCCACCGGGCAAGTGCGGGACATTTCTCCTGCGCCGATTTCTCAGGGAAGCAAATACCGCTTCAATTGGACGATTCCCCTGGTTTTTTCCCCGCAAGATCCACACCTGCTTTATCTAGGAACTCAATTCTTGATGAAAACCAGCAATGCCGGCACGAGTTGGGACGAAATTAGCCCCGACCTGACCCGGATTCGCACAGACGAAAAGGATACCAAGAAGCGGCGCGGGACGATCCTGACGATCGCGCCATCGCCGGTAAGGGAGGGCATGATTTGGATAGGGACCGATGATGGAAATATCCAAATTACGAAAGATGGCGGAAAGACCTGGAAAAACGTGACGCCTTCCGCGGTGACGGAGTGGAGCATTGTAGGCATCATTGAGGCCTCGCACGTAGATGCTGGGACAGCGTATGCCGCGGTGAGTCGCAATAATCTGGATGATCTGCGCCCGCACATTTTGCGCACACGCGACTATGGAGAGAGTTGGCAGGAAATTGTCACAGGAATCGGTGAAAGACATTTTTCGCGAACGGTGCGCGAGGATCCAGTTCGAAAAGGGTTGTTATACGCGGGAACGGAAAAAGGCGTCTACGTTTCCTTTGATGATGGCGACCATTGGCAATCGTTGCGGTTGAATATGCCGGTGGTATCCATTCATGACTTAGCCATCGAGCAGGACGACTTAGTGGCGGCGACCTATGGCCGCTCGTTCTGGATTCTGGATGATGTGACGCCGCTGCGCCAAGCGAATGCGGAAATGGCTTCCGGTGGAGCACATCTTTTTGCGCCGAGGACGGCGATTCGCGTGAGACGCGATGAAAATCAGGACACGCCGCTACCCCCCGAAGTCCCGGCCGGGAAAAACCCGCCCGATGGGGTAATCATTGATTACTACATGCCGCGGAGTTTTTCGGGCGATGTTCAAGTGGAAATCCGAGACGAGACCGGGAATTTGGTTCGCAGTTATTCGAGCGCTCCGGTTCCCAAAGAAGAGGGTGAGCTGCCGTTCGTGGCGGAATATTGGATCGCGCATCCGCAACCTCTTTCCAAATCACCGGGAATGCATCGCTTCGCGTGGAACCTCCGTTACACTGATCCGCCCGCCGTGCACGTGGAGTCTCCCTATAATTACCCGATTGCCGCGATTGTAGGTGCGACGCCTTTGCCTCCCGAAGGGCCGCTTGTGCTCCCCGGAAAATACGAAGTCCAACTCAAAGCGGGAGGGCAAATATTTCGGCAATCTCTCGAAGTGAAGCAGGATCCCCGTGTTCCCGTTGCGCGAAACGAGTTGCAGAGCGCTTTGGACTTGCAGCTGAAAATTTCCGCAGTCCTGGGAAAAAACTACGAAGCGCATCAGCAGGTGAAACAACTGCGCGCGCGGCTCAGCGAATTGATGAAGCGGCCCAAGGATGATCCAGCGGCCGCCGCGGCGAAGGCCTTAGACGGAAAAGCTGCGGCGCTCGAAGGAGAGACAACCCCGATCCTGGAAACGCCAAAGGGCATGAATTTAATGACCGTGAACGACAGCCTGACAGCTCTGATGGCGCTCGTGGACGGAGCGGACTTTGCACCTTCGGAAGAGTCCTTCGCATCGTTTCGGCGAGTGTGCCAGGAATGGAAAGAACAACTAGGCAACTGGGAACAGCTGAAAAGCAAGGAAGTGGAACCCTTCAGTTCGCTGCTGGGAAAAAGCAATCTTGCGCCAGTCGCGAGCATGCCCTCGGTTGCCGCTGACGTTTCTTGTGGCCATTGAGAGAACTATGGATCCCTTCGGATTTCGCTCTTGTTCTAAATAGGGATTCCATCTATTGCTGCTGCGAAGCTTTTTGTAACTCGCTCAAGTCTGCCAGGACTTCCGCGCTGTGCTTTGAGGGATCCACCTTCAGGTAAACCTTTCGAATGACACCCGCAGGATCGATGAGAAACGTGTGGCGCGCAGAAAGCTTGGCCACTCCGAGGTTAACAACGGAGCCGTAACGTGCCGCAAGTTCGCACTGAGCATCTGCAAGCAGCTTGAAATGCAAACCCTCGGCCGTGCAGAACTTTTCGTGAGAGGCTTCGTCCTGTCCGCTGACCCCGAGGATAACTGCGTGTTTCTGCTCAAAAAGCGCAAGGTCACGCTGGAAATTGTGCGCTTCCTTGGTGCAGCCGCTAGTGAAATCCTTGGGATAAAAATACAGAACCACCCATTGGCCGCGAAAATCCTGGAGGCGAACCGGCTTGCCATCTTGCGCGTTCAATGTGAAATCGGGAGCAGGCGTGTTAACGGCGGGCGCTTTTGCTGCGTCGTGAGAAGCGCGAGCCGCTACGAGTCCCACCAGCAACAGGACCGCAACGATAACGACAACCAGGACGGTCAGTATTTTCATCGTGGGCTACTCCTTTTGACTGAACCAGCCGAAGCCCAGGCGCAGTTGAATCGTGTTGATGCCAGGATTCGGTGTTGCCAGGCCGGCGTTGGAGATGTGCATGAAGCGGACTTCGGCGCTGTAATTGTGTTTCGAACGAAGGAAATGCAGCCCGATGGCGCCGCCGGAAGTGAAATTGACTCGAGAAGTTCCGGCGGGCACCTGCGTGTTTGTGAAGAGAGTGCCTCCACCAAGCTCAAAGTAGGGAACGACGTTACCGCGCGTGGCAAAGGCCCATTTGAAAGCGAAGGGATTCACGCCCACGCCGTAGGCGGTATTTTGCTTTTGAACGACTACGAAGGCCGGCACTGCTTCGATTGCGTACTCGAGGCGACCGCGGAGAAAGCTTGGTCCATGAGGTTTCGTAAGAATCAAGCCGTAGCGCAAGCCTACGTTCCAAACGCCGTCGCTCGACTGGCTGCCATTGGTGCCGTGCCCTCCCCCCGTCCAGATCTGAACTTCATGCTCGCCTTCAACAGGGCCCGCTTGGGACCGGGCAGCCGGAACACACAAGAAGAGCGAGAAAAGGAGAAAGGTAAGAATTGTGCTTCGCAACGAAGAGTCTCCTCAGCAGCATTCGATTCCAGGCCGCGGAATTGGATGCTCCGAAGATATAGAAAAATGCGCCGAAAGGCGAATCTCTTCTCATCCAGGGGCGGTTTCGCCGAGAGTCACTTCAAGTAGCTTCGAACAATCTGAATAACGTCATCGGCCGCTTCTTCTGAGGACTTGCTTCGAGGCATGTGGTTGCGAATGTGGTGTTCCATCAATTCGGCCATGAGGCTGTTGATCGCCCCGCGAGCGGCGGAAAGGCGCTGGAGTACCTCGGCGCAGGAATCGTCGTCATGGAGGCCGCGCAGGACGCTTTCGAGCTGACCGATGACTTTCTTGGTGCGATTCACCAGGTCGAGTTTTTCTTGTGAAATATACGACATTTCGCTTGCATACCCTAGGGGGGTATGGTATCAAGAGAAAAGCTTTGAAGCAACTAATATTTATAATGGTAGGCCGGTGGGGTAGAGAGCAGGACGAATCTCAGGTGCTTATTCATAGTTCGTTAATATGGGACTCCTTAGGATGAGGGGAAAGCCGGTTCAGCGGCCCGAAAGAAAGCACGGTCCAGATTGCAAATGCGGAGAAGATTTCACTTTCCAATTCTTCTTTTGGTTTTAAGCGGCCTGGTATTGGTCGAGGGGGCACTTGCCCAGGATGATCCGCAGAAGTCTGCGCCAACGAGCACAGAAACCAAACCTGAAATTGCTGACGACCCTGCCCCGGCGATGTTTCCGCACTTCGAGACAGGCCGGTTTTGGCTTACCGGCCAGGCGAATTTCATTTTTCAGACTCATCCACCGTTTCATGCTGCCTACAGCGGCCAAAATAGTCTGAGCCCCGACTACGAAAAAGCCACCTCTCGAGTCCTTACACTCTATACGGGACTACGGCTCAACGATTCCACAGAATTTCTCGTGGATATTGAAGAAGCCGGTGGAGCAGCCCTTAGTACGGGCCTGGGGCTGGCGGGCAACACGGACCTCGATATTGTCCGAAACCCGTCGCTGAGCAAAGCGCCCTACCTGGCCCGAGGAATCATTCATAAAGTTTTCGCCCTGAGCCAGGACAAAGTCGAAAGCAACCGAAGCTCACTATCGTTGTTCAAGGAACTGCCGCGGCGGCGCCTGGAAGTCCGGTTCGGGAAGTTCAGCATGGTGGACTTCTTTGACCAGAACTCCGTCGGCTCAGACACGCATTTTCAGTTTGCGAACTGGACGGTCGACAACAACGGCGCCTATGACTACGCGGCCGACACACGAGGTTATACGGTCGGCGCCACGGCGGACTACGAAGAGCGCAATTGGGGATTTCGTTTTGCCGAAGCGCTCATGCCGAAGGTGGCGAACGGAATTGATTTGGTTTGGAAACCCTGGCAAGCCCATGCGGAAAACTTCGAATATGAGTTGCGCCGCGGCGTCATCCCCAAGAAATCAGGTACGGTTCGCGTACTGGCTTTTACGAACTACGCAAACATGGGAATTTATCGAGACGCGATAGCCCAATTCCAAAGGGGACTTGTTCCCCGGCCGGACATTACGAACCATCCGTGGCACATCACGCGCAAATACGGTTTTGGCATCAACCTGGAGCAGAATCTCACGAGCTATTTCACGGCGTTCGGCCGTTTTGGGTGGGATAACGGAAAGACCGAGTCTTTTGCCTACACAGAAGTCGATCAGACTTTTGCAGGAGGCTTGGGCGCCAAAGGCGGGCTGTGGCATCGGCGCTTCGACCGCGCAGGCCTGGCCGTAGTCACCAATGGCATCTGCAAAGATCATCAGGTTTACCTCGCCGATGGCGGACTCGGTTTCTTGCTCGGTGATGGCGCACTTCGTTATGGCCGTGAAAACATCGTGGAAACCTACTACACCGCGCACGTTTGGCGCGGAATTTACGTAGCTCCTGGCGTGCAACACATCAACAATCCCGGGTATAACCGTGATCGCGGCCCGGTCACCGTGCCAACGTTCCGCCTTCATACTGAATTCTAGTTAATCTCACTGCCTCGCCGCCTGTTGCCCGAATGCCGCTTCCCAGGATTTTGCTTGGCAGCGGGCTGAAAGTTTGCTAACTAAGTGAGGCCGATTTTCGTCTGTATAGCACAGGGTGGGGTGTCCAAGTTCTTTCCGCTGGATGCCGAACTATTTTAGCGACTCTCTGGGGGAAACCTATGAAAGTAGATATCCGTCCGCCTCTTGCCGCGAAATTCGTCAACGTGTGCAAATTCCTCCTGCCGGCTTTTCTCCTATTTCTAGCGACTGCAAGCGTAATCGGAGCGCAAACCGTGGACGAGATTATCGCTAAAAACATTCAAGCGCGCGGTGGACTCGAGAAATTGAAGGCGGTGAAGAGTCTGCGAACCACGGTCAAGTTCAGCGACGGTTCGTTTCGCGCGGAGTTTCGGCAGGAGAACAAGCGCCCTGGAAAAGTGCGGGAAGAATTCATTATTCAGGGAATGGCGCAAATCCAGGCGTATGACGGCAAAACGGGTTGGCAAATCTCGCCGTTTGGCGGACGGAAAGACCCAGACCTGCTTTCGCAAGACGACGCGAAGAGTCTCATCGTGGACGGAGATCTTGACGGCCCGCTGGTGGACTACAAGGAAAAAGGTCACAAGGCCGAGTTGGTTGGGCACGATTCGATGGAAGGAACGGACTGCTTCAAGATCAAACTTAGCATGAAGAACGGCGACATCCGCTACTACTACCTGGATACGGATTCCTATCTTGAACTGAAAATTGAAGTGCAAACCACGATTCGGGGGGCGCTCCAGGAATCGGAGATTTACTACGGAGACTATGAGCAGGTGAACGGAGTTTATTATCCGTTTGCCGTCGAGCAGGCGCAAAAGGGAAGCTCGTCGCGGCAGCAGTACTCGGTGGAAAAAATCGAGCAGAATGTGGACTTGGACGACAGCCTTTTCGCGATGCCTGCTGTGAAATCGGAAGCGAAGAAACCATCGGGCGGAAACTGATTTCACTTGAACAGGATTCTGGGATTTGCCTGAAAGGTTAAGAAAACTTGTGGCTTCAAATGATAGATGAGGACGCCTACCGTTATGCATAAATCAATGCGTTGTTTTGTCGCAGTCGCGCTGTCTCTTATGGGTTGGCCGATTGTTGAGCCTGCTACGCACGCACAGGAAGCCAAATTCGATTCCGACACCATCTCTGGCCTCGGGGCGCGGAATATTGGCTCGGCGGCCATGAGCGGCCGCGTCGCGGCCATCGCTGCGGTCAAAGAAAACGGCCGGCTGACAGTGTACGTGGGAGCGGCCAGCGGCGGCGTTTGGAAATCCATCAATGGCGGCACGACCTTCAAGCCACTGTTCGACAAGGAAGCCGTGCAGTCCATTGGAGCAATTACGATTGATCCGCAATCGCCCAAGACCATCTGGGTGGGCACCGGCGAAGCCTGGACGCGCAACAGCACTTCGATTGGCAACGGCATCTACAAATCGACCGATGGCGGCGACAGTTGGCACAACATGGGATTGCCCAACTCGGAGCGCATTTCGAGGATTCTAGTCGATCCGAAAGACAGCAACACGGTTTACGCATGCGTGCCGGGAGCACTCTGGAGCGACAGCGACGACCGCGGCCTCTACAAGACCAGCGACGGCGGCAAGACCTGGGGCAAAATTCTGAAAGGTCCAAATCCCTCGACAGGCTGCTCGATGATTTCCATGAGTTCGCAAGATCCAAAAGTGCTTTTCGCAGGCATGTGGGATTTTCGGCGCAAAGGCTGGACTTTCCGTTCAGGCGGCGAAAGCCCCACATCCCCAAGCGCCAGCGGTTTCTTCAAGACCACCGACGGCGGGGCAACCTGGCAAGAACTGGACGAGAAGAGCGCCAAGGGTTTGCCGGCAAAGCCCTGGGGGCGCATTGCCGTAGCGGTTGCTCCCTCGAAGCCGGATGTCGTTTACGCGATGATCGAATCCACGCGTAGCGCGCTGTTTCGCTCGGACGACGGCGGAAAGACGTGGCAAGAAGGGGACCGTAGCAACTGGATGGTTTGGCGGCCTTTTTATTTTGCGAACTTGATCATCGATCCCAAGAACGAGAACAAGATTTACAAACCCGATCTCACCTTAATCATGAGCGAGGATGGCGGCAAAAGCTTCAGTGGAGTCGGTAACGGCGCGCATGGAGACTTCCACACCGTATGGGTCAATCCCGACACTCCAGATCATCTCATCGCAGGTGACGACGGAGGCGTTTGGTACTCCTACGACGGAGGAAACACCTGGTGGAAGGCCAATAACCTGCCGATTTCTCAGTTCTATCACGTGAGCGTTGACAACGCCGATCCCTACCACGTTTTTGGCGGCTTGCAGGACAACAGTGTTTGGAAAGGCGACTCGCAATACCCGGGAGGAGTTTCCAATAGCCGCTGGGAAAACCTGGGAGGCGGCGACGGCTTCTGGGCATTTGTCGATCCCGCGGATGCGCATTACGTGTACGGAGAATCGCAGGGCGGCTATATTGCTCGCATAAACCTCAATACGCTCGAAGGGCGCCCAATTAAGCCCCAGCCCAATTACGGAGAAGGGAAGCTGCGCTTCAATTGGAACACGCCGATCCACATGAGTCCCAACGAGAAGGGCACGATTTACATCGGCGCACAGTTTCTCTTTCGCTCGCGCGACCATGGCCAAACTTGGGATCGCATTTCTCCGGACCTGACTACGAACGATCCTGAAAAGCAGAAGCAAGAGGAATCGGGCGGCGTCACCGTGGACAATTCGTTCGCGGAAATGCACACGACTATCTACTCGATCAGCGAATCGCCGCGTGACGGGCAAACGATCTGGGTTGGTACGGATGACGGCAACCTGCAACTTACCCGCGACGGGGGGAAATCCTGGAACAACGTCGTTGGGAATGTACCAAACCTTCCAAAGTTTTCCTGGGTCTCCTGGGTTGAGTCGGGGCTCTATGAGGCTGGAACGGCTTATGCGGCCTTCGACCGGCACACGTTTGGAGACATGGATCCGCACGTCTTCAAAACATCGGACTATGGGAAGACATGGACGCCTATCGTTGCGGCGGATAGCGGTGTGCGCGGCTACGCGCATGTCATCAAGGAAGATCCCGTTTCCCAGAACATTCTTTACTTGGGTACGGAATTCGGCCTTTGGATCTCGTTGGATAGCGGAAAGCATTGGGGTCAATATAAAGGCCATGATTTTCCAAGCGTGGCCGTTCGCGATGTCGTCGTTCAACCGCGCGAATCGGACCTCGTGTTAGCGACCCATGGACGGGGCATCTGGATTATTGACGACATCACGTCGCTCCGGAAACTCACTCCCGAAGTCATGGGGCAAGAAGCTGCCTTCCTTGCCGCCAAGCCCGCACAGCAAAGACTGGAAGCAAATGGTGGTTGGGCCGATGGCAGCGCGGTATACACGGGGCCAAATCCGCCGGACGCGGCGATCATCACTTACTACCAGAAGAAACGTCATATTTTTGGAAAGATGAAGCTCGAAATTTTCGATGCCCAAGGAAAACTCGTGGACACGCTGTCGCCGAACAGCCGGCGTGGCATTAGCCGAGTCGAATGGCCCATGCGCATCAAAGCGCCTCGCGTTCCGCCCGCGGCTACGGCTGCGTTCGAAGCGGCCCAGGGGCCAAGAGTTCTTCCTGGCACCTACACGGTAAAATTGACACGCGGAACAGAGACCTACACTACGCAGCTCGTAGTGAACCTCGATCCTCGTGCGAAATTCAATCTTGAAGATCGCAACGTGGAGTTGGGCGCCGCGATGCGCGTCTACAATTTGCTGGGCGAGATGAGCTTCGACGTCGACCGGATTAACGGAGTCCGCGATGCTCTGGCGGATCGCGGAGGAAAGGTGAAAGGCGACGCCGCGTTCGCGAAGCGTTTGGAAGGCCTGTCGCAAAAAGTTGATGAACTGCGCAGGAAAATCGTAGCCACGAAGGAAGGCGGAGCCGTTACGGGCGAAGAACGCATTCGCGAAAAGACGACGGGGCTCTACGGAGACTTGGTGTCTTACGAGGGACGGCCAGCTGACTACCAAGTGGCCCGCATCGACTCGCTAAAGAAAGAACTCGGCGAGGTAGAAGCGGAATTCGAGGCCTTGGTCGCCAAAGAATTGCCTTCGGTGAATAAATCGCTTTCACAGAAAAAGCTGGAGCCCGTCCAGCAGTTGACGCGGAAGAGTTGGGACGCCGCTAACGGCGATTCGGGAGGAACGTCTGGGGCCGCAAGCTCAGCACGCTTCCCGACTGGAATAACAAACTTTAGGTGCCTCTTGCGGTAGAACTGTTGGCGCTTCTTTTCCCATTTTTTCTCAATCTGAGCAATGAGCGACTGCTTCATCGCAGCTTGGATAAATAGAGAATATGGTCGTGAACCGGGCGATCTTAAAGATCTCGTAGATGTGATCATTTAACCCGCTAAGGGCGAGCTTCCCATTAACCTTGTGAATGTTTTTCGCTATTGCAATGAATATGCGCAAACCAAGACTGCTGATGTAAGTCAGCTCTGAAAGATCAAGAACGATTCGTGCTTCGCCCTGATCAAGGAAACCCTGAAGCCGTTTCTCGGCTAGCGGAGACGAGTTTGCATCGAGCCTTCCCCGCAGCCCGACGACCGTCACGTTGCCCCGCTTCTCCTCTGTGATCTCCATTCAAATGTTCCCCTGTCGAATGCGATACCGAAATGGTTGAGTCTTCCACCGAGCTATTGTTGGTGTTACATCCATCAGCCCGGCGGTTCGCTCTTTTCAGCCTTTTTTCTCATTACCAGATGATTTTTCTCTGCTCTTCGCGTGTACACGATGCTACTGGTGAGCTCTCGAACCAGATGCAGCCCCAGCCCCCCAACTTTCCGTTGCTCAAGCGGTTGCTCCAGGTCCGGTGGAGGACTTTGCAGCGGATTGAAGGGGCGGCCATCATCTTCAACCTCGATAACCAACTCGCCGTTTCCCAAGTCAGCGCGCACAACGATCTCGTGCCGCTGGTTATCGCCGTATGCATAGGAGATGATGTTTGCTAGGACCTCCTCCAGAATCAGATGGAGTTCGAACTGGGTCTTTGACGAAAGACCGCACTTCTGTCCGAAATTTTCCACTTCCTGGTGCAACCTGGCGATTTCGGAGAGGTCGTTGTTTAAGACGATGCGGATCTGCTCATAGCCCATGCGCGCACCGCAGCCCCCTTGAGTGGATAGTTGCGCCCACCCCATTTGCTCCCTGGAATTTCCGTTGGAATCCTATCACAGCACTGAAGCAGGACTGCCCGATGCGCAGCTTCTGAGGGGTTGTCTTACGTTTGCGGCAGCTATTCCCCAGACTCTTGGCGAAGTTAGGGGCTTGGCCATGCCAATTCTTGGTGCAGTAGGTGATAGAATGCGGGCAACGGTCGTCCCCATCATCAACTTTTTCTCTGGTGCGTTGTATTTATGGATGACAACGAGGACTTGAAGCTTGTCCAGGAGTCCCGGCAAGGTAGCCGGGAGTCCT
>Ga0126373_10001427_pt1 | contig 17009 bp, 17 predicted proteins | sample PanSoiMetPlot_11_FD_92545 | JGI IMG/M metagenome (GOLD analysis project Ga0126373, IMG submission 92545) | Tropical forest soil microbial communities from Panama - MetaG Plot_11 | ecosystem: Environmental > Terrestrial > Soil > Tropical forest > Bulk soil | place: Panama | collected 2016-02-17 | reverse complement strand
TTCCTGAGGCAACACTGGGACCTGATCGTGGCCGCAGATTTTTTCACCATCGAAGCTTGGACGCGACGCGGCCTACAGCGGTTGTCATCCTGTTTTTCTTGGAATTGTCGACCCGGAAGGTGGAGATTGGTGGGATCGCGTCGAGTCCCAGTGGGTTGTGGATGAATCAAATCGGCCGCAACCTGACGGATGCCGTGGATGGCTTGCTTCATGGCAAGCGCTACCTCATCCATGATCGCGATCCGTTGTTTACGGCCGAGTTCCTGAGGCTGCTGGCGGAAGCGGGTGTTGCGTCGGTGAAGCTTCCACCGCGCCGTCCCAATTTGAACGCGCACGCGGAACGGTTTGTACGGACGATCAAGGAATCGTGTCTGGAGCGGATGATCCTGTTCGGTGAGAGTGCGGTCCGGAAAGCGACTGCTGAATTCATGGTGCATTACCATAGCGAGCGCAACCACCAAGGTTTGGACAATGCACTGATCTGTCCTGAGCCTGAGCACGGGCGCGGCGAAGGCAAAGTGCATCGGCGGGAACGTCTCGGCGGGCTGCTGAACTACTACTACCGCAAGGCTGCCTAAGACCTGAGACTCACTTCGAGCCTTGGCCGGGATACATGGTGTTCGATGCACCGTTGCACCTAAACTCGCTACACTCCAGTCGTGACTGCTGGTGGACTATCGAGCGGGGAATTGATCGACAACCCGAAATGGATACATCTCCATATCGGTCGGACTGCAGGACCACTCGAGGACTGCCCAAGATAGAACGATCGATTTTTCGGACACTACGAGATACTGGATTTCGCCGCCTACCAGTTCCCCGAGTTCAACAATTTCAACCGTTGGGCGGCACATAATACGGATCCAAAAGACAGCGATAGTTATCGGAAGGCGCTCGACTCGCTATGGGAGGGAATCGACAGCTGTGCGGGTACAAAGATCGATCGCACAAATCCTGATTTGAAGCCGTATCTGAATTTGTTCACCTCCGTCGGTCGAAAGAAGGCCTGTTGGTGGGGCGGCGAGATAGCTCCGTACAGCTTTGAAGGATACATGCTCAATTTGGGAAATGGTCTGGTGAAAGCAGGACAGATTGAGGCGGCGAGAGTTGTCTTCGACAATGCGAAATACGCGGCGAACTACGGGTAGCTGGCCGTATCGTGGTGTGTTGGAAGAAATTGAGGTGTCGGATCTTTATGCCAGGGCTGCAATGTACTCGGATGGCCGACTTAATTCGTTCGGAGTGCCCAACCGGGGATGTGTCTACTGCCATGCAACCGGTCCAGAAAAGAACAGTCGGTGAGTCTAAAGAAAAGACGGTCCATAGAGAAGATGTGTGGGGGCCCGCCACTGCTAACGCAGTTGGTTTGCCTTCCGTCTGCTCTTGTCGAAGCTCGCCGATTCGGAGTACGGCGTCGCACTCCTCTAGGAGCCGTCGAAGCAGATCGACCCACCGAGATAGGCGACGTCATCGGGGCAGTTTCAATAATGGCTAGCATATCGACACACCGATTCATGATACGGCGGTCGTCGCGATCAGCCTTGCTTCCTCGCGCAGTTCGCGATGAGTATCAACTCGATCCAGCGTCACGCCTCGGCTCATTCGTTTCCGCAGGGCGAGGTCGGTCGGTGTCATTCCGAGCATTCGGCGAAAGGTTCGGGTCAGGTGCGCCGCGTCGGAAAAGCCGGCACTGTGAGCAGCTGCGGTTACACTGACCCCAGCCATCAAGTCGCAGCAGGCCCGCTGGAGACGGAGCCACAGGACATACGGCCGGAGAGGAACTCCCGTCGATTCAGTGAAAACGTGCATGAACCGCGACTGCGAGAGTCCAGAAATAGCAGCCAACGTCTTCAGTGACAAATCGTTAGAAATTCCAAGCCTCTCGCGTAAATGCTTAAGTACGACTCGTACGGCAGGGTGAATCTTCACGGGATGACGCCGATGAAGTAGTTGTGTCCGGACCCATCGATCGATGCGTGCTTCAGTAGGCGGCGTTCCGATGGCGGCACGCCAGCGGGCGACTCGTGTATCCGAAATGCAGGAAATACCGCCTTTGATGCCTTTAGTAAGTGCCGCACCCAATTCGCTTTCAGAATCAACAAAGCCGATCAGTACTGTTGTGTCTCGCGCATCGACTTCGTGAGCGGCATCAGGCCGCACTAATGCGGCACCGCACTTCATCCATGGATCTTTGGACCCACCGCGAATCATCAGGGTCCCGCGCATGGCCATGACCAACTGAACACAGTGATGTCGATGACCGGAGGTTATGAATCCGGGTCCCCACACGATCATGGCAGCCGGCCAGACAAGCGCTCCGGGAGTCGGATGGATCAACATAGCGATCTTCTGGCTTGAGGGGCCGTCTAAGGATCTCAGCCAGTATATTCAAGACTGCCTGAGAGATGGGGCGTTATTTTTATCTGATGGCGCCAAGCTGATGAATTTCGCCGTTCTGTCGATTCACCTGATTCCTGTTCGACGTACTGTTGGAGATCGGTGCAAACAATATCCAAAGGCGAACAAATGGTCGAGAAGATTTTTGTCAATCTACCTGTGAGAGGTCCGAAAAAGTCGATTGATTTGTTCCGCAAGTTGGGCTTCATATTCAAACCCCAATTCATTGATGAGATCCCAGCCGGCATAATCGTTAGCGAAGACATCTACGTCATGGTCCTCACGAAAAACGAATTCAAAACTTTCACTCCAAAACCAATTGCCGATGCAACCAAGAACACGGAAGTTCGCGTGTGTTTTTCAGCGGCGACCCGAGACAAAGTCAACGAAATGGTTCGAAAGGCGGTCGCCGCCGGCGGAACAACGTACAAGGAACCGCAAGAGGTAGGGCTTCATGTACGGGCACGGATTCCAGGATCTGGACTGGCACATTTGAGAGTTGGCCCTTATGGAGCCGAGTGCAACTAGGCCCGCGTGATTTCTATGACGCCAGGAGAGAACATGCAACCTCAGGACGAAGTCGGGGTAACTTCGAAGGCAAAGCTTTGGGCTGGACGCGTAATCACGGTTCTCACCGTGGCATTCTTGCTCTTCGACACGATAGTCAAATTGTTGAATCTGCCGGTGGCTGTAGAAGGAACAGTCAGGCTCGGATATCCAGCTAGGCTCGTCGTTTACCTAGGCATCGTCGAGCTTATTTGCCTTGCAGCCTATCTGTATCCCCGCACGGCAGCGCTTGGAGCCGTATTGTTGACCGGGTATCTCGGTGGCGCGACCGCGACCCAGGTGAGAGTAGAGGATTCGTGGTTCATCTTTCCTGTGGTGGTTGGGGTGCTAGTGTGGGTGGGTCTCTTTCTGCGCGATGTGCGCTTACGCCCCCTGTACCCGTTGAAAACCGGTGCTCTTGTGCGAATCGGCGTTGTGGTGTGTGTTCTGTTGATTGTCGTCGTGGTGATTGTCAGCCTTCAGAGCGGTGACAGGCATTATGCGAAGCTCCGCAATCCGGATCTGGAGTACCTGAAGGCGGTAAACAGCGTCGCGCCGCCGAAAGATCCGGAGCTGATGTTCATATTGATGACCGAATTCGCAAATTCGAATTTGCAGGATGAAGGAGCGCAATTTTTCGGCGCGCGTTTGAGGGAATTTGAGCCCCAGCTGACACCTGTACAGAAGTCTTTGTACCTCGGAATCATTGCTTTGCTGCGCGCTCAGCATGCTTCATCGGTGCAACTCCTGAAACGCTACGGGTATGTAAAGGACACGATTGCCATCCTGGACCAAGCAAAGCAGATCTCGGGCGGCCAGGTTTTCGTTGTGAACTGGATCGCCGGCGTCGTGCATACGAAGCTTCCAGGCTACTTTCACCAAGGAAAGGCTGCGCAGGAAGAATTGACTTGGTGCCTTGAGCACCCAGACAAAGCGCCCCATTCAGCATGGTTGCGAGAAGTCTATTATCATCTTGGCAAACTCGCGCTGAATGATGGCGATACGGCGAAGGCCGAGGAGTACCTGCGACGCAGTGGCTATTCCGATTTCGATCACCCGATCACGCTGGCCACGCCGTTTTCGGAGGACAAAGCCGCCGGTCATGCGTTTGCCCCGAGGCGCATCACTGAGGTTGTTCCCGGTCGCGTCTATGCCTTGTCCGGCTTCGAGTTCACCGAATACTACTTCGTTGTTTCCAAGGATCGGCATCAACTCATCAGCATTGACGCGGGCACGCGGCCGGACTTCGCCAAAGGTGCATACGAAGCCCTGCAAGACTTTGCGCCAGGACTACCGCCGCTCACAACTGTGCTTGTCACTCACGCCCACTGGGATCATGTCGGCGGACATTCCTACTTTCGCGGGCTGAACCCTCGTCCCAGATTTTATGGGCGTGAGAACTATCAGCAAGAGTTCCAGAAGCAATCCAACGGCCCGGGTATCTTCGCGAAGCAGTTCTTCGGAGAACGGTTCAGTGCAGAGGATTTCCTGAGCTACAAGCCCGACACCACGATCGACAAAAGAACGGAACTGAACATCGGCGGATCGAAGTTTGAGTTGATCCCGGCTCGAGGGGGTGAAACGCATGATGCCATGTTGGTCTATCTCCCCGAGGAAAAAGTGATGTTCATGGGAGATGTCATCATGCCGTATCTGGGAGCACCGTTCGATGAAGATGGTGATGTGCAGGGGCTGCTCGAGGCACTAGATGTGGTCGTGAGCAGGAATCCTCAGCACTTGCTGCACGGCCACGAGCCACTCACTCGGGTCTTCTCATCCCCGCAAATTCTCAGCCATCTGGGAAAAGATCTGGCATGGTTACAGGATCAGGTGCTCACGGCTATTCGACGCGGCGACGAGCGAGCCGCCATTCATGAAGCAAACCTCATCCCGCCGGATCTCTTGGCTGATCAGCCTGATTCCCATCAGCCCTACTATATCCTGCGCGAACATGTGATCGACAGGATCTACGATCAGAACGTCGGATACTGGGAAGCGAACCTTCAGGGTCTGGCTCATCCCAGCCGGACAGATCGTGCGGAACTCCTCGTAGACTATCTGGCCCTCTCGGAGGCGCAGATCGTCAAAGCAGCCGATCGCCTTGACGCAGACGGGAAGTACGCGATGGCGGCGGATCTACTCGAATCTGCACAGGCGAAGTTTCCCGACAGCGATTCCGTAAAGCGCGCCAGGCGATTCGCCTATCTGAAATTGATAGAAAAGAATCAGAACACGGATCCATTCAAATTCATCATCTATTCGGCAAAGGCTGGCGAACAGACGCAGCAGATTAATCCGGCGCACCTTAAAGAGACGCGAGGCGCGCTGCGATGAAGTCCGAAGGAACTGTAAGTTGAACGGCAGAGTTTGCGAATGAGAACTATGTCGAGCGGAAACTGTCAGAGCGGGAGAACCGGACGATGGCAATTCGGGGAGTGAGACCATGCGAAACATCTGTGTGCTGACATTCGTTTCGATGGACGGCGTCATGCAGGGCCCAGGGGCTCCCGAGGAGGACACCAGCGGCGGGTTTCGCCACGGCGGATGGACTGTCGGTTACTTCGACGATTTCGTGGGCCAAGAAATGAACAAGGAGATGGGACATCCGTTCGACCTCTTACTGGGACGCCGGACGTACGACATCTTCGCCGCCCATTGGCCGAAGGTAACAGAGCCTGGTGCGGACCTTGGCATCAACAAGGCCTTCAAATATGTCGCGACGAATCGGCCTCTTTCGACCAACTGGAGCGGCACCGCGACTCGTCTAGAGGGAGACATCGTGGAAGCGATCCGCAGGGTGAGGGCTGGATCAGGTCCCGAGCTCCAGGTCCACGGCAGCGGCACGCTGATTCAGACGCTGCTCGAGAACGACCTCGTCGATGAACTGTGGCTTAAGATCTTCCCGGTCACGATCGGCAGCGGGCGCAGGCTCTTCGCTGCTGGAACACGCCATGCAGGTTTCAGCCTAATCGAGAGCAATACCTCACCGAGCGGCGTGATCATCGCTAAGTACCAGCGGGCTGGCGACGTCAAGTCTGGGTCCTTCGCGCTACCGGCGTGAGGTATTCCCAGGTCGGGTGGTTCTTGTGGTGGATATGTTTCGCCTGCTTGCTGGAGGCGTTCCGGGCGACGCGAGCGGCTTGCCACGTTCGCAACTTGCCATCCTGCCTAGCGCCACTCATGTCACGGTCGTTGACTGCACTGGCTGGTTGCTGTCAATGGTAACAGCCTTCCTCAATGCACCTTCGTCCAAGCCAACTGAAGATTCCCTGATGCACGCGGCATGTTCCTATGGCTCGGATGCAGACTGCTCCCGACACGGATGAAACGCATACGTGTGGCATTCCTATCTAGGCTTGGAGCGTTTACGTGCCGCAGAATCGGCGAACAACTTCGCTTTAGCGGCGTCACGAAGGGCCTGTCCCTTGCTCCCAGACGGACCGCAGATGTTAGATCGGGTAGGTCCTAAAAGCTGGTCTAAGTCCCGAACGACATGGAAGTTCGCGTATGCGTGGGCTGAGTCTTTGACCTGACTGCGATTCTCACAGATGCGTTGTAAGGTCGAATCTTGGGTCGAGGAAGCCTGTGTGAGTTCGGTCAATTTGGCGCGATATTCCATTTCCCAAGGCTCCAGCTTTCCGAAGTTGTGTTTGTCAGCAAAGTGTTGAGTCTCGTGGGCTAGAAAGCGGACCAAGAAGGTTTCGTCGTCGAGACTCGTGTACGCAAGCACTACCGCAAACAATCCTTCCTCGGTCGCCCACCCTCCAGTTGATCGTCGTCCGCAGGTGGCATGAAATCCCCAGCCTCTGAGCGCGAAATCCTCGAGAAGGGTCACTCTGACGGAGTACGGACCTTCAGGCAAGTGTACCTGGCGATCTTGCACCGTCTGCTTCCGCCAGAGCATTAGTTCGTGGAACGGTGCGGTGACTCCGAGCAGGGCATGAAAACCATGAGCCCCAGCTCGGATCGCAATTTCCTCTTCACCTTTGTCAAAGTCCCCGTTGTTACGCAGGGGAGGGGCAGCCAGTCTCGATACTGCATTTACGAGTTCCCGTTCTGCAGCAACGCGGTCGAAAGCCTTAGTCATGGAGCGTCGCCAATAGACGAGATAAGTCTTTGCTAGTTCCGCAATCCATGGATCGTTAATCGACAGCTCCACGACTTTGCTCGCGCGCCCAAATCGGTCAATCATGCATGATCGCCATTCCATATCTTCGCTGGAATACTCCGAGGCAGGCTCATCGAGGAGGATCTTGACTGCGGAGTTCACGTCGCCCTGAAGAGCCTTGCCGGTGGCGCGATCCAGGGCATCTTTCGCAGACTCGGTCCTTTCGTTAAGTTGGGCCACTGGATTAGCGGCTAACACGTTCGCGGCAGAGACAAGAAGAAGGACTGGGATCGCAATAGCCCTGCAGAGCACAGATTGCGCCTGTGCGGAACGCGTATCGCTCACAAGAGGGCCGGGGTCCGTGACAGTTACTCGGACTGCCGAAGCTCGGGGCTTCCGCGAAATAAGCATCAGCTATCCTAAAAGGTCAACCACCCACAGCACTCTGCATGATCTGTCGCTGCAGCCTTCTTGGGGTGAAGCGATTCCCGAAAACGATCATCTTGTTAAGCAGCCCCGCTACCACGCTGGACCGGCGCCGCAGCATCGAGTCGATCCCTAAGCGTGCCACTGGCGTGGGCTCCATCATCAGCATTCGAAGCATTGGGGTGTTCTTCTGGCCGGCTATTTCGGCGAATGATGTCGCAGTCGGACCGGGAGAAAGAACAGTCACTGTGACACCATGCGATTTCAATTCTGAGTTCAGCGCCTCGCCCAGAAGCAGAACATATGCTTTGCTTGCCGCGTAAGCGGCATAGCCAGGCGTGGCTTGATACGCGAGAAGGCTCGCTATAAAGAGGATGTGGCCGCTCCCGCGGTTGGCCATTTCTCGCCCGAATAGATGTGAAACCTCAGTCACCGCGAGAATGTTGACTTGCAGCATCTCTCGAAGGCGCTCCACGGGTTGATCAAGGAACTCGCCGTAGAGACCATAGCCGGCATTGTTCACTAAAACATCTACATGAATACCACGGGTATTGATTCTTGCTTTCAGCGCTGCCGCTGCGTTGGACTCGGAAAGATCCAGAGTTTCCACAACGACGTCAATCCGCTGATCACGTCGCAAACGCTCTGCGAGTCGCTCCATTGGCTCTTTCCGGCGCGCAACTAAGATTAGATTGGCACCTTTCTGAGCGAGCAAAGCCGCGAACTCTAGGCCAAATCCGCTCGACGCCCCGGTCACAAGCGCCCAACTTCCTGTGACACTATCCATATACGCCTCCTGCGCCGATGTAACAGAAGAATCGTATGCCTGTGGCACGCAAGCAGCTTGAACAATCTGGCTGAACCAGCGTTGACCGCTTGTCAGGGGAAAAGAAACTACGTCACAGCCGGTTTGTTCAAGCCCGGTCTGGGGTCACGCAATGACAATACTCAGACGGAGGAAGAGTCCGATGAAGTGCTATCAGGCAAACTCGGGTAGAGGTCTGTCAGGTTTGGTGCTGCGCGAGATTGAGGAACCTCGCGCAGGCTACCGACAAGTATTAGTGAGTGTGCGGGCGAATTCGCTGAATTTCCGGGAACTCTCGATCCTGCGCGGGACTTATCCACTTCCTGTAAAAGCGGATGTCATTATGTGTTCGGATGGCGCGGGAGAGGTCATCGCTGTGGGTCAGGGCGTCAGCCGCGCCAAGGTCGGCGACCGAGTGGCAGCCGCGATGTTTCCCCGTTGGATCGACGGGCCAATTGCGTGGGAGTACGCTCCTCAAATTGGGGGCTCTCTCGATGGCATGTTGTCGGAGTTGGTGGTGCTGGACGAGGACGCGGTGGTACACATCCCTGCTCACTTTTCTTTTGAAGAGGGGGCCACGCTACCTTGCGCAGCTGTGACTGCCTGGAATGCCTTGGTTGGGGATCGGCCCCTTCGTGCGGGCGATACCGTGCTGACGCTAGGTTCAGGAGGCGTATCTCTGTTCGCTCTCCAGTTTGCCAAGATGTTTGGCGCGTCTGTAATCGCAACCACGTCCAGCAGTGAGAAGGCCAAGCGATTGCTGGACCTCGGCGTCGACCATGTCATCGACTACAAGCAGAGGCCTGACTGGCACGCAGTCGCGCGGGAACTCACCGGGGGGCGAGGCGTCGACTTGGTCGTGGAAGTCGGCGGCAGCCTGGACCAATCGCTAAAAGCGGTTAAGTTGGACGGCCAGGTGGCTTTCGTAGGGCAGCTGCAGCAGGGCCAGTCAATCATTGACATCAATGTGATCTACACGGCAGTAGCTACCGTTCGAGTGATCTTCGCGGGAAATCGAGCCCACTTCGTTGCCATGAATCGGGCGATTACCAGTAACAAATTGCACCCCGTCATCGATCGTGTATTCGACTTCGGCGACGCGCCAGCGGCGTTTCGGTACTACGACGAGATGCGGCCGTTCGGGAAGGTAGTTATCCGTCGCTGATCAATCCGTAGGATGTTTGGGCTCGTGAACGCAATTGGAGGTGATCGAGGCTACTCTTGCGGCGGCCGGCGACGAGACATGTAAGGGTAAGGTCAACTGGATTGAGATCGCCATTACGATCTCGCGCCAATACGGCTTTCCAACACTGCTCTGCGTTCAACATTGTATCCTCGTGCACCTGCGAACAATCGCAGTGTAGGAGCTCACAATTCCGCCGGCCATCCGATACTTGGCTCTCAAATCACGCGCCCGACCGAAGCCACTCCGGTTCCAAACGCAAATACTCCGAAAGTTGTCAGTCTTCTTTACTTAATCAGCCAAGCCCAGCCAATGAACAAGAGCTGCATCGGAATGCGGAGCCACAAACGCGTTGCGGGCTGACCTCGCAGCAGTACACCCCTTCTCGCCGCACTGATATTGGCCGGCAGCATTGCCGCCATCAGTACGATCAAGCCCAGAGCGGCGCAATAGCGTGTTGCGGGGGTCAGCAACCCGATGGCGCCGGCCAACTCAGCCATCCCTGTCAAGAGCACGAGCAAGTCCGGCCGCGGCAGCCCTGGCGGGACCATGGCAATCAGGTCCTTCTTCATAGGCGTGAAGTGCGAAGTCGCCGTAAACAGAAACATCAGCGCGAGCGCCACCCGGGCGCTCAGTATCCAAGACTGAAAGGCCACTACACCGCCATTCCAAGCGCGCGAAAGAAGAAAAGCGAACCAAACAAGACCAGCAGGACGATCACAGTGACTCCATGAGCGCCATGCTATTGGCGGGAGGCATATGAGGTCTTGAACAATTTGGCTGTCCAATCCCTGCCGAAGGGTTCACTGACCGGACGGACAAGCGGCCGCCAAGCGTTGGACGCCATCCCGTAACTCTTGGCCGTTTAGAGAAGCGAAACCGAGGCGCATGCATGGAGCGGGCCGAGCGTTAAACGAAAAGGCGGCGGCCGTCACAACAATCGCTCCGCATTGTCTTGCAGCCCACGCCCATTTTTCAACGTTAAGCCCGTCGTTGGCCCTCACCCAAAGAGCGATGCCGCCTGCTGGCACATCGAACGTTACGATTTTCCCCAGACGTTCATTGAGCTCTTCCACGAGCGTATCGCGCCTGGCCCGGTATTCGCGCCGTACACGACGTATGTGCCGCTGGATCTCGCCCTCTTCGAGCAATTGGCTGACAGCATATTCGAGAACCTGGTCACCTTGCGAGTCGAGGTGTGATCGGTGCGCGGCTATTCGTTCAATAAGCGAAGTAGGAGCAGCGACATAACCGATCCTCAGAGCCGGGGCTAATACCTTCGAGAATGTGCCCACGTAGACGACCACGCCGAAGCGATCGGCACTCGCTAACGGCAAGACCGGTCGGCCCTCGTAGTGAAACTCGTAATCGTAGTCGTCCTCGATGATGGCGATCCGACGTGCTCTCGCCAGATCCAGGAGCTTTAGCCGGCGTCCTGCCGACATCGTCACCGTCGTCGGGAATTGATGATGCGGAGTAACGTAGACGGCGCGAATAGGATGTCGCCGCAGGGTGCGATCGAGTGCATCTACTTGTAGCCCGTCGGCATCGACCGGCACGCCGATCAGCTTCGCTCCCGCCTGGCGGAAGGCTTCCCAGGCCGAGCGGTAACCAAGTCGCTCGACAGCCACGAAATCGCCGGGACGCAGCAAGCTCTTGGCGAGTAGGGATAAAGCCATTTGGCTGCCACGGGTAATGCAGATATTCGATGGACCGGCGACAAGCCCGCGCGTTGAAGCCAGCATCTCGGCCACAGCTTTGCGAAGCCGCGGGTGGCCTTCTGGAGGGCCATATGACAACAACGATTCCGAACGAGTGCTCATCGCTCGCCGAATGGCCCTTCCCAAGACCTTAGCTGGGGCGAGGCGAACATCGGGTCTGCCGGGTGCAAACAGCAGGCTGCCTGGCGGAACTTCAAGTGGCAATTCAGGCTGGGGAGCCGCTAGGAGTTCGAAACCTGTCCTGTCCGCGAGAGATGCCGGCGATTCTCGCGACGTAAAGCGCCGCGGCTTCGGATCAGGCAAGTCAGCCGAAACGAACGCTCCCCGCGCACGTTGACTCACGATCCACCCCTCGGCAACGAGCTCGTCAAAAGCCGCGACTACCGTCTGTCTCTGGACGCCCAGGGCGCGAGCCAGTGTTCGCGTTCCAGGCAGCTGATCTCCGGGCCGCAAGCGACCGCGCTGAATGTCCGCGGTCACGGCGCTGGTGATCTGCTGAAACAACGGCACGTCGCGCCTTTCGAGAGCGAAGTTTATCTCCCATCGAGCCATGAGTACTTGTACTCCAACACGATTCAACTGGACTAGTCAACTTTTCATTTCTGGTACTTTTCGACTGTGCCGGCAGGCTCGACCATCTCTTATGAGCTGGGATCACTCAGCAAACGTGAACGGATTCAATCACTCGGGTAGCCACGCGCGAACCTTTTTCGACCCGCAGTTCGCGAGCACGGCCAACCCGAATCCGACGAGAGTTCACCCGCGAATCAATCGAGTGCTCATATCGATCCCGGAAAGGCTTGAAGACTCGAGCGACGTTTCACTGAAAACCCTAGCGGCTATCTGTGGGCTATCACCCTCACGGTTCATGCACGTCTTCACCCAATCAGTAGGAATCCCATTACGGCAATACATTCTGGGCCTCCGCCTGCAGCGGGCGTGCTTCGAGTTGACTGCTGGTGCCACGGTGACCTCAGCTGCGTGTAGGGCTGGCTTCTCCGATGCCGCGCATTTGACAAGAACGTTTCGCCGGATCCTGGGAATTACGCCGACCGAGCTCTTGTCGCAAAAGCGTTTACTTTCCACCAGTCGCATGGTTGTCCGGATTCGAGGGCAAGAAGCGGATAGTCCGCGGAGAGACGACCGAGCTATCTTCGCGATGTCATGCAAGAACGAGCGGATAGAAGGAAGCAAGACATGAAATGCAATGCGGGCGCCCTGCTCATGATCATCGTGAGTGGAATTTTGTCAGTGGTTAATGCCCAGACGGCAGTACCAGCTTGGAACTTAACAGAGCTGGAAACCATGCGGCAGCTCCGCGAATCAGCACTGCGTGACCATTACGGTTACGAACGATTAACCCACCTCAGCGACAACATCGGTCCGCGCCCGGTTGGTTCCCTGCAGGCAGCTGCGGCTGTCGACTACGTTGCCAATGAGCTTCGAAAGCTCGGGCTTGACGTGCGTCTCGAAAAGGTCCGAGTGCCACGGTGGGTACGAGGTGAAGAACACTGCGAACTCGTCCAGTACCCCGACCAAGTACCAGGGACAACCCAGAGAATCGTTATCGCTGCACTTGGAGGGCCGGGCGTCGCTACGCCACGAGATGGCATCACGGCTGAGGTTCTCACCGTGAACAGTCTTGCCGAACTTGCTGCCCGGTCGCGCGACCAGGTAACGGGCAAGATCGTTCTCTTCAACAAGCGTTTCGACGAGCGAATGGCGGACTCGGGCTTTGCGTTCGATGCCTACGATCAGGCAGTTGAGTCTCGCAACGACGGTCGAATAGCGGCGGAGAAGGCAGGCGCAATCGCTGTGCTGGTTCGCTCGGTAGGAGGTGCAGAGTTCCGCCTTGTCCACGTCGGCGCGACAGACTACTTCAATGTCGCCCATATACCAGCTGCCGCGATCACGGCGGAGGATGCCGATCTCATCGTCCGACTCTCTTCGCAAGGACCAGTTCGCCTCCGTCTGGCGCTGAGCTCAGACCTACACGAAGAAGTCGATTCCTATAACGTGATCGCGGATTTGAAGGGAAGTAAGCATCCCGAGCAGGTTGTCATTGTCTCGGGGCACCTTGATTCATGGGACCTCGGAACCGGAGCACTTGATGATGGCGCCGGCGTAGCGATCGCGATGGCAACAGCGAAGCTACTCCACGAGCAAGATGGTCGGCCGAACCGCACGATTCGAATCGTGACGTGGATGGGTGAAGAACGCGGGCTTCTCGGTGCTCGTTCCTATGGTAGAGAACACGCTACCACGGTCGCAAACCATTTCGCCGCGATTGAGACCGACTCGGGCGCTGGGCACGCGATGGGCATCTACACAACGGGTGATCGAGCTCTCAGTACTCTCTTCCAGCCTATCGCGGCGCTCCTAGATGAATCCGGGGCAGGCATACTCCGTGAACTAAAGGATCCCCCTCCGGACCTGATTCCTCTCTATTTCCGTGGAGTTCCCGCGTTCGCTCCGATCCAAGACACGCGCAAGTATTTCGACTATCACCATACATCCGCTGACACCTTAGACAAAGTCAACGCCCAGGAGCTGCGCGAGAGCATCGCGGTCGTCTCTGTCCTCTCATTTGCACTTGCCACAATGAACCAGGACCTGCCGCGCCAGCAGCTGGTTCTTCCAGAGTGGTTGAAATGATCAGCCGTCTATGCCCAATTTTCTGGGCTCGATCGATTCAAGTGGTGAGCCTCACTGCAATGATGATTGGATTGGCGGGTGCTCAGCAGGTTACCTCAGCTCCATCTAGTATCCAGTCTTTGCAAGATGCATGGTGGACTGGCCCATTGCTGGCGAACTCCGCCAACACATTGCCGCGTGGACATTTCCTGGTCGAGCCATACATCTACGACGTGATCGGGTCAAAGACACACGCGTTTGGGTCACGGGCCTATGTGGAATACGGTCTGGCCGATAAGTTCACAGTCGGGGCGATTCCCATCATCGGATACAACAAGGTCAGCAACGGTACCAGTAGCTCCGGGATTCAGTTGGGCGACATCAGTTTGCTAGCTCAATATCGGCTCACACAATTTCATGAGCACAGTTGGGTTCCAACATCTGCCATACAAGTGCAGCAGGCTTTTCCGACCGGAAAGTATGACCAGCTTGGCAACCGACCTAGCGACGGCCTTGGTGCAGGTTCGTATGCCACAACACTGGCCCTCAATTCCCAGACCTACTTCTGGCTTCCGACCGGACGGATTCTGCGCATGCGATTCAACGTCGCAGAAACACTTTCGAGCGGCGTCGATGTGCGAGACGCGAGCGTCTATGGCACCACGGAGGGCTTCCGGGGACGCGCGGAACCGGGAAAATCGCTGTTTGTCGACGTGGCCTGGGAGTACAGCATGACTCGGCAGTGGGTACTAGCCCTCGACGCGATCTACGAACATAGCGGGAATACCACTGTGTTCGGCACGCAGAACGGAAAGAGCGTGCGACTCGACAGCGGCTCAAGCTGGGTGTACGGTTTCGCACCGGCTGTCGAGTACAACATCTCGCCGAATGTAGGCGTGATCTTCGGTGCCCGGGTCGTCGCCCCTGGCCACAATGCGTCCTTGACCGTAGCACCGGTGATCGCGATCAATTTCGTCCACTAGAGCAATTTGGTTCGGCGCATACGCGTTCCAGCGTTGCGGAGTGTAAGGCTCCGCGTGCATCACCATCAAAGTTCGCGCCAGCACTCTCAGGAATAGTCCCCACAATCGGTCAGTATTTCGGCCACTTTGTTCAAGACAGAGCTACGTCGGCCTAATATAGAGTGGCGAAGGCGGCGTTTCGTCTACGTGTTGGTCTTGCTTGGATACCCCGAACGATGGAGCTTGGCAATGCGAAAAATTATCGAATCCACTCTCGTGTCGCTGGATGGCGTGTTCGGAGACCCGCACATCTGGGCCACGCAATACTTCGACCAGGAGGCTGAAGAGTATGCGTTAGAGCTACTTTCAGCGGCAGACGCGATGCTGATGGGTCGACACACCTACGAGTTCTTCGCTGCGGCGTTTCCCCATCAAACCGGCGATTACGGAGCTAAGGTCAACAACATTCGTAAATATGTCTTTTCCAATACCTTGAAGAAAGCGGATTGGACCCACTCGTCTATCATCACAGGCGACGTTGTGGCCGAGGCGACCAAGCTTAAGCAACAGGACGGTAACGATCTCGTTATCTACGGCCATGGCTTGCTCGGCCGCACTTTGTTGGCGAGCCATTTGCTCGATGAGCTCAAACTCTGGATCCATCCCTTGCTTGTCGGCCAGGGTCAACTACTGTTTCGGGAAGGCGAAAAGGCAAGACTCAAACTTGTGGCGACCAGGACGCTTAGAACCGGGGTTCTGGTCGTGAGCTACCAAGCTGCACAACACTGATCGCTGTTTGAGCATCGGATCTCTGCCTTTGGGCGAGAGACGCCAATTCTGCTGAGCGTTGTGCATGCGCACCGCTTCGATGGAGTCCAGACATCGTCTGTTGCTCAATGAACTCACTCGTCTCCTGAATGTGGAATACTCAAATGGCCCGCGTCTGTAGTCTCGAGCACAGGAGGCAGTGAACGATGCCGGTAAGGAAATATCAAGAGTTCATTCCTCACTCCACTCTTCAGGATTCAGTGAAAAGATTTTGGGTGCTGGAAAAGGAATACACCACAGCGGACCCGATTGAAGAAGTTACTCCAGATGCCTGCGTCGAGCTGATTTTCAATTTTGGACGTCCTTATTCAGTAATCGCCGGTTCCGTGCAACGGGAGCTTCCGCGGATTTGTCTGGTCGGATTGTTAAGCAAGCCACTGAAACTAGAAGCCAAGGGCGTAGTGAAGATTGTCGCTGTGAGATTCTTTGCATGGGGGGCGCTTGCGTTTCTCAAGGAAGCTGCTGTGCAAAACGACGTGATGCAACCCGATCTTGATCCTATGTGGATACAGCTAGTTCAGAAGGTTGCTGTGACGGTTCACGCGGGCGAATATCAGAGGGTGGTCGAAGAGATAGAAGATTTTCTGATCGGAGTGCGTCTGAATATTCTGTTTGATCCAAAACGGGTTCGGGCGGCGGCCCAGCTTCTCTATCACACCAAAGGGAAATTCCGCGTCGCGGAATTGGCGGACTATTGCAATCTATCCGTGCGCCAGCTCCAGCGGCAGTTTGATGAAACAACGGGCGTCTCTCCCAAGGAGCTGGCGCGCGAGCAATCCGCTTTGAGTCGATCCGTGAGCGGTTGATGTTCGATCCGAGCGCCAACCTAACGGAGCTTGCATACGAGTTTGGTTATACCGACCAGGCCCACTTCATCAAGGACTTCAAGGCTCTCACCGATAAAACTCCCGGCGAATTCGCATCCGAAATGCAGCAACTCCAGAACATTTTCCGCGACAACAAAACCGTCGTGTTTTTACAATCGCCGCCTGCGATGCCCGATTATGATGCCAGCGAGTCAGCAAATAAAGTTCCTAAAGGAGACAGCGATGATCACGAACAACCTTATCACCAGCCTCCTGGTTAACGACTACGACGAAGCCATTCGCTTCTACCGCGAAAAACTCGGATTCGCAGTAGTTGAAGATGTTCCGATGGGAAATGATCGATGGGTGACCATAGCGCTGCCCAACAGTCACGAGACGGTATTTGCTTTACACGTGGCGAAGAGCGACGGCGACCGCGGGCTTGTCGGGAAGCAAGGCGGTACTTTTCCGTTTCTTGGATTAACTACCGACGATTGCCTGGGCGACTACAAGCGGCTGAGACAGTTGGGAGTGAAATTTCACGGCGAGCCTGAGGTGCGGCCATATGGAACGGGTGTCATGCTGGAAGACCT
>Ga0126373_10001426_pt1 | contig 17015 bp, 16 predicted proteins | sample PanSoiMetPlot_11_FD_92545 | JGI IMG/M metagenome (GOLD analysis project Ga0126373, IMG submission 92545) | Tropical forest soil microbial communities from Panama - MetaG Plot_11 | ecosystem: Environmental > Terrestrial > Soil > Tropical forest > Bulk soil | place: Panama | collected 2016-02-17 | reverse complement strand
TGGGGGTAGCCGACACGGTAACGCAGCTTCCCGTTAATGGCCTCAATCGCGGCCGAGGGTACCGGCTTACCGGCGGCAATCCGCTCGACCATCTCCCGTAGCGCATCGCGGAACCCCCGAGCCTGGTCGAGGGTCCGCATGCCATCGGGCATCCCGCCCCAGTTCCGTTCTGCCTGCTTAGCTTCCTCCCTATTGAGAAGACGCGCCTGCGCCAGCCACGTGACCAGATCTGAGAACGTCTCAAGCAGATCCACCGGCTGCCCGTTCTGGACAATCAGCGTGTTGATGAAATCCAGGCAGGGGTGATTGCCGATGAAGATAAACTTGTTCTCGGACTGGCTGTCGCGTCCCATACGTACCCCCCACAAGCAAACCGTCTAAATAACACTTGACAGGTTAGCCTATCAAGAGTATAACTGTCAATGTAATGTTTAGAAGGTTAGTTCGACTACGAGGGGCAAGGGTCTTCACACCACCCATACGGAGCCGGCTCGAACGGCCGGCCGGATAGTCAAAGGAGGGAACCATGTCTCAGCATGACGCCGCAACGCAATACCGCACTCAGGATGTCAACGGGCTCAAGATCTTCTATCGCGAGGCAGGCGCGGCAGAAGCTCCAACGATCCTGCTCCTGCACGGGTTTCCCACATCGTCGCACATGTTCCGCGACTTGATTCCCCTGCTGGCGCCCCACTACCACGTGATCGCGCCCGATCTGCCGGGATTTGGCTTCTCGGATGCGCCGAGCCCGTCGCGGTTTACGTACACTTTTGATCGGTTGGCCGACGTGATCGAGCAGTTCACGGACACGCTCGGCCTCACCCGGTACGCCCTCTACATCTTCGATTACGGCGCCCCCGTGGGTCTCCGGCTGGCCCTTCGCCATCCGGAGCGCATCACCGCGATTGTGTCGCAGAACGGGAATGCCTACGAGGAAGGGCTCAGCACGGGCTGGAACCCGATTCAGAAGTACTGGGCTGATCCCACGCCTGAAAATCGGGCGGCCCTGAAAGCCTTTCTCGCGCCGGAGGCCACCAAGTGGCAGTACACGCACGGAACCGAGGAGTCGCGGGTGGCTCCGGAATCCTATGCGCTCGACTCTGCCCTATTGGCGCGTCCGGGCAATGAGGAGATCCAGTTGGATCTGTTTCTCGACTACGCGAGCAACGTCAAGCTCTATCCCCAGTTCCAAAAGTATTTCCGTACCCACCGGCCACCGACGCTCGCCGTGTGGGGCAAATCCGATCCGTTCTTTCTGCCGGCCGGGGCCAACGCCTTCAAGCGGGACAACCCGGGCGCGCAGGTCGTGTTCTTCGACACCGGGCATTTTGCCCTCGAAACGCATAGCGCAGAAATCGGAGCGAGAATTACAGAGTTTTTAACCACGATACGGCCACGCGCCGTGGCTCACTAAGGAGGATCGCCATGAAGACGCAAGTCATCATCATTACAGGCGCAAGCAGCGGCTTCGGCCGTACGACAGCGGAGACACTCGCGCATCACGGCCATACGGTCTATGCGACGCTGCGTGACATGGCAGGCAAAAACCAGGCGGCTGCGCGAGAGCTGCAGCGTGCCGCAGAGGCAAAACGGACCGGCTTGCGTGTGATCGAGCTCGATGTGACCAACACGGATTCCGTGGAGCGCGCCATCCAGACCGTGGTGAGGGAGACGGGGCGCCTGGATGTGCTGATCAACAACGCCGGCGCCGCCTATGTGGGCATCACGGAAGGCTTCACACCCGAGCAGGCAACAGCACAGTTCGATGTCAACGTGATCGGGATCCACCGCACGACGCGCGCCGCCCTGCCGGCGTTCCGTCGGCAAGGCAGCGGGCTGGTCATCAACATCGGGTCGATTATAGGCCGTATCACCTTCCCATTCTTCGGGCTCTACGGTGCGACGAAATATGCGCTCGAGGCTCTCACCGAGGGGTATCGTTACGAACTGTCTCAGTTGGGAGTCGATATCGTGCTAGTCCAGCCCAGCGCCTATCCCACGGCCATGTTTGCCAACATGCAAGGGCCTGCCGATTCGGCCCGTGTCACGGAGTATGGCGACGTAGCCAAGATTCCTGGCGCCATGATGGAAAACTTCGGGAAAATGCTCTCCGGTCCCGATGCCCCCAACCCGCAAGAGATCGCAGACGTGATCCTTAGTTTGATCGCGCAGCCGGCAGGGACTCGCGCATTCCGAACCGTGGTGGGGACCGACTTCGGAGCCAGGACAGTCAATGCTCAGACCGCGCCGGTGCAGGCCGAAGTGCTCAAGGCGCTGGGTTTGGAGCATCTCGATGCGGTCAAGGTCCCAGGGCTGGCTCAGGTGTAACCAGGAGGGCGTACCATGCCATTGATCACAGTCAAAGTCTTTGAAGGCGAGCTGACGCAACAGCAAACGGCCGACATCATCCACGGGATCACCGAGGCGGTGATCCCGTTCGTCGGGCCGCAGCTGCGCGAGGCGACGTGGGTCCTAGTGGAAGAAATCAAAAGCGGCGCGTGGGGGATCGGCGGGAAACCATTTGGTCTGCCAGAGCTTCGGGCCATACAGGCCGGCCAACCGCCGGGAGAGAAGGAACGAGACCGGCACAGGAAGGAGATGACATGAAACTTGTCTCCGTGCAAGTCGGGCGTCCGCGCAAGGTGCGATGGCATGGAAAGCTGGTCTCCACCGGTATCTATAAAGAGTCGGTGGCAGGCCGCATCATGTTGCATCGGTTCAATCTCGACGGTGACCAGCAAGCCGACTTGACTGTGCACGGCGGGGCGGACAAGGCGGTGTACGTCTATCCCTCTGAACATTATCCGATCTGGCAGGCAGAGTTTCCCGACCTGCGATTGCCCTACGGAATGTTCGGCGAGAACTTTACGACAGAGGGGCTGGACGAATCGTCAGTCTGCATCGGCGATCAGTTCCGCATCGGAGACGCGGTGGTCGAGGTGACGCAGCCGCGCATGCCTTGCTACAAACTCGGCATACGATTCGGCCGTCCGGACATGCCGAAACGGTTTCACGCGAGCGGGCGCTGCGGCTTTTATCTGGCTGTCCTGCGTGTAGGTGAAGTTGGCCCAGGGGATGCTTGGGAGCGCCTCGCCCGAAGCAATCAACGGATCTCGGTGATCGAGAGCTATCGTCAACTCACCAACCAGTATCAGGAAGGGACGCACCAGCCTCGATAGAGAAACGTTGTTTCAACCGCGCGCGACTCCGAAGGTTCGGAATCAACCGCCTTCGGGCGATGACTTCAATTTATCGGCTGCGTATGAAAGGGTACGTAGTCTTTAGTTCCGTAAGGCGCTCTCTGGAGACAACGCTGTCTCTTCCCAAAATGGAGAGCTTTTCTTCGGTAGCGGCTTGGATTGATCCCCAACTACGCACTAGCTTCTCACCCGCCAACCCTCGGCGTGCGAGCAACGCCTTTTCCCAGGCGTGCACCGCCCACCATACATGGTCCCTCCAAGCTTCGCTCGTCCGGTCCTCCCTAGTAATGCGTGCGACTTTCCTTTCTCCTAGGGAATGGCGCCCCTGTTGGGCCTACTGCGCCCACGAAGGGAGCACCGCCCTTAAGTTCAAAATCTCATTGATCCTGCGTGCGCACTCCGGGAGCAAAGGACCAACAGGGGTGCCGTTCCAATGCCTGTGTAAGACCCCGCCTGTTCGTTCGACTCCTCCTCATGTCCACGCATTACGACCTCATCATTATCGGCACCGGCCCAGGTGGCGGCACGCTGGCGTATAAGCTGGCGCCATCGGGAAAGAGTATCCTCCTGCTGGAACGCGGCGGCTATCTGCCGCGCGAGAAAGACAACTGGAGTTCCAAGACCGTCTTCATCGAGAACCGATACAAAGCGAAGGAGACCTGGCACGACAAAGACGGCAACACGTTCCATCCCGGCATTCACTATAATGTGGGCGGCAATTCAAAAGTCTATGGGGCGGCGCTGCTCCGCATGAGGGCGCAGGATTTCGGCGAGGTAAAACACCACGGCGGCATCTCCCCCGAATGGCCGATCTGCTACGACGACCTCGAACCCTATTACAGCCAAGCCGAGCATCTTTATCACGTCCACGGCAATCGCGGCGAAGATCCGACCGAGCCGAAGGCCAGTGCACCGTACAAATATCCAGCCCTTGCGCACGAACCACGCATCCAAGAACTGCACGACGACTGGCAGAAGTGCGGCTACAAGCCCTTCCATCTCCCGGTCGGCGTGATGTTGAACGAGCAACAGAAGGAACAGAGCGCCTGCATCCGCTGCAATACCTGTGACGGCTATCCATGCCTGGTGAATGCGAAGGCCGATGCACAAGTGGTCTGCGTCGATCCGGCGCTGCAATATCCGAATGTGACGATGCTCACTCGCGCGAAAGTAACAAGGCTTGAGACGAGCGCGTCAGGGCGAGAGATCACCGGCGTGGTGGTTGAACGCAACGGGCAGATGGAAACCTACAAGGCCGACATCGTCGTCGTTTCCTGTGGGGCGATCAATTCGGCGGCGCTGCTACTCAAGTCTGCCAGTGAGAAACATCCGAACGGCCTGGCCAATTCGTCCGGCATGGTCGGACGGAATTACATGTGCCACAACAATTCGGCCATGCTTGCGATCTCCAAGAAGCCGAACCCGACCGTCTTTCAAAAGACAATCGGCCTGAACGATTTCTACTTCCCCTCGGCCGAGTGGGACTATCCGATGGGCCATATCTCGATGATCGGCAAGCAGGACCTCGACACGCTGCGGGCGGGCGCGCCGGCCTTTGCACCGGACCTCGCACTCGACGTGATGGCGAAACATTCACTCGACTTCTGGATGACCTCGGAAGACCTGCCAGATCCTAACAATCGCGTGCTCGTCGGCAAGGATGGCGGCATCTCCCTGCACTACACCGAAAACAATCTCGAGGCCCACCGCCGCCTCACCGCCAACCTCAAGAGCATGTTGAACCACATCGGTTGCGAGGACCATCTGTTGCCGACGCATCTCTACCTCGGGAAGAAGATTCCCATTGCAGGCACGGCGCACCAGTGCGGTACGGTCCGGCTCGGCCGCGATCCCAAGACCTCCGTGCTCGACGTGAACTGCAACGCGCACGACCTGGACAATCTCTACGTCGTCGACGCGAGCTTCTTCGTCTCCAGCAGCGCGGTGAATCCCTCGCTGACGATCATCGCCAATGCTCTGCGGGTGGGAGACCATCTGCTGGAAAGGCTTGGCGCATCGCCGCCAAGGATAGCCGCATGATTGCCCGAATGGACGAGGGTCATCGCGGCGAGGCATGCCAGATCAGGCCGGGTCGGAAGCATGTGGTGATTCTGGGTGGCGGGTTCGGCGGCGTCTATGCCGCGCTCGAGTTTGAGAAAACGCTCGCCCGCGATACGGACGTCGACGTGACGCTCGTGAACCGGGAGAACTTTTTCCTCTTCACCCCGATGCTGCACGAAGTCGCCTCCAGCGACCTGGATATGACCAATATCGTGAATCCGATCCGCAAGCTGCTGGATCGCGTGGAGTTTTTTCACGGCGATGTAGAGTCGATCGATCTGACCCGGAAGCAAGTTCGCGTGGTGCACGGACAGACGCACCACGGGCACACCCTCCCCTACGATCAGCTGGTGCTAGCCTTCGGGTCGGTGACAAATTTCTACAATCTGCCCGGCCTGGCAGAACGGGCCTTGACCATGAAGACACTCGGGGACGCCATCTATCTCCGCAATCGTATGATCGCCCATTTGGAAGAAGCGAACTTCGAATGCGCGGCCTCGCTTCGGAAGCCGCTTTTGACCTTCGTGGTCGCGGGCGGAGGGTTCGCCGGAGTGGAAACGATCGCCGGCATGAACGACTTTCTCCGCGAGGCGCTGCCGTTCTATCCCCACCTCAGGCCCGACATGCTGCGGCTGATGCTGGTGCATTCCGGCCCGGTGATTCTGCCAGAACTCGGCGAGCAGTTGGGCCGCTATGCCCACGAGAAACTCTCGGCTCGTGGCGTCGAGATCAAGACCAACACAAAGGTCATCGAGATGTCCGATCAGGAGGTCACTTTGAGCGATAGGACGCGCATCACATCGACGACGCTGGTCTGGACGGCGGGGACGGCACCCAATCCCCTTCTCTCCACCCTGCCCTGTCAGACTAAAGGCGGGCGCTTGCTCGTGAACGACTGTCTAGAAGTGCCGGACTGGCCCGGCGTCTGGGCGCTGGGCGACTGTGCGTTGATTCCGGATCGGCTGACCGGCGGCTACCATCCACCGACGGGGCAACATGCGCTGCGTGAAGCCAAGGTCGCCGCCCGCAATGTCACCGCGGCATTTCGCGGGACGGCCAAGCAGCCGTTTCGATTCCGGACTATTGGCCAACTCGCCGCCATTGGCCGGCGGACCGGCGTGGCCAGAATTCTCGGCTTCAATTTCTCCGGGGTGATCGCCTGGTCCTTGTGGCGTGCGATCTATCTCAGCAAGCTGCCCCGCATCGAAAAGAAACTGCGCGTGGTGCTCGACTGGATGCTCGATCTGATTTTCTCGAAAGATCTGGTCCAGTTCCAGACGGTGCGAGGCCAGGCTCCGGCTGCCATCGCCACAACTCCACCGGCCACGCAAATGATTGCTGAGCCGGTGGCTTCGAGTATGGGCTAGCCCATGCGGCTCGAGAGCAGACTCATCCGCCTCTCTCTGCTCCTTGCGGTGCTCCTGTGTCTGCCCTCGACCCAGGCGACGGCGGGAGAGAATCATGCGGTCGTCGCGACTTCCGTGAGCGCCATTGGCTTCACCGTATCGGACATGGACCGGTCGGTTTCGTTTTATCGCGACGTCTTGACGTTCAAGCCGATCAGCGACGTGGAAGTCGATGGGCCGGAGTACGATCAACTCTGGGGGATTTTCGGCGTGCGGGCGCGAGTCGTGCGGATGCAGCTCGGGGAGCAACAGTTGGAACTGATCGAATTCTTGTCGCCGCCGGACGTCCGGCCGATTCCTGTGCCGTCCTACAGCAACGATCTCTGGTTCCAACATTTCGCGATTGTCGTGCGCGACATGGAGGCGGCTTGGGCACAACTGCGGAAGCATCACGTCCGGCAGATTTCGCCACGGCCACAGACAATCCCGGTCTCGAACGCTGCGGCCGCCGGTATCAAAGCCATCAAGTTCCGCGATCCGGACGGGCACAATCTGGAATTGCTCTGGTTCCCGGAAGGAAAAGGCAACCCCAAGTGGCATAGGAGCGGCACAGACGTGTTCTTGGGAATCGACCATACCGCGATGACAGTACGAAGCACCGAGAGCAGCATCAAGTTCTACCGCGATTTGTTCGGGATGACTGTCGCAGGTGACACGCTCAATATGGGAACCGAGCAGGAACATCTCGACAGTTTGCCCGGTGCCCGCGCGCGCGTGACCGGTATGCAGCCACAGACGGGTCCACCAGGCGTGGAGTTTCTGGAATATGAGTTACCCACCGCCGGTCGGCCTATGCCGGCGGACTCCCACCCAACCGATCTGTGGTATTGGCAGACAACGCTGGTTGTTCCCAATGTCGACGCTGCGGAGGCAATTTTACGCGCAACCACGCCGTTCGTCTCGTCCGGCGTCGTGAAGTTGGCGGATCACACGCTCGGTTTCAGTAAAGGCCTATTGATTCGCGATCCAGATGGGCATGTAATGCAACTCGTGTCCCGGTAAGCTGGATCTACGCGATGGCTCGATCACTCAAACTCATCTTGCTGTTGGTCGTGATCGGAAGTTCGCTCGTGCTTGGCTGGCAAATCGATTTCGACCGCACGTTGAGCCCGGGTCTCCTGGCCGAACAACTTCAATCGTTGGGTCCCTGGGGGCCGCTGCTCCTGATCATTTTCATGGCAACGGCGGTGATCATCCCGCCGATTCCCAGTTTGCCGCTCGATCTCGCCTCAGGGGCTGCCTTCGGGCCCTTTTTCGGAACAATGTTCGCGGTAATCGGGGCTGCGATCGGCGCGATCGTCAGCTTCCTGATCGGACGGGCGGTGGGGCGCGAAGGAGTTTCGCGATTGTTGCGAGTGGATGCAGTCTTCTGCGAGAAATGTTCGGACTATCACGTGGGCCTGCTGATCTTTCTGGCGCGATTGATTCCAGTGTTCTCGTTCGACGTCATCAGTTACGGAGCGGGCTTTACCACGGTTTCGCTGCGGACTTTCTCCTTGGCCACCGTCACGGGGATGATCCCTCCGACGTTTGCCTTTACCTACTTGGGCAGTTCGGTCGTTTCTGCTCAATGGTTGTTGATTGGGTCCGCCTGCTTTCTGGTCGCGGTCTTTATCCTGATGCCGACCTGGCTGAAACGGCATCGATCCTCTGGACTGGCCCAACTCTTCTTTGGTCCGGCTCCGACTGCCGCGCTGACGATTACTCAGCCGGGCGACGTCTCTGCCTGTCCGGCCTGTGGAACGCCAGTCAAACCGATCGTCGATTCGCGCCATTATCGGCAAGTGAGTGAATCATCGGAAGCCGCCTCAATACAGCGGATTGATCTCATCCGAGTCGAGCCTGGAGAGAGAGCAGGCCCGCAGTCGGTAGGAATCCCTTCCGATCAACCAGGCTTGCCGGTATGTAGGGAAAGATGCTAGGCTTCCGTCCTCCTGCGAGATCGGTATGGCCCCTTCTCTGACCGACAGCGAACACGCCCAACTCAACGAAGCGCTGGAATCCCTGCGGATCGCCACACAAGAAACAGCCACCGCCACCGGTAGCGGTTTCTTTCAGTTACTCGTCCAGCACCTGGCCCAGGTGCTTCATGTCCGATATTCCTTCGTCGCCGAATGTACCGACGCGGCCAAGACTCACGTCCGCACCCTGGCCTTCTGGAAAGACAAGGCCTTCACCGAGAATGTGACCTTTCCCTTGAAAGGGACGCCCTGCGAGAACGTGATCGCTGGCGAGGTCTGTTCCTACCCGGAGCGGGTACAAAAGCTCTTTCCCGAGGATCGCGACCTGGTGACTATTGGGGCGGAAGGCTATGTCGGCGTGCCGCTACGAGATGCCACAGGCAACATCCTGGGGCACCTCGCCGTGATCGACGACAAGCCGTTACACCCCCAGCCCCACCAGATAGCCCTCTTGAAGATTCTCGCTGCGCGCGCGGGCACCGAGATCGAGCGGCTGCGTGCTTACCAGGATGTCCAACGACTCAATGTGGAGCTGGGCGCGTTGGTTGACATCAATCGTGCCATCAGTCGCTACTTGGATCGCAACGAGCTGTTCGGAGCCGTCGCGAGCTGCCTCAAGACCCTGGTGCCAACCGAATATTTCGGCATCGAACTGCCGATCGAGGGAAACCAACTCCAAGGGCATATTCTTTCCCATGGTCCCGTCGCCGGGGAGCCAACTCAACCGACGGTGCTGCCGGCGGCGGGTACGGCCTGCGACTGGGTCATCCAGAACCAACAGTGGTACGTGGCCTCTTCGCGCGAGGAATTTCGCACGCGCTTCCCGGTAACCTTCGAGGTGATGTCCGGCCAAGGCATGGAATCGTTGCTCACGCTGCCGCTGGTGAGCGGCGGGCGCTCAAGGGGGGCCTTGTTTTTCATGTGCTCGACGAAGGGCGCCTACACACATTTGAGCCGGGCGTTCCTGGAGCAAGTGGCCGGCGCGGTCGCGGTGGCTCTAGATAATTGTCTCGCCCACGAGAAACTGCGGCGCGAAGGGATCCAGGCGCTGGGCGAAAGCGAGGAGCGGTTCCGGGATTTGTTCGATGAGGCTCCCATCGCATATGTGAATGAAGGCCTGGATACCCGTTTTATCCGGGCCAACCGCGCGGCCATGAAAAGCTTGGGGATCACACCCGATGAGGTACGGGGCACTTATGGCACGACGTTCATCCCCGATACCCCCGAGGCCCAACGCCGCCTGAAGGAAGCGCTCGCTTCCATCGGCCGCGGAACCGACACGAGTGGTGTCGTGCTCGAACTACGCCGTAAGGACAATGGGAAGCCACTCTGGATTCAGTGGTGGTCGAAGCCGGACCCCAGCGGGACCTACACCCGCACGATGTTCCTGGATATTACAGAACGGGTGTTGATGGAACAGGAAAAAGCCCGGCTCGAAGCGGCGAATGTCTATCTGCAAGAAGAAATCAAGACGGAGCACAATTTCGAAGAGATCATCGGCACGTCGACCGCGATCAAGAAGGTGCTCCAGGCGATCGAGAAGGTCGCGGCGACGGATGCAACCGTGCTGGTGACCGGCGAGACGGGAACCGGCAAGGAATTGATCGCCCGGGCGATTCACCACCTGAGCAACCGGAAAGACGGCGTGCTGGTGAAGGTCAACTGCGCGGCAATTCCGGCCGGCTTGATCGAGAGCGAGTTGTTCGGACACGAGAAAGGCGCCTTTACCGGTGCGCTTGCGCGGAAGGTTGGCCGCTTCGAATTGGCTGACCGCGCGACCATCTTTCTCGACGAGGTCGGGGAAATCCCGCTGGAGTTGCAAACGAAGTTGCTGCGCGTGTTGCAGGAAGGCGAATTCGAGCGCCTGGGGAGCACGAAGACGGTGAAGGTGAATGTCCGCGTGATTGCCGCGACGAATCGAGATCTCGAAAAGGAAGTGCGCGAAGGCCGATTCCGTTCGGACCTCTACTACCGCCTCAAAGTGTTCCCCATTGCGTTGCCGGCATTGCGCGATCGGAAACAGGATATTCCCCTGCTGGTCTCCTATTTTGTGACGCGCTTCTCCGGCACGATGGGCAAAAAGGTCGAGTCGGTGCCGGCGGCGGCCATGGAGATGCTGAAGAGTTATTCTTGGCCCGGCAATATCCGCGAGCTGGAACATGTGATCGAGCGCGCGGTCATTCTGAGCCAAGGCTCTGAACTCGAACTTGGCGACTGGATGCCGAAGAGCGCACCTGTAGCCGGTAATGGCGCTCCGGCCACGCTGGAAGAGGTTGAGCGTACACACATTGTTGCGGTCCTCATGCAGAACAATTGGCGCGTGAGCGGCGACAAAGGTGCTGCGAAGATTCTGGGGCTTAATCCGACCACGCTGGAAGCGCGCATGAAGAAGCTCGGCATTTCGAGACCTGCCTGAAGAGCGTTCCTCTTCGCTTGTTGGTCCGTGCAGTATTCTTCGTATTTCGTCTCCCCTGTCCCCCCTATCTCTTCGTCATTCGACCGGTAGTCATCAGCTTCCCGCGTTTTCCCAATATGTCGTGACGGTCCCAATAGTTTGGGAATCGCCTTTGGGATTTCTGTCGACCCCCTCGCCGTTGTCTAAGAGAGACACGGCGCAACCCCATCACCCTTTCAATGAGTTAGAGGACTTTCTCCCCCTGTGTTTCCACCGCGGCACAGGCATTGCTGAATACCCGGACATCGAGGGAGACGAACGAAATGCTGAAAATCACGAAGACCGACATGAATGGAAGCCGATTGGTCCTCAAGCTCGAAGGGAAGATCACCGGTCAGTGGGCCGAGCTCCTCGACGCGGAGTGTCGTGCCGAGCTGCGAAATCGGACCTCGCTCGAGCTGGATTGTGCCGGAGTGGATTTTTTAGATGACAAAGGGGTCGAGGTGCTGAGGAACCTTCCCCGTAAGCAAGTCACCCTTATCAGTGCTCCCGGTTATGTGACGGAGCTGCTGCACATCGGAGGCCGATCATGAACCCCGTTGCCACCACCTGTTCGCAGTCGTTGGGAGACGCTCCTGGGCTTGTACACACCACGTCGTGCGAGAAAGGCCAAGCGTTGGCCAAGAACGAGCAGCAACTTATCGTCCGGCTTCGCAAGGGCGACGAAGGCGCCTTCGATGAACTCGTGAACAAGCACCACAGCGCCCTCATCCGCATGGCGATGGGACATGTGGCCGATCGGGATGCGGCAGAAGAAGTCGTCCAGGATACTTGGATGGCGGTGATCGAGAGCCTGGATCGATTTGAAGGCCGCTCGTCACTTCGGACCTGGATCTTCGGGATTCTGATTCATAAGGCCAAAGATCGCGGAGTACGTGAGAAGCGACATACAACGTTCTCGGCGCTCGAATCCTACGATGATGACCATGACGAGGCCGTGGACCCCGCTCGATTCCAGCAATCGGGCGAGTGGGCCGGTCACTGGGCTTTCCCCCCGCAACCCTGGGACGACCAGACTCCGGAGAAACTGCTGGCCAACCAGCAAGCTGTCAATGCGATGCAGAGGGCGATCGACGAGTTGCCGCCAACGCTGAAGGATGTGTTGATTCTTCGCGACGTCGAAGGAGTTGAATCCAGAGAAGTCTGCCAGCTGCTCAAGATTACGGAAACCAATCTCTACGTCCGGCTACACCGCGCACGAGAACGTGTACGTCAGGCGGTTGAAACGTATCTTGAAGGCGATAGGAGGGCAGTGTAAGGAACCTCGGAATAGGAGGACTCAGGGATAACACCGCATCCGAAGGGTTCCCTGAATGAAAGACTACCCGTCCCAATGGATTGCCAGCGGGCTCACCTGCCGCAACATCGCCGACCGCGCAACGGATTATGTGGATGAACGGCTGCCGATGCGGACGAAGGTTCGGGTCGGGTTACACGTGGCATCCTGCGCCGGCTGCCGTGCCTATGTAAAACAGCTCTCGCTGGTTCGCGATGCAACGGCGCTCCTCCCCAGACCGCTTCCCTCTCCCATCAATCGGTTGCGCCTCCGCCAGCACTTTGCCCACTTCCACAATTCTTTAGAGTGACCGAAGCCTTTCCTCTATCCGGTCAACATGCGACGTAGGCGAAGACCTTTCCGGACACCGGTTCGGTAATCGGCTCGACGTCCCCTGAAATGGTTTTCCGACCCCTCGTAAGATTCTCACTGATCTCCCGACTCAAGAACAGAGGTTCAACCGGACGCCCCTCACAGCTCGAGCGCGAGAAGGAGATCGACGATGAAAGCCGTTGCCGTCCTGCCGGGAAAGCCGAACTCGATTCACCTCGCCGAATTGCCGAAACCATCCGTGCATGAGATCCCGAATGGACGAGGGGTGCTCGCGCAGGTCTTACGGGTTGGCGTCGATGGCACGGACAAGGAGATCAATGCCGCCGAATACGGCCAGGCTCCGCCCGGCTACGATTTCCTCGTGATTGGTCACGAATGCCTCGGCCGCGTGCTCGAAGTGGGGCCAAACGTTTCCGAGTTCATGCCAGGCGACTATGTCGTGCCGACCGTCAGGCGCCCAGGCGGCAGCTTTTACGATCAAGTCGGCCAGTACGACATGACGCTCGAGGACACGTACTATGAGCGGGGCATTAACCTGCGACACGGATATTTGACGGAGTTGTTCGCGGATGATCCGGAATACTTGGTGAAGGTTCCCAAAGGATTGAAGCACGTGGCGGTCTTATTGGAACCAACCTCGATTATCGAGAAAGGCATCATCCAGGCGTATGAGGCACAACGGCGATTCAAAATCTGGCGCCCGAAGAAAGCCGCGGTGCTAGGCACAGGCACAGTCGGGTTATTGGCCGCGCTCTCGTTAAAAATGAAGGGGCTCGATGTCACCAGCTTCGGCAAAACCACCGGCCCGTCCCGGAATCTTGATCTCTTGGCGCAACTGGGCGTGCGGTATATCTCCACGACTGATCTCTCGATCCGGGAATCCGCGAAACGCTACGGGCCATTCGACATCATGTTCGAAGCGACCGGCTTCTCTCCCGTTGTGTTCGAGGCAATGGAATGTCTCGGCAAGAACGGCGTGTTAGTGTTGGCCAGTGTGACCGGGGGCGATCGCCAGCATGTGATCCAGGCCGACAAGATCAATCTGGATTTCGTGCTCGGCAACAAACTTGTGGTCGGTACCGTCAACGCGAACCGCGAGTACTTCGAAGCAGGCGTGTATGATTTTGCACGGGCGGAGTTGGAGTTCCCGGGCTGGCTCTCGCAACTCCTAACACACCCCGTCGCGGGCTTGGATAACCATGAAGACATGATGCGGCTCCTGACGAGCGAACGGAGCGCGATCAAGGTGTACGTCAACGTGGCTTCTGAGTAAGCAGAGCGGTCGCCGCAACCGCTGGTGGGTCGGGCTCCGAGTTTTTCTTATTGACTTCGTGATTCGAAACGCGCAGGGTGCAATCAAGTTCTCACGCCATTATCACAGGAGGTTCTCGATGAAAAAGATCGTACTCTCAATCGCAGCTGTGATCTTCTTGGCAAGCTTCAGCTCAGTCTCGTTTGCGGACGAGATGGGAAAAACGAAGGAGGAGATGAAAGGTGAGATGAAAGGCGAGAAGGAGAAGATGAAGGGCGAGATGAAGGGTGAGAAGGAGAAGATGAAAGGCGAGAAGGAGAAGATGAAGGGTGAGATGAAGGGTGAGAAGGAGAAGATGAAAGGCGAGATGAAGGGCCAGATGGGGGAAATGGGCAAGTAAGGCAGTCCCTTGGTTCTTGGGCTCAACGGCCTGCGCTCGGGATATCCCGGCCGCGGGCCGTGCTGTTTCTAGACAGGCCTAGCCGGCTGTTAAAAACCACTACAGCACCCTGGGAAGACCGGACTTCCGCCGCCGGAGATCACGGACGGCATGAGAAGACCCGCAGGAGATGTTCAAAGAGGTCGCCCAGCGCGGCCGCAGGGGGTGAGGAGGCGAATCGTACTCTGTTCCGTACGCTGAGCCTCTGAACGACGCGAGAACGCAGCGGGCGGACTCTGTCAACCTCCTGCTAGAGTGCCTGTAAGGACTGGCAGCCCCACCCGACTCATGGACAGGCAACGCTCAACAATCTCAACAACCCTCTTACCGGGGAGCCGCTCATGGCACACCTCCAACAAGTCGAGCCGGACCTGAACGATGTTCCCGATACAGTGGACATACCAATTCCATCATCGATGACCGCCACACCTGATACCTCGGCACCGGAGAACCCTCCGGCTCAGACGATCGAGCGGGTCTACCGACACACGCTGCCGGTGCGCCTCGGCCATTGGCTGAACGTCGTGTGTTTGTTCATTCTGATTATGAGCGGCTTGCAGATTTTCAATGCGCACCCTGCCCTCTATTGGGGTGATCGCTCCGATCGTGACAAGCCGTTGCTCTCGATCCGACCCATGAGGACCGAGAGCGGCGAGATGCGAGGGATCACTACTATTCTCGGGCACAAGTTTGACACGACGGGCGTGCTGGGCTACTCGAATGGCTCCGGTCGCGCCTTCCCGGCCTGGGCCACGATTCCGAGTGCCAGATGGCTTGCCATGGGACGTCGGTGGCATCTCTTTTTCGCCTGGGTCTTTGTCATCAACGGCCTGCTCTTCATGGCCTACGCACTGATCAGCCGCCATGTCACACGCGATCTGGCTCCGACCGGAAAGGACCTACGCTCGATTGGGAAGGCGATCAACGATCATGTCCGGCTGCGGCATCCATCCGGGGAGGAAGCCAAGCGCTATAACGTATTGCAGAAGTTGGCCTACGTGGGAGTGCTGTTCGGACTGGCGCCGCTGATTATTCTCACGGGTCTGACTATGTCTCCGACCATCGACACCGCGTTTCCATGGTTGTTGAGCATTTTCGGCGGCCGCCAGGCGGCGCGCACCATTCATTTCATCGCCTGTTTTGCGTTCGTGGGGTTTATCGTCATCCACGTGTCGCAGGTTATCCTGACAGGAGTTTTCAACAATGTTCGTTCGATGGTAACCGGCTGGTTTGTCATAAAGCACGAACACGAAGGAGCACGCCATGGAGCATAAGCGCGCAATGGAACGACGGGCATTCTTGAAGGGCACGCTCGGAGCCGCGAGTCTGGTCGCGCTCGCTGGCTGCGACAATTTGACGCAGAGCAGTTGGTTTCCAGGCATTCTGAATAAGGCAGAAAAGCTCACAGATCTGGTTCAACGGGCGGTCACCCCGGTCGGCGCACTCGCGAGAGAATACACCGAGGCGGACATCTCCCGGGTATTTCCGGCAAACGGCAACACCGATCCCGGCACGAAAGACTATGCTGAGATGACCCGCAACAATTTTGCAGACTGGGACCTCCTGATCGATGGTCTGGTGACCACCCCTATGATGTTTTCGTTGGCGGCCGTGAAGGACATGCCGGCTCGTACACAGATCACGCGGCATGACTGCGTGGAGGGCTGGAGTGCGATTGGTAAGTGGACCGGCGTGCCGCTGGGGGATCTCCTACGCAAAGTTCAGCCGCTCCCGAGCGCTAAATACGCCGTCTTCTACTGCGCGGATGTCGATGACGAGGGCATCCCCTATTACGAGAGCATGGCACTACAAGATTGCTATCACCCGCAGACGATCCTGGCCTATGAACTGAATGGCAAGCCGCTCGACATTCCTCACGGGGCACCACTACGACTCCGCTTTGAGCGCCAACTCGGATACAAACAGGCCAAGTATGTCGAGCGTATTGAGTTGGTGGACTCGCTCGCCGACATCGGGGGTGGTAAGGGTGGCTATTGGGAGGACCAAGGATACGAATGGTACGCCGGGATCTAGGATGCTCAAACAGACATCCAGCTGCGTTCTCGCTCCTTCGCATCCTCTGGCGTACCTCAAACCGTACGCCAGAGGGCGCTCGGCTGCTCGGGCCTTGCTGGAATGCCTGTTTGAAAATTCTCTGCGCAGGAATAATTCTTCCTCCCCTCACTGGATGTCTTTCGCCAATCGCCATGCACCGAGCCGTTCTGGAGTATGACCGCACCGTGAGTTACGTGGAGGCGGATTTATTGCTTCTGAACATCGCGCGCGCGCGGCACCACCGGCCGGTACATTTCACCGCAGTCTCCAGCGTCGCAGCTACGTTCGATTTCCGGACGAACGCGGGCATTCGGGGGGGCATTGGTCCCTCAACCGATTCAAGGGAACGGCCCATCAACCTGGAGTACAGCGCAAGTGTCGCGGAGAATCCGACAATTACGATTGTGCCCATCACGGGAGAGGAGTTCACCAAACGAATCCTCCGACCTCTGGATGAATCGCATGTCGACTTCTTGGTCAGCCAGGGATTCGACATCGGCATGGTGCTTCGGTTGATGGCACGAGGAATCGCGATCGACGGAGGGGAGACCTACACGGTTCTTTTCAACAGCCCCTC
>Ga0126373_10001425_pt1 | contig 17019 bp, 13 predicted proteins | sample PanSoiMetPlot_11_FD_92545 | JGI IMG/M metagenome (GOLD analysis project Ga0126373, IMG submission 92545) | Tropical forest soil microbial communities from Panama - MetaG Plot_11 | ecosystem: Environmental > Terrestrial > Soil > Tropical forest > Bulk soil | place: Panama | collected 2016-02-17 | reverse complement strand
GCGCTCGGCTTGGTACACATTGCCTCCGGGACACCGGGACTATCCGGCGGTGTCAAGGCGATCCGGTCCGCGGGCGGACTGATCGGCTACGCCATTTCTGCTCCGCTTGTGCACATCATCACCACCTGGGCCGCCGTCCCGGTGCTGCTCCTTCTCTCTGGCTTCGGCGTTCTAGTGATCACCGGGACACCACTGCACCGCGTTCCGGATCGAATCGCTGAATTGCTCGGGTTCGCCACTGGCGCACAGGCGGATCCTGAATCAGATGCGGCCGAAGGCCAAGACGGAGCCCGCGCCCAAGCCAAACTCGGCCGGCGCAAGACAGAGGCGCTCGAGGTGGGTGCTCGCGATCGCGCTTACGACACTCCGTTGCTTGGCGGGATTCTCGGCCGCGGGCATGGTGATGAACCGAAGAACCTTGGCCAGGGCAGCAGCGACGGGGCCGGGACAAGCGCGGCAGATGCACAGGTAGCAGAGGCGCTGACCTTCTCCGGCCCCGGCGGCGCGGGCACGAGTGTGACCGAGGGCTGGCAGGATCCGTGGCTGGCATCCCAAAATGGCGCCGCCGCCGCTGATGGCCAGCGAGCCGGCGCGGTCGCCAGCGCCGAGTCGAAGAAACCTGAGCAACTGACGCTCGCCGCAGTGACAGACGGCAGCTACACGCTCCCGCCGGTTGCCTTGCTCCGTCCGGGCACCGTTCCGCGGCATCGCACCCGGGCCAACGACAGCATGGTCGATGCGCTGTCGGCTGTGCTCGAGCAATTTGAGGTGGACGCGCAAGTTACTGGGTTCACCCGAGGACCCACCGTCACGAGGTACGAGATCGAACTCGCGCCCGCGGTCAAAGTCGAACGGGTCACGCAGCTATCCAAGAACATTGCCTATGCGGTTAAAAGCGCGGACGTCCGGATCCTGTCCCCGATCCCGGGCAAGTCAGCGATCGGAGTTGAGATTCCCAACGCGGACCGCGACATCGTGAGCCTCGGCGACGTGCTTCGCTCGCCGGTTGCAGCCGCCGACCAGCATCCAATGGTCGTGGGACTCGGCAAGGATGTCGAGGGCCGCACCGTCATCGCGAACCTCGCAAAGATGCCACATATGCTCATAGCCGGAGCTACTGGAGCGGGCAAATCGACATGTATCAACGGATTGATTACATCAATCCTATTGCGGTCAACACCGGATGAAGTTCGTATGGTGTTGGTTGATCCCAAGCGAGTGGAGCTCGCGGCGTACGCCGGGATCCCGCACTTGATTACTCAGATCATCACGAGCCCGAAGAAAGCTGCCGACGCCCTGCAATGGGTGGTCGGCGAGATGGACCGGCGTTATGACGACCTGGCGGCTTCAGGTTTCCGGCACATCGACGACTTCAATAAAGCGGTCCGGGCCGGACGGGTCAGCGCACCGCCGGGATCTGAGCGAATCTTTGCGCCTTATCCGTACTTGCTTGTGATCGTTGACGAGCTAGCCGACTTGATGATGATTGCGCCACGCGACGTCGAAGATGCGGTAGTCCGGATCACCCAGCTAGCTCGGGCCGCAGGCATTCACCTCGTGCTCGCGACGCAGCGCCCAAGCGTCGACGTCGTTACCGGGCTGATCAAGGCCAACGTGCCGTCCAGGCTTGCGTTTGCCACATCCAGCCTGACCGACAGCCGGGTCATCCTCGATCAGCCTGGAGCCGAGAAACTCGTCGGCCAGGGTGACGCGCTGTTCTTGCCGATGGGCACGAGCAAGCCGATCAGGCTGCAGAACGCGTTTGTCACAGAGAAGGAAATCCGTGAGATCGTCACGCATTGTAAGAAGCAAGCTGAACCGATTTACCGCGAAGATGTTGTAGCGCAAGCGGGCCGACAACGCGAAATTGACGCCGATATCGGCGATGACCTGGATTTGCTCGTTCAAGCGGCGGAGCTGATCGTAAGTACGCAGTTCGGCTCCACGTCGATGCTGCAGCGCAAGCTGCGCGTGGGCTTTGCCAAGGCTGGCAGATTGATGGATCTACTGGAAAGCCGCGGGGTCGTCGGACCCAGCGAGGGATCAAAGGCACGCGACGTGCTCATCAGGCCAGACGACCTGCAAGGTTTGCTGGCGTCGCTACGTGGCGAGGATTAGGCACTGCCAGGCGAGGACAAGGCCGCGATTGGCAATCACTTCGAGTTGGCAAAGACTTTGTTAGCGCAGAGTTTTATCGACAGGTTGCTTTGTTGCACAGTTGCTGTTGCCATCGCCCGTCTGCCGGCGCGAGACTCTGACGCACTTAGTCCAAAAGCGCGTCCACTTCTCACCGCCGGGTAACCAGATGTCTACACTTGGTGACCGGCCCCAGCCTGGGGCCGCGGGGGAATGCCACATTGGCACATTGCCAAGTGGTCCGGGGGGCGGATCGCAGCGTGATTAATCGCAGCGTCATTAACGGAGGCGCGCAGTGAGCATCGGTGACACACTGGCGACGGCACGCCGCCAGGCCGGTCTCACCGTTACGCAAGTGAGCCAGCGGACGTGCATCAGGGAAACGATCATCCGTGGCATCGAGCGGGGGGACTTTTCAGCCTGCGGGGGAGACTTCTACGCGCGGGGTCACATCAGGAGCATCGCGCGCGCGGTCGGCCTCGACCCAGATGAGCTCATAAGGGAGTACGACGCAACGCAGTCGGCGCCGCAGCCGATCTCTGCGGCTGATGTGTTCCAGCCCTTCACTCCGGTGAAACTCAAGGAACGCAGGCGCCCGAACTGGACACTGGTTTTGCTGGCTGGCGTGGCGGTGATCCTGGGAGTCGCAGCATTCCGGTACTTCGACACCCACAGCAACAAGCCGACACAGTCGCACAACACAGCGTCGACGCACACAACGCATCAGACCCAGAGCCATCCGAAGGCCACAACCACGCCGGTGGCGCAAGTGCCGCACAACGTGAAGCTCACGCTGATTGGCAAGCCGGGCCGGGGGAGCTGGGCTGAGCTGACCACGCGGCATGGACGCGTGATCTTCATGGGCGACGTCGGGTCAATCGTCGGTGCCAATTCAGTGCCGCGCATCACTAAGAGCTGGCCTTCACCACTCACGCTTCGGCTCGGGAATCCGCGGGGGATAGTCCTTTACGTGAACGGCACGCGCGAGCGGCTGCACTCCCTCAACCCGCTGACGCTTACTTGCACCAAGACGGCCTGTCACTAGCTGTCTGGCAGCTCCGGCAGCGGATCTGGACCGCCGTGTGGCGGGTCGCGCACAGGCCCGGCTGGTGCATTTGCACCGGCCCGCTTACCGTAGTCTGCCGGTGTGCCGTCCAAGCAGGAAAAACGCAGTCGCTCGGCGGGCAGCGCAGGAGATGCTCCGCGCACAGTCCGTCTTGTGACCATGGGCTGCGCGCGCAATGAAGTTGACTCTGAGGAGCTTGCTGCCCGCCTCGAGCACGGCGGCTGGGCGCTAAGCGAAGGCGAGGATGACGCTGACGTTGTCCTGGTCAACACGTGCGGCTTCATACAGGCTGCGAAGCAGGAATCGATCGATGAGCTTTTGGATGCGGCAACGGGCGGAGCGAAAGTCGTCGCAGCGGGATGCTTGGCAGAGAGGTACGGCTCCGGGCTAGCCGAGGCGCTGCCAGAGGCGCAAGTTCTTAGTTTTGATGACTACGAGGACATAGCGGCCAAGCTAGATGCAATCGCTGCAGGTGAGCGATGGGCCGCCCACGAGCCGCGTGACCGCCGCAGGCTGCTGCCGCTCTCTCCGGCCGAACGGCCCGCGACCAAGACGACTCACGTGCCAGGCCATGGGATGGCGACCGGGCAAGTGCTGGGGCCGGCTCCGGCAGTGGGCCTTGCGGGCCGAACCGAGCCGGCCACGGGTCAGTCAGCTCGCCGACCGGAGCAGGCCAAGCCGTCAGCTCCTTTTGCTGATCTGCCACCGGGCATCGCACCTGCCTCTGGACCCCGGATTCTCCGCCGCCGGCTGGGCGGCGGAGTCGTCGCTCCACTCAAAATCGCTTCAGGATGCGACCGCAGATGCACATTCTGTGCGATCCCGGCCTTCCGCGGGGCATTCGTGTCGCGCAGACCTGACGATCTTCTCGCCGAAGCAGGCTGGCTCTCAGACCACGGCGCAAGGGAGCTGATTCTTGTCAGCGAGAATTCCACCTCATATGGCAAGGACCTCGGGGACCTCAGGCTGCTGGAGTCGCTGTTGCCCCAACTGGCCGCGGTGCCTGGGATCTGCCGGGTCCGAGTCAGCTATCTGCAGCCAGCCGAGGTCAGGCCAGGCCTGGTTGAGGTGCTGGCAGGGACACCGGGCGTGGCCCCGTATTTTGACCTCTCCTTCCAGCACGCGAGCGGGCCCGTGCTTCGCGCGATGCGCAGGTTCGGCGACCGCGAGCGATTTGGCCAGCTGCTGGAGCAGATCCGGACGCTGGCGCCGCAAGCAGGCATCCGTTCGAACTTCATCGTCGGGTTCCCAGGCGAGACTGAGGCCGACGTCAGTGAACTGCAGATGTTCCTCACCGAGGCGCGGCTGGACGCGATCGGAGTCTTTGGCTACTCCGATGAGGACGGCACCGAAGCCGCGGCGCTTGCTGGCCACCTTCCGGATGCCGAGATAGCGAGCCGACTGGACGACCTGGCGGGTCTGGCTGATGAGCTGATGGCCGAACGTGCGGCGGAGCGAATCGGGGAAACTGTCGAGGTCATGATCGACGAGGTGCTCGGTGACGGCCGCTACCTTGGCAGGGCGGCGCATCAGGCGCCAGAAGTCGATGGTGCCACGGAGGTTCGCAGCGGCGGGCAGGTCGCTCCCGGTGACCTGGTGTCAGCGATGGTCGTGGGCAGCGATGGGGTGGATCTTGTCGCGGATGCGAACGATGGCGCTGGTCTAGCCAGGACTGTGAGCGCCTGGCCAGCGGACGAGCGTTGACTCAGCCAGCGGCTACCGGCGGCGATAGCGTGACCACGCCAGTTCAGCCGCCAACCGAACCGCGATTGGTCAACATTGCCAACGCGCTCACCGTTCTACGGCTCGCGCTAGTCCCTGTATTCGTTTGGTTCCTGCTGAATGGCGGGACCAGCGGTCGCACCATAGCGTTCATAGCATTCGCCATCGCCTCGGTGACCGACCTGCTGGACGGTGAACTCGCCAGGCGCCGTAGCCTCATCACCGACTTCGGCAAGATCGCCGATCCGATAGCGGACAAAGCCCTGACCGGGTCGGCGCTCATCACGCTGTCCTATCTAGGCGAACTGTCATGGTGGGTCACCTGGATCATCGTGGTCAGGGAAGTGGCAGTCACCCTGCTGCGCTTCTGGGTCATCCGCCATGGAGTGATAGCGGCCAGCCGCGGCGGCAAGGCAAAAACGATGCTCCAGGTCATAGCAATCAGCCTTTACGTGCTGCCAATCCATCTGGACTTGTTGCGGCAAATCGTCATGGCCGTCGCGGTGGTGGTCACGGTGGTTACTGGCGCCGACTACACCGCCCGGGCAATCCGACTGCGGCGAGCGGTGCAGTGACCTCGGACAACCTAGCCCGACTCATTATCGAAATGCTGATTGCGCGCCAGCAGACGGTTGCCGTCGCTGAGTCGCTGACCGGCGGCCTGGTAGCGGCGGAGCTGACCACCGTGCCTGGCTCGTCGGCCGCTTTCCGCGGCGGCGTTGTCGCCTATGCCACCGAACTCAAGGCGGCTCTGCTTGGGGTCAGCACCGACCTGCTGGCCAGGCACGGACCGGTTCATCCCGAGGTCGCCGAGGCCATGGCGAAGGGGGTGGCGGGCCGCCTTGGAGCTAACTACGGGGTCGCGACCACCGGAGTCGCGGGTCCCGGACCCGCCGACGGCCACCCGGCTGGGACCGTCTTCGTGGCCGTCTACAGCCCATCGAGATCGGCCGTCGTCGGTTTGCAATTGACTGGCGATTGGCAGGACGTACGCGGCCAGTCGGTTCGGGGTGCTCTGTCGCTGCTGGTCAGCGCTTTGCGGGAAGACCAAGTCTGATTACAGTGTTACGAAAGGGTGAACACGCAGCTATGCCCTCTCCCGTACGGTCAGTCAGGACAGGTACGGTAGAGGGAGACGGCGGATCGACCTCAGGAAGGGAGCGCGACGATGGTTTTGCTTCGTCACTTGCTCGGTGACGCGCTTCGGCGACTGCGTCTTCGCCAGGGTCGCACCCTACGTGAGGTCTCTGCGACGGCGCGGGTCTCGCTCGGCTACCTATCCGAGGTAGAGCGCGGACAAAAGGAAGCTTCTTCCGAACTCCTGGCCTCGATCTGCGACGCTCTTGGCGCGCCGCTTTCGCAGGTGTTGCGTGAGGTTTCGGACAGTTTTGCCCTAGCTGAGCTGCAGAACGAGCCCGCTTTCGGGGTTCCCATGGAGCCTGCTCTGGCAAGGCAGGGCGCCGAGTCGCGCGATGGCCAAGAGCCAGTGCCAGCCGGCCAGGTAGGTCCCGCTGCCTCGCATCGCCAGGGCGTCCAGCTGCGAGAGGCGGGTCCGCAGCGGCTGGTCATGCCGCAGAGCAAGATGACTGTCCGGAGCAACCAGCACCTTGTACCGCCTGGCGAGCCTTTGATCGAGCAGGTATCGCTGCCCGCGGAGCAGAAGTTCGAGCTGGCTCGCGAGATCACCAACATGGTGCCGGTCTAACCCTGGGTGTGCATTTACCTGTTCAGGCCGGAGGTCCAAGCTGCCGGATCGTCTGCCAGCACACGCACGCGATCTGGCAGGTTGCCAGACACGATGTGCTCAAGGGTGACTTCTTCGAGGATGGCCCGCTCGTTTGCCCGCAGCGCGATCCAGACTGATTGAAGCGGTTCTGCTGCTCCGGTGTAGCCGAGGTTCTCCGGCCGCTCGCCGCGGACTCCGAGCAGCGGGCCGTCGATCGCCCGGATGATGTCGGCCAGGGAGATCTCGCTGGCCGGACGCGCAAGCCAGAATCCGCCGTCCGGGCCGCGCTGGCTGCGGACCAGTCCCGCCCGACGCAGTTGAGTCAGGATCGCCTCGAGAAACTTTCCAGGAATGACCTGAGTCCTGGCTAGATGGTCAGCAGTGACGTGCCCACCGCCGGAGGCGGCGAGCTCTATGACAGCGCGCAGCGCATAGTCTGAGCGGGCGGACAGGCGCATATGCAGCATTATGCCGCCAACCTCTGGCTGGCGTATCGTGCCGCTCCGGCGTTACCTGGCCGATCCTTCCGGCAGCGCCCCTGGCTAGCTAGCGGTTGTCAAGCCAAGAACCTCAGCAACAGCCCGCGAATTGCTGTTGGCCGCTCCGTAGCTGGCCAGGTATCTCGCGCCCGCTGGCTGCCAGACGGGAAGGCCCATTTCGACCAGCACTGCGTCCGGGCGAGCTGCCAGCACCATAGTGACTACCTCGGCCGCCACCTGATACCGGTGCGCGTCGCGCACAACAATGACCAGGGATCGTCCGGCGGCCCTTACCAGCACCTCCGGCACCAAACCCGGCAGGTCTGCTGTCGCGGAACCGGTGCTGATCTCGCAATAACTTCCGGCAGGGACCCACGGGCCAAGGCCCCAGGGAACGGAGCCGACCGCGAGGTTAGACGGTGGCACAAGCTGGACTACAAGCGGTTCATCCAAGGCCGGCGGAAGACCGCTGATCCTAACGGCGCGCCGAGCGGCGGCAAGGCCGATCTCAGCCGCCTGATCCGCGGTTTGGTACGGCGGCGTGGCTGCGGCGGCCATCCAGGCGCGCAATCCTGCTACCCGGTCGGCGGCGTCTTCGAGTCTGGCTGCGGGTAGCCGGCCCGATCTGACCGCCTCGACGAGCGCGTCCCGCACCGCTAGATAACTGAGCTGGTCTTGGTCCCGGCCAAGGCATAGCAGGTCGGTGCCCGCGATGACCGCCTGAACAGCCGCCTCCGGGATCCCATAGGGCTCGCTGACCGCGCGCATCTCCAGGCCATCGGAGACGATGACGCCGGTAAAACCCAGCTCGCCGCGAAGCAAATCAGTAAGGGCCCGCCGGGACAGTGATGCGGGCAGGTCTCCGGTCAGCTCAGGAACTCGCAGGTGGCTCGGCATGATCGCCTGGACACCCGCCGCGATGGCGGCAGCAAAGGGTGGCAGGTCCCGCTCCCGCAGGACGCTCAGCGGTGCGTCGACCGTGGCGACCACTAGGTGCGAGTCAAGTGTCGTGCTGCCGTGGCCAGGGAAGTGCTTGGCGCAGGCGGCGATTCCGGCCGATTGCAGGCCTTCGACCGCCGCCGCGGCGTGGCGGGCAACCAGCGCGGAATCGGAGCCGAATGCCCTCGTGCCGATGACCGGGTTGTCGGCCGCGGTGTTGACATCGACGGCGGGCGCGAGGTCGAGGTTGATGCCGAGGACAGCCAGGTCAGCACCCAGCGCCGCGTAAACGGATCTGGTGAGCGATACGTCATCGATAGCCCCGAGCGCCGCGTTCCCTGGATAGTCACTGCCGGCCTGGTGCGATATCCGGGTGACATCGCCGCCCTCTTCGTCGATGGCGATGACAGGCTCGATCGTGGCGCTGCGCAGACTTGCGGTGAGGCGAGCTAGTTGCTCACGATCTTGTACGTTCGGGCCGAAGAGAGTGACCCCGCCCAGGCCATCAGCTAGTGCGGCGCGAACCCACTCTGGTGCCGTCTCGCTCTGGAATGGCGGAATTAGCATGGCCTGAGCCAGCCGGCCCAGGGCTGGGTCGGCCGCGAGTTCCTCGCTCATCCCTTCACCGCTCCGGCGGTGAGACCACCAACCAGCCGTCTGCGAACGAACAGGAAGAAGATCATTGCTGGGATGGTGTAGATCGTGGATGCGGCCATGATCGGCCCCCATGCAGCTCCATGCTGTCCGAAGAAGTAAGTCAAGAAGATCGGCAGCGTGTATGCGGCGTGGTTCTGGCCAAGGAAAGTCAGCGCGAGGATGAACTCGTTGTAAGCGGTGATGAATCCGAAGATGCTGGTGGCGACCAGCCCCGGGGCGACTAGCGGGAGCAGGATCCGAAAGAAAATCTTGGGTCCGGTGGCGCCGTCGATCGCAGCGGCTTCTTCGAGCTCCTTCGGCACGGTCGCGACGAAGTTGCGCAGCATCCAGATGGTTACCGGCAGGGCCTGAGCGGCGTACACGATGACCAGGCCAAGCAGGCTGCCAAGCAGGTTGAGCTTCTTGAAATCCAGGAACAGCGCGATGATCAGTGCCTGGGCCGGGATCATCTGCACGACCAGCAACATGACCAGGAAGCTGGTACGCAGCCGGAACTTAAATCTTGCTACTGCGATGGCAGCCAGCAACGCGAGCGTCGATGCGATCAGCACGGTGACAAGCGATACAAGGAAGCTGTTGCGGACAAACAGCCACACGGAGCCGATCCCACCAGTGACCTGGCCGCTCATCACCTGGCGGAAGTTCCCGAGGGTCGGGTGGCTCGGCACCAAATGCGGCGTGAGCGAGTAGATCTCATGCGACGGCTTGAACGCCGTGCTGATCATCAAGAAGATCGGTAGCAGCGTCACCACCGCGATGAGCACAGCGAATCCGTTGAGGCTTACGGCCTTGGCGCGCTTCACTGACCTAGCTCGGGTTGCCGGCTTACGGTCGGAACGCGCTACCGCCGGAGCCGATGCCGTCGTGGTCGCGGTCATGTGAGTGCTCCCTGCCGGACCGATGACCGCACATACCCGATCGTGACGATCAGCAAGATCAACGCAAAAATCAAGGCGAGCGCTCCGCCGAGACCGTATGTCGGCGGGAACGTGAAGGCCTTGTCGTAGATGTACAGCGACAGGTTGTACTCGTTGGAGTTCGCTAGCCCCGCGATGGTGAAGCTCTGCGTGAAGATGTTGAAGTCCCAGATCACCGAGAGCAGAAGCAAGAGCAGGTAGATCGGCTTCAGCAACGGGAAGGTGATCCGCCAGTAGATCCGCCACGGTCCAGCTCCGTCGACCCTGGCCGCCTCGTTGAGTTCCGACGGGATCGTCTTGAGCCCGGCGAGGACCGTGACCGCGATGAACGGGAACGCCTGCCAGATCACTAGCAGCGATATGAGCGTGTAGGCGGGGAGCGCGCCCGTGGTGGCCCAGTTGTACTGCCCCCAGTCAGTGCTACCCACCAGCCAGTGCGGCATCTTCGACAAGAACCAGTCGACGACTCCGCCGTCCGGGCTGAACATCCAGTAGAACAGCACAGCCGCTGACACCGGCGGCGTAGCCCAGGCCAGCAGCGCTGCGGTGCTCACGAAGACCGACATCTTCTTGCCCAGGCGGTTCAGCATGAGCCCGACGATCGTGCCAATGACAAGCGAAACCGGAACTGCCACGGCTGCGAACAGCACGCTGTTGCGCAGCGACAGCCAGAACACCGGGTCACGGAAAGTGGCGGTGAAGTTGGCGAAGCCGACCCACTGCGTCGGCAGTGCTCCGGTTACCTGCGGCAGCCCGTAGTTCTGAAACGAGTAGATGACCATCTGCACCATCGGCCACAGCACGACAAGGGCGATGCCGGCCAGAGCAGGAAGCAGCAGCAGGTAGGGCGCCAGCTTGTGGCGCCGGATAAAGCTGCGAAGCTGCGCCCGCACCGGTTCGGGCCGGCCACCTGACAGGCCGGGCATCAAGGCCGTCTGCTGCTCGAGTCCGGGCATTCTGTTCTGTCCCCTCCCTTCGGCCATCGGCGCGCAGATCTGGTCTGGTGTGCTGGCCGGCCCGCCCCCGGCGGGCCGGCCAGCAGTCTTAGTGCTGGATCACGCGGTCGGGTTACTCGCTACCGGTGTTCAGCACGTTCTGCAGTTGGGTGTTCGCCTGCGACACCGTTGACTGGAAGTTAGCGCCAGACTCCAGTGCCTTCATCATGTTCGGGATGATGTTGTACTTGCCGGTGTCCGCAACTGCCCAGTTCTTGTCGTTGAGCGGAGAGATCTGCGTGCTGGCGGCTGCCTTGGCGAACCCAGCCATGAGCTGGTTGCTGGCGTATGCGCCACCGGTCAACTGAGAGCTGAACTCGGGGAAGAAGCCCGCTGCATTCGCGAACGCGGTGGCGTTCGAAGTGCTGTCCATCATCGTGATGAGGCTCCACGCCGCGGTCTTGTACTTGCTGTTGACCCAGACGCCGAGGTCGGACCCGCCTGCAAACGCCGGGGCCGGGTTGGGACCGTTCTGGCTCGGGATCGGGAACGAAGCCCACTGCGACTGGTTCTTCGTGCTCACCTGGGCGAGCTGAGCCTGGGCCCACGGCCCGTCGATGTACATGTCGAGCTTGCCGAGCGCAAAGTCTTCCTCAGCGCCACCCGGGCCAGCGGTGCCCGGCGCGCCGATCTCGGTCTCTCCGATGTACTTCTTGGCCGACACCTTGTCAGTCAGCAGCAAGTCGGCATACGCCTTGATGCCAGCCTCTGACTGGGGTGAGGTGAGCTGCGCGGCCCACTTGCCGTTCTGCTGCACCGCAACCTGGCCGCCAGCGCCCCAGATGAAGCTGACGATCGCGTTGGTGTCGTCGGTCGGAGCGCCAATGCCATAGGTGCCAGGGTTCTTGCTCATCAGCGTTTTAGCGTCGCTGACCAGCTGAGCCACAGTGGTAGGCGGTGAGCTGATGCCCGCCTTGGTGAACTGGCTCTTGTTGTACCAGACGCCACGGACGCCACCGAACCACGGCACGGCGTAGACGTTGTTGTTCACGGTGTCGTTGGCGAGGTTGCCCTTGATGATGTCGGAGCCGTTCGGCCAGGCCTGGACGTTGCTGCTGATGTTGGCAAGCGCCCCCTGGGTAGCAAGGCCCGGCGTCTGGGTGTTTCCGATCTCGGTGATGTCGGGGCCGCCCTTGCCACTGGTGAGCGCGTTCGTCCAATCAGTGGAGATGCTGGTCCACGGCACCCAGTTGACGACCACCTTCGTGTTCTTGTACGCGGGGTACTTCTTCTTCCACTGCGCAACGACGCCGTTCATCCAGGTGCCCTGGGAAGCGACGGAGGCGCCGAGGCGCCAGACAACAAGCTTGGCCGGTGCCGAGCTTGACGAGGAGCTGCCGCCGCTGGAGCCGCAGCCCGCAATGCCCGCGGCAGTTCCCGCGAGCGCGACAGCCGCACCCAACGCGGCCGCCGATCTGGTGAAAGACACTGACCGATCTCCCTTCCCGGCTGTTTCAGCGGAAGCGACGTCCTCCGGGCGGACGTCTCCGGGCCGGGCTTTTGCCTGGCGGCCGGCACCTATGCTTGGGACCTGATTTAAGTAGTTTTGATCTGTCCCAAGATAGTTTGTGCCTGCCGGGCAATAGCCCAGACGTTTGTATGCCGCAGAAACTAACAGGAAACTTTCCTATAAGATAGAGTCCGTTGCCATATTGAGATGCTGAGCGCGTCTAAGCTGGCCGCGGCAGGATGATCACAGCGCATTCGATGCTTCATCCTGGTCAAGTGCGGGCGCGCAAAGTGCGCAAGAGTGCCTGGCCAGGTGGGTCAGAGCCGGGGCAAGGGGTGGAGCATGCAGCGACGGCCGGGGACGCCGAGCCTGTTGCGGGAACTGAACGATCGGTCCGCGCTTGAGCTCCTGCTCACTGGCGGCCCGATGACCAGAGCACAGCTTGGTGAGCTCACTGGGCTGTCCAAAGTCACCGCATCGCAGATGCTGGCCAGGTTGGAAGAGCGAGGGCTCGTCGCCGTGGCAGGTGAGCTGGCCGGCGGCCGCGGCCCGAACGCTGCGCTTTATGCGGTCGTGCCGTCCACCGCCTACGTAGCCGGCCTGCACGTCGAGCAAGACGAGATCAGCGCCGGGGTCGCCGACATTACCGGGAACGTGGTGAACCGGATCTCGGTGAATCCGAGCAACGCGGCGGACCCCGTCGCGCTCGTCCGGGGAGCTGTGCTAGCAGCCTGCAGCTCAGCCGGAGTACCGCCGGAAGCGCTGTGGGAGTTCGTGATCGGGACTCCTGGCGTGCTGGATCCGCGTACGGGCGATCCGCGGCTGGCAGTGAACCTGCCAGCGTGGCATGAGGGGGTGCTTGACGCGCTCCGCAGTGATCTAGGACGTCCTGTCACGATCGAAAACGACGTGAATCTTGCGGCCATGGCCGAGCGCGCAGTCGGAGCCGCTGTCGGAGCGGAAGACTTTGTGCTGGTCTGGATCGGTGTCGGACTAGGCCTGGCCACAGTTCTCGGTGGCCGGCTGCACCGGGGTGTCGGCGGGGCCGCGGGGGAGATTGGCTACCTGCCGGTGCCGGGCGTGCCGCTGCCGCAGGATGTCACGCATCCGGCAACCGGAGCATTCCAGCGCCTTGTCGGCGCTCAGGCTGTGCTGCCGCTCGCAGCCGAGTTCGGATTCTCGGGACCGACTGCCGCAGCAGCAGTGGCGACTGGCGTTGAGGCGGCGAAGGCCGGCGATCGACGAGCAGGCGAATTCCTGACCGAGCTGGCCAGCAGGGTCGCAACTGGCGTGGCTGCTGTATCTGTCGTGCTTGATCCCGGCCTGGTGGTGCTAGGTGGCGATGTCGGACTAGCGGGCGGCGTGGAACTGGCCGAACGGGTTGCGGCTGAGGTGGGCCGGATCTGTCCGGCGAAGCCAGACGTGGTTCCGACCGCCGTCACCGGCGGTCCGGTCCTGCGCGGCGCCATCCTCGCGGCGGTCGACCAGGCCAGAGCACAATTGCTAGCTTCGGTAGCCGCGCCGGCCTAAGTAAGCCTCTCCTATCACGCGGCTGGACTCCCAAAAGATGGGATGTCAGGCGGGATGTGAAGCGCGGGTTCGGGAGGGACGGCGAGTCGGCGCCGTCGGCGCAGTAGCGCGACGCCCAGGATGAGCAGGGCGAGTCCGGCGACAATGCTGCCTCCGTATGCGCCGAGCTTGGCCGGCGAGTGGTGGATAGCGCTAACGACTCCTGGCGCGGGTCCAGCGAACCTGGAATCGGTCGCGACGGCACTTGAGCCGGCCGCGGCCGTGGTCTTCAGTTTCATCAATGCGGCAGCAGTGTGCAGGGCGCCGACAGGGTTGATCAGGCCGAACCCAATCCTGGTGTTGTAGCCACCCTTGGGGTGATAGCTGGCCGAGATGGCCAGTGCACGGGCGACCTCCGCCGGTGTGATCTTCGGGTAGACGGACTTGATCAGCGCCACCGTGCCGGCTACCCAGGCGATCGTCGAGTACTGGCCGTAGGCGGAGTACGTCGCGTTTCCAGGACCGGTCCCGAGCACGGTGTTGTCCGGCGCCGTCACCAAGACCGAGTAGTTGGCCGGAGAGTGAACGGGCTTGTGCGGAGGCGGCAGTCCACCGATCTTGGTGCCGCTGAAGTTGATCACGCCCGGCATGCTGTCCGGGAACGCTCCAGCGCGGAAGTCAGCCCCAGTCCCGAGGACCACAACTCTCTTCGAGATTGCATAGGCCACGGCCGAGTCGAGGGCTGGAGTCATCGTGTAACCGCCCTCGAATGTGACGATTACGTCGGCACCGTGACGGACGGCGTACCGGATCGCCTCAGCCTCGATGTCCTGCCACGTCCCGTCCTTCTGGTACGACGCCCCGCGGCCGCCGCTCCCGTAGTCGACGATGGTCTCCGCGAGGATCTTCGCGGCCGGCGCGAAACCCCCGCTGGCGAAGGGATTCTTACTGGTTGGGCCGCTGCCGGCGATGAGCGAAGCCAGCACCGTGCCCTCGAGCGCCGAAGCGCCGCGGATTGGTGCGTAGTCAGGGCCAATGGTCAGCTTGCCCGCTAGGCCCGTAACGGGATCGACGCGGGTGCTGAGTAGAGCGATTGTCACGCCCTCGCCTTTGGTTATCTGCCAGGCGCTCAGCACCTCGTGCAGCAGCCGGTCTCTGGCAGATGCCGGGATGCCGGATCGTGCTGCGTGGCTTTCGCGCGCGAAGTGAGCGGCTGAGGCTGGCGACGCGCCTGCGACGCTGGCCAGCACGACGAGCAAACTACCGCAGCACAGGGCGCTGATGCGCCGGCGGGTCAGCATGTGATGTCTTTCATACTGCATGGCTTGCCGTGGGCAGCCATGTTGGTCTCCAGGACGGTGAGAATCCCGGAGCCCATCTGCGCGAGCTCCGGGCTCACCTGCGCGACGGCACCAGGGATGCCGAGGGTGTATCCGGCTGTGTACAAATAGATGTAGGTACCGTCGTTTTCGAATCCGGCAGCGCCTCGCTGCGCGACGCCGAAGTCGCTGGTGATAGTGCCGCTAAAGGCAACGGTGCGAAGTCCTTGGCTCACGATCATCGGATGGAGATGCCTCCATGCGGTCTCGGCGGCGGCTGGGGTGGGCATGACGCCAATCGCGACTGTTGCCGCGAGCGTTCCCGATGCGCTCACATAGGTTGCACGCAGCATGGTGGAGCAGCCGAGCTCGTCAATGCGCTGAGCTGTGCTCGGTCCAACCGCGTCCTTGCATGAAGTTCGTGGCGCTATACCCACCAGAGCGGCGACGGTCCTGTCGTTGTTCGAGTTGTAATACGTGACAGTTGCAGGGAAGATCTTGCCGGCTGGCAGACGCTGCCAGCGCGTCGCGAGCTCCTTAGCGAGTGCGGCCGCGACTTCGGCCTTATTCGCCTTCCGCGTTAGCTCCTTCGCGGCTGAGAAGCCGCCCCATCCGAGTCCGCCGATTCCGACCACTATCAAGGTCAGAGCTGCCAGCAGACGAAGTTTGGGCCGGGGGCGGCGGCGGCGCGGGATACTCGGGGTCGGTTCGGGTGGAGGTCCTTCTACTGGCGTCGTTGGCTGCGCCGGGATCAAGCTCGCTGGAACTACCGGCGGCGCGAACACGGGATCGGCTGCCGGGCCGGACATGGCATCGGTGCCATAGGCTAAGCCCGCTCCGGCGTCGGGCAACATGGCGCCCCGCTCGCCGGATGAACTACCTGGCTCAGGCTCGCTTGTTGGCGTCATCATGATCCTCGCGTAGCTGGGATATCGGCTGGTGCCTGGCAGTTGTTACGGCTCAGTTGTTTAGGGCTCGGCCGGCTCGGGCGGCGGTGCAGGCGGAGCCGCTTGCGGAGTGAGCGGCCACGGCGGCTGGTGGTCCGCGCTGTGCCGTCGCCGCCGGGTCAGCGCGACAAGAGTCCACAGGAAGGCAAGCGCGGCGACTCCGGCAACCGCAGTCAAGCCTGCGATCTCACTCTTGTTGCGGTGAATAACGGCGATCGGGCCGCTCGCGCCATTCCCGAAGCGTTGCGAGGCCGCCATGCCGACGGTGCGAGCCTGTCTAGCCGATATGTGGCCCGCCCTGGCCAACGCGGCAGCGGCATCCACTTCACCGAAACCGACACTTGGGTTGTAGCCACTTGTCGGCCGCCTTCGCGTCGAACTGACGATCGCTTGCGTGATTTGCACGGGATTCAGCCGCGGGTAACGAGAGCGGATAAGGGCCGCGACTCCGGCTACAAACGCCGAGGCCGGGCTTGTGCCGTCGCCGATGACGTACGAGCCATCCCCGGCAGCACCGGCGATGTGCACGCCGGGCGCTGCGACCACCACAGACGAGTTGCGGTCGGAGAAGGAAGCGCGGTGCCCGCTTGCGCTGACGGCTGCGACAGAGATGACCCCGGTATAGGAGGCCGGATAGGAGTACGGCGTAAAGACGTGCCCGCGCGACCCGTCGTTGCCCGCCGCCGCGACAACCACCACGTCGTGAGCAATTGCGTAGTCAAGTGCGAGGCGGATGTTCCTGGTCGCGGTTCGGCCGCCAAGGGACATGTTGATGACCTGTGCACCGTGTTTGACGGCGTACCGGATGCCGTTCGCGATTGCGTCGTAATAGTCGGCGTTCTCGTTGTAGACGAGGAATCCCGGTTCCTGATCATCGAGTATTACCCGGATGGAGAGGATCTTCGCTTGCGGCGCCACGCCGATCATGCCGTCGGCCCGGCCCGGCCCGCTGCCGTGACCTGCGATGATCGAGCTGATATAGGTTCCGTGCAGGTGCGGAGGGTGATAGCTGGCGGGGTCAGCGCCCGCAGCGTAGTTAGGACCCTGCGTGACTGACCCGGCGAGGTCGGGCACGTTTGGATTCGCGCCAGTGTCAAGGACCGCAACGGTGACGCCGCGGCCTTTGGCGGTGCGCCATGCCGCGGGAACATTTATGG
>Ga0126373_10001423_pt1 | contig 17033 bp, 9 predicted proteins | sample PanSoiMetPlot_11_FD_92545 | JGI IMG/M metagenome (GOLD analysis project Ga0126373, IMG submission 92545) | Tropical forest soil microbial communities from Panama - MetaG Plot_11 | ecosystem: Environmental > Terrestrial > Soil > Tropical forest > Bulk soil | place: Panama | collected 2016-02-17 | reverse complement strand
GGTGTCTGAGCGATCTTGCGCGTCTGGCGCACTTTTTCGATGGTCATGTCCAACCGCTTGGCCAGCTCCTCCGCAGTGGGCTCGCGGCCAAGCTCCTGCACGAGTTGGCGAGTGCACTTGGCAAGCTTATTGATAACCTCGATCATGTGAACGGGCACCCGGATGGTGCGCGCCTGGTCGGCGATGGCGCGAGTGATGGCCTGGCGAATCCACCAGGTGGCGTAGGTGGAGAACTTATAACCGCGGCGCCAGTCGAACTTGTCGGCGCCTTTCATGAGCCCGAGATTACCTTCCTGGATCAGATCGAGAAACTGCAGCCCATGATGGGTGTATTTCTTGGCTATGGAGACCACCAGTCGAAGGTTGGCTTCGGTCAGTTCTTTCTTGGCTTCTAGGGCCTGCGCTTCACCCCGCTGTATGAGCGTAAGGGTGCGTTTGACGCTGTTCAGTCCCACCTCGCTCGATTCTTCGACCTCCTTCAGCTCGGCGCGGCGCGCGCGTAGTTCCTTGCGAGCTTCGATCGCCACATCGCCCAGGGCGGCATCCACGCGACGCTCAAGGCGGCGTGCTTCGCGCTCGATGCTGTGCAGACGCTCAACAGTCGAACGCACTGTCTCGATTAGGCGTTTTTTCTCCAGCCAGTGGAAAGCGATGGTGCGTATCGCCAGAGAAATTTGTATGCGGGTGCGCGCAAGCGCCCACTTGGCCCGAACATACGACTGCTTCTTCGATTTCGGGGTCTCAGCAAGCTTTTCGGCCTGTTTCAGCGCGGTTTCGTAAAGCCCCGCGACTCTGTCGATGTACTTCAGCGTCTGCTTGGTCTTGCTGGCAATCTTCGCTTCAGTCAGCTCTTCATCCTCAAACTGAATAACTTCCTTAATGGACCGACCACCTTTGCGCAAGCTTTCGCCGACGCCGATGATTTCCTTAATGACCAAGGGCGAGCGCGTGATGGCCTTCATGACCACGAGCTGCCCGCGCTCGATGCGCTTGGCGATGACTACCTCGCCTTCGCGGGTCAGCAGCGGCACCGAGCCCATTTCGCGGAGATAGATTCGGACCGGATCTTGGGATTTGGGGTCCAGACCGACGGTGAGGTTAAGGTCGGCTTCGTCAGCAAGTTCCTCTTTCGGGTCGGGTTCGGGACCATCCGCGGCGTTTGCAGCGGTACGCGCCGCGTCTGCGGTGGCAATGTCTTCGTAGATCTTAATACCTTGACGCTCTAAGGTGGAGAGGAGGTCATCAATTTCCTGCGCTGAATGGACATCTGCGGGCAGATTGTCGTTAATCTCATCGTAGAACAAGTAGCCGCGTTCCTTGCCAATCAGGATGAGCTGCTGAACGTGGCCAAACTCGTCTTCAATCCGTCGCGCCAAGTATTCTCCTGAACTGGTTGGAATGAAATCGTGACATCAAAACTCTTGGTCTTCTCTGTGGGCAGAGGTGCTGGGCTTCGATTTGGGGGTGTGAGCTTCCTTGTAATCGGCCAGTTCTGCGTCCGTGACAGAGAAGCGCGTGGAGGGAGGATGGTCGCTTCCGGCAGCAAATTCACGGTGAAGCCGGAGGGAACATATCTCAGGCGCATCCTGATAGCGCACGCGATGCTCCACGAAAGCGTCGTTCGCAATGGTCACAAAGTATTCAGAAAATGCGCCGTCCGTTCCACGAACGGTGAAGGCATATTCACGGACCGCCCCCTTGCTCTCAAACCCAACGTACTGTAAGACAACCCTATCACTCACAAAGATCCACCCTTCCGAAAAGGTAACTGTCGCAAGCGTGACCTCAAGAGCCCCGTAAGGATTCGAAAGAGCACCAAACGCGGAAGGTCCATGATGGCACACTCATGCGTTTCGGTATACGACCATCTCTAACAGCGCGGTCGGTCTCCCCCGCCTAAATTAGCAATCCAACTGCGCCTACAGGAATTCCCCGGGCAAACGAACCAGCCTGGGGCCAGGTGTGGCCGGAAGGCGCTCCATGCCTGGTCGATGGGTACGCGCGATCTTCTCGAACGCCCCACCATTCGTGGAAGCCCGCCTCATCGAGCGCGAGTGTCTTCACACCGGCCAGAGATACCAACTTGCGATCCATGTAATCATACGTGAGTACAAAAAATTGCTGGCCCCTGAAACACCAGGTGGGATCATCCCTGCCACCCTCGGCGGGACCGCCAGAGCCCGCGTTCTGAAACAAAATTTTGAACTGGTCTAACCTAACCGGGACCAGTACTCAACATCTCCGCTCGTTGACGAGGCTCTTGCCAGCGATATGACGCGAAACAAGCGGCGAGACTGTCGCTAGGAACTGTGAGACTTGTTGCAGTATGATCCCGAACACCATTTTGCCGATGCCGCAGCAGGCCAAAGGCTGAGGGAGGAGCACATGCCGCTACCATCTGATGAAAAGATCGTCCAACTCGCAAACGATTTGCTCGCTCAATTTGACGCCATCTTCGGCGTACATCCGGGTTTTCGCCCCGCTCACGCAAAGGGCATCATGCTGACTGGGACATTCACTCCCTCAGCGGAGGCCGTCTCTCTTACTCGCGCGCCGCATGCCGCGCGTAGCTCAACGCCGGTAACCGTGAGATTTTCCGACAGCACGGGCTTGCCTTTGATTCCCGACAATGCTCCTGACGCGAATCCACATGGGTTCGCGATCCGCTTCCATCTTGGCGATCGCGTTCATACCGACATTGTCAGCCATTCGACGGATGGCTTCCCCGCCAGAACCGGCGGGGAGTTCTTAGAGTTACTGCGAGCTGTGGCAACCGGTAATCCTTCAGCCTTTCTCGCTACGCACCCGGCTGCACTTCGCTTTGTGCAAACGCCCAAGCCCAGTCCAGCAAGCTTCGCAACCGAAGCCTATTTCGGCGTGACGGCCTTCCGGTTCACTGCTCAGCAGGGGCTCGCACGCTATGGACGGTATCGCATTGTGCCGCATGCTGGGGTTCAACACCTCGGCGAAGCCGAAGCCAAGTCTAAAGGCGAGAACTACCTGCTCGACGAATTAACGCGGCGTGTCGAGATTGGTCCAATCGGGTTCGACATCCAGGTCCAGGTAGCAACTGACAAGGACGTCGTGGATGACGCCACAATTCAATGGCCTGCCGATCGACCGCTGATCCATTTCGGCACCGTCGAACTCACTGCGAAAGCTCCAGAAGACGAGGAGCATCGCCGGATCATCTTTGATCCGATTCCTCGCATCGACGGCATCGAACCGTCCGAAGACCCGTTGCTCGAACTGCGCGCAGCCATCTACTTACTAAGCGGCCGTCGTCGTCGCCGTGCCGCCGAATCGCAAGTGGCAGCTTCGCAGACGGCTTGAAATTTCCTCGTGTGTGACTTCGTCTGCAAGCACGCAGGAGTCTAAAAAGCTCCCGTATGGCATGCCTAAAGAAACGGCATCAGTCAGCGCGGAAAAGAACGCTGGGTCTACCGCAACCCGGGCAAACTAATCGCAAGAACATTGGTCGGGTGCGCGTCGGGTGTAGCTTGCTGCGCGGTTGGCTTTTGTGGCGGTAGAAACGCAGGGACGGGGAAGCCCCCGTCTCCCAAATATTTTGCAAATAGCGCGTCGAGAAATCATTCCATCGCCTACCAAAAGCCACCAAATCTCGGGGTGGGTGACTTCGCGACTCGAATCAGCATCTTGTGCAGCTCGCAGCGTCCTACGAGAGAAACCGACGATCACATCGACAAGACGCGATTTGCGCCGTGAAGGAAGGAGGCGACAGGTCAGGAATGTGTCTCGTATCCCTCAATTTGTTGTTCCACTGACAGGCATCACGCAAGCTCGTGGCCAGGGCTATAATCTCGCTGGGCCGCCTGGCGCAGATCAACATCCTAGTGAACTAGTCCGGAGGAGTTGAAACGTTCGGTGACCGCCGGGGGCGAAAATGTTCCGTCTGATTGATGCGGAAAATGAAGGTCGGGAGCTTCAATGCAGCTAACATTGAAAAGCGAAACTCTCGGAAAGGTGGTCCTCGTGCGATGCCGCGGGCGCATCGTCACCGGAGAAGAAGCGCAGATTCTCCAGAGCGAACTCGATCAACTGACACAGATGACGAAGAACGTTGTTCTTAATCTCGCCGAGGTCAGCTATCTCGATAGTGGCGGCCTGGGAACACTCATTCGCATGCTGGGCCGTTTGCGCTACGCGCGAGGCGATCTCAAGATCTGTCAAACGCCTCCGTTCGTCGAGAAAGTCCTCAGGCTAACGAATTTGCTGGGCGTATTTCATCCCTATGTGTCCGAGAAGCAAGCAATCGATGCCTTTTCCCAACCGCGGCAAACGTCAGAAGATGGTTTCCAGTCTTCGATTAGCAGAATCGTCTGCCTGGATAGCTCTCTCGAGTTGCTCGCTTACGTGCGAGTTTTCTTGCAGCGCTCCGGCTACGAGGTATTCACTACGCAACATCTTTCCGATGCCCTCACCGTCGCAAAGGTGAGGCGAACCAGTCTGGTGATCCTAGGCCCGGGGATGCCAAGCAAAGAGACGGCCATCGAGAGATTCCGCGAGAAGCTCCCCAATGCGAAGGTCCTCCATCTCCCGCCCGATTTCTCCACCTCCGATGCGGATCAAGCGGGACCCGAGCTGCTTAACAAAGTGCGCTCGCTCATGGCCTCAGGACAGTGAAACAAATATTCGATCCTGGCGGCAGCGACCGGATATTCCCCTGCGAATAATCGAAAATATCCTTCTCGAAGGACCTGGGAACCACACTCGGCACCGGGCGGCATTGTGGCTGAAGGTTACGAATAGAAAGTGTAATCAGCGGTCGGGCCTGGGGTCTCCTCGATTCCGGTGATCTAGTGACCCCAACTGACAGTCCTGACAGTTTCAGCCAAAGCCATCTCGTCGCTAAGTCGTTACGTCCTTCGGCGCGGTCGGCACGTCCCAGAAACATCCTGGCTGATTTCGCGAGCGGACATATGCCCTACGCAAACAGCACGGACCGACTGATCGTCGCGGCCCTGAGGAGACCCTTCAAGGAGCTAAGCGTTAGGGCGAAACCTATAGCTTGCATCTGGGCGGCCGCGAAGGTTTGATCGCTGCCCGAAAGGACACACTAGGCGACGAGCTATCCTGTGTTTCTCAAGATCGCTCATAACAGCAACGAATCTTACAGCGGACTTGAGGGCTCGCGAAATTTGATTTTCGAGGCACGTCCGCTGTCACCTGGCTTGAAAAGAATGAAGGCGGCACAACATCGAAGCCAGCGGGCTCGCAGGTTGCCTCGAACTTCACGCTCTATCTCGGGCGGCCAAAAAAGAGCACGTAGCCGTCCGAGTCAGTAATCTCGAAGCCGCCGAGACCGTCGGCAGTGTCCCTGAGAGGATTACTGAACGGCGTACCGCGCCCGGCGAATTCCGCTGCCAGAGCGTCAGGATCGGGCGTGTAGCAATACGCATCCCATCGCATCGCCGGATCGCGCTTGGGATTGGGCAGGGGCCTGACCTGGCCAGTCTTGAGGAAGAGCATCGCAGGGTCGCGACCAACGATCCCGAAAAATGGGTTCTCGTCCGGTTCCTTGAAGTGTGTCTCGAAGCCGAGTCTCTCCTGATAAAAAAGTGATGCTCTGCTCGACGCTGCTTACGATGAAAAAGGGGCACATGCACTCGATCTTCGGTCGCTTCATTACGGCTCGGTCTGCTGGCTTGGCCGAGGTTAACATGTGCGGGGCTGAAGACCTCGCGAAGTTCAGAGCATACGCCGCGATGGGTTCGGGTAGAAGTTGCTCTGCATCAAACCTGCAACAACCCGTTAAAGCAGCAAGTGCTTCAGGCAATTGTTACCGCGAGAACTGGTACAAGAGCAGCCAAAACGTCCTATTCGCGCGCTGATTTGGTTCTTGTTGGCTGCCGTTGTATGGTGTGTAGCGCGAAATCCCCCTTCTAAGCAGAGGGGCCGGGGGTTCGACTTCCTTCGGGCGCGTCACCCTTCCATTGGTTCGGCCCGGAGACATGGTTCACGGGACGTAGCGGTGCCTCAGCTGACGCCGTTGGGCAGGTATCTGGCATCTCGTTCATTCCGATGCGGAGGATTCCAGTATTGGAAATTGCCAGCCCGAAACTGAAAAAGTTGCTCATGCGAAGTGGTGGCGCGATTGCGATGTGCGTATTGATCGCGTCGTTTGGGCGAGGCATGTTTGTTGCTGCGATTGCGCAACCGTCTCGGTCCGAAGTCGACAGGCGGCTTGAGGTCATGATTTCGATGATGACTCTCGAGGAAAAAATCGATTTGATCGGTGGCGTCGATGGATTTTTTATTCGTGCCCTGCCCAGCTTGAATCTGCCGCGGCTGAAGTTGGCGGACGGGCCTATGGGAGTTCGCAACTTTGGTCCCGCCACGGCCATGCCAGGCGGCATCAATCTCGCGGCGACCTGGGACCCGGCGTTGGCGCATCGCATCGGTGAACAGATTGGGCGAGATGCTCGCGCCAAAGGCGTCCATTTCGTGCTCGGACCGGGGGTTAACATTTATCGGGCGCCCCTGAACGGTCGCAATTTTGAATATTTTGGCGAGGACCCATATCTGGCCTCACGCATTGCCGTAGGATACATCGAAGGCCTGCAGAGCGAAGGCGTCAGCGCAACGGTCAAGCATTTCATGGGTAACAATTCCGAGTATGCCCGACATTCTACGAATGATGTAATCGACGAGCGCACGATGCGTGAAATTTATCTTCCCGTGTTCGAGGCAGCTGTAAAGGAGGCGCATGTCGGCGCGGTGATGGACTCCTACAATCTTGTCAACGGCCAGTACATGACCCAGAACACGATGTTGAATACGGACATTTTGAAGCAGGAATGGGGGTTTTCAGGTGTCCTGATGTCGGATTGGTTTGCGACATACGATGGGCTCGCGGCGGCGAATAGCGGACTCGATTTGGAAATGCCATCGGGCATGTTTATGAACCGCCAGACGCTTGGTGGTGCTGTGGCGAGCGGAAAATTATCTGTAGCGAAGATCGATGACAAGGTGCGCCGAATTCTGCGCTTGGCAATTGAAACCCATTGGCTCGACCGCGATCAAACGGACCCTTCGATTCCGCGGTATAACCTCGCCGGAGATAGGGCCGCGCTCGAGGCATCGCGCGAGGGAATGGTTTTGCTCAAGAACGACCGAGGGGTGCTGCCGCTCGATAAGCAAAAGATCAAATCGATTGCGCTCATCGGACCCGACGCATATCCGGCTGTTCCGGTGGGTGGAGGCAGCGCGGGGGTGAGGCCGTTTGTGGCCAGCAGCTTTCTTGAAGGCATCTCAAAGGAACTGGGCAACGCGGTTCCGGCCTACTACGATCGCGGAATACCCGCCTTGAGCGAACTAGCGCAAAGGACGATGTTTTCAACTGCAGAGTCGGGTGGCGGCTCAGGCGCGTATGCAGAGTATTTCACGAACGAAACGTTAGAAGGCGGTCCCTTCGAGCATCGGATCGAGGATCACATTAACTTTGGCGCTGACTTGAATGCGGATCTGGGTTATAGCGCTGTAGGGTATCCGCCGAACGCAAGATCTGCGCGTTGGACCGGCTTTTATCTGACGCGCCAGCCGGGGGCATATGACTTCTTCGTTCAGTCCACAGGTGAGGCTGGCGGCTACTACCGAGTATCCCTGGATGGGAAGCTCATTCTGGAGAACTGGACTGAGGCGCGCGCGCTGGTAGGAATTGAGACTGTTAATCTCACCGCTGGGCCACACAAAGTCCTTGTTGAACAACACGGTAGGCCGGGATTCCTGGGTACCCGATTTCGATTTGGGATCGTCGCGCATGGGACCTTTGTGAATCCTGAGGCCGAACGGCTCGCATCGCTGGCGGACGTAGTCGTACTTGCCGTTGGTTTCAATGCGGAAAGTGAGAGTGAGGGAGCCGACCGCACGTTCCAGCTGCCGCCGGGGCAGGATGAGTTGATCGAGCAAATATCGGCTCTTAATAAACGCACCATAGTGGTTCTCACCTCTGGGGGAAGCGTGGACATGCACGCGTGGTTCGAGCGCGTTGCCGGACTCATCGAAGCTTGGTATCCCGGTCAGGAAGGCGGCACAGCTCTCGCACAAATCCTTTTCGGCGATGCAAATCCGTCAGGCCGCCTGCCCGTGAGCTTCGAGCGGCAATGGGCAGATAACCCCGTCCACGACAGCTACTACCCCGAGCCCGGAACTGAGCAGGTTGCATACAAAGAAGGCGTGTTTGTTGGCTATCGAGGCTACGAACACAGCGGGGCGAAACCGCTCTTCCCATTCGGATACGGTCTTTCCTACACGACCTTTCGCTATCAGAATCTTTCTATTCGTCCCATTCCATCGGTGGCAAGCAAGTCCACCGCCTCGGACACGCCTGCCTATGAGGTGTCGTTGGATGTAACGAACACGGGTCGCCGCGAGGGGGTCGAAGTAGTGCAAGTTTACGTCGGCGAGTTGAACCCCCTATTGCCGCGTCCGGAAAAAGAATTGAAAGGCTTTGCTCGAGTACATCTGCGCGTAGGGGCGACTCAGCGGGTAAGACTCACACTGAATGGCCGAGCATTTGCGTACTATCGTGCCGACGCTCACGAATGGCGGATCGATCCAGGAGAATTCACGATATGCGTGGGCAGCTCGGTGGATCAGATCCAATTAAAGAAGACAATCTCAATGGGAGCTTATCGGACTGCGAGCAGCATCCATCGGTAATGCTCGAGGACTCCTCCGCGCAGGAGAGTTGCAGCTCCATGGGAGCGCCATTGGGAAACAAGATGACATATGCAGCTAGGCTATAGAGGCCAAACCCTCGCGGATGTCCCGCGGCTCGTTCATGATGCCCCACGACCCGGGCGGCGACTGACCGTCGCCGTGGATACCTTTTGGGGAGTGCGGTCCTTTTGATAGCTTCTTGGCCACCCGTTCCCCCCGCGCGTTGCGATTCAACCTCCGACTAGCTCCTCTACACTCTTGGCACACTTAATCAGGACTTCTTCGATGATTCGGCCAGGAGTTCACAGTTTCGATGGGAGAAGGAGGGATAGCCAGAAGCCCCAGTTCATTCCAGCTCAGCCAGAAGCGACCTGAAACTCCGCGCGGTCTAGGTTACGGTAAAGAAAAGGCATAGATGGCATTGTGTCCGGTCGGAGTTCGCATTTCCGGGACCTCCGCGCTCAATTCGGGCACCTTCAGATTGTAGCCTGTCATGACGCAAATGTACTGCCTGCCATGGACTGCGTAGGTAATCGTGCTCACCGAGATATTGCCGCCGAGTATGGCCTCCCAGAGCTTTTGGCCCGTATCGACGTCGAAAGCGCGAAATCTCCGGCTCATATCGCCATGAAAGACAAGACCACCGGCGGTCGTAAGCATCGCACCGTTGCTCGGAGCGCGGCCGAGGTCAAAGCGCATCTGTTCGCCCGTAGCAAGGTTAATCTTGGCGATTCCCGTGAATTTATCGGGATCGGAACCGGGGCGGGGAATGACGCTCCAGCTCCCCTTGACGCCAGGACCGGGAATCGTGAGGTCGCGACAATTGTCTGTGTAGGGCACGTACAACGAGTTGTTTGCCTCATGGTAGGCCGTTGGCCAGTAACTCCGCGTGTTCCAGTAGCACGTGATGTGATGATCGCCGGGATGCTTGAAGACGATGTTCCAATTGAGACTCGTCTCGCCCGTATGCACGTTCACATCGGACATCACGAAATTGGGATCATCGTAGGGGAAAGGAGTGGCCCATAGGAATTTGCCGTTCGCGCGGTCCAGAACGAAAATCGCGCCGCCTTCGGAGACCATGGCAGCAATATCGTGCAGCGAACCGCGAGCAATGTCCGGATTGACCCATTTCACGAATTTCGGGTCGGGGTTGAACGCCACGCGCGCGAGGGTGCGCTCGTGGGTGTGGTCCGTATCCCAATCGTCGCCGGGAAGATGCTGGTAATACCAAATCAGCTTGCCCGTTTCGGGATCGAGAGCGAGCGTAGAGTTGCTATAGAGGTCTGCGGGCGTGGTGCGGCCGGTGCCGTCGGGATCGCCATTGTGGCGCTGCATGCGTTGGTCAGGCATGGGGTTGGCGACACCCCAGTAAAGCACGTTTCTAACCGGATCGAAGGTCCCAGGCATGCCCCAAGTGGAGGCCATTGATTGCGAGTTATCAGCTTCATGCCAGGACGCAAAGCCGGGATCGCCGGGGTGGGCTACGGTAAAGAATCGCCAGATTTTCTTGCCGGTCTCAGCGTCCTCCGCTTCGATGAAGCACGTATCGCTGCCCTTGCCGCAGGTGCCGCCCGAGATCACTTTGCCATCGGCCACAATGGCACCCGAGGTGTTCTGCGTCTCGGTTTTGTAGGTTTCCCAGCGTACTTTTCCGGTGCGAGCGTCGAGCGCCACGACGTATCCATCGACGGAAGTGAAATACACCATGTCGTCGTAAATCGCCAGCGCTTTGGTTCGCTCTACTCCACCGAGTGAGGGATTCTTAAATGTCCGCCTATATTCCCAAATCAGATCGCCATTGGTAGCGTCGAGGGCATCGACAATGCCTCCCGGGGCGATCACGTACATTACGCCATCGTGAACGATGGGAATTGTCTCAGTGACACCTTCGCCCAAGCCGCGAACCCAGGCCATGCGAAGCTGGCTGACGGTTTTCTTGTTAATCTGCTTCAGCGGGCTATCGCGAAAGGCATCGTAGGTTCGGCTGTACATCAACCAATCATCGGGACTCGGATTCAGGAGTAGCTCTTTCGTTACCGGCTTGTAGTCCTTTACCTCTTTTTGCACTTCTTCTGTCTTGATCACCAATTGCTGCGCCGGTGTGCTCACGGCCATAGCAGCGGCCAAGCCCAAACACAACGCACAGGTCGAAAACCTACCCATCATGAGGTCCCCAAAGTCTTACGCGATGCGCTTCAAATCACCGCTGGCGGCGCGGTATGGTACAACATCTCGCACACCTTTTCTCGGCGGCGCGCCCTGCCGGGCTGTAACACACAATTCATATTCGAGTCACAGGCCATTCATTGTAAATGCCTTAACGTCCCGTGTCCGTAAGTCCTGCTGAAGCGGCATCGGAAAAAACTTCATAGGGGTGGTGTCCGAAGCGGCGAGTTGGGCGTCGCGTCGTGAGCAGGAGCGGGGCGTAGGTTCCTACGGTCTCACGCCATGCCCCTTTGTGGATACGGGTAGTTGCCTTTGTTTCAAGTTAAATTCAAGGAGGAATGAATGCGAGCACTTGCTACGGGTATCGTTGCCTTGTGCCTCGCCGCGTCACCGATGTTGGCGAGAGCGGCAGGGCCGGGCGAAAACGGGGCAGCAGGAGAGCCAACCACCGGTACCAGCTTGGCGGCTCAGCCCGGTAACGCAGCCGGGTCGAAGGCCAATCCGGCGTCGAAGGCGTCACCGTCGAGCGCGGAGTTGGAAAGTGAGCTGCAGGAGGTCCGTGAGCTTCTCGAATCCCAAACGAGACAAATTGCCGAGCAGCAACACCAGATGGAGGTCCTTGAAGAGGAACTCCGCACCGCCAAGGGCGCGAGCGTCGCAGACCCCGCTGCCGATCCATCACCCGCCATTGCGCCCGGCAATGCGGCCCTCACGGAGAAAGCCCAAGCACAGCAGGCGAATCCGGAGGAACCGGCATCCCTGCGTTTCAAGGGCGTGACCCTTACTCCGGGCGGCTTCTTCGCGGCAGAAACGGTGTGGCGCCAGAAGGGCCTGGCAGCCGACGTCAACACACCCTTCAACTCAGCGCCGTTTAACGGTTCCTCCAACGCTCATCTTTCGGAGTTTCAAGCCAGCGGGCGCCAGTCGCGTATAAGCATGCTCGTACAGGGCCAGTTGAGCGGTGTCAAGCTTGGCGGATACTACGAGATGGACTTCCTTTCCGCCGGCACGACATCCAACAGCAACCAGAGCAACAGCTACACGATGCGCCAGCGGCAGTTTTGGGCCCAAGCCGCTTTTGACAGCGGCTGGACCTTTACCGGCGGCCAGCAGTGGAGCTTGGTTACCGAAACCACTCATGGCATGGATAATCGCACTGAGAACCTGCCGATGACGATTGACGCGCAGTACAACATCGGCTTCAGCTGGGCTCGGCAGTTCGGTGCCCGGCTTACCTATAACCATGCCAACAAGGTTTGGCTTGGTTTCGCGATCGAAGAGGCTCAGCCAACCGTCACGGTGCACGGCAACCCAACGGCCCAGGCGGCCGGTACGGTGGTCTGCACGAGCGCGAACTGCGCCACCACCGCGACAATCAACCTGAACCCGACGTTTAACAACTTCCTGCTCGGTCAGTTCGGCAACAGCGGTGGGCTTTACAGTCCACTCGGGAACTATGGCTATAACCTTGGGCCGGATTTCGTGTTCAAGGCCGTATTCGAGCCCGGCTTTGGTCACTACGAGGTCTTCGGGTTGCTCACCGAGTTCCACGGACGCGACTTCCCCTGCGTTCCACTCACCGGGAACGTACCACCCCCCGGTTGCACGTCGATTACATCGGGTCAATTCGCGCACAATAATGCGGCAGTCGGAGGAGGTGTTGGGGCGAATGCGCGTTGGGCCGTTCTTAAGAAGAAAGTGGATCTCGGCTTTCACTTCTTCGGTGGCGAGGGCATCGGACGGTATGGGTCCGGAGGTCTTGCGGACCTGACTATTCATCCCGACGGAACGATTGTTCCGATCCACAATTTCCAAACACTGGGTACAGTCCAGTTCCATCCGATACCGAAGCTCGACATCTACATGAACGTGGGTGGCGAATATGAGGGGCGCACGCAGTACATCAAGAGTGGCGCCCTTCCGAACGAGGGCTACGGCTACGTAACGCTCAACAACTCCGGCTGCTGGACGGAAACCTTGCCGATTACGGGGCCGGCGACGAACACCAATCTCGGCGTCCCGACCGGGGTCGGCGGCACCACCGGTTTCATTCCGGGCGCGCTGGGGAGTTGCACCGGCGATACGCGAAACCTGATCGAAGGAACCCTTGGGTTCTGGTACCGGTTCTATCAGGGTTCGAAAGGAAGGTTCCAATACGGAATGCAATATTCCAACTACGTGCGCAACACGTGGCGTGGAGTAGGTGGGCCTGCCGGGAGCATCAGCCAGAGCGGCCAGCCTCATTCCGACACGAACATGGTGTTCACCTCGTTCCGCTATTACTTGCCGTAGATCCTTCGTAACTCGGGCAGAGGGATTGGACAAACCAGTCCCTCTGTTTCCTAACTCCTCAAGTTGTGTCGCGGGCGCCCCTCGGGTGTGCTTTTTCCCAGATTTTCCGTCCCTTCCAGTCGCTGTGACAGTCTCCTACCGCGCGTCTTCCGCCCGTCGTGGAGTCGTGCGTCCATCGCACTTGTGCAACTCAAATGACCCAAAGCGCTCAGAGAATCTGGCGGCGGTCGAAACAAGCAGGGTGAGAAATCCCGTTTACACCTCGAAATTGTAAGGGTAGGATGTCGCTTTCGCGATCAGAGTCATTTCTAATCATAAAGAGGATGGATTGTCGCGGCCTGCATCTCGTTTGAATCGTTACTTTTGCGTCGCAATAGCAATCGGAGTAGCTGCTCTGGGATCGGCAATTTTGGAAAGCTCGCTGTCGGCTCAAGCGAAGAGCGCTGCTGAGGAAGAAAGTTCGGAAGTTTTTACTCCCGCGCATCCCACCGTTTACGACGCCATCCGCGAATTTTTCGGTATTCGCTCGAAGCCCGTCCAGCCGATCGCTTACACGCACAAGGTGCACTTGGCAAACGGCATGCAATGCGTGCAATGTCACGTTGGCGTCGATCAGGGCCCGGATGCCAGAATTCCGAGCGTCAACTTCTGCATGACCTGCCATCAGGTGATTGCTACGGATAAACCTGAGATCAAGAAACTGGCCTCGTACAAGGGGCGAGGCGAGGATGTACCCTGGCAACGCGTCTACGGCTTTCAGCCCTCGGCGCATGTGAAGTTCAATCACGCGCCGCACATTCGCGCAGGAGTGGACTGCTCGGTCTGCCACGGCGATATGAGGCAGCAAACGGTGGCCGAGCGCAAAGTGGACCACACCATGGGGTTTTGTATTGATTGCCATCAACAGAAAAATGCATCGATCGATTGCGTGACGTGTCATTTCTGAGGTGTGCTTAGATCGCGGCTTCCCTTTTGGCCGCGTCCCGAAGGAACTATGGAACGACGGGACTTTTTGAAAATTTCGGCGGTGGCCGGAGCAACGGCCGCTCTGGAAGGCTGCGGCAATCCGGACCATCAGCTCATCCGATTTGTGCCGGAAGAAGACCTCATCCCGGGTCTCGCCACGTGGAAACCGAGCATCTGCACGCTCTGCCCAGCTGGCTGCGGTCTGCTTGTGCGCGTGATGCAAGGTGAAGCGGAGGTGATTCGCAACGGTCAGCGAGGCCTGTTGAAAATGGGTCTCGCCAAGAAGCTCGAAGGAAACCCCGCGCACCCGATCAATCAAGGAAAATTGTGTCCGCGCGGCCAAGCTGGCCTGCAAGTCACCTATCATCCCGATCGCATCAAAGGGCCGCTGGCGCGCGTTGGGCCGCGCGGATCCGGCCAGTTTCGAGAAATGACCTGGGATGACGCCATTCGCCAAGTCGCGTCACAGCTCTCCGAACTCCAGGCAAGCAATCAGGAAAGTGCTCTTGCGCTTATCACCTCTCCGCTTCGGGGACAAAAGAAAGCAATCTTTGCCGCATTTGCGGCGCATTTCAAGAAATCGCTGTCCGTCGAAACGGCTCTTCTCGACGACACCACGATCCGCGCTGCAAACGCAGCGAGTTTCGGCCATGCCCTGCCTCCCACCCTGTCTCTGGCGCAATCGAACTACGTGATTTCATTCGGCGCGGATTTTCTGGGCACCTGGAACTCGCCAGTCGCGCAGGCGATTGGGTTCGGTCGAATGCGCCAAGGTCGTCCCGGGCAGCGCGCAAAGTTTGTTCAATTTGAGCAGCGCATTTCTCAAACGGGCGCGAGCGCAGACGAATGGATTTTTGTTCGGCCCGGGGCGGAAGGCACTCTCGCTCTGAGCCTCGCGCACGTGATTATGGCGGAAAAGCTGCGGCCCGCGGCCACAGGTCCTGCGGGCCAGCTGATCGAGGGCTGGGCCCAGGGACTGCCGGACCACGCGCCGGAGAAAATCGCCGAGCAAACCGGCGTGAAGGCCGAAACCATCGCCAGAATCGCTCGCGAAGCAGCAGCGCTCGATCCCGCGATGGCCATCGTGGGCGATGCGGCTATCGCGCAAACGAACGGACTCTTCAACGCGCTCGCGGTTAATGCACTGAGTGCTCTTCTCGGCAGTGTAGGCAAGCCGGGCGGAATCCTGTTTAGTCCCGCGCCGGCCGCGAAGCCGTCCGGCCTCACGCTCGAGATTTTGGCCTCGCAAATCAACTCGGGCGGGGCGGCTCCCACAGTTCTTCTTCTTTACGGGGCGAACCCGTTGTTCTCGGCCCCTGCGGCATGGGGCCTGCGGGCGGCTCTTGATAAGATTCCATTCATCGCTAGCTTCAACAGCTTCCTCGATGAAACGACCACCCTTGCCGATCTAATCTTGCCTGATCATTCTCCGCTCGAGTCGTGGCTTGACGACGAGCCACCGGCTGGTTCGGCTAGAGCAATCCGGAGCGTCGCGGCACCGGCGATGCACGCACTTCACAACACGCGGTCGACGCCAGACGTTCTTCTCGATGTCGCGCATCAGGTAGGCGGCAATCTCGCGAAAACCTTGCCTGGGAAAACGTACGACGAGATGATTCAGGCGTCGTTCGCCGCGCTGTACAAAGAGAAAGGAATCAAGACAGCCAAAGATGTCGACGAATTCTGGACCAAAACGCAGGAGCAGGGCGGCTGGTGGAGTGCGGAGTCAGAGGCCGCGGTCGGCTCGGCCACTGCTATGAGCAATGCCGCCGCTAAGCAGACTGCGCCGCGCTTTGACGGGGACGCAAGCGAGTATCCCTTTCACTTCTTGCCTTTCGCCTCGCAGCTCTTCTATGACGGCTCGCTTGCCCATCTTCCCTGGATGCAAGAAGCGCCCGATCCTCTTTCAACCGTCATGTGGGGAACCTGGATCGAGGTCAATCCGCGGGCGGCTCAGAAGCTTTCCATCCGGCAAGGAGACCTGGTTGAAGTGGCGTCGCCACACGGCAAGCTGGAAGCGTCCGTGCTCATAAATCCAGGCATAGCGCCCGACGTATTAGCAATGCCCGTTGGGCAGGGCCACCAGAATTTCACGCGATACGCTGCTGGCCGCGGCGCGAATCCCATTTCTATTTTGTCACCGCTGACGGTGGAGGGTACGAATTCCCTCGCTTGGGCGGCGACCCGCGTGAAGCTGTCGGTCCTAGGCCGCGGGAAGCTTGTCTTATTCGGTGCCAGTTTGACCGAATCTTCTCCGGAGCTCCAACACAGGTAGGAGGGCTGGAAGAACATGACTCATCGATGGGGCATGGTCATTGATCTCGACCGATGTACAGGGTGCGAAGCGTGCGTCGTGGCTTGCCATGCGGAGAACAACATTGCAACGGTCGGCGAGCAGGAGGCCAGCCGCAGCCGTGCGAAACATTGGATTCGCGTCGAGCGATATTACGAAGGCGAATTTCCCGACGTGAAGGTCAAATTTCAGCCGGTCCTTTGTCAGCAGTGCGATGCCGCCCCCTGTGAGCCGGTTTGCCCGACATTTGCGAGCTACCATACGTCCGAGGGATTGAACGGACAGATTTATAATCGTTGCATCGGTACGCGCTACTGCGCCAATGCATGCCCCTACAACGTCCGCTTCTTCAATTTCTACAATCCGACTTGGGACAAACCGCTCGATCTGCAACTGAATCCGGATGTCTCGGTGCGCTCGGTCGGCGTGATGGAAAAGTGCACTTTCTGCATTCAGCGCATCAAGGCCGCAGAAATTCAAGCCGCTGCGGAAAAGCGCCCGGTCAAAGACGGTGAGATTCAGCCGGCGTGCGTCGCATCATGCCCCACGAGCGCCATGGTCTTCGGCGATCTGAACGATCCCGAAAGCGAAGCGTCTCGCCTGGCGAATTCTCGCCGTTCAACGAAGCTGC
>Ga0126373_10001422_pt1 | contig 17039 bp, 14 predicted proteins | sample PanSoiMetPlot_11_FD_92545 | JGI IMG/M metagenome (GOLD analysis project Ga0126373, IMG submission 92545) | Tropical forest soil microbial communities from Panama - MetaG Plot_11 | ecosystem: Environmental > Terrestrial > Soil > Tropical forest > Bulk soil | place: Panama | collected 2016-02-17 | reverse complement strand
TTGTAAAGGGATTTGAGCTGGGATTTCCGTTTTTCCCTGGTAGATGCGCACACTTATACACCCGTGGCTCTTCTGAGTGACCCAAATCTTTTTCCGTCGCATTCATTTCCACCGTTGTGTGCAGAGGCTCCAACTTGTTGGAAACCGCGCACCAAGCCCGAGCAGTGCTCGCAATCGTTACCTGAAATTCGGCAGGAGCCGACCTGAAAGCGCCCGCGCGGGTATTGGCCGGATGACCGTCGAAGTTTACACCCAGTGGTTTCGCCATGGGGAAGTGCCTGGGAGTGCTTCGGCAGGAGACAACGACTAATGCAATGAAAACCTAGGCGGGCTACACGGCTGATTCTGGGAAAATCCCAGTTCGGTTGCCCTGGAGGGGGTCGTCAGGGCTTGGGCGCATGCCGGTAGCCCGCTGTTCATATGCTTCGGCAATCAGAAAGCCAAAGAAAAAACAACGACTAACCACGCGACAGTCTGCGCATTCACTGTCAAATGTGCGAGATATTATGCGGAAGGATGAGCTTCTGAACTCTTTTGACCGGCGAAAAATTCGTCACTTTGGCAAAGTTCTTCTCCGATATGTGCAAATTCGTTGTTCGTGGACTCGGACAGACACCGCCCGAAAGCCAGTTTACTGGAGTCAGTTCTAAACGTTACAGTACGTCTAGAAGCAGCACCACGCTCGCATGAATTCGGAGCTCAACCCGCGGCTATAGCCGCCGGGCAACCGGGACTCTCGACAATTCGTTGCCAGACTCAAGCCGCTCGCGGCCCTAACCGTAATCTTCGCGGCGCAGTCTTGCTCGGTGATTCGCTTTTGGTTTACCGAGTCCGTTTGATAAAAACCACGCAATAATCGTCTCCCGACCACTCATCAATCACTTTCTCGACCTGCAATCCGGCAGACGTCAACTCGTTCACCATCACCCTCTGCGGGATGCCGTGGCCTCCGCGATTGCTGGGAACTCCCTTCACTGGCGTGGAATGTGTCCACGGTGGAAAATCAATGATTGCCAGACGGGCTCCAGGCTTCAACGAACGGACGAGGTTCTTATCAAATTCTTGCGGCTGCGTGATGTGGTGATAGACATGTCGCAAGAAAATCGAGTCGCAACAATCTCTGGGCAGATTTGTATCTCCTGCCGCCCCTTCGACGACTGTAACATTTTCGAGCTTCCGTTTCGCAACTTGTGCCCGAATACCCTTCAGCTTTTCCTCGTCAATTTCAGTGGCGTAAACCCGCCCTGACGGTCCGACCTGTTCTGCAGCCAGGAAACTGTAGCTGCCGTTGCCCGCCCCAATGTCTGCCACAATCGACCCGGGCTTCCATTGAAGCAATTCTGCCAGCCGGAGAAGCTCTTGCCGTTTGTCGGCGCGGACAGAACGAAGGAAGGCTCCCCAGGGCCAGTACAACAAAACAGCCGTGACACCGCCGAGCAATAGTAGAAGCCACTTCTTGCGCTCCATGGTCCTTCGGCTATCGTAGTCCTGAGCAACGAAAAAGCCCATGGATTCCGCGTGGGAAACCGCTTGAAAATAGATTTACGCAGCCTTATGGTACGAGCCTTCGAATGGGATCACGGCTTGAGGCAAATCCATAGGGTAGACCGCGCCCTCGGCATATACCAAAGGTGCTGAGCTAGATGCCTCGGCACCTTTGCCCCAACCATTAGCTCGCCGTTAAACAACTTCATTCAATTGGCGCAACTCGTTATCTTTTGTCAGTGAAGCAATTCCACCCCAGCGTGTCCTGCCGCAGCGCGAAGCTGCTCGTCAAGGGTTGCCAGCGGCAGCTTCACTCGACGCGCAAGGTCCAAATAGACTGCGTCATAAGCCGATAGCTGCAAGGCACGCGCTGTTGCTAGGGATTCTCGAACGGAAACAACAATGCTGTCATTGTCCACGGCCTGCGTCACGATCTGTTCGATGTCGATCATCGCGTGATCAACGTCGGCAGGGGTCAAAATGGATCGCCGCTCAGCGACGGCCAGACCGTTGCTCATCAGGGTAATTGAGTCGATGTGCTGCGCGAATTGTTGGGGGACGACGGCAGGTAGGGCACAACGTCCGAATGTCCCCGACACTTTCGCGGGCGAATTTCCGCAAGTCCATGATCTGCTCGTGGACCGAGCCTTTCTTCCGACCCGTAGTTTTCATGACTCGGTCGGTGATTTCTTCTCCCGTTCTATGACGTGCCTTCCGGACTTACCTCAGTTCCGCCCGGCTGAACGCTTCGAGCATCTCTTTCTTGGACGGAGGGTGGAGTACACTGCGTGCTGCGAATTCCTTCGCCTGCGGATAATCTGTGCCCCGAATGCGCTCCGCGGCCGTTGCCAGGTCGTAAGCTGTGTGCCGAAGCTGAACCTCCGGCCCTAGCAGGAGCCAATCGGCACCGGGCTCCCCAAATGGCATCCCAACACTGCCAGCGTTCACCACACGAATACCGGCGACCATGCGGTCGAACTGCATGTGCGTGTGACCGCAGGCGACAACGGATGCGTCGACTCCCTCAAAGAGAGGCGCGAGGCTAGGCTCGGGTGTAGAGCGGGTAAAAATGTCGTTTTCGTTCTGCGGTGTCGCATGGCAGAACAGTATTTTCCCCAGCCCGGAAACTTCGATGCAAAGCGTCTTGGGCCAGCCAGCTACCCACTGTCCGTATTCGGGATCAATTTGCTGCGCGGTCCAGCGGATAATCGGGCGGTACGGCTCCGGGACAGCGGTTAGCTCCCGGCCAGCCAATTGTTCGAGCACGGCAACCTCTCCGTTTCCAAGGATGAACTGCAAAGGAATCTCGAGGTCGACTAAGCGCTTGAGCGTTTCGCATGGCATCGGGCCGGGTATGACGTCGCCCCCGACCACCACGTGGTCCACCTGTGTCCGACGAATTTCCTCGAGCACTGCCTCCAGTGCAGGAAGATTCCCGTGGATGTCGTAGAGCGCAGCTACTCGCACGAGTGAGGCCTAGGTCTTTCTGCTAACAGTGAGGTGATCCTCAAGCCATAGCGAACGGGCGTCCCCGATGGTCACAGTTCGCGCCTGGCTGTGACGAAGCGGCCTTCATTCGCTGCCTGCAGATGTTTGCGAGCCGCGCAGAAGGCTCAACTACATGCGTTTCAGAGCCGCGTGAGGCGGGCCAAAACGAATAGGGGCCCGTGCCGCCACCAATGTCCGCTACGACGGCGAGCGGAGCCGGCAAAATCGTTGTACGATTCGCTTCCTACGCTCGAACTCAAGCGGCCCTGTCCCACTTCAATCGGTCGTCTTCCGGGAAATACTGCTCTATCGAGCGTTTCGAATGTTCGGCCATCGTCGATGCTACTCTGGGATGCATGGCGATTGTACCGGAAAGCTCGGATAGTGGCGGTCACCTCAAACAGCATGGAAACATGGAATTGACGGCGGCAAGCCTACGTCGAGGAATCGGCACCATCGGCATTTTCGTCGCAAAAGCCGGAGATTCCGCTCAGTTCAAGGAAATGGCCCACCGCCATGGCCGCAGAGCCTTCGAAAGTCAGTTCTGTAGGTGTTGAAGCCCAACTGTAGGCCGATTTCGACAAATGCGCTTTTCAAAACGGAGGCTTGATTCTCTGCTTGGCCGGAAAATGACACCTTACGCTACCGTGCGGCAGTAAGCGAGCCGAGAAAACTCTGGAGCGCCGAGTCGTATTGCACCGGATCAACGAGTGACGCCTCTTCGTGACATGAGCCGTTGATCTGAACAAATTGCTTCGGGGCATGTGCGGACGTGTACACCTGTTCACCGAATTGGAACGGTATGACTGGATCGTGGACGCAATGGACGATGAGAATGGGTGCCCCAATCTTCCTCAGATTGGATTCCGTGTCGAGTTGGCCGTGCATGAGAAGGCTGAGGCCGGGAAGAAACCAATAGAGTCTGCTGGCCACACGAGCCGCTGACGGGAAAGGCGCTTCGAGGATGACTCCGCCGACTGTGCGATTAGCAGCGAGATGAGTGGCCACAGCGGTGCCCAATGATTGGCCAAATGAAATGATCGACGTGGGATCGAGCCGCCTTTGCTTGACGAGATACTGATATGCTGCTTCTGCGTCCATATAAATGCCTGCTTCACTCGGTTTGCCTTGGCTGTGGCCGTATCCGCGATATTCCAGAGCCAGTATGTTGGCTGGCGTATTGCTGAGGAACTCGTATGTCGGGGCACGATTGGCGATGTTTGACGCGTTGCCATGGAAGGCAAGAAAAGTGAATCTCGCATTCGGCTTGGAAATCCACCAGCAGTGAAGCCTCGTGCCATCCGAGGAAGTGAGCCACACATCCTGAGGAGCAAGCCTGTGAGGATGCCAGTCGCCTTCGAGTCGCCCCGGATAATCCGGAAAGAAAATTAGCCGGCGCTCGAATGCGCGTACGATGAGCAGCAGAAGTACGTAAGCCACTAAAATCCAAAGCAGAAACATCGCTCCGCGGTACCGGAGAATCGGCATTGCTCATTCTTACGCAAGAGCAGTCTAACCCGGTATCTGGACTGACTGAACCTGTGCGCTCCTTACTATCCAGCAGCTACAAACACTTCCGAAAGCCAGTTCTGTAGGTTTTGCAGGCCTCATCTGGATCGATTGCAAACAGCCCTGACCGCGCTATGCGTTCAGAGAACGCCGCCTGATCGAGCTTGAGGTACACGCCATCAGGTTGATTATTGTTCTGGCGAAATTCGCGCGCGTGATCTTTCGACCAGAAGAAAGACAGTCTGGTGCCAATAACCATGGATGATGTTCGCGCCAGAGAAGGTATCCAATTCATATCCGGCTCAAATAAGAATGGCGAGGCGCCCTCCGAGAGCACGTTCCACGCTCTTCGATGTGCCGTCACGTCGGTGCTCGGACAGCGTAGGTCCTGAATGCATCGCCTTTTCGCGTAGAACCTTCCGTCGTTCTCATAACGGTATATAATACCTTTTGTTTCAGTAAGATCGGAGTGCCGTTGAAGAACGCTATGCATGCCCCAAACAAGATGGGCTCGTTTTCTTCAAACTTGGAGTAATATCTATTCATGAATGGAGAAAGGCAGAGGAGGGGCTATGGCCACCCTGCAGCAGCGGGTCGTTGGCTTCTCGTGGGATACAGCCGTCGATCTGTCGAAAAAAGATAACCGAAGCCGCCTCAGTCCAGCTGCGATAAAGGGCCTTCTTGGGGTCGCGGCGCATTGGAAATTGCGGGACGATGACACCCGGGTTTTACTGGGCGGGATCTCGAGCGGCAGCTTTTATGCGCTGAAGAGTGGAGCTACCAAAACACTGGCTGAGGATCAGCTCACCCGCATCTCTCTTCTGATCGGAATCTATAAAGCGCTGAACATTCTTTACAGCGCAAAGCTCGCAGATGCTTGGATGACGTTGCCGAACGCCTATCCGATGTTCGGGGGGGACGCACCCCTCCACTACGTGAAGACTGGCGGTATACCTGCATTTCTAAGAGTTCGCCAATTGCTGGACGCCCGTCGTGGCGGCAGATGAGGTATCCAAAACAGACCAAGCTCGAGCGTGACGGGACTCACCGTTTGATTCCCTATCGGTACAGTGATCGTGGTAGGCCAATACTCAATCTCCTCGCCCAGGATGATACTGCCCTGCTAGCGGACCTGACGGAATTGGAGGGCGCCACGAACGACAGGTTACTTGGAGAGAGCGGCAAACTACCTGGCGTAAGCCAGATTGAGCTGGTTTCCGGTTTCCGTCTCGCGCACATCGTTAACGCATCCTTTACCCACGCGAACCCGCTAGGTGGGCGCTTCAATATAGCCGGACGCGGAGCGTGGTATGCCGCCTTTGAAATGCAAACTGCCCAGGCGGAAGTTGCATTTCACAGAACCGTCGAGCTGAAGGAAGCGGGGTGGACCGAGCAAGAAGCATCACCGTATATAGATTACCTTGCAGATTTCAGATACGATTTTCACGACATTCGCGAAGATCCAGCTTTTGTGGACTGCTTAGACCCGAATAGCTACGAGGCATCCCAAATACCTGGACGCGAGCTATTGACCAGCGGCTCAGCAGGAATCGTCTATCCAAGCGTGAGGCACAACGACGGCGTTTGTATCGCCTGTTTTCGTCCCCCGCTAGTATTAAACGTCCGCGAGGGGAGGAAAGTGACATTAACTTTCGTTGACGCCAAGCTTACTGCTGTTGCTCTTGAAAACTGATCTTATTTCACCGCTGCCCCGCTCAGGCCCGTTTCTGGCTGTTATTGCCCCTACCATCACAAAGAATGCCTTAGAAACATCGGAGAGCTGGTCGCAGCTTCCCCGGATCCCTCATACGCTGCGTATATACTCACCAAGATCCCGAAATCCGTCGCATCACCGTTCCCGGAGGCGCTTGACTGTTATCCGAATCGTGTTCGGTTCCGACGATAGCAATCGATCCGAAATTTCTGAAAGCTTACGTTCGCGTCTTGCAATTTCGCCCATAACGGCCGGGGAATGGATCCTGCTCGCCAATCCAGTTGTCCGTCGACTAATCTCAGTGTCAAGCTCGGCATCAAAGCGTTCTAGAAGGCGGGCGTACAGGAAGAAGCACAGCCCTCGAGTGCCGACGCGAGGGCCCTCTTCGAGGAGACCGCCGCTCGAAATTTCCAAACTGCTCGGCCTGGAGCAGGACAATCGGTTGGTTCAGCTCCTGTCTTCAATCACGCTACCGGCACTGAACCCTCTTCAACGATCGTGCCGTCCAACAGGTGAATCGTCCGGTCTGCGCTACTGGCGTAGCGCGGATCGTGCGTGACCATGCAAATCGTCGCCCCGTCCGCGTGAAGTTGGCGTAACAATTCCATGACTGCCTCGCTGTTCTTCGAGTCCAAGTTCCCGGTCGGCTCATCCGCTAAGAGTATGGAGGGCTGTCCGACAAGTGCACGCGCCACGGCAACTCTTTGCTGCTGACCGCCGGAAAGCTGAGCCGGATAATGCTTCTCTCGATGCGCCATACCGACTCGCTCCAGCACGTTCTGCACCCGCCGTTTTCGTTCAGCACCGGTCATATTTCGGTAGCTAAGCGGAAGCTCGACATTCTCGTACACCGTCAGATCACCGATCAGATTGAACGCCTGAAAGACAAAGCCGATCTCGCGGTTACGTATGCGCGTGCGGTCGGACAGCGATAAGTTTTCAACATGATCACTGTGAATCCAATACTGCCCATGCGTCGGTGACTCAAGCAGCCCTAGAATGGAAAGAAGCGTTGATTTGCCGCAACCGGACGGCCCGGCCACTGCTACGAATTCGCCTGGCTGGATTTCGAGATGAACATCGCTGAGCGCGTGAGTTTCGACTTCATCTGTTTGGAAAACTTTTGTCACGCCTTCCAATCGAATCAGGGCCGCTGTTTCATTCATGTCGCCCTCCTGCCAAACAAATATTCACTGAATCACTTGAGTTCAACGCGGTCGTAATTATCCCAGTTGGACATGTCGGACAAGATCACCGTATCGCCGACACTCAATCCTTTTCGAATTTCGATTGTGTTAACTGACTCGCTGCCGATTTCGACAGGCACGCGAACCGCTTCCGCTGCGCCATCAACCAATTTGAATAGACCCACCGTGCTGTTTGCATCGCCGTGGACAGGCCTGCCTACGTAAACGACATCAGCAAGCCGCTCGATTTCAATCGTGCCTTCGACGCTCAGGTCTGGCACAGCCCCTTGAGGCAGCGGGCCCTCGAGTTTCACGTCGACCGTGCGGGTGCCGTTGGCGACATGGGGATCGATGCGGATGACGTGACCGGCAATCACGCCATTGTGGGTATCGACCGAGGCCTTTTGCCCGATTAGCAGATCTTTCGCCTGGGTCTCAGCGATTTGAAGCGCGGCCTTGAGTTGTTCCGGCTGAGAGACTTTCGCGAGTGCAGTTCCTTGCGTCACGCGCTGGCCGACATCGACATCGAGCTCCTCGAGAATGCCGTCTACCCCCGAGCGAACGTGCAATTGATCGACCTGGGATCTCTTTAATTCGTAGAGAGCGCCCTTTTGGTTCACGTTCGCTTGCTGAACGGCGAGTTGTGCCGAAATGGAATTGGAAAAGGTTTCGACTTCTTGCTGGGCGAGCTCGTTCTGTTTCGCCAACTCTTCTGCGGCAACCCTGGACTTTTTTGCGGTCACTTCGGCGCCGATCCCGCTCTCAAAGAGTTTCTGATCAGCCTCGCTTTGCAGTTGCCCTGTGCGGTACTGCGAGGCGATGGACGCCGCCTGCGTGTGCTTGTCCATTAGTTCGTTTTGAAGCTGGGCTTGTGTTTGCTCGTACGCTGCCCGAGCACCTTTTAGCTGGTACTCGGCGTCGAGCGCCTCCTGCCGCAATTCCGGATTGGTGAGATCGAGGATCACCGTATTGGCTTTGACGGGCGTGCCGGGAAGCAAATAGCGTTTGGCGACGCGTCCATCGGTTGCCGCCGGAATCACCCAGATGGTTTCGGGGACAAGAGTGCCGAGCCCGCGCACCTCGCGCAGCATGGGCCCGCGTTTCACAGTGTCGGTCCAAATTGCGGAGCGGTCGACGCTGGGCGCGGCGGGCTTGAGTCGCGAGAGAGCGCCGGTCGTGAGGAGCACAAGAGCCAGCCCGCTGCCGACGTAGGCATAACGCCGAACCTGCTTCCGCCGTTTCGCATCCGGTCGGGCGATGTCCATCTCGTTCTCTCACTCGTAGCGCAAAGCAATCATCGGGTCGACTCGGGAAGCACGCACCGCCGGCAGGTAACAGGCCAGCCAGGCCACTGCACTCAAGACAAGCGCCGTGATCACAAACGCGATCGGATCCCAGGGTTTCACACCGAAAAGAAGGCTGCGCATCACGCGCGTAATGGCCAGCCCGCCGGCGGCACCGAGAACAACTCCGACTAGGGCGAGAATCATCCCCTGGAGCACGACCATGCGCCGGACCCTTTGGGGAGTCGCCCCCAAGGCCATTCGGATGCCGATTTCCGATGTTCTCTGCTGCACCGAATAGGCCATCACGCCGTAAATTCCAATCGCCGCCAGCAGCAAGGCAATGCCCGCAAAAATCGTCAGCAGAGTCATATTGAATTTTTCGCTGCCCAACGAGTGCGCGACAACTTCATCCATGGCCTCCATGGTGCCCACGGCCAGCCCGCCGCTGGCGTCACGCAGCTCGGCCGCGACTTGCGAACCGAGAGAGTGCGGCTCGACGCGAGTGCGGACCACCCATTGCATAGGTGTAAGGGTGGCATCGAGCGCTGTTAAAGTGTCATTCATTTGCGCCAGCGGGACGTACATCGTGGGACTCGGATCGAAATTGAGTCCGTTGTCGCGCACATTGCCCACGACTCCGATGATCTCGCGCGGAGGATCGACGAAGGCAGCCCCACCGAAGCCGCCGATGGTGATGCGGGCTCCGATTTCATCGCCCTTCGGCCAATACTGCTTGGCCATGGCTTCATTGATTAGCACAACGGGCTCAGCCGGGGCATCGTCGCGGTCGGTGAAGGTTCTTCCGCGGAGCAAGGGAATATGAAACACGTCGAAATACCCGGGGGAGATACTGCGCCAGTTGCCGCCGCCGGTGAACGGACCGTTTGTCGGCGGGCGCCCGACGATTGTAAATGGCAGGCCATATCCCCCCTCGAGCGGAAGGCAGCAGGCGGCAGCAACGGCTTCGACGCCGGGCACGTTCTCGATGCGCTCCCGGCCGTTGCGCACGACCTCGCTCACTGCGGACGTCTTCTGAAACCGTGTCCCCTGAGCGACATATTCATGGTCAGGATGTGGTGACTCTGAAATCCCGGGTTGACCGTAAGCGAATCGTGAAACGACCGGATGAGCAGGGCCGCTCCGGCGAGCAGAATCATGGCTAGGCCCATTTCGATCACCGCCAGCAACGAGCGCGTTTTGTTATGACGGAAACCCGCGCCGACGCGCGCGCCGCCTTCCTTGATTGCGTTGGCTAGATCGGTTTGAGACGCTTTGATCGCAGGTATCACACCGGCGAGAGCGCCTGTGAGGATGGAAATCGCCAGACCAAACAGCAGCACGCGCCAGTCGATGGTGATGGCCGCGGCATGCTCGCCGATTCGCGGGATGTTCCCCTGGAATCCGTTCGGGTCGCCGGAATTCAAGGTCAGGAGTATGCGCACTCCAAAATAGCCGACGTAGACACCGATTGCGCCGCCGATCAGACCGAGCAGGACGCTTTCCGTCAGGATTTGCCGCGCGATTCTGCCACGCCCGGCGCCCAGCGCGGCTCTGAGCGATAGCTCGCGCTTACGCAGGGTGGCGCGCGCAAGTAGCAGATTCGCGACATTGGCGCATGCAATCAGCAGGACGAAGGAAACAGCGCCCAGAAGCACCAGCAGGGCCGTCCGCGCCCGGGCAACAACCACATCGCGCAGACCCTCGACGGTGAAGGCTTGCTTCGGACCCATCGTGTTTGGGTATTTCCTGCGAAACTGTTCGCCGACCACCTGGGTAGCAGCTGCCGCCTGGGCCAGGCTGACACCGGGTCTCAGTCGCGCGACGGCGAACAAATCGTTGCCTTGATTGTCGGTGTTGGGGTCGGCTTGCATCGGCAGGCACATGTCTCCCAGCGGGAGATCAGGGCTGTACAGCGGCGCCATGACGCCGATCACGGTATGCGCAGTTCCGTCGAGGTTGAGGGTCTTGCCCACGATATTCGGGTCGGAGCCGAAGCGGCTTTTCCAGATTCCATTGCTGATGACAGCGACGGAAGGACCACCCGGAGCATCTTCCTCTGCGCTAAACGGCCGCCCTGCAAGAAACCCCACACCAAATACGGAAAAGAAATTTGCGGAGACTCGCGTCGCGCGCAATTGTTCAGGCTGATCGCCTCCCATCAAGTTGACGCGCAGAGTTCCAGGAAAGCCATAGAGCGACGCCTGACCGAGAACGCGGGGCTGATCACGCCACAGCATGAATTTGGGGATCGAAATTACCGGGCTGCTGCCACTGTCATAGGTTTGCATCAGGACGACAATACGGTCCGGATCGGGGGCGGCATATGGCTGCAATAACACCTTATCGAAGACAGTGAAGATTGCAGTGGTCGCGCCGATCCCGAGGGCGAGGGTCAGGATGGCAACGGCAGTGAACCCTGGGTTCTTGCGCAGCATCCGCAGGCCGAAACGCACATCCTGCAAAAGCGTCTCAAGCCAGGAGAAGAAGGAGCCGCTCTCAGCAGACTGATCGGCATGGCCGCTGTTCGTCCCAGCCAGCTCGCTCATCGCTCTAGCTCCTTTCAGCCGCGTTTACGCTAGCCGGCCGCTGCGGGCCAAGGAGAAACGTTATAAACATGGACACCCCCGACAAGAGCCTAGACATTTGCCCCCAAAGCTGCATGTGAGAGCTGACCTGCACATGTACTAATGGTGCATACCGTGGTACGGAGAAAAGGTTACAGAAGTTCCTTCGTCCGTGAGCCTGTCCGTACCCCTGGATCCGGCCACGCCGTCACGCCCTCCGAAGCTACTCATAACGGAGCACCTCTGCGGATCGATCCGCATCGCCCGTTGCTCGGCTGACTCTGAAAATCAGCAAAGTTCAGCACATTGCAGCAACCCGTGGCTTTTTGATGACGCTGGCATCACAGAGTAAGCCGCGCACAAGAAGTCTTGTCATTCCGGAAATAGCGATGTTGGCGCTGCCCCTGCGGCTTCTCGATTTCCCAGAGTCCTACGTCGAACGGAAATGACTAATTCACGCAGGTTAAATACAGAGCGTCCCGGCCCTCGGCACATTTTTAAAGGTTTCACTGGTCGTTGTAGCTGAGCCTGACACGCAGAGTGTGCGCAACCGGGTGTTAGGTGTATATTGCGACTCCATCGACGAACTTGAACCGCAATCTCCGCTGCAAGTTCATTTGCAGGCACGCAGTGGCTACTCAGGCTGAAAGGGAGCGCAACAATGACTGACCAATATCCGCGGTTTAAAGCGGCAGCCGTTTCGGCCGCACCGATCTTTCTTGATCGCGAAGCCACGACGGAGAAGGTCTGTCAGCTGATTGCAGAAGCCGGGCGTGCCGGCGCAAAGCTGACGGTTTTCCCCGAAGTGTTGATTCCGGGATATCCCTATTGGATCTGGCTGATGACGCCTACCCAGGGCGCACCGTACTTCTTGCGCCTCTACAAGAACGCCGTCGAGATTGACAGCCCCACGGTTCAGAAACTAGGACGTGCCGCACGCGCCGCAGGTTCGTTCGTCGTCGTGGGCATCAGCGAGCGAGAAGGCGGCACACTCTACAACACGCTCTTGTACTTGGACGACCACGGCGAGGTTATCGGCCGCCACCGCAAACTCCAACCCACGCTCGTCGAGCGCACGATCTGGGGCCAGGGCGACGGCAGTGATCTGCGCGTCTTCGACACCGAGCTTGGGAAGATTGCTGGTTTGATCTGTTGGGAGCACACGATGGACCTCACCCGCTATGCGCTGACGGCCATGGGAGAACAGATTCACATCGCCGCCTGGCCCGGCACCTCGACGCTGACCCATAATCCTCATTCCTGTATCTTCAATGCCGTTACCGATGCCGCCGCGCGGCACCACGCCTTGGCTGGTCAGACGTTTGTTATCAACGTGCAATCTCCTATCGGTGCGGACATCGTCGAACAACTTGGCTTTCAGGATAGGCCTGACATGATCCGCCCAGGCGGCGGCTGGACCGCGATCATAGGTCCGGACGGCCAATTCATTGGCGGCCCGCTTACAGACAAGGAAGATGTCGTTTACGCCGAGATCGATCTCGAGCAGATTATTCTGGCCAAATATGCCTGTGATTCTGCGGGGCACTACGCGCGCCCAGATGTGCTACGCCTGGTGGCCGACCTTCGTCCCCAGCCGATATGGGAACCCAGACGAGCCACGGAGCCAGCACGCGAGCCCGCTGCTATTTCTTCGGCCGAGCCCCTACCGGCTGAGAACAAGCTCGACCTGTAGGAAACAGTCGATAGCCAATGTATGGTCGCTGTTATTGCGGAGAATGACAGATTGAAATCAATTCGGACGTCTAACCTACTTGTCGCTCTGGCCTTGTTGACGCTGTCTGCTCCAGCCTGGGTGCGGTCTTCAGATCGAGGCTGGATCGCCTCCAGCAATAGCTATACCGACATGCTGCTATCAGTTGCAATGAAACATCATCCGGAACTGGGTTCTCAGCAAGGCCTCAGCCAATACGATCCGTTGGTCGAACAAACCACGCTCGCCGATGAAGATGAGGAGCGGCAAGAAACAGCGCAGGTATTGGCCAAACTTAAGACCGCACTCGCGAGAGAAGCACAGAAAGAGGTCGCCGAGGACCTACAAATCCTGATTCGCAAAGTCGAATTGGGCTTCAAGATGCGAGATTTCGCTCGATTGCACAAAGTGCCATTTATCAACGCGAGCGGCATTGTCTTCAGCGGGCTGCACATACTGCTGGATGAGCAAACACCCAGGCAACGACGTCCGGCAGCTGTGTCCAGGCTGCGGAGGTATGCCGGTTTAGAACCGGGCTATAAGCCGATTGTAGACATTCTAAAACAGCGAGTGATGGAGCAGATGGCGAAGCCCGGAACCATCTATCCGGCACGAGTGGAGATTGAAACCGAGCTGGCCCGGAACTCTAACTATTTGGAGGGAATCGCCACACTCATGCAGAAGTACGAGCTAAAGGGATGGCAGGATCCTTACGAGAAGCTGAAGTCTCAGCTTCTCGACTACGACCGATGGACGAAGGCAAATGTGCTGCCCAAGGCTCGCACTGATTTCAGATTGCCTCCTGAAGAGTACGCACTCGAACTGGAAAGCTATGGCATCGACATTCCAGCCAGTCAGGTTGCAGCAATGGCCCACCACGCATTCAATGACATTCAGACCGAGATGGAGCCGATAGCGGCACAAATTGCACAGGAGCGGCATCTGCCTTCGAGCGACTATCGCGAGGTGATGCGAGAACTGAAGAAACAGCAGTTGATCGGAGACGCTATTCTGCCGTTTTACCAGAATCGACTCAAACAGATAGAGAAGATAATTGTGGAGCACGAAATCGTGACTTTGCCGGATCGGCCAGCACGCATTCGCGTTGCTACCGCGGCCGAAACAGCCCAGCAACCGGCACCACACATGGTCGCTCCACCTTTTCTCCACAACACAGGACAGCAAGGGGAGTTTGTTCTCCCGCTGAATATACCCGCCGGACCCGGCCAGAGCGTCTCCCAAAGGTATGACGACTTTAGCTTCGACGCAGCTGCTTGGACGTTGATCGCTCATGAGGCGCGTCCCGGACATGAGTTGCAGTTCGATTCGATGCTGGAACACGGAGTTTCGCAGGCGAGAGTGCTGTACGCGTTCAACAGCACGAATGTCGAGGGATGGGGCCTTTATTCGGAGTATCTCATCGAACCCTACATGCCCCTCGAAGGACAGCTAGTATCACTGGACTATAGGTTGCTGCGGGCCGCGCGAGCATTTCTCGATCCGGAACTACAATCAGGCGAACTAACACCCGAAGACGCATATCGAGTACTGGAGAAGGATGTGGTGACGTCTCACGCCTTCGCCGAGGAAGAAATGGAGCGCTACACCTATCGGTCCCCCGGGCAGGCTAATAGTTACTTTTATGGCTACACCAAGCTAATCGCACTGCGAAGAGATGTTCAAAGAGCGCTGGGTACAAGATTCAACGAAAGGAAATTCCACGACTTCATTTTGGCGCAGGGCCTTTTGCAAGCGGATCTGATGCGCAAAGCAGTGATGCAGGAGTTTGTTCCGGACGAGCAGAGATAGCAGTATTCAAGCAACCTAAACACACGCGGCGTTTGGCATCTTTTTCTTGCCCTCGGGGCATCAACAGGCATGAAAGTTCGCTCGTCTGATTGCTACCGAGCGTCGCGCACCAGTTCTCGGGCGTGTTGAGCTTCGGCTGTGGACTATCACCTTTTCACGGCGCCCCCGGTGTGCCGCCTGATGAAGGAAACGGGCGCAGTGGTCCATCTGAGGGAAGAATCCACTTCGACAATTCCTGGGTGCCACGGGAGTCCTGTCGGCGGAACCTGCATAGGGCCGAAGGTTTACGATCCCTGCGGAAAATCTCGATCCGGTTCTAGTGCACTCACATCCAACGGCTTGTTAGACCCCACGAATTCGAGCCCTATGGCGAACCGGCCCTGTTGCAAAACATCACAGTAAGCTACTCGTGCAGCGGACGTGAAGTGCCCCACCGGCAATGAAACCAGAATCGTATCGTCCTCATACCACTCAGTCGTCGAAATCACGCGCACGCCACGCGAACTTGCGTTCTGGATGGTTGCCCGTTCGACGCCTAATCTTCCGTGCCTGCCAATCAGCATTGCCGTGCCGCTGACGCTGATTCGGCGTTCGGCCCGCTCGACGGGGCGCGGCGTGACTGCGCTAAGTTCCGGAAGAGGCCTGTCTGTGTCCAAGGGCTTCTTACGAAGCGAACTAACACCACCAATCAATCCGAGAACCTTAATTTTCTCCGTTGGTATCGCATCGCGCTGCTCTCGCCAGTGCTGCACGATATCCAGAATGTTCACGGTTCCCCCTTCGCAGCCGTTGCAAGCCGCTATTTCCCCTACAGTTGATAGAACGAGTGCTCGGTTGGTTCAAACCATCCGTCTGCCGGTAGACTCCCAAGCTTTCAAGCTGACAGTCTCGCAGATCGCAATAGCCACGCTAGCATAAATGGGGCGTGAATCCGCGTGAGTAGTCGTAACAGATAACAGAGCGGCGATCAGGTGGCGCAGGAACATATCGACTGGGATCAAGCTGCCCTGTTGGTTCAGGTCGGACTACTCAACCCGCATGCGCTGCGCGCGCTGGCGGCAAGCGAAGGCAAGGGTTGGATGGTCACACCGAAGAAACGTTGACGATTCGTGGTAAGTGTCCGGGGGAGCAGCGCGGAGGAATTTCATCCCGAGCCCTCTCAGAAGGACGTGAGCCTCTCAGCTCATACGGCTCCCGCTGTGGTAGCTAACCGTATGACAGTGCTGCGCTGCCCCTTCGGCGAAGTAGTTGTGCCTCCACTTGTCCTCCGCGAGTGCCGGCAAGCATCTAAATCAAATACACTTCCGGCAGGACCGGGTTTCGTCCGTCGGCGTGCGTCTTTCTGGCCAGCTGATGCGTAGTATGCATATGACCGGCGCGATCACAGCCTTCTGGGAGGCGCGAGTGGGGATCGAATCCGCTGTATTGCAACTTCGGCGGGGCGATCTTGATGCACTCTCCACACTGATCGGACGTTACCAGAATCGGGTCTACCGCTACTTGTTACGCCTGGTGCGGCAGCCGGCCGAGGCGGAAGATTTGTTTCAGCAGACGTGGCTTCGCGTGGCGGAGAGAATCCGGAGCTACGATACCTCGCAAAGCTTCGAGGCATGGCTTTTCGCCCTGACACGAAATCTGGCGTTCGATCACTTGCGCCGGATCCGGCCGAGCAGTCTCGACGAGCCGTGCGGCAACGATGCACCTGACGACACGATGATTTCTCAGTTGGCGTCAGCCGATCCGGGACCACTCGATCAACTGCTGGCTCGGGAGCGCACAAGCCATCTGGTCAGTGCTCTCGAAAATCTGCCGGTGAGCTATCGTGAAGTGCTGTCACTTCGTTTTGAGGAAGAAATGAAGCTGGAAGAAATCGCGATCGTGCTGGTGGTACCGCTTTCAACGGTAAAATCCCGCCTTCGCCGCTCGCTCGAGCGACTTCGATGGATCCTCGAGACCAGCGTTGGCAACGAGGTGCGGGAATGACTCGCTCGGACGAGCATGCCGAAATCCGAAAACAGTTTCCGCTCTTGGCCGCGGGCACGCTTGATCCCAACACGGAAGCGCGCATCGCAAGCCACACAGCAACCTGTTCAAGTTGTGCCGCCGAGCTCGGGCGTTGGCAATTGATCTCCGGTGGACTGCGCCGATTGCCCACACCGCAGCCTTCGCCGGAGCTGTACGAACGGACTCGCGCAATGGTGGCAGCACACTTGGCGGCGCGAGCTGAACAGCGCCAAAACCGGCTCACGCTGATTCTGCTGGTCTTTTTTTCTTGGGCGGTGATGC